>Ga0210410_10002778_pt1 | contig 15643 bp, 15 predicted proteins | sample IncBWC4MmetaG_FD_161058 | JGI IMG/M metagenome (GOLD analysis project Ga0210410, IMG submission 161058) | Forest soil microbial communities from Barre Woods Harvard Forest LTER site, Petersham, Massachusetts, United States - Inc-BW-C-4-M | ecosystem: Environmental > Terrestrial > Soil >... | reverse complement strand
ACTCGAAACGCATGCCCTTACACACGGCAAGGCCGCCACGCTAGGTTCTAAACGCTTACTCCCGGCCCGCTTCTTGACCGCCGGCCTTCCGGGCGGTGACCTCCTGGTCGGACAGCTGCGCACCCTGGGACTTTGAAGCCGAACCGACCGGTCACCCTGCGGTCGCCTGTCGCGCCGCGATTCGAACGACCTCGGGCGTCAATCAGCACTTTTGGAAAACCACTCGCGCCAATGTGTCGGCCGCACTTCGATTGAGCGGCCAGTCGTTATGTCGATCCACAGACCATCGTCGCGGCGACGGCAAGGAAATTCGAGCGCGTGAAAGCCTTCGTGATCGAGCACCGCCAAGAGCACGTCACCGTCTCAAAGATGAAATTCCACATGGACGCCATCTAGAAAGCGTTCGCAAGTTCCGCATTGATTCAGCGCAAAGCGCTCGGCTTGAATCCAAATAGTCTGGCTGCCGGGATGGTGAAGCGATCATGATCAGGACAGAGCCGTTCAAGTGCCCGAGCTGCGGTGCGCTTTATCAGATCGTCAAAATAGAAGCCGGGCCGGAGACCATCGACCATCAGCTAAACTGTCGAGCCTGCGGCGCGGAGCTCAATGGCCGCGACGGACAATTCGTCCTCAAATATTACCTTTTGCGGAATCCGGGCCAGCTGCGCGGGAGGTGACGGGCGTCATCGCGCTGTCACTAACCGGCGCAATAGTTTTGCGGCCCTTATGACACTCATAGCAGCGTTCGCCGCGATACCGTTGCTCGGGCTGGTAAGCTTGGCGCTTACCTTGCCGCCCGACTTTTGGCGGGTAAATCCGGGTACCCAGAACATAGATCGCTCAGTTTGATCGCCGCGTCGAGACGAGGCGGCAACCCGGGAAATTGCTTTAGGCTCGTGCGCGACCCGGCTAGAGCGCGTCCGTTGCCAGCTCTTTTTCGGCCGGCGCACTGGCACCGTTCGCATTGAACGACAACAGATCGCCCGGCTGGCAGCCGAGCTGCCGGCAGATCGCGTCGAGGGTGGAGAACCGAATCGCCTTCGCCTTGCCGGTCTTGAGGATCGACAGGTTGGCGAGGGTGATGCCGACACGATCGGCGAGTTCCGTCAATGTCATGCGGCGTGCGTAGAGCAGCTCATCGAGGTTCACGACGATCGCCATGCTAGATCGTCCCTACGAGTTCGGCGCGCATTTCACTGCCGCGCCTGAAGATCTGCGCAAGCACGAAGATCAGGAGTACGGCGAACAGCCCGGTCACCGAGATATGGACCGTATCGTGGACCTTCGCCCGCACGGCGGCGGGTGCGAGCAGGTAAACCATCGGCTTGATTAGCGCGTCGATCAGGTTGACGCCGAGGAGGAGCCAGGCGACGCGCACGAGCTCCACGGCATTCGCCTCGATGAATGGATCGCCGACACTGGCGCTGGCGACCACGCGCCGCAAAGCGCGGAAGATGAACTGGATGAGCGCGAGGGCCGCGATGGCGCCCGCGACGCCGCCAGCGCCATGCGACCGATCTCATCTGCTGTCATCGTGACGCCCGTCCAGCGCGCGATCTTGTCGAGCGGCACGCGCGAGGTACTGAGCGCAAAGATCGTGGCGGCCTCGCCTAGAACGAATATGCCGATCAGCAGCATGGTCACGATGATGCCGGCACGCAGCACCCACTGCGTGACCGCAAAGAGCCTTCTGTCATCGGGCATTTCTTCGTCCCTCTAAGATATCGATAATCGATATATTCATTATCGAAGGTCGTCAATATTCTTATTGATCATCGATAATTCGGAGCATGACGGCCGTTGAGGCTGCCGGGGGCACGGGCTGGTCGGGACTACCGGGTGTCCTGACGTGACTTTTGACTGCTAACCGCAGCCATAGGGGCCCGGGATTCAGTCTCAAATCGGCGGGAAACTTTGGGAAGATAGGGGAAAAAATTTGTTGCACGCGCCAGACACTATGCGGCGAACTTTAGATTCACATGACTAGAGAGCATGCGTGAACCGCAATCGCGGCGGCTTGTCGCGACAATCCTAGCTAAGTAATAATCGCGGCAACGCACCACCAATACTTCATGAAGCACCCCTGCCATGGAGCGATTTGTCCGCCGTCAAAATGTCGAGCACTATCAGCAGCTTTTGGCAGCCACCAATAATGAGATTGAACGTCAGAAGATTATGAAGCTGCTCGCCGAGGAGCGGCAGAAGCAGAGAGATGCCGGCGACAGCGCTAGAGGTGCCGGCGACAACGAGAAATAAATCGCGCTCACCCGATCCGTCCTATGCGAATTTCCGCTGTGCTATTGCTGCTGTCCCTTCGCCAGCGGTAGATTCATTCGTTGCTCGGTTGCGGCTTCCTCAACGTGCGTTTCGCCGCACGCTTCGCACTCGAACGTGTACAGATCGGGCAATCCGGCAAACCGCAGCGTCACCCGAATGAGCCGCATTGGTCGCGTGCAGCCAAAGCATCGCGGCCGTTTTAATGCCGTCCTATCTACGCGTTCATCCAGCACGACAAACCCTCCGGCTCGCCAATCGGCTTTCAGCAGCGCAGGGTGATATGAGGTAGCGGCATTACCGCCGCGTGGCCGGAGCCTTAATTATTAGCAATGAAATACAGCCGGCGAGCGCTTAGTTAAACTGCACCCGCCTTCAGTTGCTATGATCGAATCGATGCGAAGGCGGACCGCCGCGTTGAGGCGAGGCGTTCCGTTTCGGACAAATGATCATATTGAAATAGCTTGTAAATTTTGTGCGGGTTCGGCGTTCTGCCACCGGCGCGGCATAACTTTAGTCAGCGCATCCAACAGGCCGCTCAATCGAGCTTCCGATACGTGTCATCAAGATCGTCCTGCACGATGATCGCCCGGCCCCGCGCGGCGACAATCAGATCGCTGGCCGGTGTCATTGTCTCGTAGCGCCAGCCGGGCGGCAGCTTCAACCGGCCGCCGAGCGCCGGCAGGTCGGCATAAGGCAGCGACTTCTCTGGATAGGACTGCATGGCATAACGGGCACCGTCCGGCCGCACCAGTAGAAAGACCGGCTGTCCCGCCTTGAACACAAAGCGCGTTTCGCGCTCGATCGTCCGTTCGCGATAGGGCTTGGTGCGCAGGCCGGACAGACCATGGATGATCGTCGCCCGCGCGGTGAGTGCAAGGCCGCCGCCGACCTCGACGGTTGCGCCACCGGCGGTGTTGCCTTCCGCCGCGATGGCATCCATCAGCGAATGGCGCGGGCCATTGAGCACGACCATAGACGCGCCGAATCGCTTCCTCATCTCCGCTTCTGTGATTTTGTCCCAGATCGCCGGCGGGCAATCGTTGAGGCCGAGCGTGTTGTAGACGGTGCCGACGAAACGCAACCCGTGGCGGACGACCGGGATGATCTCGCAATAGCGCGCGTCGCGCACGCCTTCGATCATATGCTTGGCCTTGTCGACCGTCTGCGCGGCCGCCTGTGCGATGGCCAAGAGCACGATCAGGATCGCGGCTGACGACACCATAGTGAGGGTGCGCGGAAGGCCGATCCGGATCCCGTTGCTGCTCACGGCGCGCACGGAGATGATCAGGATTACGTGCATGATCAGGGTCATCGTTCGCTCGAGCGGCCGACGGTGGCGCATAAGCGCCATTGTATATGGGCCCGGTGCTCATCAGCCGAGCATCTCTTTTGGATTAGGTGTTCTAGCCTTTTGGGCGATAGACAAAAGTGAACCGCGCAAAACTGAGATGCGCGCCAGAGCCAGCGATCACCTGATAGGCCGAAATGCCCCCGCCGCGCTTATCCGGCCGCTTAAAAAGCGGTAGAATTAGCTAGACCATTTGGAAACGCATGACCGTTCCCAGAACCAATGTCGTCGCGATCCGAGATAAGCGCGGGCACTACCTCCGGGGGGACGCCCGCTGACCCTGGCCGGCCGCTCGGATCGCGCGACAGACTGCGCGAGGATTGGCCATGAGCACCCCAACGCTTTGGTATTATCACAAGGAAGATCGCGGATTCGGCCCCGTGGAAGAGGGTGACATCGCCGGATTGTTCGCGCGCAACGAGGTCGCGGCTGACACTCTTGTTTGGCGTGATGGGCTCAGCAATTGGACAGAGGCTCGAAGCACTGAGCTCAGCGGGTTCCTTTTTCAGGTGCCGCCGCTACCGCTGCCCGTTCCGATCATCCCGCTATCACGACAAAAGCACGGCAAGCTATTTTGGCTGCTCTTCACCCTCGCGGAGATATTCAACTTTCTTATCTTCGGCGTTCCGTTATTTGTGGTTCTAGTACTAAGTGCCGGTGGCGCACTTATTCCAGCCGTCAAAACGTCTACCGATACGAACGTACAGCAGCAGCGGCAGCAACCGCAGACCAATCAGATTCCTGATTGACGATCATTGCATGAAATATACTTCTTGCCGACCTAATCCGCGCGCGCGATAGGTGCGCCTGAACGCTGGTCGCGGGTAGACGAGATGTCCTTCTTCGTCGTCCAGCGCCGGTACGAGCCAGGCATAAGTCGTGCTGGATTGGAACCGGCACCCGGGAACGGCATCGCCGTTCCCGGCCGAAGCGCTGCCCGTGTCAATCATTTTGCCCGCGAACGAAGCCGAGCACCGCGTCGGTGACGTCGCGGGTGTTCGCGCGACCGCCCAGATCCGGCGTGTGAAGCGCGGGATCGGCCGCAGCACGCTCGATTGCCGCCATCAATCGTTGCGATGCGCCGGCTTCGCCCAAGTGATCGAGCATCATCACCGCGCTCCAGAAGGTGGCCAGCGGGTTTGCGATGCCCTTGCCGGCAATGTCGAACGCAGAGCCGTGAATCGGCTCGAACATCGACGGGAAGCGGCGCTCCGGATTGAGATTGGCGGTCGGCGCAAGCCCGATCGAGCCGGTGAGCGCCGCCGCGAGATCGGACAAAATGTCGGCGTGCAGGTTGGTGGCGAGGATGGTGTCGAGGCTCGCCGGTTGCAGCACCATGCGGGCCGTCATCGCGTCGACCAGCATCTTGTCGCACGTTACGTCGGGATATTCGGCGGCGACCTGACGAGCCACCTCGTCCCAGAGCACCATGCCGAAGCGCTGGGCGTTGGACTTCGTCACCACCGTCAAAAGCTTGCGCGGCCGCGAGCGCGCCATGTCGAACGCAAAATGCATGATCCGTTCGACGCCCGCACGCGTGAAGACGGAAACCTCGGTCGCAACTTCAATGTTCGAGCCGCGATGCGACCGCCCGCCGTGACCCGAATATTCGCCCTCCGAGTTCTCACGAATGATCACCCAGTCGATATCCTGCGGGCGAACGTCGCGGAGCGGGCTTTGAATTCCGTTGAGGATGCGCGTCGGCCGAACGTTGGCGTATTGGTCGAGAGACTGACAGATGGCCAGCCGCAAGCCCCAAAGCGTGACGTGATCAGGCACGTCCGGCGCGCCCACCGCACCGAACAGGATCGCGTCGTAGGACTTGAGCGTCTCGACGCCGTTTGCCGGCATCAAGGCGCCGGTCTTCTTGTAACGCTCGGAGCTCCAGTCGAAGTGCGTCACATCGAGCGCGAAACCGCCGTCGCCCGCGGCGCAAGCCTTCAAGACTTCAAGGCCGGCGCCGACCACTTCCTTGCCGATGCCGTCGCCGGGGATGGCGGCGATCTTGTACGTTCGCACCGTCGGCTCTCCGAACCCGCGATCCTAATGGCTCCCAAACGTCCGTCGAGTCGTTTCGGTTGGCTCCCATATACCACGCAGTCAATGGAAATCGGGTGCTCGTCCGCGGCGACGCCCGAGATGAACATTGCTTGCGATGAGTTCGCGTGTTTCCGAGCTGGCATCAAACCGGGGCTGATGCGCCAGCTCACGCGCAATGGGCCCCGATTGATGACACAGGCGGCCGCGAGGTCTTAGGCCGACGCGCGCCGCGGCCGATCGCTCCCGATTCTCGATCAATCCGGGAGGCTTCAATCCTCTATGTCTGTTTCATTGGAAGCGGCGCCGATTGGCTCCAGCACTTCACTGCTGATGCTCGGAGCGTCCGGCACTCTCTTCACATGCGTCATGCCTTCGGAAACGATTTTCGTCAGTTGAACCACCGATTGGCTCAATGAAGCGTATTCCACGATATCGCGTTGCACGCGATTGCCCTGCTCCTCGAGCTTTTCGCGCAGTCTTCTTAAGTCTTCAATGAGACGATCGACCTCGCGCGTCGATTGCAAAGACACTTGGCGCATCAAATTCGAGAGTTCGCTTGTCGCTTGGTCGCCCGCGGGATCCGAATGCCGAATTGTGCCGCTTTGCTGCCTCACCAACTCGCGAATATTTCCTTCGATCTCGGCTTGCTTGCCGCCGCGCGTCAGCTCGCGCGATTTCAAGATACTCATGTTACACCCCTTCCCGTTGCTTATCGTAGACAAGTCGCATCAAACAAACGGATTGCCGCATGCAAATATGTCCGCTTGGGGGCCGCAAATGCCTTAATTCATGCGGCTTTTGCATATGTTCGAAAACGACACATTTTGGCGCCTGCCTGTTGCCAGCGCCACATCTTAGAGACGACTCACTTTGACACTCGGAAAAGACGATTCTATCCAGCGGATAGATGTGGAACTTATCAATTTCCGATGGAACTCAGCTCCGCAGCGACGACTCATCGGTTGGCGACCTAACACACATCTCGTGTTTTTTGTTACGCAGCCGACAGAGGAATAACTTTGCCACAATCGTTAACTTCGCTCGCGCACCTCTGCCGAAATTTTGCCGTTAATTGGAGACCAATTCTGGTTGGATTGAGACGGTTTGGGGATGCCGTCGAAGCCTTCGTGTTTTGAAGGGTCGAAAACAGGGGAGATCGGGATATGCTCTCTCGCTATCTGAAATTGTTTTTGTGGGTTGCGGTGTTGCTTTGCAGCGGCCAACTCGCGCGTGCTGAAGTCGCAAGCGTCTACGGTGGTAGTGACGGCCTGTGCGGCAGTCGCACCGCCAACGGAGAACGTCTCAACTGTTCGGCAATGACCGCGGCTCACCGCACTTTGCCGTTTGGAACGCTTGTTCGGGTGTGCCACAGCGGCTGCGTTGTCGTGCGGATCAACGATCGCGGCCCCTTCGTGCGGGGTAGGCATATCGATTTGTCGCCGGCCGCGGCGCGGGCGATCGGTTTGCACCAAACCGGCCAAGTCGCCATTTCGTATGAAGGAGCACGTAGTCACTAGTTGTCGACCGAGTTTGCTCCATCCCGGGTGAGTTATCGCGCGTGTTCGGCAAGTCAGTTTGCGTCCGAGTTGCTTCGCGTCGGAGTCGTTTCGAGTCGTTCACGTCCTCCCCACGGCCACACTGCGCCGCGGGGAGGACGATCGATCCTCCTCTCAGCAAATGTTCCCGGCGAGGCGTCACGCGAGCGAAGCGCTGAGCGCTATTTCCAATTGGCCAGTGGCGGCTTCGGGCGTTTGAACTTTTTGTTCTGCGACGTGTGCCGGAACAAACAGTAGAGCCCGCCGAGCGCGCAGCAAGCGACGACGACAAGGCCGGCGAGAAACAGCACAGACTCTAATATGGGCCGCTCTCCCACGCGGGCGCTTGATGGCCTCCGCTAATGACGTGCGTGAGGCGCGGATCCGTCATAAGACAACGGCCGACGTATGCTACGCTTGGTCGCCGACACAGGAACAGCGACAGCACCGCCACGCGGCTGAACGTTCTTTCCAGGCGGTTATCGTTCCTAGCGATCCTCCGGCGGTTGCAGGAGGAACCTGAGGCTGCGAGGAAAGTTCCTTCCTACTTTCGACCCGCATCAACGTCTTGCGACGCTTGCCCGCATCGGCGTGCCGACCCTCAAATATTCACCAGCGGACAAGCCATAGCGGTTTGAATTTCTTCGATAGAAAATGAATGCTTTGCCAATAGAAAATTCGCGCTACTTTCTTTGCACATCGGCGCAATAGATTCGCATTTTTCCGGCGCGCTTGACTCGCTCATCGACACCATCGATTGATTTGACGTTCTGCATGCGCGTCGTGTGATCGCGTACCATGTGATTGCGCCGAACGATGGCGCGACCTGCAGAGCGCCCGTTGCGATGCGTACTTGAGTGATGTGTACTTGAGAGTGACTTGAGTCATGGAGGCGACAATGGCGCTACGACGATTCATCATCGAGCGAGACATCCCGAAGGTCGGCACTTTCGAACGCGAGCAACTCCGCGCGGCTGCCGCAAAATCGAATGAAACCCTGCAGCAGCTCGGGCCGGATATTCAATGGGTCGAGAGCTTTGTGGCCGACAACAAGACCTTCTGCGTCTATCTCGCCAAGGACGAGGCCATCATCAACGAGCATGCGCGAATCAGCGGCTTTCCTGCGACCAAAATCACCGAAGTCAAAAAGCTGATCGATCCGACCACGGCCGCCGCTTAAGGCCCGAATCTGGATGAAGTGACCAGCGACCGCGGCTATGTGGCAATCGCGGTCGTCGTCACCGGCCGCCGGTCTGCGCGATGCTTGGCGCGCTCCTGTTCGCGCTGTTCGACAGCCTCGCGCTTCTTGCCCAAAGTAGCCCGGTCGGGCTGCCGGTGGAATTTTTCAGCTCCCTGCCCTATGCCATGACGCTACTGGCCTTGGTGCTTACTGCACGCGCGCAGCAAGCTCCGCGGGCCCTGGGGCGAGCATTCGGCGCGTGAGACGGCGTTTGGCCTTTGCACTGGCCGCCTACGGCTTGTGCCGGTTCGTTGGGTGAAGAATATTGGCAGGCCGCGTCGGGCGCGCCCATATCTAAAGCATTGCAAAGCATGAGGTCGGCATGAAATTCGGCATTGGCCAGCCCGTTCGGCGCTATGAGGATCTGCGGCTTATCACCGGACGGGGCCGCTACACGGATGACGTGAGCTTGCCGCATTCGGCGCAGGCCTTCGTTCTCCGCTCACCGATTGCACATGCGCATCTTCGGCGCGTTGATGCGACGGCGGCGCGGAAGATGCCGGGGGTTCTGTTCGTCGCCACTGGCGCTGAGATGCAGGCGGAGGGGCTCGGCAACCTCGCCTGCCAGACGCCGCTCGTGAACAGTGACGGCACGCCGCGGCACGACACGCCGCGGCCGCTCTTGGCGGTCGAGAAGGTCCGTTATGTCGGCCAACCTGTCGCGTTTGTCGTCGCCGAGACCTTGAGCCAGGCGCGCGATGCCACCGAAGCGATCGAGGTCGACTACGAGGCGCTGCCGGTGGTGACCGAAGCGAAGGACGCGCTCGCGCCGGGTGCGGCGCAGCTTTTCGACCACATTCCGGGCAACCTCGTGTTCGATTGGGACAACGATCTCGGCGACCCGAAAGCGACCGAAGCCGCCTTTGCCAAGGCCGCCCATGTCGTCAGCATTGATCTGATCAACAATCGCCTGGTGGCGAATTCGATGGAGCCGCGCAACGCGGTTGTGGACTACGATCCGCAAAGCGGCCGCTCGACCCTCTACACCGGGACGCAGGGTCCGCATTTCGTGCGCGATCCGCTCGCCGAAGCCGTGCTCAAGATTCCGAAAGAGCAACTCCGCGTCATCACGCCCAATGTGGGCGGTGGCTTCGGCATGAAGGCCTTCGTCTATCCCGAACAGGCGCTCGCGGTATGGGCGAGCCGCAAGATCGCGCGGCCGGTCAAATGGCAGGAGGATCGCTCGGAAGGCTTCATTTCCGACAATCAGGGCCGCGACCACGCGACCCACGCCGAGCTTGCGCTCGATGCAAGCGGCCGCTTCCTCGGCTTGCGCGCCACGATCCTCGCCAATCTTGGCGCCTACCTCTCGCCGTTTGGCTCATTCGTGCCGACGCGCTCGAGCGACCTCGTCTCCGGGCTCTACATGATCGGCGCCATCCATGTGAATGTGAAAGGCGTATGCACCAACACGGTGCCGGTCTGCGCCTATCGCGGCGCCGGGCGGCCGGAAGCCGCCTACCTCCTGGAACGAATCGTCGACGCGGCAGCGCGCGAACTTCGCATGACGCCGGACGCTATCCGGCGCGTCAATTTCGTGCCCTCTTCGGCCATGCCCTACACGTCGGTGACCAAGCTCGTGCTCGATTCCGGCGAGTTCGAGAAGGTGATGGACCGCTGCATGGTTGCGGCCGATTGGTCCTCCTTTCCCGAGCGGCGCAAGCACGCCGAGCACGAGGGCAAGCTGCGCGGCATCGGCATGGCCACCTATACCGAGCGCTGCGGCGGGGGCTTTCCCGAAACCGCGTCGATCGAGTTCAAGGACGACCGGGTCGAGCTGGTCATGGGCAACCAGGAATACGGCACCGGCCTCCTCACCGCCTACAAGCAGATCGTCTCCGATCAGCTCGGCCTCGATGCGGACTACATCGATGTGATCATGGGCGACACCGACCGGACGCCGGCCGGACTGACCGGCGGCTCGCGCGCGATCGCGGTCGGCGGCGCAGCACTCTACGAGGCCGGCCGCGCCATCGTCACCAAGGGAAGCCAGATTGCAGCGCACCTTTTGGAAGTCGGAGCCCAGGACATCAGCTTTACCGACGGCGTGTTCTCTGTACCGGGCACTGACCTGCGCATGGATCTGATGGACGTCGCCAAAGCGGCGCGCGATCCAGCGCGGCTGCCGGCGGGCCTCGAGCCGGGGCTCGACGCGACGCATCATCGCGTGCCGCCGGCGCAGACCTTCCCCAACGGCTGCCACATCGTCGAAGTCGAAATCGATCCCGACACCGGGTGTGTCGCCATCGAGCGCTACACCATCGTCGATGATTTCGGCCGCACCATCAATCCACTGCTGCTCGAAGGACAAGTGCACGGCGGCATCGTGCAAGGCATCGGCCAAGCGCTGCTCGAACACGCGATCTACGACGAAGACAGCGGGCAATTGCTGGCCGGCTCATTCATGGACTATGCCATGCCGCGCGCCGGCGACGTGCCCTCCTTCGCCTTCTCGACGCACAATGTGCCCTCGACGTCCAATCCCTTCGGCGTGAAAGGAGCGGGCGAAGCCGGCTCGGTCGGCGCACCGCCGGCCGTGATCAATGCCATTGTCGATGCCTTGCATCGCCGGGTCGGCGCACGCCACATCGACATGCCGGCGACGCCGCGGCGGGTGTGGGAGACGCTGAACGGCGGGCAATGACGTGGCGCGGCCGCGTAGGCCCCTCGCGGTACAGAGTTCTGTGCTTGAAAGACACAAGCCGCAGCGAGCGCGCCCCGCCGTGCTCGCTGCGGTCTGCCATAACAGCTTCGGAAGCGTCTAAGAAAAAGCTCACGCCGCGAATGCCGGAGCCGGCGTCCCGCCGCCGCCTTTTAGCCAATCGCGCGCCGCCCGTTGCGCGGCAGCGATTTCGCTCTCCGACATCTGGTCGGCGATTTCGCGGCGCAGCCGGATCGCTTCGCGATTGCCCTTCACGGCCGCGAGGTTGAACCACTTGTGCGCGGAGATGAGATCGACCGGCATGTCGCGGCCGACCGAGTACATCATGCCAAGCTCGAACAACATGTCGCCTGCGGCTGGTCCTTCGCCGAGCGGCGCCGCGGTGCCATCGAGAATCTCAAAACGTGCCATCGTACAATCCCCTGTCCTTGCCCCGTCGCGATCCCGTCGTCGCGTTCTTCGCCGGCTTTATTTGGCCGACTGATATTTCGGATAATCGTCAGAACATTTGAACGGTGGTTTAAACAACGCGATGAATCAAAGCTGAACCACTGCGCGCTGCACGTGCGCGAACGGCAAGGCGGCGTTAAGCACGCCAATCCGCAACCGCTGATTTTGCGGCATTACCAGCGAGCATCATCGAAAATTCCTTGCGGCAAGGAAGCTTGCAATGGCGGTCTCGTAAGCTATCCTTTTACCTTGGCTAGCAAGCAGGGCATCGGGAGGCCGTCTATGAAGAATCTCCGCGCGAGCGCGTTCGTCACCGCATCGGCAATCGCGCTTGGGCTGATTTCAATTGCGCCCGCCTTCGCCGCCGATCCCGTCGGCACGTGGTTGACGGGAGACAAAAAGGGCAAGGTGAAAATCGTCAATTGCGGCAGCGCCATCTGCGGCACGCTCACTTGGCTCGCCGAGCCGAACGATCCTCAGACCAACAAGCCAAAGACCGACATCAACAATAAGGATGCGAGCAAGCAGGGCCGGCCGCTCATTGGCGTGCCGATCGTGCTCAGCATGCGGCCCGCCGGCGGCGACAAGTGGGAAGGTCAGGTCTACAACGCCGAGGATGGCAACGTCTATTCGGGCTCGTTCACGATGAGCGGCTCCAACACGGCGCAGCTCAAAGGCTGCGTCATGGGCGGCTTGATTTGCAAAGGCCAGACCTGGACGCGCTCGAACTAACTGCCGCGTACCCGAATTGCGCTGGCACAAATCGGGCACACCCCCTCGCCCGCTTGCGATTTATTGCTGCGTGTCGCCCTTCGCTTTGGCCTCGCTCGGCTCCGGAATGCGCGGTCGCTCAGCGTGCTGTCTGACCGAACAGGATGGCGCGCACGTTCGGATCCTTCATGTCGACGGCGGACGCCGCCTCGACACGGATTGCAAAAGCGCGCTTGACCGCTGGCCGTGCCCGGATGGTCTCGAACCAGCGCTTCAGATGCGGGAATTGCGCAAGCTCCTGCCCCATGCGCTCGGCGAGCCGCACCCAACCCACGCACGCCATGTCGGCGATCGAATAACGGCCGGCAAGGAATTCGCGGGTGGCAAGGCGCGTGTTCATGACGCCGAACAGCCGATTGACCTCGTTGGTGTAGCGGTCGATGGCGTAGGCGATCTTCTCCGGCGCGTAGCGCCGGAAGTGATTGGCTTGGCCCGCCATCGGTCCCAAGCCGCCCATTTGCCAGAACAGCCATTCGTCGACGGCGACACGTGCGCGCTCGTCGCGCGGATAGAATTGGCCGGTCTTGCGGCCGAGATATTGCAGAATGGCGCCGGATTCGAAGACCGAAATCGGCCGCCCGCCCGGCCCGTTCGGATCAAGGATGGCGGGCATCCGATCGTTCGGCGAGATCGCCAAAAACTGCGGTGAGAACTGCTCGCCCTTCGAAATGTCGACCGGGCGTACCACATAGGGCAACCCGCACTCTTCAAGCATGATCGAAATCTTCCAGCCGTTCGGCGTCGGCCAGTAGTAGAGCTCGATCGGCAGCTTGCTCTGCGGCACAGACTTCCGCGTGGCGGGTTTCGGCTTGGCCCGTGTCGGCTTAGCGCTGTTCGACGTGACGCGTTTCGGCCTGGCGACTTTTGGCGTGAGCAACTTGGCGGATTTGACCGCCCGTATCCGTGGTGATCGCGGCATTTCAGGGTTTGGCTCGAGATATCTGGCCGGACATATTCGCCATCGCGCCCCGCTGGTCCGGCCGCTCAACTCGATCGTATCGGCCGCTTTGAGCCGAACCCAGTGGATTCCAGTACCGGCACAAGAAAAACGGCGCCGCAGATGAGACCACAGCGCCGAGGAAAAGTCCTTGGGAGGATGTTCCAAACGCACCGAGGGCGTCGGCGAGAGCGAGAGACCTAAATCCGCCGGCTGACCGCCGCTTTGGGCGGACTGCCGTGGGAAAACCGGGGAACCCGTCTTTCCACTCCACTACCGAACGCTACGCGAACGATGGTGAGGAACTAAGTCTCCGTCTCGCCGACGCCCTCTGTTGTCTCACTTGAGCCGGCGCGTCTCGGGCAATTTTTGAAGCGCCCTCGACGTCAGCCGGCCCGTGTGACGCGACCTTCGACCTATGTAATGTCGAAGATCGATAGCGACGTCGACTACTTCTTCTTACGGCGAGCTTTGGTCTTCTTCGCCGTCTTCTTGGTCGCTGCTTTCGTCTTTCTCTTCTTCGCCATTGCTGCCCTCCTAGCCTGAGTGGATGGCGACATCGGTGCAGTGCAGTCGCGAATCGACATGCACTGTCATCCGATTACTACAGCAGGAAAAAAATAACAGTGACTCCGCTTAATTTTGTGTGTAAGTGCCGCGCCCCGCCGGCGCCGCGCAAACATCCGGCGGTATTTCGCAAAATCCGCATCGAACAAATTTTCAGTCGCGCGGGCATTTGCGATTTGTTTTTCGTGCGATGCAGAAATGCCGATGAATTGCGGGTTTTTGTCACGCGTCGTCGTTTGTTTTTCTCTCTCGCGCGCGCTGCAAGAAGCTTCGCGTGCGCACGCTTTCGCAGCCGCGAGAGCGCTCGCAGTAAGCGATTCACCAAGGCAAAATTTTTTTGCGGCGAACCGCCCAAAAAGGCTTTCTGGCGGCGTTTCGGGACGCAAAACGCACGAATCGGTGCAGGCGATTCGCTTCCGCGGCGCCGTTGGAGGCCGTCGGCGACGCCGCGGCAGCCGCAAGCGGGAGATTTTCGCGATGCTTGGAGCGCACGCACACCTCGCGCGGCGAAATTTTCCGCACGCGCGAGCGCCGACGAAGGTCGCGCTCAGATACCGAGACGCTGCTTGAGAAGATCGTTGACCGCTTGCGGGTTGGCTTTGCCGCCGGACGCCTTCATCACTTGGCCGACGAACCACCCGATCGCCTTCGGATTGGTCTTGGCGTCGCCGACTTTGTCCGGATTCATCGCAATAATCTCATCGACGAGCTTTTCGAGCGCCGAAACGTCGGTCACTTGCTTCAATCCGCGCGTTTCGACGATCGCGCGCGGATCACCGCCCTCATTCCAGACGATCTCGAATACGTCCTTGGCGATCTTCCCGGAGATCGTACCTTCGGCCATAAGATCGAGAATGGCGCCGAGCTGCGCTTCTTTCACCGGCGACGCGGCAATGTCCTTGCCTTCCTTGTTGAGCCGGCCGGCAAGTTCGTTGATGACCCAATTGGCGGCGAGTTTCGGGTCGCGGTTCTTGCCGGCAGCCGCTCCGCTCACGCTTTCAACCACCGTTTCGAAAAACTCCGCGGTCTCCCGCTCCGCCACGAGCACGCCCGCGTCATAGCCTGAAAGCCCGAACTCGCGCATGAAACGCGCCTTCTTGTCGTCGGGCAATTCCGGCAAGTGCGCCGCCAAGTCCGTCACCAGCGACGGCGATAGCTCGAGCGGCAGCAGATCGGGATCGGGGAAATAGCGGTAGTCGTGCGCCTCCTCCTTGGAGCGCATCGAGCGCGTTTCGCCCTCGTCGGGATCGAACAGCCGGGTCTCCTGCACGATCGTGCCGCCCTCTTCGATCACGCCGATCTGCCGCCAAGCCTCATGCTCGATCGCCTGGCCGATGAAGCGGATGGAATTGAGGTTCTTGATCTCGCAGCGCGTGCCGAACGGCGCTCCGGGCTTGCGCACCGAGACGTTCACGTCAGCACGAAGGTGGCCCTTCTCCATGTCGCCATCGCAAGTGCCGAGATAGCGCAAAATCGATCGAAGCTTTGTGAGGAAGGCTTTGGCGTCCTCGGCGGAGCGCAGATCGGGCTTGGTCACGATCTCCATGAGCGCGACGCCAGACCGGTTGAGATCGACGAGCGACATGGTGGCGTGCTGATCGTGCAGCGACTTGCCGGCGTCTTGCTCGAGGTGAAGACGCTCGATGCTCACCCGCACGGTCTCGCCATCGGGCATGTCGACCACCACCTGGCCCTCCCCGACGATCGGGGATTTGTACTGGCTGATCTGATAGCCCTGCGGCAGATCCGGATAGAAATAGTTCTTGCGGTCGAAGACGGACCGCTCGTTGATCTTCGCCTTCAGCCCGAGCCCGGT
>Ga0210410_10002776_pt1 | contig 15645 bp, 20 predicted proteins | sample IncBWC4MmetaG_FD_161058 | JGI IMG/M metagenome (GOLD analysis project Ga0210410, IMG submission 161058) | Forest soil microbial communities from Barre Woods Harvard Forest LTER site, Petersham, Massachusetts, United States - Inc-BW-C-4-M | ecosystem: Environmental > Terrestrial > Soil >... | reverse complement strand
TCGTCGTAGCCACGTCCACCGAGAGCCGCGCGGCCCCCGGTCGGGAAGTGATAGATCTTGGCAGACCCGTGATTCAAACTCGAATTCATCTTTTCACCTCTCCTCTTGGTTCGTGCTGCGCTGGTTCGCTTCCGAGCGCCTCGCGCACGTCAACCATGCTGCGCCCGACTCGTTCTCGATTGGTTACGCAAACCGATATCGTCTCTGCATGTCGCTGGTGCAACCTGATCAAGGGAAAGTCATTCAGTGTATAAATAATAGGCATTTTTCGGGTTTGATTGCGGGAAGGCAGTTGTTGGCTGGCTAACGCTTGAGCCGGTGGCAAGGTTGCGGGAGCGGCTGGTCTGGCTGCCGAGTGGCGCCGAAAGTTGCCGCGGCTTTAATCTCAACGAGGGGATGGGCTGCGGGATGCTGCAGAATCGGGCGTCATTTGGGGCTCGATCGCTTGGAATGACTGCCTTCCCGTGGTGCGCCCCGCGCGCCTTTGCCGCACCTGAAATTCGCGTGCCGGGGGTGGCGCTGAGGGGCGGCTGGACGTCCGGCCGAACTGCCGCACTGCGGCAATTTGGCACTTTTATTGCTTGGGGAGGGTTGGCCGATGGTGGCCGGGTATGCTTGTGGTGACCAATAGCCTTCGGTTCCCCACCTTTCGCATCATCAAACTCATGAGAGGCTCAATGACCAAGTATAAGCTCGAGTATATCTGGCTCGACGGCTACACGCCGGTGCCGAATTTACGCGGCAAAACGCAGATCAAGGAATTCGACGCATTTCCGACGCTCGAACAGCTTCCGCTGTGGGGATTCGATGGAAGCTCGACCATGCAGGCCGAAGGCCACAGCTCGGATTGCGTGCTGAAGCCGGTCGCCGTTTACCCGGACGGCGCGCGCACCAATGGCGCGCTGGTGATGTGCGAAGTGATGATGCCCGATGGCAAGACCCCGCATGCGTCGAACAAGCGCGCCACCATTCTCGACGATGAAGGCGCCTGGTTCGGTTTCGAGCAGGAATATTTCTTCTACAAGGACGGCCGCCCGCTCGGCTTTCCGTCCAGCGGCTATCCGGCGCCGCAGGGACCGTACTACACCGGTGTCGGCTACAAGAACGTCGGCGATGTCGCCCGCAAGATGGTGGAAGAGCATCTCGACCTCTGCCTCGCCGCCGGCATCAACCACGAAGGCATCAACGCCGAGGTGGCGAAGGGCCAGTGGGAATTCCAGATTTTCGGCAAGGGCTCCAAGCGCGCCGCCGATGAAATGTGGATGGCCCGCTATCTGATGCTGCGCCTGACCGAGAAGTATGGCGTGGACATCGAATTCCACTGCAAGCCGCTCGGCGATACCGACTGGAACGGCTCCGGCATGCATGCCAACTTCTCGACCAAGTACATGCGCGAAGTCGGCGGCAAGGAGTACTTCGAGAAGCTGATGGAAGCGTTCAAGGTCAACCGCGCCGAACACATCGCCGTCTATGGACCGGACAACCACATGCGCCTGACCGGTAAGCACGAGACCGCCTCGATCGATACCTTCAGCTACGGTATCGCGGACCGCGGCGCCTCGATACGCGTGCCCCACAGCTTCGCCAACAACGGCTACAAGGGCTATCTGGAAGACCGCCGTCCGAACTCGCAGGGCGACCCCTACCAGATCGCTTCGCAGATCCTGAAGACGATCGAGTCGGTGCCGACCTCCGCCAAGGCGGCTGCGGCCTAAGGCGAGACGACCTAGGGTCCGGACCCTGGGGCGGTCCGGATCGCAACCTGATCCGCCAAAGCGCTGGTCGCTTTGGCGGATCATTGCATTCAAGCGTCCACTCTCGGCCATGCCCCGGCTTTCCTCCCACGTCGCGGTTTCCGGGCTTCACCTCCGGCGCGGCGGACTGCTAGAAGCCATCCGGCTTGCGGACGTGACCGACAGGGCCGCGACGAGGGAGTTGAGATGGAAGACGTCGTTCGCGTGCTCTCGACGCTCGCGCTGATGGGCGCGGTGCGCAGCCTTGCCGGACGCTATCAGGCCGCGGGCGGCGCGCCCATCGATGCCGATTTCGCGCCGACGCTGGGGCTATTGGACCGACTTCGTGGCGGCGAGACGGCCGACGTCGTCATCTTGACAAAGCAGGCGCTCGACGATCTCGCCGCCCAGGGAAGCGTGGTCGCGGCAAGCTGCGTCGATCTCGCACGCTCCTTTGTCGGCGTCGCGGTCAAGGCCGGCGCTGCTCATCCCGACATCGCAACCGAACGCGCGCTGCGCGCGGCCCTGCTCGGCGCGCATTCGATCGCCTATTCGCGCATCGGCGCCAGTGGCATCCTCTTCGCGCAACTGATCGAGCGTCTGGGAATCGCATCCGAAATCAACGCGCGCGCCCGGATCATCCCGTCAGGCCTGACCGCGGCATTGCTGGTCAGCGGCGAGGCCGATCTTGCGGTTCAGCAGATCAGCGAGTTAAAGCAGGTCGCGGGCGTCGAAGTGGTCGGGCCGATCCCTCGCGAACTGCAGACGGCGGCAGTGTTTTCCGCGGGCCGCTGGGCGGCGTCGGCGAAGCCCGCGCAGGCCGACGCGCTGTTGAAATATCTCGCTTCGCCGGAGGTCGCCCAGGTGCTGTGCGAGTCCGGGCTCGAGCCTTGAATCCGCCTGTTCTTCGAAGCTAGTCTGCCGCCGTCAATCGGTGAATCCTGATGAAACAGTCGCGCGCGCTTTCCCGGGCAACAACGGGCCGGATTATCCTTACGGCGGTGGCGATCGCGGCGGCTGCTTGGTTGGCAGATCCATGTCAGTCACGAGCGCAGTCGGCTGATCTCGTGCTGTGCGACCGGCTCGCTGCCGACCCCGCCGATCCCGACAAGCCGGCCGACGTCAAGGGTACGCCCGACGTCGCGCCGGCGGATGTCGCGACCGCGATCAAATTTTGCAAGGTCGCAGCCGGCTCGTCGCGCCGCGCGCTTTACCAGCTTGGCCGCGCCTACGCCGCCAACCGGCAGCTGCCGGAGGCGATCGCCGCCTGGCGCAGGGCGGCGGAAAAGGGCTCGACCTCGGCGATGGTCGAACTCGGCGTGCTCTACGGCACCGGCTCGGGCGTCGCCATGGACGAGGCGCAGGCGCGAAAACTGTTCGAACGCGCGGCAGAGGCCGGCAATCCCCGCGGTATCAGCAATCTCGCGGCGCTCGGGGGCAGCGGCGGCGTATCCTCGGATCCGGCGCGTGCGCGCGAGCTGTTGGCGAAGGCCGCCGAAACCAATGCGGAGGCGCAGTATCAGCTCGGACTGATGCTGGCGGAAGGCACCGGCGGGCCAAAGGATGATACGGCCGCGCGAAACCTGTTCGAGAAGGCGGCCGCGCAGAATCATCCCGGCGCGCTGACGCAGATGGGTGCGTTCGCCCAGGAAGGCCGTGGCGGTCCGAAGGATAGATCCGCCGCCAAGGCCTATTACGAGCGCGCCGCTGCGCTTGGCGACGAGGACGCCAGGAAGGCATTGAAGCGCATGGAATGCCCGCTCGCGATCAAGGACAAACGCGGGAATTTGGTCACGAATCTTTGCTTCTAGGCGATGCTCGTCCGGTGCCCATTTCTTCGTCATGGTGGGGTAAGCCCGGTGATGACGACATAGCAGCCTCCCGGCGCCCACCTTGACGGATATCAACGGCGCAGAAGCCGGCCATGCTACACGGGCGACAGATACGCTACACGCCTGGAGCTTCGGATGAAATTACGTGGATATATTGTTGCCCTGCTGATGGTTTGCTCGTTGGCGCCGCCTGCCATTGCACAGTCCGGCCCGTCCAACCTGAACGGATCGCCGACCAATGAACAATATGTCCCACGGCTCGGCGACATCATGAATGCGGTGCAGACGCGGCACATCAAGCTGTGGTTCGCCGGCAAGGCCCAGAACTGGGAACTCGCTGGGTATGAACTTCGCCAGCTCGAGGCGGGCCTGTTGCAGGCCGCGCTGCTCTATGAGGGCATTCCCGTCAGCAACGTCACGAAGATGACAAAGCCGATCCAGTCGATTTCCGACGCCATCGACGCCAGGGACCTCAAGCGCTTCACGACAGCGGCCGGCGAACTGACGGACGGCTGCAATTCCTGTCATCAAACGATGCAGCGTGGGTTCGTTGCCATCCAGATGCCGACGACGTCGCCATTCAGCGATCAGTCGTTTGCGCCAGCGCAGAAGAAGCCGTAGACGACGCCGTTATCGGGCGTCGCGGCCGGCAGGAGGATCGTCATGATGCTTCGCCACTCCGCGCTCCTGACATTGATGCTGGCGGTTGCCCTCGCGCCCACGGCGCGAGCCGGGACGAAAGGCGGGGAAATGGCGGCAGGGCGCGGCCAGGGTGGAACGCGAGCGGGGCGATGGCGGTTATTGCAACGTCTGTGCTGAAGGAGGCGTTGTTCGATGATCCGAAAATTGCGATCCGGCGAGTACCGGCTCTATTCCCGAAAGGTGAATCCGAAAACTGGCAAGCGCCGCAATCTCGGCACCTTCAGGTCGCGCGCCGCCGCGGAAAAGCACGAGCGCGACGTGCAATATTTCAAGCGGCATTAGGGCCGTTTCCGTTTCCACGGAATCGAAACGGGGCCGATTGAAACGCTCCGGCTACGCCGCCCGGACCTCGGAGAGAAAGCGGTTGACCTGCGCGGCGAGATCGCCCGATTGCGACGATAGTTGTGCTGCGGCGCCCAGCACCTGATTGGCGGCAGAGCCGGTATGGTTGGCCGCCTGCTGGACGCCGGAAATGTTCGAGTTGACTTCCTGCGTGCCGCGCGCTGCTTCCTGGACGCTGCGGGAAATCTCCTTGGTCGCCGAACCCTGTTCTTCGATCGCGGACGCGATCGCAACGCCGATCTGATCGATCTCGGCGATCACGTCGGCCACGTTCCTGATCGCCGTTACCGTCTCGTCGCTGGCGGTCTGGATGGCCGCGATCTGTTCCGATATTTCGGTCGTGGCCTTCGCCGTCTGGCCGGCCAGGGATTTGACTTCGGATGCGACGACGGCAAAACCCCGTCCGGCGTCACCGGCGCGCGCCGCCTCGATGGTAGCGTTGAGCGCAAGCAGATTGGTTTGCGCGGCGATGCTCTGGATCAACGTCACGACGTCGCCGATCTTCTGCGCGCCGTCGGCCAGCGAGCGTGCGGTATCGCCGGTGCGACGGGCGTTCTCGACGGCGCGCGCCGCGATCTCGGCAGATTGGGTGACCTGGCGGCCGATTTCCGTGATCGAGGACGTCAGTTCTTCCGTGGCGCTGGCCACGGTCTGCACATTGGTCGAGGTCTGTTCCGAGGCGGCGGCGACGATCGCGGCCTGGCGGTTGGTGTCTGTCGCGGTCGAGGACATCGACTGGGCGGTATGTTCCATCTTGGCCGAGGCCGACGACAATCCGCCGACCAGCTCGCTCACCTTTGCCTCGAAGGCCCGAGTGAGGTCGTCGAGCACGCGCGCGCGCCGCATCTTGACGTCGTTTTCCGCTTCCTTCTCGGCGGCCAGGCGATCCGCCGCGATCTTGTTGTCCTTGAATACCCCGACGGCAGCCGCCATCGCCCCGATCTCGTCGCTGCGCTCGGTCCCCGGGATTTCGCCGGAGACGTCGCCGCCGGCGAGACGGGACATCGAGGCCGTGAGGTCGACGATCGGCCTGCAAACGCGGCGACGGACCATTACCACCAGAGCGGCGCTCGCGATCGCGACCGCGGCGAGGCCCGCGAGCGCGATCATGAAGCTGAGGCGCGCTGCGGAGTAGGCCGCGCCGAGGATTTGCTCGGCGTTGTCATAGAAGGCGTCGCGCACCTCGATGATAGTGCCCAGACCGCGCTGCGATTCCACGAAGAAGGCGTCGGCGTCGTGCTCGTATTGGCCGCTGATGGCGCCGTCCTTGACCATCTTCAGCTCCTTGCCGAACCGCTCGACATAGACATCGTTCATGCGGTTGAGCGCAGCCGCGACGTTGGCGGGCGTGGCAGGATTGCCGCGCAACTCCTGAAGTGAGGACAGTATCTGGTCGGTGCGTCCCTGCACGCGGTTCAAATCCGCCTTTTCGGCATCGGTGGCCGCGCGCTTGGCGCCGACGAGATTCTTGTGAAGGCTGGCATTGAGACCGCCGATGTCGCGCAGGGTCCAGGCAATATTGGCGTAGCTCGCCTGGTGGTAGGCGTCGCCGTCGAGCTGGGCCATCTTGCGGACCTGCTCGTCGAGCAGCGCGGTGACCGCGGTATTGAACACCGTGTTGTCGCCGACGATCTTCTTGACCGCATCGCGGCGGGCGTCTGCCGGACCGGAGATGGCCTTGTCGATGGACTCGCGCAAGGCTGCAAATTTCACATTCAGCGCATCGATGGCGCTACCCACGGCGGCGCCGTCGTCGAGCGCGCCGGGCAGGGTGCTCCTGACCTGGTTCATCTTGTTGCGCGCGACGTCGGTCTGCTTGCGATATTTGTCGTTGAGTTCCGCAAGCTGCTTCGGATCGACGGCGGGCGGTCCGAACAGGATGTTGGTAGAAAAGCCGCGCTCGGGATTGATATAGCGGGGAAGGTCGCCGACGGCCCGCACGATCTCCAGCCTGCCTTGCGCGACGGAAACCTGGTCCATCGTCCGGTATTTCGTGACGGCGACATAGGCCGCGAGCGCGCCGCCGACGGCGGAGAGAGAGACGATGGCGGCGGTCAGCAGGGTACCAATTTTCATGGATTTTGAGCCGTTCACGATGGGTCGGGAAAGCGCCTTCACCGTAAATTGCCGGTGTTAACCCAAGGTTTACGCTGCCGGGCCGGATCCGCGCGGCTGCCCGCGATCTCGGGTTGCCACCGCGCCACTGCGGGCTCTCTCATTTCATGTTGTAGGCAACCCAGTTGCGGGCATCGCGGTAGGTGGTGGCGAGATAGAAGGGATGATCCTTCCCGGCACGGGCCAGGGCGCGGACCACATTGTCCCAGTAATCGCCGCCATTGGCGGAAAAATGTCTGAAGCAATCATCGTCGAATTTGACCGCCGCCACGATCGCCTGTTTCAGCTCGGCATCGTCGGCACGCGGGTGCGCCCGTTTCAGCCGGTCGAAGGATGGCCCGTCCTGCGCGGTGTCGCGCTCGCGTTTGAGCTGCGCGCTGATCCGGCGCATCGATCGCGCCGCGACCGCGGGCGTCCTCACGTCGCGGGGCCGCCAGCGCCGGCCCTCGAGCCGCTCGAACGTGGTCTTCTCCCGCCAGATCAGGTAGGCGGCGTCCCGCAACGGCAGGCGCGCGGCCTCGCCGATGATGTCGTCGACGGTACGTGTCATGCGTTGGCGTCAGCGCGGCGGGAACGAATAGACGAGATGGCCGGTCCACCAGCCGTCAGAACTCAGGCGCAGCGCGAACAGGCCGACCCCGGCCACCAGCGCGACCCAGAACAGCGGCTTCGGCGTCGCCCCCTTAAGCCCGATCAGGCCGGCCAGCATCAGGGCATCGATCGTCATGCTCGTGACCTGCTCGGCGCGCATCGGAAATTCGTGCGCCGGCGTCAGCACGTTCCAGAGAAGCTGGCCGATCAGGACCCAGGGCAGCAGCTTCGCAATCCAGGGATTGCGGCTGGTGGCGGCAGGCGTCGGCTGGTCGGTCATAATGGGGGTCCCCGTTTGATTGGTCTGCTTCTTCTAGTCGTTTGCCGGCGGCGGTAAGTTCAATGCCGCAAGGCGGATCGGGGCTGCGCGCGGGGCTCCCTGTGCTATGGTTGCGGCCCATGACCAGCCGCATTCTCGTGTTCTACGGCTCCTACCGGTCGGACCGCTTGGGGATTCGCCTGGCGCAGTTCGTCGTCGACGGCTTGCGCGGCCGCGGCGACGAGGTCGAACTGATCGACGCCAGGGCGGTCGGCCTGCCGATGCTCGACCGGATGTACAAGGAATATCCGAAGGGGCAGGCGCCCGCGGCTCTGGAAAAGCTCGCTGGCCAGGTCCGCGACGCGGACGGCTTTGTGTTCGTCACCGGCGAATATAATTGGGGCATCCAGCCGGGGCTGAAAAACCTCACCGATCATTTTCTCGAGGAATGGTTCTGGCGTCCCGCCGCCATTGCCTCCTATTCGGCCGGCCGTTTTTCAGGTGCCCGCGCCGCGCTGGTGTGGCACGGCACGCTCTCCGAAATGGGCATGGTGGTGATTTCGAGCACCATCGCGGTCGGGCCGATCGTGCAAACGCTGTCGGAGGACGCCAAGCCGATCGGCGAGGGCGGCAAGGCGCTGGAGCACGCGTTTCCGCGCTTCGCCGACGATCTTGTGTGGTGGATGGAAGCGGCGAAAGCGCAGCGGCAGCGCAGGAAGCCGCCGTATTGAGGCGGCTATTCCGTCTGTCGCCGATGAAAATAGTACAGCGTTGCTGCGAGAATGGTCGATGTCAGCACGTAGAATACAAGCGCGTCGATATTCGGATGTCCTTCCACCAAAGCAATCATCGTCTCCACTCCATGGCTGGCGTGGCTTCTTGTTCCCTTCGGGCGAGCCTTGAGATGTAAAGGCTAGGCGCGGGCGGGATGCGCCGGTAGTCGACTTTTGGCGAAGGGCGCAACGTCCGCGTTCTTTCCCCCTGCAAGGGAGCGAATGGAGGCGCCGACCCGCTACACTCTCACGGCCCAGGTTCTCATTCCGCGGGTGCGGGCACTGCCTTGGCGAACGCGATGCCCTTCGCCTCGGTGCCCATCACTGTCAGCACGGCGATGATGATCGCGACAGTGCCGGCGACGACGGCGAGCGCGAGGCCGTAATTGCCGCCGAACGCCGTGGCGATGCCGGCCTGCAGCGTGGCGTTGACGGAGGCGAGCAGGTTGCCGAGCTGGTAGACAAAGCCGGGAAACGTGCCGCGCGCGTTGGCGGGCGATAGCTCGTTGAGATGGACCGGCACGATGCCCCAGGCGCCCTGAACGAAGAACTGCATCAGGAACGCGCCGGTGGCGAGCAGAGCGGGGCTCGCCGAAAATGCCCAGAGCGGGATCACCGGTAGCGACAGCAGCGCCGCGATGACGATGCACCTGCGGCGACCGAAGCGCTCCGACAGCGATCCGAACAGGATCCCGCCGAGGATCGCGCCGATATTGTAGATCACCGCGATGGTGCCCACGGCATGCGGCGACAGCTTGTGCTCGACCTGCAGGAAGGTCGGGTAGAGGTCCTGCGTGCCATGGCTGAAGAAGTTGAACGCGGTCATCAGGATCACCGCGTAGATGCCGAGGCGCCAGTGCGACTGCACGACCGTCCAGGTGCTGCCGCTTTCGACGGCGGCCTGTTTACTCCAGCTCGGCGACTCCGGCACGGTGCGCCGGATGTAGAACACGAGCAAAGCGGGGATGACGCCGACCATGAACATGCCGCGCCAGCCGATGTACTGGAACAACAGCCCGTAGACGATCGAGGCCAGGAAATAGCCGGTTGGATACCCCGACTGCAGCAGGCCGGAGACGAAGCCGCGGGCATGCGGCGGAATGCTTTCCATCGTCAGCGAGGCGCCAACGCCCCATTCGCCGCCCATGGCGACGCCATAGAGCGCGCGCAGGATCAACAGCGCGGTCAGGCTCGGCGCGAAACCGGAGGCGAATTCGAGGAAGGAATACAGGAGGATGTTCACCATCAGGGTCGGGCGGCGGCCAAAGCGGTCGGCCGCGCGCCCGAACAGGAAGGCGCCAATGGGGCGCATCGCCAGCGTCAGCAGGATGGCGAAGGTGACATCCGAAATGTCGGTGTCGAATTCCGCGGCGATGTCCTTCAGCACGAACACCAGCAGGAAGAAATCGAACGCGTCGAGCGTCCATCCGAGGAAACTTGCGGCGACCACATGCCGCTGTGCGCTGGTCCAGCCGGAAAGCGCGGGAAAGCGGGGAAGGGCAGGTTGTGAAGCGGGAAGGGACATCGCTCAAATCCGATGGCGTCAGGCGCAACCCCGGATAATACGCCGAGGGGATTTTTGTTTCCTGGGCAGGCCGGGCCCGACGTCGGTAGCCCGGATGCGGCGCAGCGTATTCCGGGATCGCACTATCAACGAGACGTCCCCGGATTGCGCTGCGCTGCATCCAGGCTACGCTTGCCGTGCGCGCCGGGCCGGCGCGGCAGGGAGCCCGACATGAGCCTCTTGGACAACCCGTTCGATCCCGCGCGCGAGACGGCTCTGGTCACCGGCGCGGGAAATGGCATCGGCCGCGCCATCGCCCGGGCCCTGGTCGGCGAGGGCGTGCGAACGGTGTTCGCCGACGTGAATGCGGAGACGGTCACTGCTGCCGTGAAAAACGCGCCCCGGCCGGAGCTTGCCGTGCCCTGGGTCGGCGACCTCGCCGATCCCGCCGTGTGCGACGCGCTGCTGGCCGCCGCGCAGTCCGCCCTCGGGCAGGTAACACATTTCGTTCACAGCGCCTCGCCCGCGCGGCGCGAGGCCGATCACACTTTCGCGGTGAGCCCGGCGACCTGGGAGCAGATGCGCGCGGTCAACCTCGATGCCGGCTTTCACCTTGCGCGCGAACTCGCGCGAAAACTGGTCGCGGCCCGCGAGCCCGGCTCGTTCTTGTTCCTGACCTCGCTGCATGCCGGCACGCCGCGCAACCTGCCGCATTACTCCACCGCCAAGGCGGCGATGGCGATGCTGGTGAAGGAACTCGCCAAGACGCTTGGCCGCTACGGAATACGGGTCAATGCGCTGGTGCCCGGCGCCATCGCAGCCGGTGGTTTCGTCGCCGATCCCGCACTGGCAAAGTACATCCCGCTCGGCCGCCTCGGCCAAGCCGAAGACCTCGCGCCGATGGCGCTGGCGGTGCTGTCGAACCGCGTGTCGGCCTATGTCACGGGCGCGGCGATCGTGGTCGACGGCGGCCTGTCGCTGACGAACTGGTTCGAGCCGCCTGATCTGGATGATCTGTGAGGGGCATGACGAAAAGGGAACGGGCTACCCCTCACTCCGGGCGGCCGGTTTCGACCGCAATGTTAGCCAAGTTCCGGGCTATTTTTCGCGCATTGGATCCGCCGGCTGATTCGCTGCGGGATCGCTATGCACGAGGGGCATTGCCATGGGATTTTTCAAGCGGGAGCTGAGCCCGGTCGAGCGTTTTGAGAGTGCGCTAAGGGAAAAACAGGCGGGGCGGCAGAAGCTGGCCGACCGGTTAGGCCTCGCCGAGGGGCTGCTCGCGGAAAAACGTGCCGCGGCCGAACGGTTGGCGGTAGCCGGCGCCGCCAATGCCAGGCTCGAGCGCGCGGAAGCGGACATGCGCAGCGTTGAGGACCGCCTCAAGACGCTGCGCGCCGCCCTGGCGGAATTCGACGAACAGGTGGCCTCGACCGAGCGCGCTCTCGCGGACGCCATCGCGCAGCGCGACCGCAATCTGGCGGCGGACAGGATCGAGGCGATGGCCGCTGCGATCGAGCGCGCGATCCCCGGATTCGACGCCGGAACCGCCGCGCTGGTCGGTGCCGTCACGACGAGCGACGCGCCATTGCCGGAGGCGGCGCGGTTTTCGAGCAGCGTCGATGCCATACGCCAGGAGATTCTCGCAGCCGCCGATCTGATCTGCTGGGAGCTGCGGTCCGCCGCGGTGCGCACGCGCGCCGGAAACGCCAATGTTGCGACATCGGTGACGCCCGAGCCCGAGCAGCCGCCATCCGCCGAGATCGAACGGCAATTGATCTACACGCTCAATCCGCTGCTGTGGCGCGAGGCCGGCGAGTTGCGCCGGGTTCCGGCGTTCGCGCTGGTGGGGCTGCCGAAAGGCTTGCTGCCGGTCGCGCTGCGGCATCATCATGTTGACCATCTGAACGCCCGGCGGGTGCAGACCCTGATGCATGTGCACGGCAGCGTGCGGGCGGATAGCGAAATCTCTCCCGACGATCCGCAGCTCGTCGATCTCGACGCGCTCGCCGCGGGCGAAACCGAGAGCGCCCAGGCCGAGGTGGCCTGAGGAATTGAGCGTTTCGTCTCGTCATCTCCGATGTGCAATCGCACATCGGGGATGACGAAGTTTGTGTGGGGGCTCGCGCGCGGACCGCCGCCGGATCGGCGCAAATCGGATGGAGAACGCGACATGACGACGTGGATCCTGTTCGTCGGCCTGCAGCCGGAAGCGGTCGATTTCTCCGATCCGGAACTGCCGCCGGGCTTCAATGCCGAAAAGATCCATGCCGGGATCGCGGTCGCGATGCGGGAAATTGCCGAGCGCGGTTGGCAGGCCGATCTCTGCCTGATCCAGCCCGACGAAACCGCCGGCCCCACCTTCGCCCGTCAGCTCTCCAGCAAGGTCTACGATTGCGTGGTGATCGGCGGGGGCGTCCGGCTGCCGCCGAAGAACCTGTGGCTGCTGGAGGTGCTGGTCAACGCCGTGCTCGAAGCAGGGCCGGGCACCAGGATCGCGTTCAACACGCGGCCCGAAGACTCCGCCGACGCCGCGGCGCGATGGGTGAAGGCCGAGTAGGTGCGAAAGCCCGTTGGCCGCGCCCAGACCGATGTTTCCCCAACCACTGAGAATGCTCGTCATTCCGGGTCGCGCGTTAGCGCGAGCCCGGAACGACGCGCATAGGTCCATTGCCTCGCCTCGCCCCCCTGTGGCGCATTGATCACACTCCGGCGGAATCGCCTGTGCGGGACCGTCGCCGGCCACGGTTCTGCCCGCATTGGGCCGCGCCATGGTTCCCGGTTGGGCGAGAGTCGGGATTGGGGGCACGGAATGGGGATGCAACATGTCTTCCATCAAACGTGCCGGAGTGGTGCTTGAAGCGAGCCGCCATCGTCTTGACGTGGCGTGGATGCCGTCGGCGGCCGGGAATGCCGTTCGTCTGTCGGCCGTAGTGCTGGCGGGAGCGCTGCTGGCGGCCTGCGCACAGTCTTCCGTCGTCAGCCGGAATTCCGGGGCCTTCGCCCCCAGCCGGCAGGCCTCGGTGCGGTACGATCGGACGCCATCGTTCGTGGCTCAACGGCGCGTCGCATCCGTGAGACGGCATACGCCGTTCGCGTCCCACAAGGCCACCGCCGCAACGAAGATGGCAGGCGTTGCCAGTTTCTACACGGAGGGAGAGCAGACCGCGAGCGGCGAGAAGTTCGATACGCATGAACTGACCGCCGCGCATCCGACCCTGCCGTTCGGCACGAAATTGCGCGTGACGAACGTCACGACCGGTCGCTCCGTCACGGTCCGGGTCAACGATCGCGGTCCCTATGTTCGCGGGCGCGTCGTCGACGTCTCCTATTCCGCGGCGCAGTCGCTCGGAATGGTTGGCAAGGGCATCGCGAACGTCAAGCTCGACGTCGTCCAGTAGCCGCGCCTCAGATGTCGTGCTTGGGGACGTAATTGCCCATCACGCATTTGTAGCTTTGCAGCTTCCACTCATGGTAGGGGCCGTGGGCGAGCCAGTCGGCAATGCCGATTTGGCCCTGGACCGCGCAGGCGGTCATGGTGATTCCCGACTGCTCACTGTTGGTGACGACTTTCTCCAGGCATAGCTGGCCGTTGCAGAGAACGGCGACGAGAGTAACGAGCATGGCGTCCTTCGCTTGTGATGAATGACCCGGTTACTCAGGTTGATGCAGGGTTCATGCCAGTATTGGGGCGTACCGTACTTACCCGGGTGTGGCGGCAGACGGCATCGGCCCGCGAAATCCGGCCTTTCAGGTGGACAGGGATTGACGGATTACGCTGCACAATTCGGTTCGGCGGGCTTGCCGCGCCAGCCGCGCTTTAAAGCGCGCCAATTTCGCCACGGGCCTGATGTTTCGCGTGCCACTTCGGGCCGGGGCCCCGCATGTAATGCAGCTCGGGCCGGTAGGGATTGCCGGCGATTCGCATCAGCCGCTGCCACTGCGTCACGATGACGTTCAGGCATTGGCGAAGCGGCGTCGATGAATTTTGCGTGATCCACATGGCCTTGCTCAATGCGCTTCGCCGAGCTGGGAGGTGAAGGGCACGCTGAAGATCTCCTCGCCGTTGTCATCGGTGACGTGCAGGACCCAGGCGCGCCAGTCTTCCACGGTGGCGGTCATGATCAGCGAGCGCACCACGAGCACGGCGTGCTCGCGCGCCTCGGTCAGATCGGCGACGGCGCTGCCGCAGCGGTCGATCGAGATACCGACCGTGTTGGAACAATGGAAGTAGACCTGAGCCATGTTGCCTCTTCCCGAATCGCGAAAAGCGAGGTTCAGGCTCTTGATAGCAGCGGGAGTGTGAGCTGAGAATTCCGAATGACCACGTAAGGGTTTTTACGGATGCGGTGGAACCGCTGTTCCTGCAGGCTGCCGCGCCGCCGGGCAAAAAATCCCTGGCGGCAGCTCTTGCCGTTCGAACAGGAAACGCAGCCGGACGTTGTAGAGGGGCAGGCGGGGAGAGTTCCGTGGCGGAACGACAGGGACCGGTCGCTGCGGTTCCATATGTGGCGGGAATATCGGGAGAGCGGCATGATATCCGAGACGGAAGTTCACACCATCGCGCGGCAGATGATCGACAAGCACGGCCTAGAGGCGATCGCCGAGGCGGCGCGCAACGCCCGGAAGTGCGAGGGCAAGGGCGACAGCGAGGAAGCCGGCGTGTGGCGCCGGATCGAAGACGCCGTGAAGATCATCCGCGGACCGCATCAGAGCTGACCCGCGCGCCAGGCGTTTTCAGCGCCGCGTTTCAAAGGCTGCCGATCCAGCACGTATCGTCATGGCCGGGCTCGTCCCGGCCATCCACGTCTATCATTCACGTCTATCTTGTCTCGATTCGGCGAGACGTGGATGCCCGGCACAAGGCCGGGCATGACGGAAACTATCCGGGCCGCGCTCAGCGCGTCTGCTGCTCCGAACCTCGCGCCGCGGATTTGCGCGGGGGTTGCTGCGGCGAACCCAGTTCCTGACACGGCTGCCGCTGCCACGTTCCATCCGGCATCGGCTGCATCGCGCTGCACGACGATGACGCCGGCGGCTCGGCGACCGGCTGCGGTTTCGAATTGCTGGCCAGCGCCGGCGCCGTCCACGAGGCGAGGGTGGCCACGAGACCAGCAAAGATCGCGCGTTTGATCCGCATGGGAGGCTCTCCTTTCTCGAAACGGGGGATTTCAAGAAAGGGATTTTGGCGATTTTTTGCCCGGCTCCGATTGGCGGAGAGCGTGTGGTTACAATTTTATCTATTCTCATGGGCGCTCGGTAACGGCTCGCGATTAGCGTGCGGCCGTTCAGGGGTTGTACGCATGTACGGTGTCGACAATTCCTCGCGCGCCCTGTTGGTCGCACTGGTTCCGCTTGCGGTGGTTGGCACCGATGATCCGGCGCGACACCGGCACAGGGTGATCCTCAGCAGCTAGCCCAGCCATGGAACCCCCGGAGTTCACCAGCAAAGCACTCGCCACGATGGCGGCCGCCGCATTGATCGCCATGGCGTGTGTGGTTTGGCTTATGACCAGGCCGGCACTGGATGTGAAGGACGTCGGACGGCTGCCGGCGAGCACGGACCTGCCGACGTTCAATCTCCTGCGGTAGCGCGCGGCCGGCATGACGGGACGCTTCATAAAGTACCGATCCAACTGTCAAACAGCAGAGAGGTTACTCAGGCCGTCATTGCGCGCAGTCGTGCGACCCGTTGGCTCGCGATGACGCAAACAAACATCCGCGATCTCGCGGCGCGGTGCGCCCGAGGCTTGCGTTTATTTCTCGCCCCAAGGAGGGCGTGGGGAATGCCGGG
>Ga0210410_10002775_pt1 | contig 15645 bp, 18 predicted proteins | sample IncBWC4MmetaG_FD_161058 | JGI IMG/M metagenome (GOLD analysis project Ga0210410, IMG submission 161058) | Forest soil microbial communities from Barre Woods Harvard Forest LTER site, Petersham, Massachusetts, United States - Inc-BW-C-4-M | ecosystem: Environmental > Terrestrial > Soil >... | reverse complement strand
CTGAAGACGAAATCGACGATCCGCAAGCCGGATGGGAATGCCTGCGAGACATGGATCGCGAGCACACCCACGATCGCCAGACCGCGGAGAAAATCCAATTCGCGCGAGCGGCCGAACGGTGCCGTCACACCGATGGACGCATCGGTTGGAGTGGCCGTCTGCTGAACCTGTGCTTGAACCTTTTCCTGCATGAGACCGCCTCGCAGTTTTCGCGATTGTTCTGATTTTTCGCGTAAAACTGTATGCGAGGCCCACCGGCTTTTGTAAGCGAATGCCGCCTCCCGCGAGGAAATGTCTCGTTTACCTTAATGGCGGGGAGCGTTGTGCTTACGGCACATCCGTCATCATTGAAGCGAATAAAGCACGTCATGCCCCGCTTTCGCGAGGCATAACGGAGAGCAACGGCGACAACTTCATTTCGCCAGGTAATCGAACGCCACCGTCCCCAGCCCTAGCGTCAGATCCGCCTTGAAATGCAGGGCCGAGACCACCTCGCGCACCGGCAGCCGCGCGACATCGCAGAGCGCGTGGGGGAACAGGCCGAGCGCGGCGGGTCCCGTCCAGGCTTCCTTCAGCGTGATATCCTCGAGGCTAAAGCGCACCAGCTCACAGATGCGGGCACTGCCGTCGACATGCGGAATGATCTTCAGGATGAAGTTCGGGGCATGCATCGACTTCAGCACCGCTTCATGATCGGCATAGCGATGCTTGTAGCCCATCGTGCCGGAAGCGCAGAGCACCGAGCCGTAATGCAGCGTGCCGACCAGCACGTCGCTCTCGACCTCGATCTTCGGCTTTGCGAGCTTTTTCGGAAAGCCCCAGAGCTCGCGGCCGCCGGCAATCGGCGCATCGTCATCCAGATACATCGCGTGGGTGTAAGTGCCGACTTCACCCTTGAAGCGAACCGGGATCACCTGCCCGGTCTCGGTATAGTCGCCGAAGCCGGTGGAGTCGGGCATGCGGATGAACTCGTATTTGACGACCGGCTCTGTCACCTCCAGCGGCTCCGGCACGACGGCGGCGAGCGCTTCCGGGTCGGTCTTGTAGGTGATGACGAAATATTCGCGGTTGAAGAAGCGATAGGGCCCCGGCGGGAATGACGGGTTGGTCAGCGGCATCGAATAGGCGGTTCGCCTGACGTCATCGATCTTCATGGGTGAGCCTCGCTAGCGTGGGGTGGCACGCCATTATGGGGCGGCACTGCGACACGGGCGAGACTTTAAAATCGGCAGAGAGACCACGTCGGCACACAAACGCGTCATTCCGGGCTCGCCGCTCGCGCGGCGCCTCGGAATGATGACAAACTGAATCGAGTTATTTCTTCTCTGGAATCGGCGGCGCCATCTTTTCGGCGGGCGCCGGCGGCAGCGCGGGCTTCGCGCCTTCCTGTTGCGCCTGACGATCCGGCCGGGCCGGCTCAGGCGCCGGCGTGGTCGGACGCGTGCCGCCCGGCTTTGCTTCCGCGGGCGGCGCGTTTGTCGGCTGCGGTGAAGGTGTGGCCTGCAACGGCTGGCCCGGCGTGCCGGTCGCCTGTGCCATCTCGAGCTGATGCTGCGCATGAAGCCGTGCCAGCGAGAGGCCTGATATCGCGAGTCCTGCCGACAGCAGCAGAGCCGCAAGCCACAATTGCCTGTGAACCAAGCGTTTGGTGTTCTCGTTCATCCGCGCAATCCTCCGCGGGTAAGAACGGCGGTCTGAGCCCAATGGTTCCTGCTGGAACCGCGGTCTTAAGGTTTGCGCATGATCTTTTCGGAAAACCGCTGCACACTTTGCGCTAACGCGGCCCTCCGGGTCCGGATCATGCGCTAAAGCGGCAGAATCCCTGCCTCGCCTTCTTCATCGGAGAACGCCAGCAGCGTGCCCTTGGCGTTCCAGCCGAGCGCGGCCACGGCGGCAGTGCCATTCCGGCGCACCAGGATTTCGGCACCGTCCTCCAGCCGCACCATCAGGATGGTGCCATCGCTATAGCCGCAGGACAGGATGTCCTGCTTCGGATGGCAGGCGACTGCGGATACGCGCACCTGCAGAGGCGCGAGCATCGTGGGCTCCTTGCCCATCGGGCCGTCCTTGCTCGCGAACGGCCACATGATCACCATGTCGGCGCCCGAGGTCGCGAGGAATTTGCCGCCCGCGCTCCATGCCATCGATTTGACGCGACCGGGATAGCCGGACATGCGCATGTGCCGGTTATCGGCAAGCCGCCAGCCGTGCAGCGCCGGCTCGTGCATGGCCGTGACCAGGAATTTGTTGTCGGGGCTGAAGGTCACGGCGAGATGCGAGCCGGCCCATTCCAGAAACTCGCCATTGGCAGCCATGTTCGGAAACCACAAGGTCACGCCGTTATAGTGCGCGATCGCAAGCCGCAGGCCTTTTGGCGCGAACGCAAGCCCGCCGACGGTCGACGGCACCTCGAAGAACTTGTCCTCATTCTTGCCACTGCGGACGAACGCGGTCTTGCCGATCGACCAGGCCACGGCACCATCCGGATGCAGCGCGACGTTATCGATCCAGCGGCGCTTTGGATCGACCGCAAGTTCGGTCACGGCAGCCTTGGCGTCGAGCGCGACGAGCTTGCCGTTGTCGCCGCCCATGACGATGCGCTTGCCGTCGGTGGCCGCGCACAGGATGCCGCCGCCGAGAACCTCGACCTTGGAGATTTCACCCTCGGCGTCGACGAAGGAGACATTCTCCTCGGCGCCGACAAAGGCGGCGCGATCGCCAAGAAAATGCACGGCCGTAACCGGTGCGCCAAGCGAAACCGCGCGCACGCGATCGGTGACGGAAACGATAGACGCCTGCTCGGCGCCAGGTTCAAAGCCGCTCATCACGTGGTAATGCAGCTTTCAAAGCCGTCGCGGATCGCCTGCTCCGGCAATTCGCGGCCGATGAAGACGAGGCGGCTCTGGCGCGGCTCGTCGTCCTTCCATTTCCGTTGGTGGTCGCCCTCCAGCATCATGTGCACGCCCTGGAAGACGTAGCGGTCGTCGTCGCCGGTAAAGGCGAGGATGCCTTTCGAGCGCAAAATCTTCTGGCCTTCGGTCTGAACCAGGTTCTGCAGCCAGGGCATGAACTTGGTCGGATCGAGCGGCTTGTCGGTCTTGAGCGACAGCGATTGCATGTCCTCGTCGTGATAGTGCTTCAGGCCGTGACCGTGGTGATGATGGTGGTCGTGGCCATGATCGTCATCGTGGTGATGATCGTGATCGTCGACCTCGAGGAAATCCGGCTCGATGTCGAGGATGCGATCGAGATCGAACGCGCCGCGCTCCAACACGTCCGCCAGCGCAACCTTGCAGCGCTCGGTGCGATGCAGCTTGGCGTAGGGATTGATGCCGCGGATGCGCGCCTCGACCTCGGCGAGTTCGCCCTTGGAGACGAGATCGGTCTTGTTCAGCACGATGACGTCGGCGAATGCGATCTGGTTCTTGGCTTCGGGCGCGTCCTTGAGCCGGTCGGACAGCCATTTGGCGTCGGCCACGGTGACGACCGCATCGAGCCGCGCGTTCTTCTGCACGTCCTCGTCGACGAAGAAAGTCTGCGCCACCGGCGCGGGATCAGCAAGCCCCGTGGTCTCGACGATGATGGCGTCGAACTTGCCCTTGCGGCGCATCAAGCCTTCCATGATGCGCACGAGATCGCCGCGCACGGTGCAGCAGACGCAGCCATTGTTCATCTCGAACACTTCCTCATCGGCGCCGATGATGAGGTCGTTGTCGATGCCGATCTCGCCGAATTCGTTGACGATCACGGCGTATTTCTTGCCGTGGTTTTCCGACAGGATGCGGTTCAAGAGCGTGGTCTTGCCGGCGCCGAGATAGCCGGTCAGCACGGTCACGGGGATTTTGGACGCTTCAGCCATATCTACTCCGGAAATTTCGGGACTTCGCGCGAGGCGGCAGGGGTGGCCCCCGGCCGGAAACGCCAGGCGCGCTGGTCAGGGCCTTTATATTGTGCCTTGGCAGCGCAATGTAAGTGGGGAAATGGGCGTTTTCGCATGGTTCAAGCTTCCAGATGCCGGCGCGGGAAAAGCTGCCGCAGCAGGCCGCCGACATTGCCGAACAGCACCGAGAAAACATAGAGAACCGCGGCCACCAGGATGATCGCCGGGCCCGAAGGCACGCGGGTCTGGAACGACAGCACGAGGCCGGCATAGCCCGAGAGGATGGCGGCCACGACCGCAACGCAGATCATGCCGGTAATATCGCGCGACCAGAACCGCGCGATCCCCGCCGGCAGGATCATCAGCCCGACCGACAGCAGCGTGCCAAGCGCCTGAAATCCGCTGACGAGATTGATGACGACGAGAGCGAGGAAAGCGAGATGCGATGGCGTGCCGGCGCGGCTCACCGTCCGCAGGAAGAGCGGATCGACGCTTTCAATGACGAGCGGCCGATAGATCACCGCAAGCACGAGCATCGTGATGGTGGCGTTGAACGCGACGACAAGCAGAGTCTGGTCGTCCATGGCCAGAATATCGCCGAACAGCACGTGCAATAGGTCGATATTGGTGCCCTTGACGGAGACGATGGTGACGCCAAGCGCGAGCGAAGCGAGATAGAAGGTCGCAAGCGAGGCATCTTCCTTCAGCCCGGTCGAGCGCGCGACGACGCCGGCCAGGATCGCGACGAGAAAGCCGGCGACCAGGCCGCCCAGGATCATGGCCAGCAGATTGAGGCCGTATAGCAGAAAGCCGATCGCAGCCCCGGGCAGGATCGCGTGCGCCATGGCATCGCCGACGAGGCTCATCCGCCGCAGCATCAGGAACACGCCGATCGGCGCACCGCCGAGCGAGAGCGCAATGATCGCCGCCAGCGCGCGGCGCATGAACTCGAAATCGGTGAAGGGCGCGATCAACGCGGCATGGAGCGACACCGTCAGGCCGCCCGCGATTCTTGATCGGCGACGCAGGCGGCGGCGGAATCGTCGAAGGCCTCGCACATGCGCATCGCCACCTGCAGGTTCTCCGGCGTCAGCACGTCGTTTGTCGGTCCCCAGGCTACGGGACCGCGCGCAAACAGCAGCGTTTCGGGAAAATTCGCACGCACCATGTCGAGGTCATGCAGCGCTGCCAGCACCGTGCGTCCTTCAGCATGCCAGCGTTTCACCAGCAGGAGCAGATCGGCCGAGGTTCGGGAATCGATGGCGTTGAAAGGCTCGTCCAGCACGATCAGCCGCGCGTCCTGCAGCATCACGCGCGCAAACAACAGGCGCTGGAATTGTCCGCCGGAGAGCGTGCCGATGGTGCGGTTCTCAAAGCCGGTGAGGCCGACCGCGGCGAGTGCGGATGCGATTCTGCCGCGCTCGGCCTTGCCGATGCCGCCGAACAAGCCGGTGGCGCGCCAAAGCCCGGTGCCGACGAAATCGAACACGCTGATCGGAAAACTGCGGTCGATGTCGGCGGTCTGCGGCAAATAGGCGATGTCGCGCGCGTTGAGACCGCCGAGCGAGATTGAGCCCGCGAGCGGCTTCAAGATACCGACGAGGCCACGAAACAGCGTCGACTTGCCGGCACCGTTGGGACCGACCACCGCCAGCAACGCACCGACAGCGATCTCGCCAGCGAGATGATGCACGGCCGGATGGCGGTCATAGCCGAGCGTGACGTTGTCGAATTTGACCTGCTCAGGCACGGCTCACCTCGCTGCCAGCCAGACGATGGCCCAGAGGCAGGCGCTGACCGCCATGGCCGCCAGGAGCCGGGAAGCAACGGGCATGCGCAGGATCGACCAGGGCGCGGCCTGCGCCGGGTGCGGCGACGCCAGCCCATGACCGTGCAAATGCCCGTCGTCGTGGCTGTGTCCGTGATGGAGATGATCGGATGGAACCATCCGAGAATGTTATATTATAACATAACACCTGCCAAGTCGTTCAAACCACCAGGGGATTCAATCTGTTACGGCTTACCGATGACCATGGCGATGGCGGCGGCCAGGAACGGAAACGGGATCGAGACCGCGGCCCGAAACCAGACAAACCGGGCCGGCATGAACGGGATTTCCCAGAGCAGCAGCCGCTGGAAGGCAAACAACGCCCAGGCGATCACATAGGCCAGCACCTGCGGCGACCCGCCGCCGGCCTTCAGTGCGACGGCGCCGATGGAGAAGCCGACCACCGGCCCGCCCGGCGTTGCGGCGCCTGCGACCACGGCGGTCGCTACCCCAAGCCAGCCGCTGTTCGGCCCGAGCCAGCCGGTGATGATCTCCTGCGGGATGACGGCGGCGATATAGCCCGAGCCGATCACGCCGACCGCGATCCGCGGCACGATGTTGATGAAATCCCAGGTGCCTTCGCGGAGCGAGGCCGTCATCACCTTGGGCCCGCGCCGCCAGGCGATGTAGCCGACGCCGGCGACCGAGGCCCAAAGGATGACGTCGATCAAGAGCGCCGCGCTCATTCGACGTCGCCCTTGGCCGGATACATCCGCACATAGACGAAGCGGCCGAAGGCGCCGGCGAGCACCGGCAGCGGCAGCGAAATCGCAATTCGCCACAGCGTGAAGTCGGCACCCATGATCGGCAATTCCCACGCGACCGCGCGGCCATAGCCGATCAGGGTCCAGCTCACGACCATCGCAATGGTGGCGCCGAAATCGGCACCGACGGTGAGCAGCGCACTCGCCACCGGATAGGCGGTGAAGGGACCACCAGGCAGGATCGCGCCGAAGGCTGTGCCGATCAGGAGGCCCTTGAGGCCGGAGTCCGGCCCGAGCGAGCGCGAGACTTTGTCGTGCGGCAGGATCTCCGCGATGAAGGCGCCGAGCAGGCAGCCGGCGAGCACGCGCGGCAGGATGCCGCCGAACAGCGTGACGTCATGGGTCAGGATTTCCGTGACACCCTGGATGCCGTCGCGGCGCCAGACCAGCGCGGCGCTGACCACGACCAGCACGCCGATGGTGATGAACGACCAGCCGATCGGCTTGCGCTTGCGGCGCGGCGCCGGCTCGCCTTCGGCAGTTTCGTCCGGTTCAGCCGGATCTTTCAATGGAAGGTCTGACAAGGCTTTCGGGCCGGGCGCGGGATGGGCAACCCGATCTGCTTAAGCGCGGCATCTGGGCGAGGCAAATGGAAGTCGGCCGCAACCCATGCGCCTGCGAGCGGGACCCTATGCGCGATTGCGGTTGGGACGGCGGGCAAAGCAAAAGGGCGGCAGCTTTTCGCTGTCGCCCCCAATTCTTCGTCATTGCGAGCGAAGCCAAGCAATCCAGAGCCGGGGAAAGGCTGGATTGCTTCGTCGCTTACGCTCCTCGCAATGACGGATCAGCTCACCTTGCCGAACATCTCGTCGACATGGTCCCAGTTGACGAGGTGATCGACGAACGCCTTCAGGTAATCCGGACGGCGGTTGCGATAGTCGATGTAGTAGGAGTGCTCCCAGACGTCGCAGCCGAGGATCGGGGTGGCGCCATGCACCAGCGGGTTCTCGCCGTTCGGTGTCTTGGAGATTTCGAGCTTGCCGTTCTTGACCGACAGCCAGCACCAGCCGGAGCCGAACTGACCGACGCCGGCGGCGGCGAAGTCGGTCTTGAACTTCTCGAGGCCGCCGAGGTCCTCGTTGATCTTCTTTTCCAGACGGCCCGGCAATTTGCTACCGCCGCCGTTCGGCTTCATCCAGTTCCAGAAGTGGATGTGGTTATAGTGCTGGCCGGCATTGTTGAAGACGGCCGCGTTCTTGTTGTAGGAACCCTTCACGATCTCCTCGAGGGACTTGCCTTCGAATTCGGTCCCCTTGATCGCGTTGTTGCCGTTGGTGACATAAGCCTGGTGGTGCTTGTCGTGGTGAAATTCCAGCGTTTCCTTCGACATGTACGACCCGAGGGCGTCATAGGCGTAAGGCAGGGGGGGAAGCGTAAAGGTCATGGCATTTGATCCGCAACTGTGGGAGACGTGACTTAACGGACCCCCCTTATAGAAGGTTCCAACATCCGAAGACACTGCCTTTTCGAACCAAAGTGCGGATCGCAAGACGTATCAATTGCGGCGTCGTGATCCGACCGATTTGAATCCGAATTATTGTTCAAGATGAACTGCTTAAAGGGGCAAAAACATGAAAACCAGAACCGTTCTTGGAATTGCCGCAATGGCAGCCTGCTGGCTCGCGATGGCCGGCGACGCTTCCGCTCAATCGCTTCGCGCGAAATTTTCCTTCGAAGGGACCGCCAATTGCACCAACCCGGCGATCTCCGGTTTTCCCATCCACGGTGAAGGCACCGGCGTGCTTTCCACCGATCGGAGCGCCAAGCTCGACTTGAACTCCAACATCGAGGGCCCTGTCACGATCAACGCCAAACTCGGCGCCAAGGCCTCGGACGCGCCCGGTGGCTCGGCCTCATTGCGGGTCGCGGGACGGCACACGCTTCGCGCGGTGCGCAACTATCCGAACAACAGCATCATCATCGACCTCACCGTCGTCGGCAATTCCTGCAGCATGAAAGTCGTGAACGTGCTGAAGCCCGGCAAGCGCGAATACACCTTCTATACCGGTGGTGGCGGCTTTGCCTATTGCTCGGCACCGCAGATCACCCGGACCGAGTGCAGCAGCTTCTGACTCTGCCATCAACGTGCCGAGCGTCGCGCGAAATGGCGCGGCGCTCCGGATGCGCGGAAGTGTTTGCAAACCGCCATCGGCTGGAATTAAATCGGAGGTAGAACAACCGATTTCTTGCATTCATTTGGGGGAAATCATGGCGACCTACACGGCCCGTGCTCTCGCAGCGTTTGCAATCCTGATCATGACACTGCCGGTTTCCGACAACGCCGCCGGCACCGTGGCGCGTGCCCGATTCTCGTTCGACGCGCTCGCTACCTGCACGCAGCCGGCCGTGCAAAACTACCCGGTCCATGCCGAGGGCTCTGGCACGCTATCGACCGACCGCACCGCCACGCTCGATATGTCGTCCAATATCCAGGGCAAGGAAACGTATACAGCGAAGCTGGGAGCGCGGCCCACCGAAGCGCTCGGCGGCTCGGCGTCGCTACGCGTCGTCAACCAGCACACGCTTCGTGCAGTGCGGGAGTATCCGAACAACCTGATCATCGCCACGATGACCGTGATCGGAAACTCCTGCCGCCTGAGCATCGAAAACCGGTTGAAGCCGGGCAAGCGGGAATACACTTTCCTCGGCAATGGCGGCGTTGCCCATTGCTCCAGGCCGCGCCTCACCCACGCTGAATGCACGCCGTACTGACGCAGCGGATCGTTGTTTGGCACCTATCCATTCGGAAAACCGCCACACGCTTTGCGCTGACGCGGCCCTTCGGGTCCGGACTATGCGCTACTCGCAGAACGACGAACCGTTATAGACGAAGCATTTACCGCCGCCACCGTGCCGGGCGGTTGCCGGCGCGCGACGCTCGCGAGGTTGTTCTCGCTCGGGACGCTTCTGGCAGCTACCGTTTGCGCCCAGCACATAGCCGTCGTCGCAGGTGACCTTGACGCATTTGTCGCCGCTGGCGCGATAGCCGCGATCGCAATCGAGCGGACACACGCGTCCCTGCTTGGCGCGGACCGCATCCAAGGCATCGAGGCTTGCGGTTTTCACATCGAGCTTGGTGCCGGCATTGTCATTGAACTGCGACAGTGCCTTGCGGTCGGCGGCGTTCCATTCGCTATCGACATCGCCGGCCTTGCAGCCGACCCTTTTCAATTCGGTTTGCAACAACCGCGGCAGGTCCGGCGGGATCTGCCGCGCAGGCGCGGCATCGGTCGGCGTGGCAACGGCGACGGCCGTCTCGGCCGGCTTTGCAGCCGGCGCCGCATCGGTGGCCGGCTTGGGCGGCTCAGCCGCCGCGACGCTCGCTTGCTGTTGCCGCTTCGCGTTCTCGGCAGCAATTCGTTGTTGCTCGGCAAGCTTCGCCTGCTCGGCCTGCTTCACCGCCTCGGCCGCCGCAACGCGCTGCTCCTCGGCACGCTTCTTTTCCTCCGCGGCGAGGCGAGCGGCTTCCGCTGCCCTCGCCTGCTCGGCCGCGCGGACCTGCTCCGCGGCCTTTGCACCCTCGGCAGCGAGCCTTGCGCTTTCCTCAGCAGCCGCCCGCGCTTTCGCAGCGGCCGCAACGCGTTCGGCCTCCGCACTCAGCTTGTTGCGCTGTGCTCTGGCGAGATCGGCATAGAAGCCGGCCGGATGGGCCGCGACGAAGGAATCCCAGGCCTCCATGGTGCCGACGCGCTCGGCCATTTCGTAATCCCGGCGCATCGCGGCGTTGGGATCGCTCGCGATCGCCGGCGGGGGCGGAGGCGTTGCCGGCGCAGGCACCAGCGACACGTCACTGCCGCCGAGCGAGTTGGTCGTATAGGGCTCCTGCTGATTGCCGGTATCGCTCATCACGTCGTCGCGGACGTAGCCAAAGGCTTTGCGGATATCGAGACCGGGCTGAGTCAGATGGTTCAAGAGCGCCGTCGTGAACGGGCTGTGGCTGCCGTCGCCATCCGAGGCCGTCGCGCCTTCCTTGGCGGCAAAGGCGATGAAGGTGTTCGGCCGGTTGGCTTCGACACCGACCAGCCCGCGACTGATCGCGCGCGTCGCCAATGTCCGCTTCATCCGCTTCGCGAACGGATTGTCACGGCAGGCATCGAGGATGACGAGCCGCAGCTTGGTCGCGGCTTCCGTCGCCATCAGGATGCGGTTGAGCGAGACCGCCTCATCATCGACGTCGGCGTCGCGCTCCAGCACCGCATCGATCGGCACCACATAATTGGTGCCATCGACCTCGAGACCATGGCCGGCGAAATAGACCACGGCGATGTCGGCGCCACGCGCCTGGTCCGTGAACTCGCGCAGCGCCCGGCGCATGTCGAGCGATTTCAGATCGCGACGCGACATCACCACGTCGAAATTCGCTTTGGTGAAGAGATCGGCGATGGCGGCGGCGTCGTTGGCGGGATTGGGAAGCGGCGCCACGTTCTGATAGGCCGAGTTGCCGATGATCAGCGCGACGCGCTTGCCGGCAAAAGCCGGCCCATTGGCAAAACAGCAAGCAAATGCGATAGCAAAAAAAGCGGCGAGCCGGCGCATTGAAACCCCGGATTTCTATCGCGAAATCATATCACTTGACGATATGACAGCAAGGTGGGCCGCTGTTCTGTGCGGTCGATCACTAGGACGGCAGAAAATTCGAACCCAGAAAAATCTAGACCAATGAGCATCGAGATCGACATCCTCAATGGCGACGCCTCCTGGAAGCAGGTCGAGCCCCTGCACACCGCCATCTTCGGCCGGCATATCGTCGAGAAATTGCCCTGGGGCCATATCGTCTGGGCGAATGCCGATCTGCGTGTCCTGATCGACGCGCCCGAGGGCGGGTTGGCCTGCCATGTCGGCATCTATTTCCGCACCATCAACTGGAACGGCCACGACATCCATATCGGCGGGATCGGCGGCGTCATGACCCGGGAAGACTGCCGCGGCCGCGGCTATGCCAGCATCGCGCTGGATGCGGCAATCCAGACCATCCGCGCCAACGAGGCGGCGCGCTTTGCGGTGCTGTTCTGCGAGCCGCACAACGTCGCCTTCTACCAGGCCCGCAACTGGCACGCGTTCGAGGGCGAGGTCTATTGCGAGCAGCCTGATGGCCGCATCCGTTTCGAGGCGATGGCGCCGTTCGTATTCGACATCCGCCGCGGGCCGCGTCAGGGCGTGATGGATCTGAAGGGCCTGCCCTGGTGATATCAGGCGCGGGTCGTGACAGGTGTCACGCCGCCATCGCCTTCAACGCGGTTGCGGCCGAGGCGTAGCCGCCACGCGCACCGTCGATGAAATGCACATGGTCGGCGCGCATCACCGACGGCGTGAAACAGGTCATCATCGCCGCATCCTGCCGGTGCAGCCCGTAACGAACGATGCCACTCGCGGCGGCCTTGGCGAGGCGTTCACCGAGCGCGCTCGCCAGTTCCTCGGTGCAATCGAGGATCATGCGCAGGCCGTCGTCATATTTGCGGAAGTCGGAATTCTCCACGACCTGCCGCAGATAGTTCTTTGGCACGAAATTGCCGACCTTGATGCCAAAGCGCATGACGACATAGGCCCATAAGGTCAGGCCAAGCACGAACACGCGGCGCTTGGCGAGCGAGCCGCCACGCGCCGCGCGCGCCTCATAGTCGACGCCCTGCGGCGGCCATTTCAGCGGCGGGCCATTTGTCGGCACCGGCCGGCCGGCATCCGGGCTGCGCTCGACGAGCTGAATGACGTCCTCGATCACCTTCCGAAACGCGAGCGGATCGGCGGCTTTTGTCGGCACCACCAGCACCGAGAGGATCAGGCCGCGCGCGGCGGGAATCTCCTCGAAACGGCAGGAAAGCCCGGACAGATCGGGCTGCGTTCCCGGCACCGCGGCTTCCAGCGCAAACTCACCGCGCTTCATCGCGGCCTCGGCCCAGCCCAATCCGCCGCCGGAGAACATCGCATAAGAGAGATTTGCCGAAGGACCAAAGCGGGCGACGCGCACGTCCGCGCCCTGCGCCCGGATCGCACTCACCGGCACCAGCGCCACCCGCATGACGAGGTCCAGATCCTCCTTGACCCAAATCGCGGTCGCCGCCAGCGCCTCGCGCACCGCGACGAGGTCCGCTGGCGCGACCGCAAAGCTCGCGCCATCGCCACCGAACACGAACGGAAATTCGCGTCCCCCCAGCGCGTTCGTCACCGCGGCAATGACGGCCGCCCCTGCCATATTGACCGCCTTGTAGCGCCGCGACGCAATCGCCTTGGTCGAGTCCACGATATCGGCAACACCGACGCTCCAGTCATCGGGCAGCGGCGAATAGAGTTGCGGTTCCATGAGGCGGGTGAAGCCGCGGAAGACGGGGATGGAGCCGTAGAAGGTGTCGCTGCCGCCGGGGATGGTCATCGGTGGGGGCGTCCGGGTTTTGCTGCGTGGAGATACGATCAATGCCGGTGACCGGGTTCAAGCAAACTATCGGAGCCAGCCACCGAATGCAAAAGCAAGACGCGTTCAACGGTGTCCGTACTGGCGACGGGATGACGCACGGCACAAGGCGATTCCTTGTCATCGAAAAGCCGATTGCTCTCTGCTAGCGTCTGGCCATGACAACTCCCGAGCAAACTCCGACGCAAATCAATGTCCATGCGCTGCAGATCGGCGACCGCATCAATACGGCGGGCTTCGAGGGAGAGATCCTGTCAAGCACGCCGCTTGCGGTGCGCGTCGGCGAGCACGGCATGGCCATGGTGTTTCGCTATGGCGTCGTGGTGTTCCTGGGCCTCACGGCCGACCAGGAGGCCGAATTCCTGGAGCGGCTGAACAACCGCACCTTCGGCAAGATCAGCCCGCACGAGGAGGAATGGGCGAAGGTCCGAACGGCGAAGGAATCCGAGGAGCCGATCCCGGTCGGCGGGCCGATCCAGGTCCGGGAAATGTCGCTGGAGCGGCTCCTGGTCGTGGCCGACGCGCTGGCGAAGAGCGTCGTGCTCGGGCGCGACGAGCGCGAGGTCGCCAACGTCTTCGACACCATCGAGCCGTTCGCCCGCGAGCTGGCGAGGTCCGGCCAGACGTCCAAGAGCCGCACCGATCTGTTAAAGCTGCTCGGCAACTCGCTGCTGGTGCAGCATCGCGTCTCCGGCCGCGTCGCCGTCGATGAAAAACCCGACGTGCTCTGGGACCGCCCCGACCTGGAGCGGCTCTATTCCCGGCTCGAGGACGAATATGAGCTCAGCGAGCGCGTCGAGATTTTGGAGCACAAGCTCGAGGTGATCTCCGATACCGCGACCACGCTCGCCGACATCATCGACGCCAAGCGCTCGCTGCGGCTGGAATTGATCGTGATCTTCCTGATTGCGTTCGAGATCATCGTCACCGGCTATGAAATTTTCACACGCAGTGGGCATTGATGGCAAATAATCTAAGATTGTATTTACGTAACGAACACGTATGATGCCCCGCTGACGTTTGCCCGCTACAACGATCCGCATGCCCAGCGGCGGCATGCCCAACGACAGGTGGAGTGATGCAACGCATTTGCACCGTTTCAGGGCTACGCCGATTGCCACCGTTCGCGACGAATATTCGCCACTGCATGCTGGCCATCATGCTGACCATGGCCCTGGCAGCGGCGGCGCTGGTTTCGCCGCAAGCGGCAGGCGCAGCCGGCCTTGTTACGGCCTGCACCCCGCTCGACATCTGTTATTGCGTCAACAGCGATTATCGCGAGGTCATCGACGCCAATGTCGCGCGTGTCCGTCAATTGATCGCAAGCAACCGGGCACAGGGCAAGGCGATCGGCTATCTCAGCATTCCGCTTTCGCCGGCTGGAGGCGGGTCCTTTGCAGTCAATTCCGAGATCGCCGCCAAGGTCGCGCAGAACGTGACCGCGCGGTTCGGCGCAAAATCGATGTGGCTGCTCAATCCGGGGGCGGAAGGCGGCGACAAGATGAACGGCGCCAGCGGTGCGGATTACATGTATATGTGGACGCAAATCCTCGCCGGCCGCAGCGGCCTCGGCGAGGATTTCGATTTCTTCTATTTCGCCGGACCGACCGATTTCGGCAAATATTTCGCGCTGACCGGTCAGGGCGATCTTGAGCGGCTGGAGACCTGGTTCGATGCGCGCGTCGCGCAGGATCCGGCTTTCAAAAAGGCGGTCGACCAGGGCGACGTCACCAAGGCCGGCTTTCGCGATTATTATGGCCTGCGCGCCTCCGTGGCCTACAGCTACGGCTCCCACGACGAATGGAACATCGCGCGCTTGATCAACACGCGCCGTCGCGGCGCCGCCGATTACGGCATCGCCAATCAGCTCGCTATTCTCTTTGACGGCCAGCCCCAGTCGCCCGGAGCCTATGAAATCCCGACCGCTCCGGGCGACGCCGGCCGCTGCATCAAATAACACCCACCGGTAATGATGGAAGCCAACCTATGGCGCCCAAACGCATCATGTTCATTCGCCACGCCGAGAAGCCGGGCGAGCCGCCTTGCCAGAACGACGACGGAGTGAAGCGGAGCGGCGAAAAGGACAAGGAGAGTCTCGCGGTGCGCGGCTGGCAGCGCGCCGGCGCGCTGGTGCACTTCTTCACCTCGGAACCGGATCGCTCCCCGGACGTGATCTTTGCCGCCGGTATCGGCGACGACAGCCCCAGCCACCGCCCGAAGCAGACGGTGATGCCGCTCGCGGAATGGCTCCGCATCAAAATCGACGAGGACCATCCAAAGAACGACATAAAGCCGCTGATGACGGACGTGCTGGGCCGCAGCGGCAAGGTGTTGGTTTCATGGGAACACACGCTCATCCCGAAACTGATTAAACAGATTCCCAATTCGCCTGCTGTCCCCGACTGGCCCAAGGAACGCTTTGATATCGTCTGGGTTCTCGACCACATCGACGAGACGTGGAAATTCTCGCAGATTCCTCAAATGCTCCTGGCGGGCGACAGCAAGACGCTGATCACGTAAGGCAACACGCAACCTCACGGCCGCTTCAGCTCCGTCACCCGGAACGGCTCCAGCGTATCGATCACGTCAGGCGACTGGGTGTGATAGCTGAAGCGGAAATAGCGCACCGTGATGCCGTCCCTGGTGAAGTCGGCGAGGATGAAGCCATTCTCCTCGATCGGCTTCAGATCTTCGACCATGGTCAGATGTGTCGAGGGCGTGGCGCCGATGCCGCGGAACGCCGACGGCCAGCCGCGATCGCCGGTGC
>Ga0210410_10002774_pt1 | contig 15647 bp, 17 predicted proteins | sample IncBWC4MmetaG_FD_161058 | JGI IMG/M metagenome (GOLD analysis project Ga0210410, IMG submission 161058) | Forest soil microbial communities from Barre Woods Harvard Forest LTER site, Petersham, Massachusetts, United States - Inc-BW-C-4-M | ecosystem: Environmental > Terrestrial > Soil >... | reverse complement strand
TCGCGGAATTTGTCGAGGAAGCCGTTGAGGCCGCCGAAATGATCGTAATGGCCGTGGCTGACGATCAGCGCATCGAGTTTCGACGGATCGACGCCGACCAGCTCCATGTTGTTGATCAGGACATCAGGCGTGTAGCCGTAGTCCAGCATCAGCGCGCGCTGGGCGCCCGCGGCCTGCGACTCCAGCCACAGCGACAATCCCCATTCATTGTGCAGCGTCTTGCGGAAATCGGCGCCGCGCGGCATCGGGACGATCGATACGCCATTGGCCTGCTTGGGGCGAAAGAACTGATCGAAACTGGAGTCGACCAGCACGCGGATCGAGAGCTTGTCCACGGTCGGCACATCGATCGGCGCGGCGCTGGCGATCTCGACGCATGAAAACGCGTTGACGGCGGCGGCGCCGGCGAGTGCGGCTGAAGCTTTCAGAAAATCCCGGCGCGCCAGATCCCTGGTCATTTGAGTACCCCCGATAATTTCAGTCGTGAAGTTGGCAATCAGGCTGGTGAGCTTAGGTGCAATCGTGCATCAGCTCAATATGGCGGACGCGCGAGGCCGCCCATCACTTTCGCGCGCGTCATGCCGATACCATTGACTTGAGCGCACGATCTGACCACATTCATGCATCGGCATCCACTTTTGCGATGCACGGCTTCATCAGCGCAGGATCGTCCCATGATCGACCTCCATTACTGGACCACGCCGAACGGTCACAAGATAACGATGTTCCTCGAAGAGGCCGGCCTGAAGTACAAGATCTTCCCGGTCAACATCGGCAAGGGCGATCAATTCAAGCCGGAGTTTCTGGCGATCGCGCCGAACAACCGGATCCCGGCGATGGTCGATCACGAGCCGAAGGGCGGGGCCAAGCCGATCTCGATCTTCGAATCCGGCGCGATGCTGCAGTATCTCGCCGAGAAGACCGGCAAGTTCCTGCCCGCCGATCTCCATGGCCGGTACGACGCGATCCAGTGGACGTTCTGGCAGATGGGCGGGCTCGGGCCGATGGCCGGCCAGAACCATCACTTCCGAAATTACGCGGTGGAGAAGATCAAATACGCCATCGACCGCTATGTGAACGAGACCAACCGGCTCTACGGCGTATTGAACAAGCGGCTATCCGATCGCGAATTCATCGCCGGCGAGTATTCGATCGCGGACATGGCAAGCTATCCCTGGATCGTGCCCTACAAGAACCAGGAGCAGAACATCGACGATTTTCCGCATCTGAAGCGCTGGCTCGAGACCATCCGCGAGCGGCCGGCCACGGTGCGCGCCTACGCCCTCGCCAAGGAGGTCAATCCGAATTTCGGCCAGCCCGCGATTCGCACCGAGGAAGAGCGCAAGCTCTTGTTCGGGCAAACCGCGGCGGTGGTGCGGTAGCAGACCCGATAATTGTTCGTCATGGCCGGGCTTGACCCGGCTATCCACGTCTTTTGCGCGGTTAGAAAGAAAGACGTGGATGCCCGCGACAAGCACGGGCATGACGAGAGTGTTGAACCGCACCCGTCATTGCGAGCGCAGCGAAGCAATCCATCCCACCACCCAAAGAAAGAATGGATTGCCTCGTCGCGGAGTTTATCATCGGGCCTGCCGAAGGCGGGACCCGTTGGCTCCTCGCAATGACGGTTCTTGTTTGATAGCTGAGGTTCGAGAAAGATATTGAGATGCCCCTCAAACTCTACGAACTCGTCGGCAGCGACGAAGGCCGTCCTTTCTCCCCATTCTGCTGGCGGACGCGGATGGCGCTGGCGCATAAGGGGTTGTCGGCCGAAACGATCCCGTGGTGCTTTACGGACAAGGCTGCGATCGCCCCGCATCAATCCGAAAAGGTGCCGGTGCTGCTCGACGGCGACAAGCCGATCGTCGATTCCTGGGTGATCGCCAATTATCTCGAAGACACCTATCCGGACCGGTCGTCGCTGTTCGGCGGCGAGGGCGGCCGCGCCATGGCGCGGATGCTGAACTGGTGGGGCGACGTCACCGTGATGGGCGGCATGTTTCCCTTGATCGTCGCCGACATCCCCGCGCATCTGAAGCCGGTCGACGCCGCCTATTTCCGCAAGACCCGCGAAGCGCGTTTCGGCAAGCCGCTGGAGGAAGTGGTGGCCGGCCGCGACAAGGCGGTTGAGGGTTTTCGCAAATCGCTCGATCCATTGCGGATGACGCTGCGGACGCAAAAATATATCGGCGGCGCGACACCGAATTATGCGGACTATATCGTGTTCGGCCCGTTCCAGTGGGCGCGCGTGGTCAGCCCGTTCAAGCTGCTCGCCGAGGACGATCCGGTTTACGCATGGCGTGAACGGCTGCTCGACGCGTTCGACGGCATGGCGCGGAAATCGCCGGGGTATGCCGTCTAGCCCCGCACTCCGGCGTCTTCTCGCCGCGGACGCGCTGCCCACCTCTCAAGCCCCTCGCCGAGATCGCGCGTCGGCACCATCGCGGCGAATTGTTCGCTTTCGACCAGAAGCCCTTCAGCGATGCCCATGTTCAATCCGCGCGTGACCGCGGTGAGGATGCTGCCGACCGCGAGCGGCGAATGTCGCATGATACGATCAGCCAGTTCGCGCGCCGCCAACAGCAAATCGTCGTGCGGCACGACGCTGTTGACGAGCCCGATCTCCAGCGCCCGCGACGGCGAGAACGGATCGCCGGTCAGCAGCAGTTCCAGCGCGCGCTTGCGTCCGGCCAGGCGCGGCAGCCGCTGGGTGCCGCCAAAGGTCGGTGGCATGCCGAGATTGATTTCCGGCTTCGCAAACTGTGCCTTGTCGCTGGCGATCGCGAGATGGACCGCTTCGGTGATCTCGCATCCGCCGCCGAACGCGATGCCGTTGACCGCCGCGATCACCGGCTTCCTGAAGGCTTCGAGCCGCGCCGTCATGGCTTGCCCGCGCCGGACAAAGTCCCGGATCGCCGTATCGGTCCCCCGGCGCACGCTTGCCGAAAACTCTGATATGTCGGCCCCGGCGGAAAACGCCCGGTCGCCGGCGCCGGTTAGGATGACGGCGCGCACCTCGGACGCGACCTCGATCATATCCATGCGCGCCATCAGCCGGTCGATCAGTTCGTAATTGAGCGCATTGAGTTTTTCCGGCCGGTTCAGCGTGACGAGCGCGATCCCGTCCTTGATGTCGAGCAGCACGGCGTCGGACATGGTGGTGGTCTCCCTGGTTCGGTCGGGAGTTACCGTACGATGCGCCGGATGTTGTGTATATTCACTGGTCGGTATACACACCCGGCATGGCACGACCCCAAACCGATACACGTCAACGCATCATCGCTGCGGCGAGCAAGCTGTTCTACAGCGAGGGCATCAAGAGCGTGAGCGTCGACGCGGTGGCGGCGGCCGCCGGTGTCACCAAGCGCACGCTGTATTATCATTTCGACAGCAAGGACGATTTGATCGCGGCCTATCTCGGCGGCCGGGACCAGCCCAATCTGGCGCTGTTCCAGCGCTGGTTCGCCGAGAGCCGTGGCGGCTTGCCGGCCAGGATCGAGGCCATCTTCAGGAATCTGGCCCGTTCCGCCCGGCATCCGAAATGGAAAGGCTGCGGCTTTCTGCGCACCTCAGCCGAGCTTGCCAACATGCCCGGCCACCCCGCGATCAGGATCGGCGCCGCGCACAAGAAGAAATTCGAAAGCTGGCTGCGCGTCACCTTCGAGGCGGAAGGGATCGCGCAGGCGTCCAGGCTCGCGCGGCAGATATTGCTGCTGCTGGATGGTTCCTTCGCCGTCGTTCTCCTGCATCGCGATCCCTCCTACATCGAGACCGCCGGCGAGGCCGCCGCATCATTGACCAGCGCCGCCATGCGGACACGGCGCGGCGCCGGGAGTTGACAGCTGTACAGCGGAGGAACCCGTTAGCCTCCACGTCATTGCGAGCGCAAGCGAAGCAATCCATCGTGCCGCAAAGGAAGTATGGATTGCTTCCGCCTTCGCTCGATGAGCTACGGCGGACGAGTCGTCGCGGAGCCTGTCATCGGGCGCGCATTCGCGCGACCCGTTGGCTCCTCGCAATGACGGTCGCTAGGAGCGGCGTGTGAATTCGCCTTGGTCTCGCAGGATGGCCACCACGGCGTTAAGGTCAGGGACCACTGCAACGCATCGCGCCCGCGACTCCTCGGTCGGCGGCACCATGTCGGGCACCATGATGGTGATGGCGCCGGCGGCGTGCGCGGCGGTCACGCCGTGATTGGAATCTTCCACGGCGACGCAAAGTTCCGGCTTCACGCCAAGTCGTGCCGCCGCCAGCAGATACAGATCGGGGCTTGGCTTGCCGCGCGTGACATCGTCACGGGTCAGGATGGTGTTGAAGCGCGACCGGATACCGGCAAGCGTCAGGTGCTCGTGGGCGGTGCGTCGCGACGACGAAGTCACGATCGCAAAAGGACATTCGATCGCCTGCAGCAAATCGAGCAGTTCGATCGTGCCATGCTTGAGCGGCAGGCCGGCGCCGATGAATTCATCGCGCCTGGCGACGAAGGCTTTGGTGATCTCGGCGAGCGGAAAGTCGTCGCCGTAACGATCGATCAACAGGCGTTCGCAGTCGGGGCCGGGAAGTCCGACCATGGCGCGGCACAGCGGAGCGACGTCATCGGTGAAGCCGCACGCATTCAGCGCCGCGATCAGGCTTTCGAAATAGACTTTTTCGGTGTCGAGCAGGGTGCCGTCCATGTCGAGCAGGACGGCACGGATGTTCCATCGGCCGGTCACGCCGAAGCCGCTTCTGCCGCCTGCTTCGCCTTCCGGCGCAGGCAATCCGCGCACAGGCAATCGCCATCATCGAGCGGCATCGGCAGCAGAAAGGTCTCCTGCGCGCACCAGCACGGACCCGACGGGTTGCAGGTGAATTCGGTGCCGCAGCCGGAGCAGGCGAGGCGGCGCGAGGGCAGATTGTCTAACCGATTTGTCATGAATTTGGGGCCGCGTCCCGTTGCGGAATTAATCTCGGGTTCATTTCGAAGCGCGTTATACTGCGCGCCAATATACGCCCGGGAATGGTTCAAGGGAAATCCGATGGCCCGCGATTCGCAAGCCGCGCTCGTTGCGCTCAATCGCTTCGGTTTCGGTGCCCGCGGCGGCGCGTCGGGCGATTTCGTCAATGCCGCCTCCGATCCGCGCGGCTTCGTCAAGGCCGAACTCTCCCGCCCCAACGGCGTGCTGCTCGAAGTCCCGGGCCTGTCGTCGACGGCGGCGCTGGGCAAGGCGGTATTCGACTATCAGTTCGAGATCAGGAAGGCCCGCGACGCGGCGTCGAAGTCGGGCGCGCCGGCCACCGCGACCGAAGGCCCGCCGCAGCAAGCATCGCCGGATGCGCGCGTGCAGCGGCGAAACCTTTCGCTCTCCAGCATCGCCAAGGACATCACGGCCAAAGAGCCGGCCAAGGAATCTGCCAAAGAAATGGCAATGCAGACCGCCGAGAACGGCAGCGCCAACGCCACGATGACGCCGGCCGAGACGATGCAGCCTGGCGCGGCAAAGCCGCCGCCGCAGCCGCTCAACATGATCCAGAAGACGTTTCGCGCCGAGGCGCTGGCGCGGCTGCAGCGCGCGACGATCGCCGATTGCGGATTCGCCGAGCGGCTGGTGGTGTTCTGGTCCAATCATTTTTGCATCTCCGCCAGCAAGGGCCCGCTGGCGCGGATGTGGGCGGGCTCGTTCGAACGCGAGGCGATCCGGCCGCATGTGCTCGGGCGCTTCGCCGACATGCTGCAGGCGGTCGAGCAGCATCCGGCGATGCTGTTCTTCCTCGACAACCAGCAATCGCTCGGTCCGGATTCGCGCGCCGGGGTCAACCGCAACCGCGGCCTGAACGAAAATCTCGCGCGCGAGATCATGGAGCTGCATACGCTCGGCGTCGGCGGCGGCTATTCGCAGGACGACGTCACGTCGCTGGCGCGCATCATCACCGGCTGGACCTATGCCGGACGGCAAGGCCAGCTCGGTACGCCCGGTACCTTCGTGTTCAACGCCAATGCGCACCAGCCCGGCGCGCAGCGGGTGATGGGAAAAATCTACGAGGCCAATGGCGTGGCGCAGGGTGAGGCGGTGCTGGCGGATATCGCGCGCCACCCCTCCACCGCCAAGTTCGTCGCCACCAAATTCGCCCGTCACTTCACAGCCGACGAACCGCCGCCGGCGCTGGTGGCGCGGCTGCGGGATGTGTTCACCAAAACGGACGGCGACCTCAAGGCGCTGGCGGTGGCGCTGCTGGATTCCGATGAGGCCTGGCAGGCGCCGCTGACCAAGCTGCGCTCGCCTTACGAATTCCTGGTCGCCAGCGGCCGGCTGCTGGCGCGCAACCCGGAAGATCCCGGCCGCTATCTCAACGGCCTCAACGTGCTGGGCCAGCCGTTATGGTCGCCCGCCGGGCCGAACGGTTTCCCTGACACCAACGCGGCATGGGCCGCGCCCGAGGGCATCAAGCTGCGTCTCGATATTTCTGCCCAGATCGCTTCCAACCTCGCCGACCGCATCGATCCGCGCGATCTGCTCGAACTGGTCGCGGCGGACGCCGCCTCGCCGGAAACGCGGCGGACCATCGAGCGCGCGGAATCGCGGCAGCAAGCGCTGGCGCTGTTGCTGATGTCGCCGGAATTCCAGAGGAGATGACGATGGATTTCTGCGACAGCCCGATGGCATCGGCCACGTCGCGCCGCGTGCTGCTGCTCGGCGGCGCTTCCTTTGCGGCCTGGGCCTATTTGCCGAAATTCGCGCGCGCCGCCGACGGCCGCGATCCGCGGCTGGTCGTCGTGATCCTGCGCGGCGCGCTCGACGGGCTCGCCACCGTGGCTCCGATCGGCGACCCCGATTATGCCGGCCTGCATGGTTCGATCGCGCTGCGGGCCGATGGGCCGAACGCGGCGGTGATGCTGGATTCGTTCTTCGCGCTGCATCCGGCGATGCCGGCGTTCGCGCGGATGTACCGCGAGAAGAAGGCCGCGGTGATCCATGCGGTCGCGACTTCCTATCGCGACCGCTCGCATTTCGACGGCCAGGACGTGCTCGAAAGCGGTTTTTCCGGGCCGGGCCGGGTGCAGTCCGGCTGGCTCAACCGCGCGCTGGAAAACTTGCCGAGGGGCGACCGGGTCATGCGCGCGCTCGCCGTCGGTCCGACCACGCCGCTGGTGCTGCGCGGCTCGGCACCGACCGTCGGCTGGGCGCCGGTCGCGCTGCCGCAGGCCGCCGACGATACCGCGATGCGGCTTGCCGAACTCTATCAACACCGCGATCCCGCGCTGGCGAGCGCGCTGACCCAGGGCCTGCAGCTCGACAAGGCAACCCAGGGCGACGACATGAAGCCGAAGCCCGGCACCAACGGCGTCGCCGCGATGCGGCTGGTGGCGCGCGGCGCCGCCAAACTGATGGCGGCCGATGACGGTCCGCGGATCGGCGCGCTCGCCTTCGACGGTTGGGACACCCATGCCAATGAAGGCGGCCCGGTCGGCCGGCTCGCTCAGCTATTGTCCGGGCTCGACGGCGCGCTGGCAGAATTCGAAAGCGGGCTCGGCGATCGCTGGCGCGACACCGTGATCGTGGTCGCTACCGAGTTCGGCCGCACCGCGCGCATCAACGGCACCGAAGGCACCGATCACGGCACCGGCACCATCGCGCTGCTCGCGGGCGGCGCGGTGAAAGGCGGACGGGTGATCGGGGACTGGCCGGGGCTGAAGCCCGCCAATCTCTATCAGGGCCGCGACCTCGCGCCGACCACCGATTTGCGCGCTGTGATGAAAGGTGTGCTGCACGACCAGTTCGGCCTCACTGAGCGCGTGCTGGCCGAGCAGGTTTTTCCCGACAGCGCGCCGGCGAAGCCGATGAAGGGGCTCATGGGCTGAGCATCGATGGAAAGGTGTGCCGTTTGGCGATCACGACATCGTTGTTGAGGGAATAGAGATAGCAAGGACCATCGGACTTCTTTCTCCCCGACGCAAAGTCGCATCTTGCCAATGCAGCGTCCGCTGCGTCCTTGTCCGTCGGGGATCCCGAAACCACAAACATCTGCCCAATCGGATGTATCGCGATCGCTTTCGGTCGCTGGGCCGACAGATAGGTTTGGATATCGGGCCGCTTTCGAACGTCGTCCTTCACGATCGGCAATCGATTGGGATCGAAGCCACCCGAATAGCTCAGGCGGGGCATGTCGTGGTCTGCGAGCGGCCCCGCGAGCTGAACCAGCTCGTCGTTCACGGCCAGCAGCTTGCGCGGCGATCCGAATCGGAGCTGGCAGCCTTCGAGCGCCCGGTCGGGCGTGACGGATTTGCTGTCCTGGTCCGTGGTTTGCCAATACTCGGCACTCCTGAGGTTGACCGCGAGCGCCTTGTTGACGGGTGCTTTCTCGTATTCCACCACCATGATCTCCCTGGTGTGAAAATAGAGATCGGGCGTGGCCGTGGACATCACGAGGTTAAGCGCCTTCGACAGGTCCGACGGTTGATGTTCGGCTTCGGCGAGGCCTGCGTACCGGTCGAATGCCGACGCCGCGGCGGGCAGCCAGGCAATCATTGCCACAATGGCCAGACGTTTCATGCGATGCCCCACGTTCACTACCCCTTCGTGATCCCGTCGATCTCGGCGATCTCTTCCGCGCTCAGGCTCCAGTCGATCGCTTTCACGTTCTGCTCGACCTGTTCGATGCGGGTGGCGCCGGCGATCACGCTCGAGACTTGCGGGCGCGACGCCAGCCAGGAAAAGGCGAGTTCGAGCATGCTGTGGCCGCGCGCCTTGGCAAACGCCTGCAGCTTCTCGACGATGTCCTCGTTGCGCGGCGTGACGTAGCGATCCCTGAGCGCGGGCGCCTTGCCGAACCGGGTATCTTCCGGCGCGGCGGCGCCGCGCCGGTATTTGCCGGTCAACAGGCCGGAGGCCAGCGGGAAGAACGGCAGCAGGCCGAGATTGTATTGCTGTGCCGCCGGCAACAGATCCTTCTCGATGCCGCGCACCACGAGGCTGTATTCGTCCTGGCAGGAAACGAAGCGGCCGACATTCATCGCGCGCGCGACGTGCTCGGCCTCGGCGATCCGCCACGCCGGAAAATTCGAATTGCCGATGTAGCGGACCTTGCCCTGGCGAACCAGATCGTCGAGCGCGCGCAGGCTTTCCTCGATCGGCGTCAAGGAATCGTAATCGTGCTGCTGGTAGAGATCGATGTAGTCGGTCTTCAGCCGCGTCAGGCTGGCCTCGACCGCGGACATGATGTAGCGGCGCGAGGCGCCCTGCTTGGTGCCGTCCTTGCTCATCGGCTTGGAATATTTGGTCGCCAGCACGATGTCCTTGCGGCGATCGCCGAGCACGGTGCCGAGCACGGTCTCGGAGCCGCCCATGCCGGCATAGATGTCGGCGGTGTCGAACAGGGTGATGCCGAGGTCGATCGCCTTGTGGATCACCTTGCGCGAGGTTTCGAGATCGGTGCGCTGGCCGAAATTATTGCAGCCGAGGCCGACGGCGGAAACGCGCAGGCCGGAGCCGCCGAGATTGCGAATTTGCATGAATAATCCTGTGGGGCGTGGGCAAGAGAGGGGCAGGGGACAGGATCATAGTGTGGCCCGCGCGCCTTGGCGCTGCAAGGTGCGGTCGTACCGTGGGGCCTCAGGCCGGTCGCCCGCGGCCGTCAAATGCATGTGAATGCAGCGCAAAAAGATGCGGCCCCGGTCAGACGCGGCGACTGACGGGGGCCGCTTGGGGCGCCTGATCCGAGACGGGGGGCCTGATCATACGCAGGGCGCAACCTATCCGCGCTTTATTACGCGGCCGTGACAACTGGACTTATCCACAGGCGGTCAGAACAGCTTGCGATAGACGATGAAGCCGGATTTTTCCGCCACCTTGTCGTAGAGCAACTGCGCGGTGTGATTGGTTTCGTGCGTCTGCCAGTACACGCGGGACGAACCGGCGCGCTTCGCCTGCTCGTAGACGCCATTGATGAGGGCGCGGCCGACGCCCTTGCCGCGCGCGGCCTCTCTGGTGAACAGATCCTGCAAATAGCAGGTCGGCTCGATCGCCGTGGTCGAGCGGTGAAACAGGTAATGCGTCAGCCCGAGCAGTTCACCACCGCTCTCGGCCACCAGCGCGTGCACCGGCTCGTAAGCGTCGAAGAAGCGCGCTCACGTCATCGCCGTGATTTCACCCGCCAACGCGGTCGGTCCCGATCGTTTGTAAAATGCGTTGTAGCCGTCCCACAGCGGCAGCCATTGCTCGTAGTCCTGCCGGCTGACGAAGCGAACGGTGACATCCCTGGACATGAGTATTCCTGCATTTCCAAGGAAGGTAGCGCGCGAATATGGCGCCGGCCTTTACTATAGGCAGGCGTGAGCCGGATCAATCGAGTTGGATGCAGCTTGCGCGGCGATGCTTATTCCGCGGCGCGCAAGTGCCGGGCGAGGCTGCGCGCGCTGCCGCCGCGCAGCGACCGCAGATAGTCGGCTTGCACGGGATCGTCGGTGTGACGGACGAGATCGGTGACGGGCGTATAGCTCAGCATGCGCCCGCCGTCCGGCAACGCCGTGCAACTGAAGCGTAGCACCTGCCCGTCGGCGAGGTTGATGTTGATCGGGGTGGAATCGCCCGATCGCATCATCTCGGTGCGCCGCGCGATGAAGGCGCTCAATTCGTCCTCCGGCAGTTCGTAGGCGCCGGTGTCGCGGCCGTGATACATCAGCGCGATGAAGGGCGGCTTGGAATCGGCCTGCGCGTCGGACAGCGCGAAATAATCGCGGAAGGCGCGGTTGATGAATTCGGCGCGGGTGTCGGAATCGAGCAGCACGATGCCGATGTCGACCTCGTCGAGCGCGGCCGCCAGCCGCATCGAGGTGGCGTGGTGTGCCTGTTCGGCTGCGAACGCCTCGATCCATTTTTGCCGCAACAGGCCGGTGATCACGGCCGTGCCGGCGGCCGTCGCCGCCAGCATCATCATCCGCGCCATGTCCGACATATCGTAGCCGGGCAGCGCGCGGTGATTGAGAACGAACAGCGCCGAGGAAGCCACCGCGATCGCGGCGCTGACCAGGCCGGAGGCGATGCCGCTGACGGAGCTTGCGAAGGCGACGATGCAGACGAACAATGGAGCCGGATTGGGCACGGCAACGACATGACGATCGACAAAGAAGGCGGTCAGCGCCGTCACCGTCGTCAGAACCGGACCGGAGATTGCACGCCAGTCGAACCGCATGCCCGTCCTCGTCGCCTCCCGGAATAAGGCGGTAGTTTGCCGGATATTTCCCCAGATATTTCCAGGGGCGGCGGCTTTTTGAGGTCGCATCCTGAAGCGGTGGTTGACCGGTCAGGCAAAACTTTCACGGTTTTTAAATCAAATGATAATGGAACGCGCCGGTGGAACAGGGTTCCATGCCTGATCGTTAGCACGCGTGACCGAGCCAAGAAGATATTCAAGAGGATATTGATGCCCGCCGTTTCCCCGTCGATCCTGCCGATCCTGATGCTGTTTGCCTCCAACGTCTTCATGACCTTCGCCTGGTACGGTCATCTGAAATTCAAGCAAAGCCCGCTGCCGCTCGTCATCATGGTGAGCTGGGGAATTGCGTTGTTCGAATACTGGCTGGCGGTGCCGGCCAACCGCTGGGGCAGCGCGGTCTATTCGGCAGCGCAGCTCAAGACCATGCAGGAGGTGATCACGCTGGTCGTGTTCGCCTGCTTCTCGGTGTTGTATCTGAAGGAGCCGCTGGGCTGGAATCACGCGCTCGGCTTTGCCTTCATCGCCGCCGGGGCGTTTTTGATCTTCCACAAATGGACGTGAAGCGCCGGTCGTCGCTGTTGATGGCGCGTCACTTCGCTGCCGGCGACAGAACCCGCGCCGCCGGATCGCGGCTTTCGCCATGCGTGCCGGTGGCGATCAGCAGCGACGCCGCCAGCAGGATCGCCAACGTCAGCCCGACGGTCACCAGTCCGACAGGTGTCTTCATCATCGACCAATCGCGATGCCGATCATCGCGCAATGCCGTGCCAAAGGTACAAACAGAAAAGCGCGGGGGATTACATCAAAATCGGCATCGCCATGCTGACCTTGATCGAGAGCACGGTCATTACGACCGCAAGGCACAGCGACAGCGCACCGATCGCCAGCGAGGCGGCAATGGCGTTGGTCAATCGGGAAGAGGCGACAGGCGCAAGGCGGCTTTCGAAGCCGGCCGTGCCGGGCGACCGTATCATGGTCCGAATCCTTCAGGACGCGGACGAATCACCCGCGACGTCAGGCAACGTCGCAATCCTCGCGGGCAATATTGCGGCGGCTCCCGCCCGGAAAATGGCCAAATCGCCGCAAAGGTTAACGTTGGTTCCGCCATTGTTAACGTCTATGGCGTTTTCGGCCGAACGGCGGCCGGACGATCAAGCCCCGGCGGCAAGGCGGGCGGGATCGTCGATCTCGGCCTCCGGACTCCAGTCCATCGACACGAAGCCGGGGGTCTGCTCGACCCGCCGCAGCCAGGCGCGGATCGCCGGGAAGGTCGCCAGATCGTAGTCGCAGCGGTCGGCGACGTGGGTGTAGCCGTACAGCGCGATATCGGCGACGGTGAGCTGGCCCGCGGCAAAATATTGATGGGTCTTGAGGTGGTTTTCCATCACCTGCAGCGCCGCATAGCCGCGCTCCATCCAGTCTTCCAGCGCGTGGGTCTGCAGGTCGCGGCCGCCCTTGACCAGCGACAGCCAGAAATAGGCCGCGCCGATGTTGGGCTCCAGCGCGTGCTGTTCGAAGAACATCCACTGCAGCGCTTCGGCGCGTTCGACCCGCGATTCCGGCGCCAGCGGCGTGCCGCCACAGACGTACCAGAGGATGGCGTTGGACTCGGCGAGGTAGCGTCCTTCGGCGACTTCCAGTAGCGGCACCTGTCCGCTCGGGTTCTTCGCCAGGAAATCCGGCGTGCGGCTTTCGCCGCGCAGGATGTCGATCTCGATCGCCTGATACGGCGCATTGAGCAGCGCCAGCGCAAGGCGGACCTTGTAGCTGTTGCCGGAGCGCTGCATCGAATAGAGCGTGTACATCTGTTCGGATTTCATTCGATCGATCGAGCGCATTGCACGCGGCGCAGGGATTGCCAGGGACTCATCATGTCGCGTCGCAACGCGGTTAAAGAATGATGCCGATGCGGGCGCGTCGCAAGAGGTTCGGAATGGAAAAAGTCGAAAACCTCTACCGCACTGCACGCGCGCAGAATGATTCCACTAACACACCAAAACAAATCAGATCACGCTTACGCGACTCTCGGCGCCGGCGCGCTGCAACCAACCGTGCTGGCTGGCCGATTCGGAATCGCGGAAGTCTTGCCGCGAAAGTCTTGTCGCGGAAGTCTTGTTCCGGTTCGGCGCGCGCGCGAATACGATCGCAACGCGATCTTCGTCGCCGCCGGGACGTCCGGCTGGATCTTTTCCTATCATGCCAGGCCCCGCTCGGGCGCCGCGTGCGGGGCGGGCTTCAGCCGCGCGGCCGGTCCCGGGGCAGCCGGCCTGCGGCACATCTCGGAGCAATCGGTGCAGATGCGCTCGGTGGATCAGGCCGCTGGCGAGACCGCAAGCCATTGCCAGAAATGAGTCATTTCGGCGCGGAATTTTTCCGAATGTTGCGCAAATCCGGCCGCCGGCGTTGATGGATCTCTAAAGTTTTGATGTTTCGGGCCAAGCTTCTTGCGATGCAGCGTCCAGCGCCTTAGGGTGCATCGATCCCATCCAAATAGAGTCGTGGATTTCCGTGTTCACGACGTTTGCCAGGAGTTGATGATGCCCTTCCTGTCCGCTGCGCTCGACCGTGTGAAGCCGTCCGCGACGATCGCGGTCACGGATAAAGCACGCGCGCTGAAAGCGGCGGGGCGCAACGTTATCGGCCTTGGCGCCGGCGAGCCGGATTTCGACACCCCGGCCAACATCAAGCTGGCGGCGATCCATGCGATCGAGGCCGGCAAGACCAAGTACACCGATGTCGGCGGCATCCCCGAGCTGAAGCAAGCCATCATCGGCAAATTCCAGCGCGAGAACGGACTAACCTACAAGCCGAACCAGATCATCGTTGGCACCGGCGGCAAGCAGGTACTCTACAACGCGCTGATGGCGACCCTCAATCCCGGCGACGAGGTCATCATCCCCGCGCCGTACTGGGTGAGCTATCCGGAAATGGTGGCGCTGGCCGGCGGCGAGACCGTACCCGTCGTCTGCACGGCGGCGAACGGCTTCAAGCTGCGGCCCGACGATCTCGAAAAGGTGATCACGCCGAAGACCAAATGGATCATCCTGTGTTCGCCATCGAACCCGACCGGCGCGGCCTATACGCGTGCCGAGCTGAAGGCGATCACCGACGTGCTGGTGAAGCACCCGCATGTCTGGGTGATGACCGACGATATGTACGAGCATCTGGTCTATGACGACTTCGTGTTCACGACACCCGCGCAGGTCGAGCCGAAACTGTACGACCGCACCTTGACGGTGAACGGTGTCTCGAAAGCCTATTGCATGACCGGCTGGCGCATCGGCTATGCCGGCGGCCCCGCCGACCTGATCAAGGCGATGGCGACGATCCAGTCGCAGTCGACCTCGAACCCGTCGTCGATCGCGCAATGGGCCTCGGTCGAAGCGCTCAACGGTCCGCAGGACTTTATCCCCGCGCATAACAAGGTGTTCAAGGAGCGCCGCGACCTCGTGGTGTCGATGCTCAACCAGGCCAAGGGCATCGAATGCCCGCGGCCCGAAGGCGCGTTCTACGTCTATCCGTCCTGCGCCGGCACCATCGGCAAGACCTCGCCGTCCGGCAAGGTGCTCGCCAATGACGAGGATTTCGTCACCGAGCTTCTGGAGAATGAAGGCGTCGCCGTCGTGCAGGGTTCCGCGTTCGGTCTGGGACCGGCGTTCCGGATTTCCTACGCGACGAAAACCTCCGATCTCGAAGACGCCTGCAAGCGCATCCAGCGCTTTTGTGGCAATTTGAGATAGAGGCTTTCAAGCGAAGCCTGTCCCGCACCTGGATAGCGGGATGGGTTCGGGTTCGCGTTACGAAAACGCGTCGGAAAAAAGAGGCGTGTCAAATCACATCGCACGTCGAACCCTGATGTTTTGAAGGCATCTTTTTGGAAGCGCCTTGTTTTGAACACGGCGCTTCCTTCCTGTCCGCTCCGCTAATTCAGTTCATCAAGCGGAGACTACCAATGCGACTCTCGACATTCAGTATCGCCATCGCGGCCCTCGCGGCATCGATCGCCAGCGCCAACGCGATGCCGCCGGTGCGCGCCGGCATCCTGCAGTGCCAGGGCGGCCAGAATGTCGGCTTCGTCGTCGGCTCGGTCACCAGCCTCGAATGCGTGTTCCAGAGCGAAGGCCGCCGTCCCGAACCCTATATCGCCACCGTGCGCCGGATCGGCCTCGATCTCGGCGTCACCGAGCAGACCCAATTCACCTGGGCGGTGAATGCGACGAACTCCAGGCTCGCGCGCGGCGATCTCGCCGGCAATTATGGTGGCGTCGGCGCCAACGCCTCGGTCGGCATCGGCGGCGGTGGCAATTTCCTGGTCGGCGGTCCGGCCAATTCCTACGCGCTGCAGCCGATCAGCGTGCAGGGGCAGACCGGGCTGAACGTCGCCGCCGGTGTCGCCGGCCTCGAGCTGCAGCCGGTTCAGTTCGGCGGCGGCCGCCGGCACTATCATCACCGGC
>Ga0210410_10002773_pt1 | contig 15649 bp, 11 predicted proteins | sample IncBWC4MmetaG_FD_161058 | JGI IMG/M metagenome (GOLD analysis project Ga0210410, IMG submission 161058) | Forest soil microbial communities from Barre Woods Harvard Forest LTER site, Petersham, Massachusetts, United States - Inc-BW-C-4-M | ecosystem: Environmental > Terrestrial > Soil >... | reverse complement strand
TGTCCAGCGGCCCGGGAAAAAGGTCACGCATCTACAAGACCCACGACGGCGGTGACGCCTGGAAGCTCCAATTTTCTGGCTCGCGCCCGCAGTTCTTCCTCGACGCGCTCGTCTGCATCTCCGAAAAGGAATGCTTCGCGCTCAGCGATCCCGTCGACGGAAAATTCGTACTCATCAGCACAACCGATGGCGAGCACTGGGAAGAACTTCCGGGTGATACGATGCCCCCAGCCTTCCCCGACGAAAGCGCCTTCGCCGCGAGCGGTTCCTGCCTCGCCATCTACGACAATCGCGAAATCTACTTCGTCACAGGCCACGGTGCCGCGCGAGTCTTTCATTCGCCCGATCTCGGCCGCACCTGGACGGTCACAGACACGCCCATCGCAAAAGGCAATCCGTCCTGGGGTGCGTTCTCGATCGCTCGCTTGGGAACCATCCTTGTTGTCGTCGGCGGGGATTACCAGGATGACGCTGGCCCGGAACGCACGGTAGCCTACTCGCTCGACCAGGGTGCCACGTGGAATCTCGCCGCGGGACCGCCAGGAGGATTCCGCTCAGCGGTCGCGTTTCTCGATCGCAACACCCTTCTGACCGTCGGCACGGGCGGCGAAGACGTGAGCACCGACCAGGGCGCACATTGGACGCGAACCGGCGACCTCGACCTCAACGCCATTGCCGTCCTCGATGGCACCGCCTGGGCCGTCGGCCCCAACGCCACCATCGCGCGCTGGAGCGATCACAGCCGCTGAAACTCTTAGTGATGACCAGCGACGAATGCTTCGACCCGCTCACCGGTAAAGGAGCTGGATTATTGGTGTAATCAGGCGCTAGCAGCTCAAAACCACCTTCGAGCAGGATTCTGTCGTTTGACGGGTAACTCGGAAACTGACCGATTACCCGCTCTACTGAATTCTTGACAACCAAGGCACAGCCGTATATGAACGGGTGCATTCCGTAACCCTTCCGCCACTGAAAAACCGGCTCGCAATCATGTTGTGGTGCGAGAGGTGGGCAGGAGGAAGGCGAACGCCGGAGTTTAGAGGTGTGCCTCCGAGTCAAATGGTTCGAGGTCGATTTGCCCCTCGGACAGGCGCACCACTTAGGTCCAGGGTTCATTAGGAGGAAGCATGGCGAGTCGGGCAGACGCAATGGTAATGGGCGGCACGGCGGATTACAGCATTTGGCGCGTGATTCTCGCTTCGGCCGTGGGCACGATGATCGAGTGGTATGACTTTTATATTTTTGGAAGTCTGGCCGCGGTGCTGTCCCTGAAGTTCTATCCTCCCGGAAACGATACTTTCGCCTATATCGCGTATTTAGCCACATTTGCCGTCGGTTTCCTCGTGCGCCCATTCGGGGCCTTATTTTTCGGCCGGATTGGCGATCTGGTCGGGAGAAAGTACGCTTTCATCGTCACGCTGACGATTATGGGCGGCGCGACGGCCCTCATCGGCCTTCTGCCCACGTATCAGACTGCCGGCTGGTTCGCACCCGTCATTCTGATTTTGATTCGCGTCTTGCAGGGCCTTGCACTTGGCGGAGAATATGGCGGCGCCGCGGTCTACGTGGCCGAGCACGTTCCCGACAAAAAGCGCGGGTTTTATACCAGCTTCATCCAGATTACGGCCACATTGGGACTGTTTGTATCCCTCATCGTGATCCTGAGTACGCAGCAATCCATGAGCAAGGAGGCCTTCCAAGCCTGGGGCTGGCGCATTCCCTTCCTGATCTCCATCATTCTCGTCAGCATTTCCCTGTACATCCGGCTGAAGATGAAAGAGTCTCCCATCTTCACGCAAATCAAGAGCTCGGGAATGACTTCCGCGCAACCGTTGAAGGACGCTTTTGCGAAATGGGATAACTTGAAGCGGGTGCTGATTTCACTGTTCGGCGCCACCGCCGGACAGGGCGTCGTTTGGTACACCGGACAGTTCTACGCTTTGTTCTATCTGCAGACGATTCTAAAAGTGAACCCGAAAACGGCAAACATCGTCATAGCTGTGGCCTTGCTCATAGCCATGCCGTTTTTCACGCTATTCGGTTCGCTGTCGGATCGGATTGGCCGCAAATGGCTGATGATGGCCGCCTGCCTGCTCGCGGTGGTGACTTATATTCCCATCTATAAGGCGATGGAGAGAGCCGCGGGAAACAACGTGGTAGGCGTGAAATCCACGAGGAACAAAGTGACGGGTGCCATCAGCTTGACAGCGATCACCCAGGATGCCACAGGCGCGCAAGTTCCGGCCAAGGAAGCGTCGAATCCCAACCTACCCATGCTCGTGTTTCTGGTTTTTCTCCAGGTGATTTACGTGTGCATGATTTATGGACCGATTGCAGCTTATCTCGTGGAGGCCTTCCCGGCAAAAATACGCTACACATCCCTCTCGCTTCCCTATCACATTGGAAATGGCGTGTTTGGAGGGCTATTGCCGCTCATTGGGCTATCGTTATGCGCGGCAACGGGGAATATTTATGCCGGTTTGTATTACCCGATGATCGTGGCGTCTGTCACGTTCGTCATCGGCAGCCTGCTGCTCAAGGAAACGCACGGCACCAAGATCTGGGACGAAGTCGGCGGAATGAAGTAGATGCGCTCCGCGGATTGACGCGCACGCCTGTGCGGTAGCATCATTTCAGACGGGCAAGCTCTCCTTTACAACGGGTTAGCTTGCCCGTTGTTCTGAAAACACAAGTCATTGATGGAATTACCCCGTTCAGCGGTCGCATCCTGAGTTCGATCTTCCTGGGAGAATTTCGCCGTGGCCAATGTACGCAAGCCTGCACGCTCCAAGAATGCAAAAACCAAGTCGAGCCTTACCGAAGCGCAGATCGCCGTTCACTGGAAGGAGGAGGAATACTTTTACCCTTCCAAGAAATTTATCGCGCAGGCTAACCTTGCCGATCCCGCCTTCGTTAAAAAATTCCGCGAAAAACATTTTCCCGAATGCTTCGACCACTACGCGAATCTTCTCGCCTGGGACAAGCCTTGGCGCAAAACGCTGGACACCAGCCATCCGCCTTTCTGGAAGTGGTTCGTTGGGGGCAAGCTCAATGCCTGCTACAACTGCGTCGATCGCCATCTCGCGAAACACAAGAACAAAGCAGCTCTGATTTTTGTTCCCGAACCGGAGAACGAAGCCGCCACCGTCATCACTTACCAGGAACTCTACAAGCGCGTGAATGAAACCGCGGCGATGCTGCGCGATTTCGCGGGGCTAAAGAACGGCGACCGCGTCACCATTCACATGCCCATGATTCCCGAGCTGCCCATCACCATGCTGGCATGCGCCCGCCTCGGCGTGGTGCACTCCGTCGTGTTCGGTGGATTTTCCGGTGAAGCCTGCGGCTTGCGCGCCGCCGATTCCGGCAGCCGCGTTTTGATTTATGCCGACGGCTACCACCGCAACGGAAAGTGGATCGACCACAAGGGCAACGCGGACATCGCCGTGGCCACAGCCGTAAAAGAAGGTCAGTGCATCGAAAAAGTTCTGATCTGGAAGCGCTATCCGGGAAAACGCATGACCGAAGTAGCCATGGTTGCGGACCGCGATTTTTTTGTCGACGAAGTGCTCAAGGACTACGCGGGTCGGATCGTCGAGCCCGTTTCGCAGGACGCGGAAGCGCCACTATTTCTAATGTATACCAGCGGCACGACCGGCAAGCCCAAAGGCTGCCAGCATCGCACGGGCGGCTATCTCGCCTACGTCACCGGGACCGCGAAGTACTACCAGGACATTCAACCGGACGACGTGTATTGGTGCATGGCCGACATTGGCTGGATCACCGGCCACTCCTACATCGTGTACGGCCCGCTGGCGCTCGCAGCCACCAACGTTTTGTACGAAGGCGTTCCGCAATTCCCCGATGCCGGGCGTCCATGGCGCATCGCCGAGCGGCTCGACGTCAATATTTTCCATACCTCGCCGACCGCCATCCGCATGTTGCGCAAGGCTGGCGCCGATGAGCCCGCAAAATACAACTACCACTTCAAGCACATGACCACCGTCGGCGAGCCCATCGAGCCGGAAGTTTTTCGCTGGTATTACGAAGTGGTTGGCAAGCGCGAAGCGGCCATCGTGGATACCTGGTGGCAAACGGAAACAGGCGGCTTCCTATGTACCACCAAACCCGCGCTTGAACCCATGAAGCCGGGAAGCGCCGGCCCCCCGGCGCTCGGAATCTATCCCGTGATCTGGGATGAAAACCGCGAAGAAGTGAAAGCCGGCTCGGGCCGCGCGGGAAATATCTGCATTCGCAATCCCTGGCCTGGCATCATGCAGACGATTTGGGGTGATCCCCAGCGCTTCGCACGGCAGTACTACGAAAAATACAACAAAAATCCAAAAAGCAAGGATTGGCGCGACTGGCCCTACTACGCCGCGGACGGCGCGGTGCTGGCCGCCGATGGTTATTACCGCATTCTCGGGCGCGTCGATGACGTGATCAACGTCGCCGGCCATCGCCTCGGCACCAAGGAAGTCGAATCCGCGTGCTTGTCCGTTCCGGAAATCGCGGAAGCCGCGGTAGTCCCCATCGTCGACGAAGTAAAAGGACGCGTGCCGGTCGTTTATATTGCCTTGAAACCTGGCGTGCCCGCGAGCAAGGCCATCCAGGATAAGGTGATCTCCACGATCGAAACGATGATAGGCAAAATCGCGCGGCCCAAGATGATTCACATCGTGCCGGACATGCCCAAAACGCGTTCCGGCAAAATCATGCGCCGCGTCCTCGCCGCCATTTCCAATCACATGGATACCGGCGACATTACCACGCTGGCGAATCCTGATATCGTCGAGCAGATTCGCGAATTGGTGCAAGGACGCTCGCGCGGCCCGGTCCAGGAAGGCCCCGAAGACATCAAGATGTTTGGCGAAGAAAAATAGGAAGATCTGCTGCCTTGTAGTGGCGCAGCTTGCTGCGCCTTTTTGGCTCACAACCTTAAGGGACTAAACTCTGGACGAAGGAGACCAGGCATTCCGGCCAGGCGGCAGCGAAACTTTCGCGGAATTCGTCTGCCGATTATCAGAGACGGAACCAGTGGATTCACAACTGCGTTCGCTCTATCTTTTACTGCGCGCCGCCACACTTTGTTTGCACTTCCACGTACATCTCCGCGTCCAGTAGAGCCGCTCGCCACCGCGCCGCCGAACAGATTTGCAGCGGCGTGATTCCCACCGCGCCGCGCAAATCCGCGCCCGCAAGATTAGCGCCTTCTAAATCCGCGCCCCTGACGATCGCGCCCGTCAAAAACGCTCCGCGGAGGTCCGCTTTCTTCAAATCCGCGTCCAGAAGAACCGTGCCATGAAGTTGCGTTCCCGTCAGGTTCGCTTCGGAGAGTTTGGCCGCGGAAAAATCGGCGTCCTGCAAATTAGCGAGTGCCAGCACGGCGCGCTCCAGCCGGGCGTCGCGCAAATCCGCTCGCGAAAGATCGGCGCGAAGCAGTCGCGCGTTTCGCAAATTTGCGCCATAGACCGAAGCGCCGGAGAGACGGGCGTTCGAAAGGAGCGCGTTCTCAAATTTGCCATAGGAAAGATCGGCGCCCGCCAGATTCGCTCCTGTAAAATTAGCCCCCGTCGCGTCCACGGAGACCATCATGGCCTTGGCGGCTTGTACGCGGTCCAGAACCGCGGAGCGCAGCACCGCTTCGCGCAAGTTTGAGCCGCGCAAATCCGCTTCTGAAAGATACGCCCCCTCGAAATCCGTCCGCCACAAGCGGCCGTTCACCAGGAACGCCCGGTAGGCGCGCGCGAAGCGCAAGCTCGTCTGATTCAGCTTCGCACCCGGGACCGCCGCCAAGGTCTCCTCGTTCCAATTTTGCCGCGAAGGCATCTGCGAGAGCGCGGCCTCCGTCACGTCCGCGTAAGGGCGGTAGCCAAACACTTCGAATGCTTGCGCGGCCCAGCGCCTGAAATTCGCAGGGGAATAATCGGTGGCAATGTTTCGATCCGCTGGCAAGCCGCGAAGAATGCCCACGGAAAGCAACAGCAGCGTCAAACCCGTGGCCAGGGCGCCGCGCAGGGAGAGGAGAACAATGCGCACGACATTCTTCGATTGCGGGCGCCGGATTTCTCCAGGACGCAGCACCTGCGAAATCACCACCGGTAAACACGTCGCAACGGCAACGGAAAGTGTCAGTAGGAAAACGTGCAGGAGCGTGCCGCGCAGATCCTGGCGAACCAGGTAACGCAGCCACAAGAAAAACACGGTTGCTGGCACGACCCAATACGCGAGCAGCGTCGAGAGGACGGTTTCAAGAACCGTGAACGGCGAGCGATTGTCGCGCACCCACCGGAAATGCCGGCGGACCAGTCCCATGAGATACCACGGACCATCATTTTCGGGTGTTTGTCCGTCGGGAAAAACCGCGGGAAGCGCCGCGATGCTGCCCCACAAGCGCAGGAGCAAAAAGTGAAAACGCATATAAATCAGCAACAAGAGCAACGGTGCGCCCATATAAAATCCCGTCATCGGGAGCACGTTGCCAAAACGCGAAATGGGAATGGCGGACGCGTTGAGAACCAGCCGCAAGTCCGTTGTGAGAGCGACGAGCGCGCAGCACATCAAACTGATCGCCAGCATCGAAAAATAAAACCACCGCGCCACTTTCGTGGCCTGCGCGATGGCCTTCGCTCCATCGAATGCCGAGATCGATTCCGGAAGCAACGCGTCGAAGAGATTGGTGCCGCCCAGCCTCCCCACCCACAATCCTTCCGCGCCATACAGCGTAGCGGCCATCAAATTCGCGCCGCGCAGTTCCGTTCCCAGTAAATTACTGTTTCGTAAATCAGCTTGTACCAGGCTGGCGCCGCGCAAATTGGCCATCGACAAATCCGCGCCGCTCAAATTTGCTTTGTGGAGAAAAGCGCCCTGGAGGTTGACGCCCGTAAGATCGGCGTTCGCCAGATTCACGCTGCACAAATCGGCCTTCGAGCCGGATTCCCCGCCGGACTCCACCCACAGCTTGTGCTGATCGAGAATTTCCGCGAGATCGATCAGCGTGATGTTCCCGGGAGCGGTCTCGCCGACCGGATCCGCGGTCAAGGTTGAAATTTCCAAGGCCATTGCCAACTCTTTCCCCCGTTCGAACGGCGCGCATCGGAACCGTGTTGCGCAGCGCCATCTGGCCGCCGCGGCACTCCCAAGGCGCCTACCGCGATGGAAACGTCGCGGGTTCACACTTCCGGCTTACAAATTTTGTCGCTGCTGGGCTGGACCTATCCTCCCTCAGAAAGCCCGCAGAAGTCGCCTGACCCAAAGTACAGGCGGCGCGGACCTAACACTGGCGCCGAGGATGTGAGAGAATTCACAGAAAGCTACTCGATCACAAAGGTCGCGAACGTGAAATTTCCTTCACGATTCGCACGTATATATAAGCATGGATGAGGTCGCCCAGTGACTACGGATTCTCCTTTGGTGTCGCAGCAAATTGTCCCCCAGATAAAGCCGCCCGTGGCCGCAGCATGGCACACGGTTGTGTTTATTCTGGTGGTGGGCGCCTGGGCCAGTTGGGGATATCTCGGCACGCACACCGCGCAATACCAGCAGGACCCGCACCGCCTTTTCACCTACATCCTGACCGCGGGATGGGAATGGCTGGTGGTGGGCTACATCGCCTGGGGAGTGCGCAGCCACGGCATGCGCTTCCGCGAATTGATCGGCAGGCGCTGGAAGAACTTCCTGCATTTCCTCATAGATTTTGGAATCGCGGTGGGCTTTTGGATCCTCGCCCTCGTGGTGCTTGGCGTCGTAAACTTCGCATTTCTGCACCTCAAGCCACAACCCAGCGTTAAGCTCATGCTGCCGCAGACCGTCCTGGAGATGGTGGTGTGGGTGATGGTTTGCGTGACGGCCGGTTTCTGCGAGGAAATCATGTTTCGTGGTTACTTGCAGCGGCAATTCATCGCCTGGACCGGCAACATCGCGGCGGGCGTGGTGCTCTCCGCGGTCCTGTTCGGCGCTGCCCATATCTATGGCGGCGTCAAGTCGGCCTTCCTGATCGCCGTCTTCGGCTTGCTCTTCGGAATCCTGGCAGAGTTCCGCGGAAGCCTGCTCCCCGGAATGATGACGCATACCTGGCAAGACACGCTCGCCGGCCTGGCCGCCAAATATGTTCACATGTGACCTGAACGGTAGGAAAAACTAAAGAGCCGGGGCGGTTCGGTGAGGATGGCTCATCCTCACCGAACTCACAACCCTTTTCCGTGCCCCCAACACCCTCGCCTCTGGCAAGCTCCTTCCTCCTTTGTATGCGACCGCCAAGCCAGCGGGCAACTAGAAATTAGAAAAGGACAGGAGAATAACCTGAGAAACAGTTACAATCGGTTGCCGTAGTGAAAACCGAAGCGCAAAAGATACTGAACGCCATGTCGCCCGCGCAGAAATTGCGGGCCGCCGAACGGCTGTATCATTCCGCCCGGCAATTAAAAGCCGCGGCGTTGCGCGCGGAACACCCCGATTGGACCGACGAAGCCATCCGTCAGGCCGTTCGTCAGATTTTCCTCTATGCCCGAAGCTAATCTCTTTCTGATGTTCACCCAGCGGTTGAGAGATTAGAAAAGGGACAAGAGAAAGTGCCCACCGTTCATCCCGCAAGAAACGACGAGGAGACGCAGCATGAATAGAATCCTGGTGGTGATCCTGGTAGCTGGCCTTTTTGGCGCAACTGCTCCGCCCGCGGCCCCACCTGATTACTCGATTCAAGCCATTCGCTACGCCTCCGCCGAGGACGAAGTCGCAGGCCTCGTGATGGGCGCTCCCAAAGGCGAAAAAATCAACATCGCCATGGTCATTTGGCTAATTCGCGGAGGCGGCCACAACATCCTCTTCGACAGCGGCTACCACCGCGAAACTTTCCTTAAGTATTTCCCGTCCACGGACTACATTCGCCCCGACGAGGCCGTCAAACTCGCAGGAGTCCAACCCGAAGAAATCACGGATATCGTTATCAGCCACGCCCACTGGGACCACTTGGGCGGCATCGATCTTTTTCCGAAAGCAAATGTCTGGATTCAGAAGGATGAATATCGTTACTACACGGGCGATGCCTGGCAGCCAGGCGGCAATCACGGCGGCATCGATCCCGAAGACGTCAAGGAACTCGTGCGCGTCAACACCGAAGGCCGCTTGCACCTCGTGGAAGGCGACAACGTCGAAATTTTCCCCGGCATTCGCGCCTATACCGGCGGCCACCACACCTTCGCATCTCAATATATAAGTATCGAAGGTAACCCGGTGTTCGTCCTGGCCTCCGACAATTGCTATCTCTACCGCAATCTCGCCGAGCACAAAGCCAGCGCCACATTTTCCGATGCTGACCACGTCGCCAACATCAAGAATCAAGGGCGCATGATTCAGCTCGCCGGCGGCAATCCCGACCGCGTCATCCCCGGCCACGACGCCGCCCAATTCGAGAAATATCCCACCACCGGGCGCATCGCCAGAATCAAATGACCCGTCGGTCTCCGGTGCGATGCAGCCCCCAGAAGTTCTAAGCTACACTGGGGCGCAGGAGTCCACATGCCAGCGCGGAAGAATGCTCTAAAAGACGGCCTTTCCCGATCTCGCGAAATTAACATCACGGTGACCGGAAGAAAATCAGGACGCGCCATCTCGATTCCGGTTTGGTTCGTATTGGAAGACGAAAAGCTTTATCTGCTGCCAGTGCAGGGGTCGGATACGCAGTGGTACAAGAACGTACTCAAGAACCCTATGATTCGGATCGATGCGGGCGGCGCAGAGGCTAAAGTAAAGGTTGTTCAGGTCACGGATGCCACAAGGGTGTCGTCCGTGGTGAAGAAATTCCGAGCCAAGTATGGGACTAGCAACGTAAAGAAGTACTACGCAAGGTTCGACGTTGCCGCCCTCGCTCAGATGCCCTGATCGAGAATCCCCACCCTTGCCCTACCCGGTCGGGGTAAACGCCACCCGCAAGGATGGGCCACACAAAGGCATTTTTTCGGAATCAAGGGACGGCCACCCGCCCTACAGCTGCGATCCTCAAAACCCGTCCGTTTCCGTGCATCATGCGGGCATACGAAAACAGTTGCTTTAAGCAAGCGGCGCGGATATCGAGGGCCAGCAAATCAAACGACTTCCTATCAAGTTCGTAGTTCAGATTCGGATCAGCGCCAGAATTGTTCGTCACAGCCTCCGACCACGCGGCGCGAGCGTCACTCGCGGCTTGTGCACCATTGCGAAGAAAGAACTCGTTAAGGCACACGCCGACTTTCCACGCGTCCTTCTTACAGCGTTCGAGTGTCGAATGAATGCTGACTGCATCCGCGTTCGGGTTCAGGGACAGCAGAACAGTTGTCGCGCGTTCGTCGGTAAGCGGCGCCGCCCACCATAAATCTGGCATGGGTACCTCGTTGTTCAGTACCACTCTATCTTCCTTCTTCTGTCTCCAGTCGGCTGTCACTAATGGCACATGATTCTGGGTCAATCTTGACCGCCACTTAGCGCCCGATAAACGCAGGTACAGTACAAGTGAAATCTCGCTGATTCCCCAGAAGTCCCGTTCTGTGGAACGGCACTGAGCCCCATCCGGGAAGCCGTGTCCTTCACTGCGCAGCACGCAGGCTGATGGGCGATCTCGTCGCGCAAACCCGCCCGCCTGGGTTGTCTTTGGGTGACACGCCCACCGTTCATCCCGCAAGAGCAGCGGGATCCTCCTAGCTTCCTAACAGGTTGGCAGGCGGCATTTTAATCCGTGGGTGGCGTGGCGCTTGCGAGCGCGAGAATCGCTCCGGCAAACAGCAGCGTGTCCGCAAAGTAGTTGATCCCCTCAACCTTGATCGCGGTGCTGGGGTCGGACATCTGCGCGATCAGGATCGGCCCATAGAGGAACACGACCAGCAGCACGAGCCAGGTGCCGAGGTAAGTTGCCGCCATGCGCGTCTTCCTGGCCAGCAGAATGCTTGCCCCGGCGACGAGGAGAATTGCGCCCGTCAGATAGCCAATGAGCAGACGCCCCGGAATCCACGCGGGCATCAGTTTTTCGAGCGGGACTCCTGGGCATGCCGCTGGGTGTAGAAAATGCTCTACGCCAAAAAATAGAGCGGCAATCGCGATCAACACACGGCCCACGGTTATGAGCTTGCTCTTACCTGGCCCGCTCATCGCGTTTCCGGCAAGAATCCAGCCTCCGCCCGCGAATGACATTTCGCGGATGACAATCGTCCATGCAAACCTGTCTCTGGGGCTGGCGAGAGCTCGCGGGATATGTACCATGGCCACAAAAAGAAACATCATGATCCCGAACAGCAGGCCGGACCAGTGCACCTGAATTTTTGTGGCAATGCTCAAGGAAGCGGACAGCAACGCAAAGCCGACGAAATACGCCCAAAACAAACGCCATGGCATGTACGAGGGCACGGCGAGCATGATGAATCTTGCGCCCGAGAGATGCTCCGCGCCGAAGACCGCCAAGGGGATGGCGAAACACAGATTGCTCAAGGCCAGGATTTTGTCCAGGCCGCCGGCCCGCGCGATATCGGTCTTGGCCGCCCACAGCGCAACCAGGAAAAGCAGGATACCGGCGCTGCACATCGAAACCGCCGTGCGAGAGATCTCAAATAACATGGCGAGAATGGTACTGTGCATGTGGATAGCTGACGTAAGCTCGCTTGCTCTATCTAGGCCGGAATCTCCTCTTGGGGTTCAAAAACGGTCAGAAGTATAACCCACCTAAACGGCGTTTTTGGGGAACTAAGATGCGGCCACGCCCGGCACTCCAGCCTCATTCTTCGTCAGTGCCCTAAAAACCCTTGCTGACTCGAAATACGTGCCCGTCCGGGTGCCGCACGTGCATCTCGCGGACGTTCCACGGCATGTCAGTGGGTGGGAAGGTGACGTCCAGCCCGGCAGTCACGCACTGTCTGTGGACCTCGTCAACGTCGTCCACCCAGACGGACATCCACGCGCCTTTGTCGGCGGTTTCGTCTCCGTCTGGCCCAAACGTGGAGGTGTTCGTCCCTCTGCCACGGCTACCCTGGCCTCCCAGGCAAAGAAAGATCTCGCATTCGCCTGAGCCGACCGCCCCGAAAGTCGGAGGTTTTCCCCAGTCCCAGCACTTCTTCCATCCCCACTTCTCGAACCATGTGAAGCTCGCGATGATGTCGGATACGTTCAATATCGGGGTAATGGCTTTCGCGTTCATACCGCGGAAGAGTAGCACGGCATGGCATCTGGAGAAATTGGAAAAGGGAAATTGGGTGGCGCAGGGGCTAGGAGGAAGTGGCGAGTGACGGGTGACGAGGCTATCATGGAAGCGTTCGCAAATCCGCGTAATGGTCTTTGACTAGTTCCTGGGGGAGGCAAACGATGGCTTTGGAAATAACGCAGCGGGAGCTGAATGGAATCTACGTTTTGGCGCTCAAAGGGCGTCTTGTGCTCGGAGAAGAGAGCCGCGGGCTGCTTACCGTGATCGACAATCTGCTGGCATCCGGGGCCACACGGATGGTGATTAATCTGGAGCAAGTGAATTATGTGGACAGCGCGGGCATCGGAGCGCTCATCGAAATGCAGCGAAAGACAAAAGCCAAAGGCGGAAGCCTCAAGCTTTGTCATCTCGGTCCGAACTTGAGGCAAGCCCTGGAAATGGCCCGGCTGCTGCCCATCTTCGACACGAGTCCGAGTGAAACCGCGGCAGTTGCAAGTTTCTGAGGACGGCGGACGGCCGCGTCTTAATTCCGAAAAACGCCCTTGGGTGCCGCATTCCTGCCCAATACTACCCCAGGGCCAACCGTCGCCCAGGGCAATCCCTTGAGATAGAGGAAGAGCAGAAAGCCCGAGCTACAGCGCGCGGTATGACGGGTGGTGAGGTTTTTCGACTGGGGCAGGAACGAGACATTAGAGCCGGGGCGCTTCGCTGAGGGGCCAAGGCACCCCGGCTTATCCTGCCCGCCTCCGCAGTGAGCGAGCAAGAAACTTGTGGGGAAGGGCTAAACCTTGTTGTCTTCGTCGCCGCGAAGGAATTCGTAGCGTTCGATGGCGGCTACCACGCCCACCGCGCCCTCTTCGCGCTGCTCGGTGCGCTGCACGCGCCCGAGGCACCGCACGCGAACCGGGCCGGCCAGGGTGATCTCGTTGGGCAGGGTCAGCAGAATCTCCACCGCCGAGCCTTCCTTCACATCCTTGGAAAGAAAGAAGTAAACTCCGCGGGAGCTGACGTCCCGGGATTCGGTGCTTGTCTCGCCAACCGCCGCTCCGGTCGTCCAACGAACCGTCAGCGGCAGCCGCATGGAAAAGCGCTGCGTAGTGCGGCGTTCTGAACCTGTCAAGACAGGCCTCCTGATCGAAAGAGGAGTGTATCCGGGTAGGGCCCCAGGAACAATAGGACTCCGGGTACAAATCTAATCGCGCCCCAGGAGGTACAAAGGTACTAGGAGGCGCTAGAAGAGGTGGCCCGCAGGCAGGTGCTGAAGTCAGGAAATACAAGCCGTGCAACTACTTTCCCGGATCGTGGAATCAATGACCGGGGGCAGGCGCTCCTCGCCTAGGATTTATTGAGAAAAATGACGCAGGTGTTATAAACCGCGTGGGTGACGATCGGAGCCAGGAGGAATCCGGACTCTTGAAAGCTGATGGCCGCGGCGATTCCCAAGCCGAAGACCGGTATAACGGAAATCGGTGGATGCACGAGCGCGAAAACTGCAGCGCTGCCCAGAACCGCTAAGAACGGGCCAGCCGTCCGCCGCAGTCCCTGAAAAATCAGTCCCCGAAACAGAAATTCCTCGAACAGCGGCGCGGCGACGATCGCCAGGATGCAAATCCAGATGGGACGATCCGCGCGCGAAAGGAACGAGCTGAGTTCCGCATCCTGCTTCCAGATTTGGCCCTGGGGGAACATATTCAGCACGCGAAGGTAAACGACCGCGCCGACGGCGGCCAGAGCGCCCCAGCCCACCCCGTACAGAAGGCCTCGCCAAATGGGCTGCGTTTTCTTGCCCTCGTCGTTGCGGGAGACGCCAATCGTTTGCCATAAACGGGGGACATCGTGCCGCCAAAACGTATAGAGCGAGAAACTCGCCACGATGAGGCCCGCAAAAATATAGGCCCACGTCACTTGCGCGGGCAAAGATTCATCCAGGACGGAGTGGAAAAGCAAAAACATCAGTCCCTGCAAAACAAAAAACGCCAATGCGGCAATCATGCCGTCGGCGAGGCTCAGGCTTCGCGGCGGCTGCGACACCGGATCGAGAATGTAGGGGCAGATGTCTTTTACTTTCTGCCACAAGGCAAACGCCAGCAATGTGGAAAGCGCAAGCTGCGTCAGCTTTGCCCAGACCGACGGTGAATAAAGCGTGTTGGCGTACATCGCGGCCAGCATCATGTACAGATAAATCATGTCCGGCCGTACGCGCGCCCGCCGTTCCGTTTCCAGGACGTTCGTTGCGAGAATGCCGATCCCGGAAGCGATGAACCCGTAAAGTGCGATTCCGTAGAGGGCGAGAAAAACTTCGCCCCAGGAACTCGCATGCAAATGACGGCTGAAGCGGGTGATCACAAGGAGCGCGGCCGTTCCGTACAGCACTCCCAGAGCCGCCCAGACCATGGCTTTTTTCAGCAAGATGCTATCAAGAGAATGCGGAAACGTGAGCAGTTGCCAAAGCGTCTTGTCCTCCCGATTCAAAAGAGACATGGCGCTGCTGAGGAAGGAGTAGGCACCGACACCGAAAGCCAGCATCGCCGCATTGCGAAAGTTTCCGCTTACCGCGGAAGCCATCCCAGAGAAAATGAACAGATAAAATACAGGAACAAAGAGCGGAACGACCAGCACCTGCACCAGAAGATTTCGGTCGCGGCCGAGTAGGAGCAATTCTTGCGCGGCTACTCCGCGCAGCCAGGTTTTGCGGGCGGGGCCCCGCGACGCCCGGCGTGCGGCTTGATAAGGCCCGCCGGCTTTGATCAACCCGTCGCGCGTCAGCCATTCGCTGCCCACCAACGCCAGGTAGCAAAAGGCCAGCGCAAGCAAACCCATTGTGGAAGCCACGATGTAAATCCGCGAACTGGCCACGGAGGGAATACCCAGCAGCAAAGGCAGCGAAAAGGGATTCCAAACAAGAAATTCCGGGATGGCGGAAGCTCGCGCGACCAGAAAATCATCCAAAACTTTGGAAAGGCAGGAAGCGTAGATGATCAGCAGCGATGCGGTTCCCACCACAGTGAAAAGGGCCTGGACGTTTTTGAGCTGGCGAAGATTCAAGAGTTTGCGGAGGGCCACTTCCAGAAAAGTGCACAGAGCTCCGGTAAGGATGGAAAAATAGAGCATTACCGCTAGTCCTAGCGGAATGGATGCCCAACCGTAACCGCCTGCCACGTAGACAAGGACGAGGAAAGGCAGGAAAAATACCCATACGACGGGATTCAGAAAGGAATAGACGAACAACTTCGAGGTGAACAGCGCGTGGGCCGAAGCCGGAAAGGTGTACAACCATTCAAAATTCCATTCCACTTCGCCGAGATTCTTGTTGTTCACTCCCAGCGAACCTAAAACAATAAATGGTATCCACAGCAGCATGATGAGGCTTACGGATCTGAGAAAGACGGAGTTCGGCTGCGGGTCGCGCGGCCAGGTGCCGGCGGAAACCCAAAACGCCTCTCGCCGGCCTACCCGGAAGCCGGCGGCGCCTTCTCGCGCGAAGACGTC
>Ga0210410_10002772_pt1 | contig 15652 bp, 9 predicted proteins | sample IncBWC4MmetaG_FD_161058 | JGI IMG/M metagenome (GOLD analysis project Ga0210410, IMG submission 161058) | Forest soil microbial communities from Barre Woods Harvard Forest LTER site, Petersham, Massachusetts, United States - Inc-BW-C-4-M | ecosystem: Environmental > Terrestrial > Soil >... | reverse complement strand
TGGACCTGTCTTGGCGTGCTAGGCTTATTTCCGCAGCGAGCTCCGGGCCCGACTAGATTGTTGGTTTGAGCATGATCTTGACCGAAAACCGGTTTCCACTTTTCGGGATCATGCTTCAGGGCGGCCTGGAAATTGCATGGAAATAGCGGCTTTCTGACCCGTAGCAAGCACAAACCCAAAAATACCGTAACCCAAAATACCGTAACCCAGCAGACCGCAACCATGTCCATCCTGGTCGGGCTTCACCACGCAACGCGCTACACCTACGATCGCGCCGTCGCGCTCGGACCGCAGATCGTGCGCTTGCGGCCGGCGCCGCATTGCCGCACGCGCATTCGCAGTTATTCGCTGACCGTGACACCGGCTCAGCACTTCGTGAATTGGCAGCAGGACCCGCACGGCAATTGGCTGGCGCGTTTCGTCTTCCCCGAGAAAAGCAAGGAGCTTTCCATAACGGTCGATCTGATCGCCGATATGGAAGTGATCAATCCTTTCGACTTTTTCATCGAGCCCCATGCGGAAAAGTGGCCGTTTTCATTTCCGCCGGAGTTGCACGAGGATCTGGCGGCCTTTGTCACTCCGGAGCCCGCAGGTCCGCTCCTCGCCGAACTGATCCGCTCGATCCCGCGCTCCGAGCGCAACACCATCGATTTCCTGGTCGATCTCAATCAGCGGCTGCAGCGGATGATCCGTTATCTGATCCGCATGGAGCCCGGCGTGCAGACGCCGGAGGAGACTTTAAGCTCCGGCGCAGGATCTTGCCGCGACACCGCGTGGCTCCTGGTGCAGCTGCTGCGCCATATCGGCCTGCCGGCGCGCTTCGTCTCGGGCTATCTCATCCAATTGCGGCCCGACCTCAAGCCGCTCGAAGGCGCCGCCGGCGCCGAGCACGACTTCACCGATCTGCATGCCTGGACCGAAGTTTACTTGCCGGGCGCCGGCTGGATCGGGCTCGATCCCACCTCGGGCCTCCTTTGCGGCGAAGGTCATCTGCCGGTCGCAGCGACACCGCACTATCGCTCGGCGGCGCCGATCAGCGGCCTGGTCGAGCCGAGTGAAGTCCACTTCTCGTTTGACATGAGCGTCAAGCGGATCGCCGAACATCCGCGCGTCACCATGCCGTTTTCCGAAGAAGCCTGGAACGCGCTCGATGCCCTCGGCGAAAAGGTCGACGCCGATCTCCTCGCGCAGGACGTACGACTGACCATGGGCGGCGAGCCGACGTTCGTGTCGGTCGACGATTATCAATCGGCCGAATGGAACACGGCCGCGGTCGGCCCGACCAAACGGCAACGCGCCGACGAGTTGATCAGGCGCTTGCGCAATCGCTTCGCGCCTGGCGGGCTTCTGCAATACGGCCAGGGCAAGTGGTATCCGGGCGAGCCGCTGCCGCGCTGGGCCTTCGCGCTCTATTGGCGGCGCGACGGCGTACCGATCTGGCGCGACGACAGCCTGATCGCGCGCGAAGCGGCCGATCACAATCCAACGGCCGAGGATTCGCAGCATCTCGCGAACGGGATTGCCGCGCGTCTTGGCATCGCGGCGGACTATGTTCAGCCTGCTTACGAGGATCCGGCCGACCGGATGGTCAAACAAGGTCTGATCCCGGAGAACATCGACCCGAGCGATCCGAAGATCGACGACCCGCGTGAGCGGGCGCGGATCTTGGGCCTGTTCGACAGCCATTTGAGCAAGCCGGCCGGCTTCGTGCTGCCGGTGCAGCGTTGGACCGCGCAAGCCAAACCCGGATGGCTGAGCGAAGTGTGGCGCACCCGCCGCGGCCGGTTTTTTCTGGTTCCGGGCGATTCGCCGATCGGTTTCCGCCTGCCGCTGCAGTCCCTGCCCCACGTCGCCCCCGTCGAGTATCCGCATCTCGTTCCGGCCGACCCGTTCGGCGAAAAGAAACCCCTGCCGGATCCGCGCGTCACCCATCCGATCGGCGCTTACGCGTTGCGTACACCTGCCGGCGCGGACGCGTCGCCGCCGCTCGCTCCCGAAACCTTGATCATGCAGAGACCGGCGGCAGCGGCAAGCGCGGCCGGACTCCCGGTCCGCACGGCGCTCGCCATCGAGGTCCGCGACGGACGCTCGTGCGTGTTCATGCCGCCGGTCGAAACGCTCGCCGATTATCTCGAGCTTCTCGCCGTCATCGAGTCGACGGCGGCGGAGCTCAACCTGCCGGTGCATGTCGAAGGTTATGAGCCGCCGCCCGACCCGCGGCTGTGCGTCATCAAGGTCACGCCCGATCCCGGCGTGATCGAAGTGAATGTGCATCCCGCCGCGTCATGGCGCGAAGCGGTCGCCATCACTCGCGGCGTCTACGAAGAAGCGCATCAGTCGCGCCTCGGCACCGACAAGTTCATGATCGACGGCCGGCATAGCGGCACCGGCGGCGGCAATCACGTCGTGCTCGGCGGCAGCAGCCCCGCCGACAGCCCATTCTTGCGGCGGCCCGATCTTCTCAAAAGCCTGGTGCTGTACTGGCAGCGGCGGCCGTCGCTCTCCTACCTGTTTTCCGGATTGTTCATCGGCCCGACCAGCCAGGCGCCACGCATCGACGAAGCGCGCCAGGACATGCTCTACGAACTTGAAATCGCTCTGCTCAGGGTGCCCGCGCCGGGCGATGGCGCCGCGCCGGCACCGTGGCTCGTCGATCGCTTGTTCCGCAACCTGCTCGTCGACGTGACCGGCAACACCCACCGCGCCGAGATTTGCATCGACAAATTGTTCTCACCCGACGGCCCGACCGGACGGCTTGGCCTCGTGGAATTCCGCTCCTTCGAGATGCCGCCGGACGCGCGCATGAGCCTGGCGCAGCAATTGTTGCTCCGCGCGCTCGTCGCCACCTTTTGGCGCACGCCGCTCGACGGCAAGCCGGTGCGCTGGGGCACGGCCTTGCACGATCGTTTTATGCTCGAGCACTTCGTCTGGAGCGATTTCCTCGAGGTCTTGGATGACCTCGCCCGCGCCGGCTACATCTTCGATCCGGCGTGGTTCGAAGCGCAACGCCAATTCCGCTTTCCGCTCTGCGGGGCGGTCGAGCATGCCGGCGTGCGGCTCGAATTACGCCAGGCGATCGAGCCCTGGTACGTGCTGGGCGAAGAAGGCGTGGCTGGCAGCACGGTGCGGCTGGTCGATTCCTCAATTGAACGATTGCAGCTCAAGGCCGAAGGTTTGACCGACGGCCGTCACGTCATCACCTGTAACGGGGCGCGTGTACCGCTGACGTCCACCGGACGCTCGGGTGAATTCGTCGCCGGCGTGCGCTTCAAGGCCTGGAATTTGGCGTCCGGCTTGCACCCGACCGTCGCGGTGCAGGCGCCGCTGACCTTCGACATCGTCGATACCTGGAATCGCCGCTCGCTGGGCGGCTGCGTCTATCACGTCGCGCATCCAGGCGGCCGCAACTACGATACCTACCCGGTGAATTCCTATGAGGCGGAGGCGCGGCGCCGGGCACGCTTCAAGGATCACGGCCATACGCCCGGACCGATCGACGTGGCGACGCTCGATGTATCGCTCGAATACCCGACCACCCTCGACCTGCGGCGGGCTATCCAATAAAAAGTGCCGATGGCCGCCCCGCTCGAGACGACCGCCGAACACGACTCCGCAAGCCTCGAAGCATTTGTCGCCGCCTACCGGCCTCTCCCCGGCATTTTCGATGAGATGATGGATGACGGCGGCAGGGTGCGTGCGCACTGGCGGTCGTTTCTCAGCATGCTGGCCGGGCTCGGCCCCGAGGAAATCAACCGCCGCTTCGCCGCCGCCGATCGCTACTTGCGCAGCTCCGGCGTGTACTATCGCGTCTACGAGGACGCAGCCGGCATCGAGCGGCCGTGGCCGCTCAGCCATGTCCCGCTGATGATCGAGCCCACCGAATGGCGTGAACTGGAGGCCGGCCTCGTGCAGCGCGCCGAGTTGCTCGAAGCCGTGCTGGCCGACGCCTACGGTCCTTCACAGCTCACCCGCGACGGACATTTGCCGGCAACCGTCATCGCCGGCAATCCGGAATTCTTACGCCCCCTGGTCGGCGGCGTACCGCCCGGCGGCGCTCATCTGCGCTTCTACGCGGTCGATGTTGCGCGCGGCGCCGACGGCCACTGGTGGGTGCTCGGCGACCGCGCGCAAGCGCCATCGGGCGCCGGCTATGCGATCGAGAACCGGCTCGCGCTGTCGCGCGCCGTCCCCGACATCTATCGCGCGAGCCGCGCCGAGCGGCTCGCACCGTTCTTTCAGGCTTTTCAAGCCGAGCTCGCGTCTCTTGGCCGGCAGGACGACGCGCACATTTGCGTGCTGACGCCCGGACCGATGAGCGAAACGTATTTCGAGCACGCGTATTTGGCGCGTTACCTCGGCTTTCTCATGGTCGAGGGCGAAGACTTGAGCGTGCGCGATGACGGCGTCTTCGTGCGCACGGTTTCCGGCTTGCAGCGCACCGAAGTGTTGTTGCGCCGTATCGACGCCGACTTTGCCGATCCGCTCGAACTCAACGCCGCCTCGCGGCTCGGCGCGCCCGGTCTTCTGCAAGCCGTGCGCGACGGCAAGGTCGTTATGGTCAACGCGCTCGGCGCCGGCCTCGTCGAGGCGCGCGCCATGCTGGCCTTTCTGCCCGCGCTGGCGCGCAGCGTCCTTGGCGCGGAGCTCGCCATCCCGAATGTCGCGACCTGGTGGCTTGGCCAAGCCGACGTGCGCGAACAAATCATCGAAAAACTCGACCGGCTGGTAATTGCTCCGGCTTTCGAGTCGCATGTCGACCAGCGCAGCGAAACCGGCGTGCTGGGCGCGAAGCTTGATGACGCCCAGCGCGAGGCGCTCGTCCATTCCATCCGCAATCGCGGTATCGACTATGTGGCGCAGGAAGCGGTGACGCTGTCGAGCATGCCGGTCTGGCGCGACGGCCGCCTGCAGCCGCGGCCGTTCACGCTGCGTATTTTTCTCAACAAGGTTGCCGGCCGCTGGCAGGTCATGCCCGGAGGCTTTGTGCGCATCGCCGAAACGGCCGACGCCCGCGCCGTCAGTTTGGAGCGCGGCGCCGCGACCGCGGATGCGTGGCTGCTTGCGCGCGGCCCCGTCGGCGAGATCACCTTGCTGCCGGCCGCGGAGCGCATCGAGGTCCAGCGCGCCAGCGGATTATTGCCGAGCCGCGCCGCTGATAATCTTTTCTGGGTCAGCCGCTATGTTGAACGCGCCGAAGCGACGCTGCGCCTTGTGCGCGCGATGACAAATCGCGCCGCCGAAGCCGACGAGACAACGGCACCGCTGCTTGCGGCGCTTGGTTCGCTGCTCGAAGCGTGGAGCGCGGCGCCGGACGAAACGGGCGGCGCGCAAAGCGCTTTCCTGGTGCGCGCGGTGTTGACCAACACTCAGCTATCGGGCGCGCTGCCGGCGCTCACCGGCGCGGCACGCGCGGCCGCTTCTGTGATCCGCGATCGCTTTTCGCCGGACGCCTGGCGCGCGATCAATGACCTCGCCACCATCATTGCGATGCCGCTCGCGTCCGGAGCCAACGAAAGCGCCATTACTGAGCGGGTCGAGGCCGCCTTGCGCATTATCTCTTCGCTCTCGGGGCTGGCGCAGGAAAATATGACGCGGCTTGCCGGCTGGCGCTTCCTCGAACTCGGTCGGCGCATCGAACGCGCCATCCTCGCCGGCCGGCTGACGCGATGTTTGGCGCTGCCCGGCGCCGCCGAAGGCGGCCTCGACGTCCTGCTGGAGCTTGCCGACAGCCAGATCACCTATCGGCAGCGCTACGTGATGGTCGCGGCACCGGCACCGGTGATCGATCTTGTCGTCCTCGATCCAAACAATCCGCGTTCGATGGCGTTTCAGCTCGACCGCATCGAGGCGCATCTCTCGGCCTTGCCGGGACGCGGCGCCACAGGGCGGCTGTCGCCAGTGCAGCAGATCGCAGCCGCGCTCGCGACACGGCTGCGCACCGTGGACGTTGCGGCGGTGGACGAGGCGTTGATCCTGGACGCCGAACAAGCGCTGATGAAGCTTTCGGACGCCATCACCGCCGCCTATCTGACCAACACCGAGCGCGCCGACGCGACCCGGGAGGCGCTGGCGTGATCTACGACGTCCGCCAGTCGACCACGTACGTCTATGCTTCCCCCGTGGCGCATGCGCGCCATGTGCTGCGGCAGGTGCCGATCAACCGCAACGGTCAGCGTGTTCATGTCGCGGCTTTGCAGATCGGCCCCGAACCTCAGCACCGCCGCGAGGGACAAGACTTCTTCGGCAATCGCCTGACCTGGATCGACGTGGACGCGCCGCACCAGACATTGACCGTCAAATTGACGGCGCGCGTCAGCGTCGATCCCCTGGTCGAACCTGACGCGCTCGCGACGCCTGCATGGGAAACGACACGCGAAGAGACGTTTGCCACCAGCGACATCGGGCCCGCGTCGCCTGCACATTTTGTATTTGCGAGCCGCATGGTCTCGCTCGATCCTGAAATCCGCGGTTACGCACAGCTAAGCTTTGCGCCCGGGCGCCCGATACTCGACGGCGCCATCGAGCTCATGCGTCGCCTGAAATCCGACATTGTCTATGAAATCGGCGCCACCACAGTCACCACCACGCCGCCGATGTCCTTTGCGCTTCGTCGCGGCGTCTGCCAGGATTTCGCGCATATCATGATTTCCGGACTACGCGGCATCGGCTTGCCGGCCGGCTATGTCAGCGGTTATCTGCGCTCGGCGTTGCGCACCGACGCCACGCGCTTGCAAGGCGCCGACGCGATGCATGCCTGGGTGCTGGTATGGTGCGGACCGCAGGCCGGCTGGATCGGGCTTGATCCTACAAATGCGGTACTCGCATCCGACGAGCATATCGTGCTTGCGCTGGGCCGCGACTATACCGACGTGGCGCCGATGGACGGCGTCGTCGTAGGCTCGGGCGGGCAGCGCATCGAAGTGGGCGTCAGCGTCACGCCGGTGGCAAGCTAGGAATACGCAATGGCTGTCTCATCGACTTTCACGGCCGGAAGCGGCGAGGGCTATGACCGGATCATGGGGCGTTGGAGCGCCCGCCTTGCGGAGCCGTTTCTCGACTTTTCCGGTTGCAACGACGGCGAGGATATTCTGGATGCCGGCTGCGGGACCGGCAGTCTGACGTGGGCCCTCTCACGGCGCATCAATGCGCGCAGCATCACCGGCGTCGACTTCTCACCGATCTACATCGACTACGCGAGCCGGATAATTCGCGATCCGCGAATTACATTCAAGGTTGGCGACATTTGCGCGTTGCCGTTTGCCGATCACAGCTTCGATCGCGTGCTCTCCCTGCTGGTGCTGCATTTCGTTCCACAGACCGAACGCGCCGTTGTGGAGTTGCGCCGTGTCGCCCGCCCGGGCGCGACCGTCTCGGCCGCGGTCTGGGATGTGCGCGGTGGTTATGTTGCCAATCGCATGTTCTACGATACCGCGGCGGCTTTCGACGACGAGGGCCGTAAGCGGCGTGCGCACAACTATACCCGGCCGACGACGCGGCCCGGCGAACTCGCAGCCGCCTGGCACGCCGCCGGTTTCACCGACGTTCGTGATACGGCGCTCCACATCCGCATGGAGTTCAGCGCGTTCGACGATTTCTGGGTACCGCTTGCCGGCAAGGACGGTCCGGGTGCCGAATATCTTGCGGCAATGCCCGCGGGACGGCGGGATCGCCTGCGCGATCTGGTCCGCGACGCGTATCTCGACGGCGAGCCTGACGGCCCACGGTCCTATGCTGCGATAGCGTGGGCCGTTGCCGGCACCGCCCCCGCCTGAGCATCGTCCCGCGATAGCGGCTGTTGAAATGCAAATACCGGAGATCCACGAATGCGTGCCTATCAATTGCCCAAAGGCGGCGCCGGCATCGAGTCGCTGGCCCTTGTCGAGCGGCCGGCGCCGAAGCCGCTTCACCGGCAAGTGCTGGTCAAGGTCATTGCCTGTTCGCTCAACTATCGCGACCTCGGCATCGTACGCGGCACCTATCGGGCGCCGGTGCGCGAAAATCTCGTCCCGCTGTCGGACGGCGCCGGCGAAGTGGTTGAAACCGGGCCCGGCGTCACCCGCGTCAAAGCCGGCGACAAGGTCGCCGGCTGTTTCTTCCAGCGCTGGGCGGGCGGCGAGCCGGGCCCGCATGTGCACGCTTCGGCGCTCGGCGGCAGCATCGATGGCATGCTGGCCGAATATGTGGTGCTGGAAGAGGAAGGCGTCGTCAAAATTCCCGCGCATCTTTCGATCGACGAGGGCGCAACGCTGCCCTGCGCCGCGGTGACCGCCTGGGAGGCGATGTTCCATCACGCCAAGCTGGTCGCGGGACAAACCGTGCTGCTGCAAGGCACCGGCGGTGTCTCGATCTTCGGCCTGCAATTCGCGCATGCGACCGGCATCGTCGCGATCATCACCTCATCGAGCGACGAGAAACTCGAACGCGCCAAGGCGCTCGGCGCCGCCTGCGGGATCAACTACGGGACCACGCCCGAATGGGACAAAGCGGCGATCGCCTTCAATCACGGGCACGGCGTCGATCAGGTGCTCGAAGTCGGCGGCGCGAATACGATGACGCTTTCATTCGGCGCCATCCGGGTCGGCGGCAAGGTCAGCATCATCGGCGGCTTGAGCGGCGGCGCGCGCGAGCTCAACCCCGGACTGATATTCTCCAAACGCGCCAACGTGCAGGGCATTTCCGTCGGCTCGATGCAGACCTTCGAGACGATGAACGCCGCCATTGCGGCGAACAAGATCAAGCCGGTGATCGATCGCGTGTTCGGCTTTGACGAGGTGCAGGCGGCCTATCAGCACATGGCAGCCGGCGCGCATTTCGGCAAAATCGTCATCCGCGTGGCGTGAGCGAAACGCCGCGGCGCACTTTATCGCCAATAAGGTTTGGATTTACCGAAACGGCTGAGCGCCTCCTCAGCCGCAGCCATCACCGTGTCGACCCGAGCGTCTTCCAGTCCGGTGAGCAGGCCGGCGGCGAACGCTCTCTTGCGGCTGATCGGACGATGGCGCATCCCGGCAGCGCTGATCATGCCTTCGTGAACCGCGATATCGTTGAGGTCGCCGAGACAATCCTGCACGGTCTCGAGCGCGGCGAGGAATTTCGTTCGCCGCTTGCTTGCCTGTTTTCCTGAAAACAGGCTACCGAAGAAATCGGTGGCATAGCGCAGCTTCTTCGCCTGGATGCGGAGCTTATGTCGCCGCCCCGCGTCGAGTTCGGCGAAGGATTTGGCTCGCTTGCGGAGCTTGCGCCGGCGGAGCGACAATTGCTCGGCGGCAAAAATCTCGATCGGCAATTCGCCGCGGTCGCGGACCAAGTCGTCCTGCGGCGCGGCCCATTGGCCGGTCTCCAGCCAAGCGGCGATCTCGATCTTGAGAAGCCGATAGCGTTCCGAGGCGATCGCTTCTCTGGCGTGCGCAAGCGCCGCAACGCGCTGGCCGGCAAATTGCTGCGATAATTTCGGAATGTCGTCCCAGCCCGACCTCCGCTGGCGGACCGGCTTGACCACGCGCGCGATCAGCACGTCGAGTTCCCGCGCCGGGCCAAGCTCGGCGGTAAACCATTTCGGCCCGGCTTTGATCCTTTCGGTCTGCGGATCTTCCAGCAACGGGGCGAAGAGCGAGATGGCCGTCCGCAACCGGCGCAATCCGATGCGCATCTGATGCACGCCCTCGGCATCGTCTTTGAGCACCGCCGGTTCGTTGCCGATGATTTGCTGCAAACAGGCGCGGCCGATCTCGCGAAACGCCTCGCGCGTCGGCATGTCAGGCGCGAGCGGAACAGTGGCGAACTTCATCGGCGCGCCTCGCGCGCCTTCCAGAAGGCGGTAGCCGCGTTCCGACTTGCTCGTTAGCGCGAGCTGGACCGGCAGCGCGCGCGCAAGCAACCGCGCGATGTCGAAAAGATCTTCCTTGTCGCCATGTTGCAGCTCGAGCTCGATCTCGCAAAGCCGCATCGATGCGGCACCGGTGTCGATCGTGCCCACGTCGAGCGCAAGTTCGATGACCGCGCCGTCGCGCTCGAGCGGAAACACTGTCCGGCGCACGCGCGTTTCGAATTGCGGTTTGAGCTTGCGACAGAATTTGCCGGTCAGCAGGCGATCGAGCGCGGTGCCGCGCGCCTGCGCCAGGTCGGGCTGGCCGTCCGTGATTTCGCTTTCCCACTCGTCGCGGGTCAGGATATTGGAATTTCGCGTTGCCTTGATCGTCTGTATGTGACGATCGCCGATGCGGCGTACACGGAGCACCAATCCGTGCCGCCGCAGTTTTTGCCCGTCGCTGTCGAAATAGACCGACACTTGCGACGAGCGTTTGGCCGACGCTTGCAGCGCTCGGATCAAGGGAAGTTTCCGGAATTGCGGCAAAGCCGAAGGAGGAAGCTCAAGCTTGAGCTCGACTTCTAACGGCGCCGTCATGATGCTTTCCGCCCGCGGGACTATCCGGACCTAAAATAACGGCGATCCAGGCTTTCGGTTCACTACCACGATTACCGCGCGATGCGCGTCGGGGGAAATGCGACTTCGATCAGCGTGCCGGCGTTGGGTGCGCTCTTGATGCTGAAATGCGCGCGATTGGCTTCCGCCAATGCCTTGGTCAGCGGCAAACCGAGGCCGGTTCCGCCCGAGCCCCAGCTTCCGGACGTGGCCGCTTGACGGAACGGCTCAAGCGCCGCCTCGACATCTTTTTCGCTCATGCCGACGCCGGTATCGCGCACGCGCAAGACCGCTTCGCCGCTATCGGCGAACGCGGTCGAGACGATGACCTGGCCGCCGGGACCGGTGAATTTGATCGAATTCGACAACAGGTTCAGAACGATCTGGCGCAGCGAGCGCTCGTCGGCGACCACTTGCGGCAATCCCGGCGTCAGCGACGTGCGGATGATGATGCGCGCCCGGCTCGCCTGCGGCTGCATGATGCCCACGCATTGCTGGGTCAGATCGTTGAGGCTGACATTGGCGAAGGACAGATCGAGCTGGCCGGTCTCGATCTTGGAAAGGTCGAGCAGGTCGTTGAGCAGCGAGACGACATGCAAGCCGGCGGCATGGATGTCTTTGAGATATTCGCGGTAGCGCTCGTTGCCGATCGGACCGAAGCGCTCGCCCATGATCACTTCGGCGAAGCCCGTGACGGCGTTGAGCGGTGTGCGGATCTCGTGGCTGATTTTGGCGACGAATTCCGCTTTTGCGGCCGCGGCCCGTTGCGCTTCGCGCGTCGCGGCCCGCATCTCGGCCTCGGTTTTCTTGAAGGCTTCGACGTGCGTCTTCAGCTCGCGAATCTCGATCTGCGCGCTCTCGAGCGAGAGCACATGCGCGCGCTTGCGTTCCTCCGCCTCGCCGTTGCTCAAAATGAGCGCCAGCGCCGAAGCGTTGTCCCACGGCACCCGGATGAGCCGGCCTTCCACCGGACGCCGCAAGCCGTCGCGGCTCAGGATGGACAGCGGTTGCGGGCTGCCGCCTTCGGCAAGAGCATCGGCAGCCGGTTCGGCGAAGAGCTTGCTCAATCCGCCGCGTACGCCAAGCGCGTCCAGATCTTGGCAGCCGCTCAGCTCGAGCAGATAGCGGTTGGCATGAAGGAATACTTCGCCTGAATCCGCGTGCCGATAAATCAGCACGCCGAGCGGCAGGCGATCGAGCAAAGCCGGCGCGAATGACGCAATACCTTGCCGGACTATTTGGCCGCCCGCTCCTTGCACCGCCGAAGCCGCGGTTGGCGCTGCCGGCAACGCTTCAGAGGCAGTGGGCTGTGGCGCCGGGCCTGCCGCCGCCTGATCTTGCATAGGCAAAGCGCCGGGGCCTTGCTCAACCAAATCCTCGCGCACGCCCTGCAACCGCGCCGTCAATTCCTCCGCCAATTCGTGGAATGCCTTGCGCTCGACCGGACTGAGCGCCGGCGCCTTTGTATCGGGCGGCGTGCCGGTGCGAAACGGAACGACATTCGCAGCCGCAGACACCATAGTGATCGAGGAGTGGTCTGCGATCGAGGGGCGCTCTGCGGGCGCAGGAGCCTCGCTATCGGCTTGCTCGAGCGTGATCGCCGCGGGTTCGTATGGTGTCGCGTCAGCGGCGTTCTCGCCAGTTGCGCTTTCAACCGCGGTCGGCGGCTCCGGTTCGGCGGCAATCGCGCCCGCCTCTTCGCCGGCGGCTTGCGGCGGCGCCATGAATCCGATCGGACGCTCGCGCCGCGCCCGCGCAAGATGATTGATACGATCGAGGTCGCGGCACACGCCGAAGCCGCGATAGCCGCGAAACAGACGATCGCGATCGAACACCGGAAGCCCCGACAACTCGACCGGCAAGCGCTCGCCGCCATCGTCCACCGGCCAGAGGACGGTGATGCCGCTCCAGGTCTCGTGCGTCGCAACCGCACGCGCGATCTGGCCGTCCGGATCGAGTTTCAGATCGGCCGCGATCTCCCGCCACAGCCGGCCGAAGGCGGCCGTGGTCCGCGGACCCATGAGCTCCATGAATTCGTCCGAGCCGACCACGAACCGGCCCTCGGTATCCACCTGCCAGACAAAGCGCAAAGGATGCCGTCGTTCGGCGGCGGGCTCGTCGCGACGATGAGAAGCCGCCGATGCTCCATTGGCGGCAACCGGATCGGCGACAGAACCGGCGCTCGGCTGCGTATCGAAGTCGGCGATCAACACCGCCGAGGTGTCGGTGCCGAAACGTTCGATCGTGACGTTGCCGTGCGGGGATGCTCCGCTGGCGCTGCCGGCGGTGAGCGCTTGGTTGAACAGCGCCGGGCCGAGCGCGGAGGCTGACTGTATCGCCGCAAACCGCGCCTGCGCCGGCGGCGTTGCGTAGAGGAGCTTGCCGTCAGGCGTGAAGACCAGAAGCGGCTTGCCGGTGTTCGCGAACAGCCGGCTCACCCGTTCGCGCAACGGCAGCGCCGGACCGACCGGGTCGGTGGCGACGAGAAAAATGGCTCCGCCATTGTCAGGCGCAACACGCGAGCACAGGCAGGTGACGGCGCGACCGAAGCTTCCGCCGAAACCGCGCAGGCGCTCAAGCCGCATTTGACCGGGCGGCGGCAGCGTCTCGGCGAGCCGCATGATCTCGACCGCCGCCGGATGTTTGGAATCGAACCGGCGCGCGCTGCACGCGGCCGGCTCAGCGCCAAAAATCGCGGCCCCAATGGCGTTGGCCCATAGGATCTGCGATCCGTCCGCGCTCCAGAGCCAGGCGGGCGCCGCGCTCGTCGCATGATCGGCGACCTGAACCTCCAGTCGCGGATCGCGCGGCAGAGCGGCGAACGTAGACTCCAGGATCGGCATGCAGCGGGTACTCGTTGCTTAAGAATTTCTTAATAGTGCGGGCGGCCGCGTCCGTCCATGGCGGGGCCCGCGCCAAACCTGGTCCGGACTGGATAACCTTAACCGCGCCCGCGCTCAGACCGGGCTGCATGAACAAGGTGCACGCCGACGGCAAATTTGCTTAGGATGTAAAGTCGTCCGGGGGGGACGAGGAGCCGACGATGGCGAAGGAACCATTCGAGCAATTTGCGATGCCCAATGAGGTCCGCGCTTTCGTCGAGCAAAGCGTGGCGCAGGCAAGAAGTGCTTTTGACGGCATCGCCAATGCTGCGACGCAAGCGGTGTCACACTGGCAAGGACAGGCCCATGCGGCCCGCGCCGGTGCGAGCGAAATCGCCCACAAATCCATGGCTTATGCCGAGCAAAACATGGCGTCGACCTTCGATTTCGCGCAAAAGCTGATGCACGCCAAGGACGCCACTGAAGTGATACGGCTGCAGCAGGAATATATGGCCCGCCAGATGCAGACCCTGACGGCTCAGACCCAAGAGCTTGGCCAAAGTGCCGCCAAAATAGTCATGGACGCTGCCAAACCGAAGACTTGATCGGCGCAGTCCGCAGCTTGCCCTTCAAATATACTGTGCAAAAACAATAAACTATTTTTGTTTGTGCAATGCAATATTCTGTATTGCGTTGCACCAAGATTCCTGCTATGGAATTCATCCGACTGGCCCGGGGCCTGTGTGCTGCGTTCGGCGACCGGGGCCGATGAAATTGAGCGACGCCTCGCGCGAAGGGCGGTGGGGCTAATCGGACAATATCGAAGGTCAAACAGCCCAAGAGCACCCAGCAAGGATCGAGTGTCATGGCGGAAGCCACTATTGCCACCCCGAAAGCAAAAACGACCAAATCGGGCGCATTCGAAATGCCCAAATTCGAGATGCCGAAGTTCGACATGCCGAAGGTCGAGATGCCGGCCGCTTTCCGCGAATTTGCGGAGCGCGGTGTCGCCCAGGCGAAGGACACCTACGAGAAGATGAAGGCCGCCGCCGAAGAGGCGACCGACGTTCTCGAGAGCACCTACTCGACCGCCACCAAGGGCGCTTCCGACTACGGCCTGAAGGTGATCGAAGTCGCGCGCACCAATACCAATGCGGCTTTCGACTTCGCCGGCGAGATCATGGCGGCGAAGACCCTGTCGGAAGTTGTGGAACTGACCAGCGCGCATGCGCGCAAGCAGTTCGAAGCGCTGACCGCGCAGAGCAAGGAACTCAGCGCGCTGGCGCAAAAGGTTGCCACCGAGACGGCGGAGCCGATCAAGGCCGGCATGAACAAGGCCTTCAACAAGGCCAACTAAGCGTTCGTTTGAGCATGATCTCGGCCGAAAACCGGTTTCCACTTTTCGGGATCATGCTCTAAGCAGCGGCGCTCGCTTCCCTGCCCATCGTATGATGGGGCGAAGCCCGGGTTTCCACCCGGGCTTTTTTTGTGCTCCGGCGAGGCCGCTCGCGACTTGCCAAAGCCTTGCCAAATCCGGACATTCCTCCTAGCTTTCGCGCGCTTGCCGACCGCGAGCCGTGCAGCTGTAGCTCAGTTGGTTAGAGCGCCTGACTGTGGATCAGGAGGTCGGTGGTTCGAGTCCACCCAGCTGTACCAGAAACAGCATAATATTCAGCGTGTTATGTATAGGAGGAAGTAACGACGGCAATCCGCGGCAATAAGCGGACCCGACGCGGACCCCGCAAGCCCAAAGTTAGGGCCTTGGGTATTCGAAATCGGAGCGGGCCTCGCGAAGTACCGCCCGTCGAAGCTCGTTCGAAGCCGCCGCCGTTCGTCGAATTCCTAAACCGATACCGAGGCACTCTCCCGGAGACCATCGGCCGCGCGGAGCTAATCGTATTAAATGGGCTTTGAGCTTCCTATTTGCGCACTTGCGCGAAGCTCGACGACTTTTCGACTACGAAGGTGACGCGGGGCGCCTAGGTGCGTTTTCAGCTCTTGGCGCTCTTTGCCAGTTTATTATCCTTTTCAAAGAGCCAAATTCTGAGACGCTCCAGGCACCGGTTCTGAAGTTGCAGGATGCGCTAGTCGGCCTGGATAAAAACTCCGTGTTGCCGATTCTTAGGCCGACCAAACATCGAGGACGTGCTGGCTCAAGCCATGCCCATCTTGCTATAAAGGGCCATGTAGCAGGAACGGTACGACGCCTCGTTATTTCGGGGCTCGATCAGTCCGATGCCTTAAAGAAAGTTGCCGTGCTGCTTCGCGCGGCGCACCACGCCGGATTGAGACCGACGTGAACTTGCGCGCGAAAAAATAAGGAGGACAGGCGCGGGCCTGGCCATGTGTGGTGTGTTTAAGGCGGGGTTAACCGCTGGAGCGTATTTCGCCAGAAATTGCCACAATC
>Ga0210410_10002771_pt1 | contig 15653 bp, 13 predicted proteins | sample IncBWC4MmetaG_FD_161058 | JGI IMG/M metagenome (GOLD analysis project Ga0210410, IMG submission 161058) | Forest soil microbial communities from Barre Woods Harvard Forest LTER site, Petersham, Massachusetts, United States - Inc-BW-C-4-M | ecosystem: Environmental > Terrestrial > Soil >... | reverse complement strand
ACCGCATTGATTTTCATCCCACGCCCGCGGGTTTTTATCTGAAGTCACGTGGCGCCGCAGACGTGCTCGAAACCGGCATCAATGTTGTTCGAGGCCATTCTCCTTCCGCGTTGGACTTGGTTCTGAGCCCCGGTGCCGGGCGCATAGACGGCACCGTGGAGAGTGGCGATCAGGCGTTCCCCGGCGCCTCGGTGGTGTTGGTGCCAGACGGAAAGCAGCGCGGTCAACCGAACAATTACCGACAGGCAGTTACGGATCAGTTAGGCAGATTTGCGATGCGGAATGTCACTCCGGGAGACTACACGCTTTTCGCCTGGGAGCAGATAGAGCGCGGGGTGTACATGGACCCGGATTTCCTTGGACGATTCGAGGACCGCGGAAAGACGGTCCATGTCGACGAAAGTGGCCACTTGAGTGTGCAGCTAGACGTCATCCCGGCGAGTGAGACCGTTCCGTGAAATGGTTTCAGCGTTTGTAGATCGTCCACAAAGTCAGTGCAGGAGCGGAAGACTGTGCGGGCCGGAGGGAACAAATCACGGTTCAAGATTGACCTGGAATCCGAAGGCCTTCAGCAGGTCCGGAGGAACATACTTGTGGTCCTTGTTGCGCAGCACCCACTCTCGGAGTTCGGTCGAGCTTTGGTACTGCTCGGGCGAAAGCTTGAGGGAGTCGACAACTCTTTCGAACGAACTGGCCGAGAAAGAGGGCGCGACGGTTGCTCGGGGAATCGAGTTTGAGTTTGCGCGCTGGGTTGCCATCGAGAGCCTCCGCGATTAAGCATTATAGGTCCAGAACCGCCTAATTCTTACAGGAAACCATACCTCTTGTCACGTCCCCACGGCGCACCCCTAGCGAGGGTCACACTTTCTACTCCTTGCGATTTGCCCGATTCTCAGGTAGGGTGACCTTCTGGACGGGGTAGAGGGAACGTGTCGCCGGTTGGCTTCTCCGTTTCGCCCAGTACAGAAAATCGATCTCGGCTTTGGTGAGTGAGAATGAACCGGATTTTGAGCTTGCTTCGATGGTCACCGAGTGCCCAACTCGGGCCGCTGGAGCAACAACTGCTTTCCGCACTGTGGCTGCGGGGAAGCGCCACCGTTCGCGAGATACTGGACGCGGGCGAGGTCAAGCTCGCTTACACCACGGTGATGACCACGCTGGATCGGCTCTACAAGAAACAATTGCTGAACCGCGCCGCTGAAGGCAGAGCGTTTCGTTACTCTCCGCGGTACACGCAGGAAGAACTGGAGAAGGCGGCGGTTGGTGAAACCATCCGGCAACTGCTCGGATCGGGTGCTGCGGCTTCGCTCCCGCTTTCGTACCTGGTGGAAGCCGTCAGCCAACATGATGCTGGTCTGCTGGACGACCTTCAGCGCTTGCTGGATCAGAAGCGTCGCGAACTCCGGAGCGAACCCCGGAGCAAGGAGAAGGACTGATGTTTGCCGCGCGCTGCGCCGGGGTTTCTCTGGCCGTTTTCGTGTTGCTTTACGTGTTTCTCTCGCTTGCTGTTTCTCGGGGGTGGAAACTGTTACGGCGAATCTTGCGTCCGCGCTCGGCCCGCGGCGCGGCGGATTTGTTGTTTGCTCTTCGCATTCTTCCACTGGCTCTGTCTTCCGTTGTAACGGCGGCGTTCACAGTACCGTCTTTCTTGCTGCTCGAGCCGCGCTCGACTGATGAGGCAATCGGCACCGCTCCGCTGGCGCTTGGGCTTTGCTGCCTGATCCTGCTTGGGGTGGGCATTGCTCGTGCCTCGATTGCACAAATGAGAGCTTCGCGGGCGCTTCGGCAATGGTTGAACGGCTCCACGATTATGGAATCGCAAGTCATGGAGTCCGACGATGCCGTCCCAATCTTTCGCACCGGCAACGATGCCCCGACGCTCACTGTCGCAGGGGTGTGCGCGCCCAAGGTACTGGTGTCCGAGGCCGCCGTGGCCACGCTGAATCCGCAAGAGCTCCGCACCGCGTTGCGCCATGAGATTGCGCATGTGCTTCGCTATGACAATCTGAAGAAACTGGTCTTCCGGTTTTCGGTGTTTCCGGCGATGGGCGGCCTGGAGCATGCGTGGTCGGAAGAAACCGAGCTAGCCGCCGATGATGCCGCAGTGACTAACTTCCGTGACGCGCTCGATCTGGCTGCGGCGTTAATCAAGGTATCGAGACTAGGCCCGGTTGCATCTTCCGGTGAACTGACCACGGCCCTGCTGCACAGCTCGACTGCGTTGAGTGCACGGGTGCGGCGGTTAGTCGCCTGGGACAGAGCGCAAAAGGCCCAAACTCATGGAAGATGGTTGTATGCGCTGCCAGCAGCGGCGGCGATGGCGATTGGGATAGTTACAGCCTACGGCTCGGTGCTCACGCAAATGCACGCCGTGACTGAGTGGCTGGTGCGTTGAAAGCGGCGCCCAACCGCTAATGTTTTGCCAAATGCACTTCGTTGACTAAGAACTCTGAGAACTACCGCCGTGCGGCCGGCACCTTGACCGGCTCCGGCGACGCACTGGGCATGGTGGTAACACGCGCCCCTTGAGGCGGAGTTTGAACGGGCGCGACGGCAGCAATTGGAACCGCTGCCGGAGTTAATCCCAGCTGCTTTCGCACTTCGGCGTCGAGCTTGGTCATTGTGTCCTTGTTTTCTTTGAGGAAAGCACGCGCGTTCTCGCGGCCCTGTCCGATGCGTTCGCCTTTGTAGCTGTACCAGGCGCCAGATTTTTCCACGATGTTATGAAGGGCGGCGATGTCGAGCAAGTCGCCTTCTTTCGAGATGCCCTCGCCGTACATGATATCGAATTCAGCCTCCCGGAAGGGCGCGGCCACTTTGTTCTTTACGACTTTGATCTTGGTGCGCGAACCGGTTACGACATCGCCCTCTTTGATGGCGGCAATGCGGCGGATATCAATGCGCACCGACGAGTAGAACTTCAAGGCGCGGCCGCCAGTCGTAGTTTCGGGATTGCCGAACATGACGCCGATCTTTTCGCGGATCTGGTTAATGAAGATCAAACAAGTACGCGACTTAGAAACCGTTCCTGTCAGCTTACGCAAGGCCTGTGACATCAGCCTCGCCTGCAAGCCCATATGGCTGTCGCCCATCTCACCATCGAGTTCAGCCTTGGGCACGAGCGCGGCAACGGAGTCGACGACCAGCACGTCGATTGCGCCCGAGCGCACCAGGGCCTCAGTAATTTCCAGTGCTTGCTCGCCGTAGTCCGGCTGCGAAACCAGCAGGTTGTCGACATCGACGCCGAGCTTCTTGGCGTATCCGGGATCAAGCGCGTGCTCTGCATCTACAAATGCGGCCATGCCGCCCATCTTTTGCGCTTCGGCGATGACTTGCAGTGTGATAGTAGTTTTGCCCGAGGATTCAGGGCCGAACACTTCGACCACGCGTCCGCGCGGAAACCCGCCGACGCCCAAGGCTGCGTCAAAGGAAATCGCGCCCGTCGGGATTACGGCAATGGGAACGATCGCTTCCTTCGATCCGAGGCGCATGATCGAACCCCTGCCAAACTGCTTTTCGATTTGTGCGAAGGCCAGTTCAATCGCTTTCATTCGTTCGTCGGCCATGAGGCGGCTCCTTTTGTGATGGCAGGATGAGTCAGGCCGAATTATATATGCATCGCTAAGCGAAAGAAAAGCGAATTCGTTAACAATCGGTGGAAAAGTTCCCGAATTGGAGCGCGCTGACTTGCCGCGCGCGAGGCGTGTGCACTTGTCGTACTACTAAGTTCCATTCCCCGACAACAAGGCTTTTTGCGGACTTCCGCCGCCGTCATCGAAAACCTCGAGCGTGGCCGAACGTTGCCCCTGCTTTGTCGGCATAAACGTTACGTTGACGGCGCAACGGCCATGTGGCGGAATGGTTGTGCCACATTTGCTTTGGTACGCGAAATCGGTGGCGTCGGCTCCGCCGATCATGATTTGGCTGATTGCGACTGGATTGCTGTCCACGTTGATTACTTCCACCGGGACTGGTGAACTCTTTGTCCCTACTTTCTGATCGGCAAAATTAATGCCTCGCGGAGATAAGCGCACCACCATTCCCTCACCGGAAAGCGCAACCGTCTGTGGACTACCCTGGGCGTCGTCGCTCACGGACAGCGTTCCCTGGGCAGACCCTCTCATAATCGGTGCGAACTGCACCGAGATCTGGCAAGCATTCCCTGCGGGCAGAATCGGAGGACAGTTGTTGGTTTCAGGAAATGGTCCCGTCGTCCCGATGTTGGAGATGTTCACGTCCAAGGCTCCAGTGTTGGTCAGAGTTGCGATTTGGGCCTTGCTGACCGTGTGGATGAGTCGCGTGCCGAAGGTAAGCCGCGACGGCGTAAGAGAAACGGTGGCGGGAGCAATTCCAGTCCCGCTGAGCGCCACGGTTTGCGGGCTGCCTACGCCGTCATAGTTTACAAACAGCGAGGCCAATCTTGTACCCGCGTGTAAAGGTGTGAAGGTGACCTGAATCTGGCAACTGGAGCCCGCCGGCAGGCTTGGTCCGCAGTTGTTCGTCTGAGCAAAATCCCGCCGATTAGTTCCGTTGATGCCGATGCGGTTGATAATCAATGCTCTCGTGCCAACGTTGGTTAACGTCGCCGGCTGTGGCGGGCTCGTCGTCTTTACGTTCTGGTTCCCGAACGCGAGCTTGACTGGCGTCAGGCTGGCCGTCGTTTGCAGCATCAGGTAGCCATCATTTGTGACAGCGTCGAGCCGGCCATCATTGTTAAAGTCCCCAATCGCGCCAGGGCCGCCGCTTAGCCCGGCAGGGAACTCGAAAGACTTCTTGAAGGTGCCATCGCCGGCTCCCAATGCGATCACTAAGAATGGAGAAGAGCCGAACGGATTGGACAGCGCGACATCCAGTTGACCGTCGCCGTCGAAATCTCCGGTCGCTACTGGAATTCCACTGTACTGCGCGCATCCACCCGTGGTGAAAGTTCCATCGCCTTTGCCAAGCAAGATGCATCCATAGTCCAGGATATCCAACTTCCCGTCCCGGTTCATGTCGGCCGCAATCGGATTCTCGGCGCCGTCCGGGATGCTGCCACCGTCGCTAAAGCCTCCACTGTGCCCCGAGAAGAATTCCATGCTGTTGGTCTGGAACTCCGAGATCACCAAGTCGAGCCAGCCATCACCGTTAAAGTCCCCCACTGCCGCGAATTCGGAAAAAAAACTAGTGGCACCGGCTACGCTGTAGTTGAAAGTCCCGTCGCCCCTGCCCGTGTCGATCTCGAACCACCTTTGCGCTGTGTTCCATCCGGCGCTGTAGATGTCCAGAATCCCATCCTGATTGAAATCGGCAATGGCAAGAGGGCTGTTGCCTCCATACGTCGACAGTAGCGATTTATAAGTTAAATTCCCGTGGCCGTCTCCGAGGTAGATTGCGATCGTTGCTCCCCCATCAACTGCCAAGTCAAGATTTCCATCTCCGTTGAAGTCGGCCGCGATCATCACAGGGCTCCCGGCACCGGTGCTCGGAATGGGTGCCTGAAATCCTCCGTTTCCGTCCCCGAGCGAAACGTTCAAGGTGCCAAGAGAACTCCCCCACGCAACATCGAGCAAACCGTCATTGTTGAAATCCCCGACTGCGACGCCGAGACAATTGGGAAAGACCAGCTTTTGCGTGAAGGTGAAGGACGATGACTGGCGACGGACGGGAAAGAATGCTACGCCAGAGGCTACACCGCCCGGATTCACAACCCGAACCCACGCCGTCCCCGGTCTCGCCACATCCGAGGCACTAATCGTTGCCCTAAGGTGACTGCTGGAAAAGAATTCGGTGACTCGCTCGGATCCATTCCACTCGAGCACCGCCCTGCGAGAGAATCCCGTGCCGTTAACCTCGAGCACAAATCCCTTGCTCCCCGGCTTTGCGCTCGCCGGAACCAACGGCTGGTTGATGAGCGGTACTTGTGCCAGCAGAGTCGCGCTCTCAAGGACGACGAGGCAACAAGCGAACCAGATGAGCTTCATGCTTTTTCCTCTGAATCTCGTGACGGAGACGAAACGCCGGAAACCAATCAGAGCACGATTCTCTGGTGGACCCATGCAGAGGTCAAGCTGCAACCTTGATCCTCGCATGATCTGTGTTGAAAATCCCAGGCTGGAGGCAGTTCAGCGATGATGGTGCGGTGAACTCCAATATCCAGGAATTTACATAGATTTTGCAATTCGCGTGCATTTCCCTGCTGGTTGGAACCGGAATCTGTAGTAATATTCGCGACATAAACACCTGCCCATCGGGCGGTGTGGGGTAAACGTGACGCCTCGCGCGGCACGATTTTTGACCTTGGAGGTTTGCATGGAGCAACGAACTGCTGGTTCTCAGCCATCTCGCACGCACCGGGAAGGCCGTGGTGTATGGGTGCTCACCGCCTACGGCATTTCTGGATTGGCCCTATTTGGAATACTGTTTTATTACTTTTCGACCTATGTGACTCATTAGGCGACGATGAGTTTAGGGCCTGTGGCAGCCCGCCGATGGATGCGCAGGCGCACTGCTCGCGTAGAAGGAATCGTGTATCTAACCTCCTCCGGAGCTTCCCGCCGCTGCATCTCTCTTCCGGAGTTCTCTCCTGCGCCACTCGCGAACATGCTACAATGAGCCGCACTTAAACGCTCCTTTCAAGAAGCAAACACCCAACGTTTCCCGTAGCTTTTAAGGGACGGAATTACACCCGTGGCCCAGGAATCCTTGAACAGCACGCCCATCACGTATGCCGACGCCGGTGTCGACATTGACCGCGCCAACAAAACCAAGAAGCGGATCAAGTACCTTGCTCACAAAACCTTTACTCGAGGTGTACTCAGCGAGATCGGCGGGTTCGGCGGCTTGTTCGCGATTGACAAGACAAAATATCTCGACCCGGTGCTGGTTTCGAGTGTGGACGGAGTTGGGACCAAGCTGAAAGTCGCGTTCGAGATGAAGGTGCATCACACCATCGGCGCGGACCTGGTAAACCACTGCGTCAATGACATCGCGGTGCAGGGCGCGACGCCGCTTTTCTTTATGGACTATCTCGCCACCGGCAGGCTCGAACCTGAAGTCGCGGAGAAAGTGATTGAAGGCCTGGCGGAAGCCTGCAAACAAAACGGCTGTGCCCTGATCGGCGGCGAAACTGCGGAGATGCCGGGATTCTATCCCGAAGGCGAATACGATTTAGCCGGATTTATTGTGGGGGTGGTCGAGCGCGAGCGCATCATCACCGGAAAGAAAGTCGAGGTTGGCGATGTGGTTCTGGGTTTAGCCTCGAATGGCCTGCACACCAACGGCTATTCCCTGGCCCGAAAGCTGCTGTTTGAAGTCGGACACTACACACCGGAATCCTACGTTAATGAACTCAAGGGCAAAGTCGGCAATGAGCTGATGAAAACTCACAAGAGCTATTGGCCGGCGGTGAAGCGTCTACTCGCGGATGGCGAATGCATTTCGGCGATGGCTCACATCACCGGCGGCGGCATTACCCAGAACCTTCCCCGTGTGCTTCCGCGAGGCGTGGCGGCTGTGATCGAGATCAATTCCTGGCCGGTGCCGCCCATCTTTGAACACCTGCAGCAGTTGGGCAATGTGCCGCGAGAGGAGATGCTCCGCACCTTCAATATGGGATTGGGCATGTTGCTGGTGGTGCCGTCAAAGAAATTTAAGAAGGTTCAGACCTTGCTGGAGCGCGCAGGAGAGAAGGCGTTTACTGTGGGACGGATTGTGAAGGGCGACCGGAAAGTGATGTACGCGTAAAGAATTGCTCCGTGGGCCTCAGGGCTTAGTCTGCAGACTCAGTGCGTCAATTGGCACTAAGTGACTCAATGGGCGGAGTGATCAAGTGGGAGCAGACGCAGGCCTTCTACATTTTCGAAGTGTTTGCGATTGCGGGTCAGGAGTGGCAGGCTATTCACCAGGGCGATGCCTGCGATTAGACTGTCGGCCATTCCGATGGAAACGCCGCTCCGGGCGAGCCGCTCGCGAACCGCAGCGGCCCGGGTCGCCGACTCGCGATTTAGCGGAAGCACCGGAATAGCCGCAAGCAGGCGGCGAATTCTGTCCCCGCGCTTGCCGTCCCACGCTCCGCTTAGGAGCTCAAAGCAAGTGATGGCGCTGGTCTGAAGGCTGTCGCACTCGGCGTAAGCCATCACTTGATCAGCGATCGGCTGCGCTCCGGCCAGATAGTCGATCAATACGTCTGTGTCGGCGATAATCAACGCCATTGTTCTCGGATAGACATCGTGGTATTGCGAAGGTACTTGGCGTCTTGGGTCGAGAGTGACCCGGCCAAGGACAGGACTTCCTTCCGTCGCTGCACCCGCGTCCTTTCCTGGTCAAGATACTCCTCGATCGCTTCCGCGAGGACAGAAGAAAAACCTTTCTCTCCACGGCGGGCGGCTAGCGCTAGTAAAGCGCTGCGGTGCTCCGGCTTCATTTCGACAGTCGTTCGCATGTCCTATTATAACATGCATGTGCATGCATGTTGTTGGCCCAGTTGGTTAAAAGTTCTATCGCTTCAGCAAATCCACAGGCTCCCTGACATCTGTCACCCGCAAATATTTTGCCAGCGCTGGGTGCTTCTTCGCGACCGTTTCGTACATCGCGTACGCCACGTTGCGGTAGGAGAAGTGTCCCGCTGGTCCTGTTCTCAGCTCGGAGATGTAGACGACTTCGGCGAAGTCCATCTTGAATAATGTTCGTTTGCGGAATGCCAGTGGAATCGCGTATTGGGCATTTCCTTTCGCTTCCGCTCCCGTGCGCTGCGCTAATTGCTCAACCGCTTCGGCTGTGCGCTGCATGACCGCGTCGTAACTGCTGCGCGCTCCAGCCGCGTCCACTTCGTCTGGGGCGTCGTAGCCGTGCTTGGTTGTGAAATCCTGTCCAATCTGGATGCAGCGGCGGTGCCGGTGCATGTCGCGGAACCCGCCAATATCCATCAGGATGTCGAAGCGGAATTGTTGCCCGGCGCAGAACGGGCGCAGCATTTCGTCGTGTTTGCCGCGGTGCCGCAGTCCCAGATCGATAATCTCGCGTCGAATATGTTCTCCTGCGCCCTGGATGGCTTGCCGAATCTGTCGATAGGGATAGTGGCTGTGTTCATAGATCAGCGTTGTTGCAAGTTCCACTTCGAGTGGTTCTTCGTCGAGCAGATCAACCGTAGGCGACGGTGCGATCTGTAGATTTCCCAACAACTCCGCCGCAACTTGCCGTAGCTCGCGGCGGGTTTCGATCTCGTAGGCACTTGGGTCGGCGTACTTCACCAAAGTCGGAGCCACGCGAACTTCCCGCAGTAGCTCTTGCTCCGCCCGATCTCCAAGCTCCGGAGAAACCGATCTGATCTGCCCGACCAAGTCCCGCCACGCTCCGTGGCTGGCGTTGTACGCCGGCGAGACCGCCGCCCGCTTCAACAATTCGCCCAGATATCGAACCTCTTTGTGCGTGTGCGAAAGCAGGCGCGAAACTTGAGTTTCAAGGGTACGTGCGTTGACGATTTCTCCCAGCGAAGTGTTGGTCGAAAGCGGCAGCAGATAGCGCGAGATATCGAAGGCCCGAGCCTTCAAAGTTCGCTCGTAAGCTTCCTGCTTCATCTCCGTTGGCTTGGGGGTGATGCCGAGCAAGTAGCGAAATGTGCGTTCCGAAAGCGATTCGTATTCCGCGAACAGGTTTTCGACCGTTTCTCGATACAACGACCGCGCCTGCCGGTCGTCTCCGAAATCGGGCGTAAAGTAGCCGCTCTTTTTGAAATCCTGATAGCGGGTGGAACGTTCCTGGCCGTCCCAGCGCTGCTCGTCGGCCACCGCAATCGCCGCCAGAATGGACAGCTTCTCAATTGCAAGCGCCACATGCGCCAAGTCCGCAATCGACCTGTGTCCGTACTGGAAGTAGAAGGTGTTGAGAAACTTCTCGGCCTTTTGCTGGCTGATCTCCTTGAGCGACTCCTTCATGGAAAGTGAAGATCGCGAGTACTTCGCCATAGCATAAGCCTGGACTTCCGGCTCCACGCCATACACAGCGTAGACCTCGACTGGAGAGGCTTCAGGAGACACGTGGTCTCCATTCGACGAGGGCGGGTTCGTGACCTCAGACATGCTGATCGCTGACCTCACATTTTAACGAGACTTGAATCTTAACCGATTTCAGGATGTGCAATGACAATGACGATGACATTGGGAACTTCGAGAAGTAAACCGCCGTATTAACGGGATGGCCGGACATCACGGCGGCGCTTACATAGGCTTGAAAAGTCAGCGGCTAGGCCGTATTGTACGGAGTGTTGCTTTGGGGTGCGGAGGCGCAGCGGATGGGCGCACAAGCATCTCAAGCTTTTCCCCCCTGTTCCTCGGCGCCGTGCTGGCAGCGGCGGGAGGAGCTGACCTTGTGCAGTTCAGAAAGCTTTCGCAGTTGAGAAAGCTAAGGAGATCGGCATGGAGAACAAGCCGGCGCAGAACATTCAGGACACCTTCCTCAACACCGCGCGTAAAGAAAGACTGAATATCACCATCTACCTCTTGAGCGGCGTCAAGCTGACCGGGCGCATTCGGTCGTTTGACAAGTATTCCGTCGTGCTCGAGACCAACAACCAGGAGCAGTTGATTTTCAAGCACGCCATTTCGACGGTGGCGATGGGGAGAGTGGCCCATGGCCACGGCGAGAAGCCGGCTATGGTTCCGGCTCCCGGTCCCGTTGCTGAGCCCGGTCCGGCGCCCAGCGCGTCTGGTACGGACGGATAAGGCAGCTTTTCTTTGAGTAGTTCAGAGTCCAGAGTGCCAGGCGAGGCAAAGCGCCCGCGGCGTGCTTCGATTTCGACGGCTGCGGATCGTGGTCCGACGGAACGCGCGTTCCTGGTCGGTATCGACTACCACGTGCGTTCGCGCCCTGCGCCGGCGGCCAAGACGGCGAAAGGCTCGCTGACCAGCGGCGCACAGGCGGCGCGAGACAGCGCTACCAGTGTGCCCGGCGCGTCGAAAGCGCCCCGCATCCCTGAATTCAGCGCCGAAGAATCTTTGGAGGAGTTGCGCTCTCTGGCGACCAGCGCGGGCGCACAAATCGCCGGTGAATTCCTGCAACATCGCGACAAGCCCGATCCAGCCACGCTGATCGGGAAAGGCAAACTGGAAGAGATTGCGGGCGCCGCTGCCTCGGTCTCCGCGGACCTTCTTTTATTTGATCACGACCTCACCGCATCCCAGCAACGCAACATCGAAAAGGTCGTCAACATCCGGGTGATCGACCGTACCCAACTCATCCTCGACATTTTTGCCAAGCACGCTCGCACTCGTGAAGGCCAATTGCAGGTGGAGTTGGCACAGCTCGAATACATGCTGCCGCGACTGGGAGGTCGCGGAATTGAGATGTCGCAACTAGGCGGCGGCATTGGCACACGCGGTCCGGGTGAAACCCAACTCGAAACCGACCGCCGCAAAATCTATCGTCGAATTCGGCACGTCAAGGAACAGATAGAAAATGTCCGGCGCATTCGCACGCAACAGCGCCAGCGACGCGAGTCGGTTCCGGTGGCGTTGATCGCCTTGGTGGGCTACACCAACGCGGGGAAATCGACGTTGTTTAATGCGCTGACCCAGGCCGCCGTGCTCGAATCGCCGAAAATGTTCGCGACTTTGGATCCGACTATTCGAGGGATAACGCTGCCTTCTCGCCGCCAAGTATTGTTGTCGGACACGGTAGGATTCATTCGCAACCTGCCGCACACCTTAGTTTCGGCCTTCCGAGCGACCTTGGAGGAAGTGCAGCGCGCAGAACTTATCCTGCGGGTTTCCGACGCGAGCAGCCCGCTTTCCGCCGAGCAGGACGCGCAGGTGGAAAAAGTGCTGAAGGAGTTGGAAGCGGAAAAGAAGCCGCGCCTGCGGGTGATGAACAAGATCGACCTGTTGCCTCCCCGGCAGCGCGATAGCTTGCGCGACGATGCCAACACAGTTCACGTCTCGGCCGCGAAAGGCGTAGGAATGGGCACCCTTCAGGACCGGATTGACCAACTGCTCCAGGGAGACGCTCTCAGCCGCATCCACTTGCGCGTACCTCAGAAAGAAGGAAAGACTTTGGCGCTGCTGGAGGCGCGAGCTAGGATTTATTCGCGCAAATACAAAGACGGTTCGGTGGAGCTGGAAGTGGAAGCGCCGGAGTCGGTAGTAAGAAGGGTAAGGGAGTTCGTGTTGGGCATGAAAACAACCTAATGGTTTGGCGAGTGCGTATGGTGCGTCCTTAGTTTGGCCAACGACCATCGGCCAACGACTACCGCCAAGAATTTAAATGGGCCGGCAACCAAGAAGCGGTGACAGTCCTTGGCTATCGGCCCACTCGATCCTGAATTGGATCGGAGGTGATGCTTCTATGCTAGACCCGCTATCCCAGAAGTCAAGCATTCTTTCCCGAAAATCACGAAAAGGCTTGACAAGCGTCCGAAAATAGGGTCCACGCACACACCCTCGTTTCTTTCTCGAACAGCGTGCGCGTTGACACTAAGCCTCGCAGGATGTTAGGTTTGATGGTTTCTTAAGCCCTCTTTTGATCGACATTTCTTTCTAGCCCAGGATTATGGACGAGACGCTCAGACAAGTAGGGGAATTACTGCTCGGATCCATACCGACCATTATTTTTATGGTTCTGCTGTATGGACTCTACAGCGTGCTGGTCCACAAGCCGTTGGTGAAGGTGCTGGCCGAGCGACGCGCTAAGACCGAAGGAGCGGTCGAGAAGGCACGCGCCGATATCGCCGCCGCCGAAGCGCGAACTGCGGAATATGAACAACGCCTGCGGGAAGCTCGCATGGCAGTTTTCAAGAATCAGGAAGCGCTTCGCCAGCAGGCGTTGCAGGCCCGAGCCGCCGGCATTGCTGAAGTGCGGAACAAAGCACATGCCCAAATCGAACAAGCGCGGGCAGCTATCGAGAAAGACAAAATCGAGGCGCAATCCGGTCTGCAGGCGGAAAGCGGGAAGCTGGCCGCAGAAATCATCCGCATTGTTTTGCATCCGGGGACGACGCGGACCCCGGCGGGTGGTGGCCGATGAGACGAGCGGCTCCAAGGCAGTTCCTATTTTATTTTGCCGTCGCGACATTCCTACTGGTGACTTGGATCGGATTTGCGGGACAAGCCGCCGCGCAGGCGCCGTCCTCCCCGGCAACGCCCCCTCAGCGGTCGGATAACCCTTCGGAACCGAGATCGACGGCTCAGCAATTGGTAAAAGAAACGCGAGAAGCCGCCGGTGAGGACGATCAGTTCAAACACTCGTCCTCGGTCCAGTTTGTCGCCAAACTCACCGGGTTGGATTTGGAGCACGCCTATTGGGTCTGTGTGCTGTTGAATTTTGTGGTGATCGCCGCCGCGCTTTTCTGGCTTTCGAAGAAAAATCTCCCGGGATTGTTTCGTAATCGTACGGCAGCGATCCAGAAGGCGATGGAAGACGCGCGAAAAGCCAGCGAAGATGCAAACCGGCGCCTGGCGGAAATTGAAGCGAGGCTGTCGAAGCTTGATGTGGAAATCGGTGGAATGCGCGCCGCTGCGGGGAAAGAGGCCGCCGCAGAAGAACAAAGAATTAAAGCTGCCGCCGAGGAAGACGCACGCAAAATCGTGGAGTCCGCCGAGCAGGAAATCGCGGCGGCCGCCAAGTCGGCGCGTCGGGAACTGACTGCGTACGCGGCCGATCTCGCGGTTTCGCTCGCGAAGAAGCAGATCCATGTGGATGCCGCTACCGATCAATCACTGTTGCGTGACTTTGCCCAACAACTCGCGGCCAACGGCGGCGAGACGCGGAAAGGCGGTCGATAGAGCATGGCCTCAGTGACCAACACCTACGCGCGCGCTTTTGCGGATGCGGTGTTTAGCGGCCGTCACGATCCCGACAAAACCCTGCAAGAGGCGCAGGCCGTTGCCGAATTGGTGGCTGAAAGCAAGGAACTGCGGGCGGTTTGGGAGACTCCCTCGATCACCGCGGAGCAGAAGCGGGCGGTGCTCGATGCCATCGTTGCCCGCCAGGGAATCTCGACCATCGTGCGGAATTTCGTGGCCGTATTGATCGATCATCGGCGCATAAATTTCCTGGGACCGATCGTGAAACAGTTTGAGTTGGAACTGAATCAGCGGCTGGGATTCACCGAGGCAGAAATCACCAGCGCCCACGAACTGAATCAATCCGACCGGAGCACGCTCGAAACCCAGATGCAAAAGTTGACGGGCAAGAAAGTTCGGGCGCACTATTCACTCGATGAGTCCTTGCTCGGCGGCGCCGTCGTCAAGGTCGGCAGCACAATTTACGACGGCTCGGTGGCGGGACAGTTGGAGAGGATAAAACAAGCTATTAGCTCCTAGCTGTTGGCTTCTGGCTTGGAGCCGCAGCCGCAGAGATCGTAGAGAAGGGGCACACAGAGCGCAAGGAAAGGCTAAGAGCTGGAAGCCAGGAGCTAGAAGCTGAACTTATGGCACAAATCAAAGCAAACGAGATCACACAGCTGATCCGGCAACAAATCGAGAACTACGAATCCAAGATTGCGGTGGATGAAGTCGGCACCGTCGTCACCCTGGGCGACGGCATTGCCCGCGTCCACGGCCTCGACAAGGTCATGGCCGGAGAACTTCTTGCCTTCCCGCATGACGTGGCCGGCATCGCCATGAACCTGGAAGAAGACCAGGTCGGCGTCGTACTCCTCGGGGAATATACCGAGATCAAGGAAGGCGACGAGGTCAAGCGTACGGGGCGCATCATGAGCGTGCCCGTCGGCGACGCATTGATCGGACGCGTAGTGAATTCGTTGGGGCAACCCATCGACGACAAAGGACCCATCGCGACCGACAAGTTCATCGCCTTGGAGCGCCTGGCGCCCGGAGTCATTGACCGGCAACCGGTTCGCGAACCGATGGCGACGGGACTGAAGGCCATCGACAGCATGATTCCGATTGGCCGCGGCCAGCGCGAGTTGATCATCGGCGACCGTCAAACCGGCAAGACCGCCGTGGCCCTCGATACCATCATCAACAACAAGGGCAACAATTTAATTTGCATTTACAACGCCGTCGGTCAGAAGCGGTCGTCGATTGCGCAGGTGGTGAAAATTCTCACCGACTACGGTGCCATGGATTACACCATCGTGGTGGCGGCCTCCGCATCCGAACCCGCGCCCATGCAGTACATCTCGCCTTATGCGGCATGCGCAATGGGCGAATTTTTCCGCGATAACGGAAAGCATGCCCTGGTTATCTACGATGATCTTTCCAAGCACGCGGCGTCGTATCGCGAAATCTCCCTGCTGTTGCGGCGTCCGCCGGGCCGCGAAGCGTACCCCGGAGACGTTTTCTATCTTCACTCGCGGTTGCTGGAGCGCGCGGCAAAAGTGAGTGACAAGAACGGCGGAGGCTCGCTGACCGCGCTGCCGATTATCGAAACCCAGGCGGGCGATGTTTCGGCGTACATTCCGACCAACGTCATTTCGATTACCGATGGCCAGATCTTCTTGGAAACCGATCTCTTCAACAGCGGCGTGCGGCCGGCTGTGAACGTGGGCATCTCGGTGAGCCGCGTAGGCGGCAGCGCTCAGATCAAAGCCATGCGGCAGGTCGCAGGAAGCATGAAGCTCGATCTCGCGCAGTATCGCGAACTCGCAGCCTTCGCGCAGTTTGGCAGCGACCTCGACAAAGCCACGCAGAACCAGCTCAATCGCGGACAGCGCCTGG
>Ga0210410_10002770_pt1 | contig 15654 bp, 5 predicted proteins | sample IncBWC4MmetaG_FD_161058 | JGI IMG/M metagenome (GOLD analysis project Ga0210410, IMG submission 161058) | Forest soil microbial communities from Barre Woods Harvard Forest LTER site, Petersham, Massachusetts, United States - Inc-BW-C-4-M | ecosystem: Environmental > Terrestrial > Soil >... | reverse complement strand
CATCACGCGGTCCGGCCCATACGTTGAGCGCACCGTCACCACCGACCCAAGCGGAATCATCTCTCCCGCCGCGTTTCTGACTTTCAACTTCACGATGTCTTCCGGCTCCAACCGGTAACTCGATTCCGCCTGTGCATTCACCTGGTACGTTCGCCCGAAGCGGTTGAAATCGTTCACGTACAGCGCGCCCAGATACACCTGTAAGGTCTCGAACACGTCATCCAGGCTGATCCCGTATGTCTTCGCCTTGTCGCGGTCCACGTGCGCGTCAATCTGCGGTACGTTCACGTCAAAACTGGAAAACAGCCCGCCGAGCGCCGGTGTCTGATAGCCCTTGCCGATGGCTGCCGTCGTCTCCTTATATAAAGGTTCCAGGCCCAGCCCCGCGCGGTCTTCCACATACAGCTTGAATCCGCCCACCGTTCCGAGTCCCTGCACCGGCGGCGGCGGGAAAATCGCCACGAACGCTTCCTGAATTCCCGAAAATTTCTCGTTCAACTGTTTCGTGATCGCCATGCCGGAGAGGTTCTTGGTGGTCCGCTGCTCGAACGGCTTCAATCCCACGAACACGATTCCTGAGTTCGGGCTGTTGGTGAATCCGTTGATCGAAAGCCCCGGAAACTCGATCGCGTCCTGTACACCCGGATGTGCCAGCGCGATATCGGAAAGCTCGCGCATCACAGCTTCCGTGCGGTCCAGCGTCGCGCCGTTCGGCAACTGAGCGAACGCCACCAGGTATTGCTTGTCCTGCGTCGGCACGAACCCGCTCGGCACCTTGCTGAAGCCGATCCCGGTCAACGCAATCAAGCCGGCATAAATCACCAGCGCAATCCCCGTCGAACGTATGGCGTGCCCCACAAATGTTCCGTACTTGCCCGACGCCCACGCAAAAAACCGGTTGAAGCCGCGGAAAAACCATCCAAACGCGAATTCGAGCACTCGTGAAAACCGGTCCTTCTTCGCATCGCGTGACTGCAAGAGCAGCGAGGCAAGCGCGGGGCTCAAGCTCAGCGAGTTGAACGCCGAAATCACCGTCGAAATCGCAATCGTCAACGCGAACTGTTTGTAGAACTGCCCCGAAAGCCCGACGATGAACGCCGTCGGCACGAACACCGCGCACAGCACCAACGCGATCGCGATGATCGGCCCGCTCACCTCCGCCATCGCCCGTTGCGTCGCTTCCCGCGGCTGCAAACCCAGCTCCAGGTTTCGTTCGACGTTTTCCACCACCACGATCGCATCGTCCACCACAATGCCAATCGCCAGCACCAGTCCAAACAGCGAAAGCGTGTTCAGCGTGAAGCCCAGCGCCAGCATGATGGCAAACGTACCCACCAGCGACACCGGCAGCGCGAGCAAGGGAATAATCGAAGCGCGCCAAGTCTGCAAAAAGATCAGCACCACCAGCACAACAAGAATCAGAGCTTCCACGAACGTGTGGCCCACCGCCTCGATCGACTGCCGCACGAACACGGTCGGGTCGTAAACGATCCTGTAGTCCAAGCCCTCTGGAAACTGCGCCTTCAGCCGCGCCATCGTCTCGCGCACTTGTTTCGACGTTTCGAGCGCGTTCGATCCCGGCCGCTGCGAGATCGGAATCGCCACCGCCGGCTCGTTGTTCAGCAAACTCCGCAACGCGTACGTACTCGCTCCCAGCTCCACGCGCCCCAAATCCCGGATGCGCGTAATCTGCGGCGCCGCCCGCACAATGATGTTGCCGAACTCCTCCTCCGTCGTCAGACGCCCTTGTGTATTCACCAGCAACTGAAACGCGTTTTGCGGGTTCGCCACGGGTGGCGCGCCAAGCACACCCGCGGCAACCTGCACGTTCTGTTCGCGGATCGCCCGCACCACATCCGTCGCCGTCAGACTGTGCGACGCCAGCTTGTTCGGATCCAGCCACACGCGCATGCTGAAATCGCCCGCGCCGAAAATCTGCACGTTCCCCACGCCCGGCAGGCGCGAAAGCTCATCCTTCACCTGCAGCACCGCATAATTCGCCAGGTACAGCATGTTGTAGCGCTTGTCCGGCGAAATTAGGTGCACCACCATCAACAGGTCCGGCGAAGTTTTTTCCGTCGTCACGCCCAACCGCTGCACCTCCTGCGGCAAGCGCGGCAGCGTCTGCGCCACGCGGTTCTGCACTTGCACCTGCGCTTTGTCGAGATCCGTCCCGATGCGGAAGGTAATCGTCAGCGTCATCACGCCGTCCGCCGTCGCTTGCGAAAACATGTACAACATGTCTTCCACGCCAGTGATTGATTGCTCCAGCGGTGAAGCCACCGTGTCCGCAATCACCGTCGGGTTCGCGCCGGGATACGTCGTCCGCACCACCACCGTCGGCGGCACAACCTCTGGATATTCGCTGATGGGCAGCTTCAGGAAAGCCAGCGCGCCGATGATGGTGATCACGATCGAGACCACCGCCGCAAAGATAGGTCGATCAATGAAAAAATCTGCGATTTTCATGGAATCCCTTTGTGTCCTACTCGCCCGACCTTACTTGCCCGAGCCGCTCTGGCTCTTCGCGCCCGCATCGTCCTTCGCGCCCGATGGCGAAGACAATTGCGCGCTTCCCATTGGCACCTGCTTCGGCGTCACATTCATTCCCGGCCGCACGCGCTGCAATCCATTCACCACCACCACGTCGCCCTCGTGCAGCCCGTCGCGCACCACGCGCAAGCCGTTCACCATGGGCCCCAGCGTCACGGGCCGATAGGCAACTGCATTATTCGCGTCCACCACCAGCACAAATTTCTGGTTCAGGTCCGTTCCCACCGCCGCGTCGTCAATCTGGCAGCCGCGGATCGTTTCGCCGCCTGCCAGCTTCAATCGAGCGAACAATCCCGGCGTCAGCGACAATTCCTTGTTGCTGAAAACTCCACGGGCGCGAATCGTCCCCGTCGTCGGGTTCACCTGGTTGTCAATGAAGTTCACAACGCCCTTGTGCGGAAAATCTTCCTCTCCCGCAAGTCCCAGATAAATCGGCCCGTTCGCTTCGCCGTTCGTGCCCTTCTTTCCGGCGCGTGCCAGTTTCCCGTACCGCAAATACGTCTGCTCATCCGCATCGAAATACGCGTACACCGGATCCAGCGAAACCACCGTCGTCAGCAATGTTGCCGGCCCGCCGCCACCGGCCGTCACCAAATTCCCGCGCGTCACTTCCGCGCGGCTCACTCGCCCTGTAATCGGCGAAACGATGTGCGTAAATTCCAGATTCAGTTCCGCGCCGCGCAAGGAAGCCTCAACAGACGCCACCTGTGCTTCAGCTTCCGCCCGAGCCGAATTGCGCCGGTCGTATTCCTCGATCGACATCCCATTGTTGTTGTGCAGGCGTTCGGCGCGCGCAAAATCGCTCTGCGTGCGAGCCAACTGCGCTTTTGCCCGCTCCAGTTCCGCCTTCAGCCGGTCCACTTCCGCCTGAAACGGCCGCGGGTCAATCGTGAACAGCAGATCGCCCTTCTGCACAATCGCGCCCTCCTGGAAATGCACGCTATCCAGCTGCCCCGAAACCCGCGGCCGGATCTCCACGTGATCCACCGCCTCCAGGCGTCCCGTAAACTCATCGCTCTCAATGACCGGCTTGCACTCCACCTTCGCCACCGTAACCAGCGGCGCCGGTGGCTTCGTCATCGGAGCAGACTTCGTGTCGCATCCATTAATGAATAGCGTTAGCGAGGCAAGCAGGGCTACAACCACAACCAACTCCGCAATCCGGAATGCCCTGTTGCGAGATCTGACGCTCGAATCGAACCCGTGCTTTGGCCTGTACATACCCCTAGGTCTCCCTGAGAATTTTCCCTCTGAAATATCCGGCGCCAGGTCGGGCGGCTAATCCGGCGCGAAGAGCACCCCACTTGGGCACTCCCGGAAAAATCCGATTTTGTTTGGATGCGGGGGCCAGAGAGTTAGATACTTATCTAACTGACAGTTTCGGCACTCTGTCTGCAGTTGGGCACTTTCAAGCAATCAATCTATTTCTCTGCTGTACTCAAATTTTCAATACAGTGGGCAAAACAGTCAGTTTCGCCCCGTTCCGCGAAGAGCAAATGCGATTTGCATTGTAGTTCTGAGGCAAATGGTATTTCTGCAGATGTTGAAAAAATGGTGCCCGGGGTGGAAGTCGAACCCTCGGGGGATCTGATCGTATGTAGCTTACTGATTTTACGAAACCCCAATACGGGGAAACTCACAAGAACGCCGAAGCGAGGACCGTGGCGGGTACACGGACAGCTTAGCGGGGCGGTTCTTTGTGATCGTCATTGGCCAGCGTACGCGTAGGTCAGTTTCTTGGAGGCAGCGGATTCCATGTTTGTGGGTGTCATAACATTTCAAGCGAGGCGGCCACGATCGCGGAGCCGCCAATCTCCCGGCGCGAATTCGCAGGGCCTGGTTCGGCGAGCGGACCCGCCAACTCTTCGCCCACTTTTCGACGGGCGCAACGTTGCCGCGCTACGGTTGCACTTTTTTCCTTGGCCCCGGATGCGCCGCACGGCCAGGTTCTTTGCCCCTGGTATCGATTAGGGCCAGGAAGTCCCTGGCGTTGAACGGGTAGCGCCGAGTGGACTGTTGCCCGGTGGTGCTCAAGGTGACGTCGACGCGGCGGTTGTTGGCAAGGACCATGACCCTCAGATTGTCCAACATCTGTTTGCGCTCGTCCGGTGTGACGTCGGGATTTTGCGCGATCTGTTCCTTGGTCTGTTCGGCGGTGAGTTGGTCTTCTTCGCCATAGGAGCGGGTGTCAATGTGGTCCGCGGGAACGCCGTGTTCGACCAGGAATGCTTTGGTGCGAGCCACGCGACGATCCGTAAGACCCTTGTTGTATTCCGCCGACCCGCGTTGGTCCGCATGGCCGCCGAGGATCAAGTGGGCGTCCGGGCGGAATATGAGGTAGCGGTTGAAGTCGGTTGAGAGCTTAGCGAGGATCTGCTCCTGGCTGCCAACCAAGCCACCGGTAGGATTCGCCGCAGTCGGCCGAGCCGTCGCGAAGTAGATGCTGTGAAGTGAGAGTCTGGTTTCCAATTCAATCATCTCCGGCGGGGGCGGCGGAGATTGGACTTCGATACCCAATTCGCAATCTGCTGCGCCGCCGCGGCCATCTTCCACATGGCCCTGCACGGTGTAGCGTCCGGCGGTCAAGCCGGCGGTTTCGAATCTCACGGAAGCTTCCCTGCCGCGGACCCGGCCGCCGCTGGACTTCCAGGTATAGGCTAGAGGGTCGTTGTCGGGGTCGCTGGCGGATGCGGTGATCTGCACCGTCTCGCCAATCACGATAGAATTACGGTCCGCGGAGCAACTCATCGAGGGTGCCCGATTGGGCGGCGGCTCGACGCGAATAGACGCCACGCAATCGGCAGAGCCGCCGCGTCCATCGTCCAGGCGCACTTTTACTGTGTACGTTCCGGGACTTGTGCCGCCCGAGTTCCACCTTGCTTCAGGACCGCTGCCGTCGACGCTGCCACCGTTTGCCGTCCAGTAATAGGTCAAGGGATCGCCGTCGGGATCGCTGGCGTCCGCGCGAACAACAACCAAGTCGCTTGAGCCCGCGTAGATCGTCGTCTTATCAGCCGAACAGGAAGCAACTGGGGAGCGATTGGGAGGAGGAGGCGGCGGATTTCCCCCGAAACGGAACACAAGCCCTGTGGAAAGACGGACGTTGCTCTGCCAGCCGTCAGTGCCAGTTAAAGAGGTAGGATCCTGAAACCGAGTGAGTAGGAATTCCGCTTGAAACAGGCGCAGGGCCAGGCGGTGGTTCAATCGGTAATCCACGCCGCCCCCCGCGGTCATCGTGAATACCGTTTCCTTGGGAAGCGGTACGCAGGCAGAGATGGGCACGCCGCAGCCGCTCACAACGACATCGTCAGCGTGCGCTACTCCGCCGAGAATCTGGAGGAACGGAGTGAACTTGCCGTGGTCGCGAAAGGAGACGCGCGGACCAAACATGACCGTAAAGACCGTGCCGTTGGCGTCCACGTTGCGGGAAGGGCTGAAACCGGCCCCGGGTCGGCTGAACTCGAGTGAATCAACACCGAAGCCGGCAAAATCGGCGACCAAGCCAACGTGCCTGTTGAAATTGTAAGCTAGGGACGTGCTGCCGCCATTCATGCCGTCGATACGGTTTCTGGTGCTGTCGGGCACACTTCGCCAGTACGAATAGCCCACGAAGAGTTCGACCTTTGGAGTGGACTCACTCTGGGCTTCCGCACCGCGCGAGTGTCGCCCCGAGCGGTTTCCACTACCTTTCGCCGCGTGCTCCTGGGTGGACGCCTCAGCCGGCAACGCGAGCGGTGTTTTTTCAGCGGGCTTGGCCGCGGCGCCAGGAGCCGTGGTGGAGGTCGCGGACACCTCCTTCTTGGGCGTGTCACCGGGCTTTGGCGTGTCGTCCGCGAAAAGCGTAGGCACTAGAAAAAAAGCAATCGCTATTGTGGGAATACTGCGCTTTCCCAATTTCATCGTCGCCTCCTGAATCGTGCCTGCTGGCTGCGAAGCGGGCCAAAGCACCCGCCTCTCTGCCCTACATCTTGTTTCTCGCGCGTCCGCTTCGAACGTGCCCTGTCTTACGGCGCAGGTACGGTAACCGTGCTCGCGTTTACCGTGGCCGAACCGGCACCCCCGGCAGCGCCGGCGAACATGCTTCCAGTCACTGCTGCGCCGGTATTGATCGTGATGCTCGTTGCGGCGAGCACATTTCCTTCGAATATGGATGTGACGCCAAGCGTTGCGGAAGTGTCCACCTGCCAGAAGACGTGGCTGGCCTTGGCACCGCCCGCCAGGATTACCTGAGAACTGGTCCCCGTGGTGAGTGTGGACCCCATCTTGAAGATGAAGACCGCGTTGGGGTCGCCCTGAGCGTCGAGAGTTACGTTGTTGTTTGGCCCAGCTCCCGATATCAAGACGGAAGTGGAATTGACATAAAGACCAGGGGTGAAGGTCAGCCCTCCCATATTTCCGGGCAACGTTTGGGCATTCGTAGATCGGCTAGTCGCGTCGTTGAAAGCAGCCAGCAGATCGGCTTGGGCCTGTGTGACGATGGGATCGTTGACGTGGATGGTGCCGTTGACTTGAGCCGGCGGGATGCCCTGCGAGGTGCCGGGAGCTAGTCCCACGTTTCCGTTAATCACGACGGGCCCAGTGCTGGTGATGGAAGCCGTGGCCATCACGGCGAAGCTGCCCGCTGAACCTAGATTGATTGTCGGCGGACCTCCGGCACCCGTCGTCGCGCCAGTTGTGAAACTCCACGGATCCGGTGGAGTCGACGCCGGCCCGCTTGTCAAGGCATTGCCGGACAGGTCCTTAACCAGGTTTGAGACCGTGGCTGTGTATTGGGTATTGGCCGTGAGAGTGGCCGAAGGCGTGAAGGTTGCGATCTGGCTAGCCGAATCGTAAGAAACGGTGCCGCTCACGGGGGCTCCGCCGACTCCTGCAACCGCCAGCGTGAACGTCGCGTTGGTGATCGTTGTGGGATCCATCGCGGTGCTGAAGGTGGCGCTAACGGTTGTGTCGATAAAGACGCCCGTGGCCACACTAGCCGGGTTCTCAACCGTAATCGTCGGACCGGCCACGTTGGTGGCAATACCCGTCGTAAAGCTCCACGTAAAATTCGCCGCCATGGCGATGCCGGTGAGGTCTTTGGCAGCGGTGGTGATTGTGGCGGTGTATTGCGTGCTGGCAGCCAGATTGGCCGTTGGCGTAAAGATTGCCGTCTGGCCCGCGTAGGTCACGCTTCCCGGTACTGCTGCTCCTCCGACCGTCGCCGCTACCGTGAATGTCCCGGCTGCGGAAATTGTGGACGGGTCCATAAACGTGCTGAACGTCGCGGCGACTTTCTGATTGAGGGGCACAAGCGTCGCTGTGTCGGCTGGATCCGTGGAAGTTACCGTTGGTGCGCTTGCGTTGTCTGCGACGCCAGTAGTGAAACTCCAAAGATAGTTCGCTGGCAGCGCGTTGCCTTGTGCGCTTTGCGCGGCGGTCGTAACCGTAGCCGTATATTGAGTGCTGGCGGTGAGTGCGGCAGTTGGCGTAAAGATGGCCGTATTACTTGCGGAATCGTACGTGACCGCGCCTGCTACCGCTGTTCCGCCGGTAGTTTTTGCCACCGCGAACGTTCCCGCTGCTGTAATCGTGGAAGCAGTCATTGCGGTATTGAAAGTGGCGGAAATTTTCTGATTGAGCGGGACGTTGCTGGCCCCACTTGCAGGAACTGTGGAAGTTACTGCGGGCGGTGGTGCAGCCGTTGTAAAGGTCCATACGAAGGTGGCCGCGAGTGGCGCACCAGTGGGATCTTTCGCTCCCGTCGTAATCGTGGCCGTAAATAACGTGCTATTGGCGAGATCCAATGTGGGCGTAAAAGTTGCCATAGTCCCAGAATACGTAACGGCGCCAGCCACGACAGTGGCTCCTGGCCCGGTCACGGTGAACGTTGCGCCAGTGATGGTTGCAGCGTTCATAGCCTCGCTGAACGTAGCGGAAACGAGCGTGTTCACTGGCACAGCACTGGCTCCATTTGCAGGAACTGTGGACATAACCGTCGGTGGCGGAGCCGTCGTAAACGTCCACACGAAGTTGGCGGCCAGCGCCGCACCCGCAGGATCCTTCACTCCGGTCGTGAGCGTGGCTGTAAATAACGTGCTGTTGGCAAGAATCGCCGTCGGCGTAAACGTTGCTGTGGAACCCGAGTAACTGACAACTCCCGCTACTGGAGTTGCGCCCGGACCTGTCATGGTAAACGTGGCATTGGTAAGCGTGAGAGGGTTCATCGGCTCGCTGAACGTCGCGGAGACAACGGTGTTAACGGCCACTAGCGTGGCGCCGCCCGCCGGGATCGTGGAAATAACGGTTGGCGCGCCCGTTGTGAAGCTCCACACAAAATTCGCCGACAGGGTGTTGCCGCCCGGGTCGGCGGCCCCCGTCGTGATCGTGCCGGTATAGATAGAGTTGGCTGCGAACGAGGCGGTGGGTCTAAACGTAGCGGTGGTGCCTGAGTAACTTACGGCGCCTGCCACTGCGGTCCCTCCGAGTCCCGTCAACCTAAATGTCGAGGTATTGATCGTTGCAGGTGCCATCACCGAACTAAAACTTGCCGTCACAGTGGTATTCAGCGGGACAGCGGTGGCGCCGTTTACAGGAGATGTGGCGGTCACCCTCGGTGACAAAGGACTGCGAGCTTGTTCTCGGCCGCAGCCTCCTACAAGAGCAACTAATACGAACGCCACCAACCATGTTTTCCCAAATTTGAATTTGCGCATTAGCTTCTCCTGTTCAACCGGTGAAAAGGCGATCTGATCTTTGAAGCCTTCAGGATCTCTTTCAGCAACATCAGAAAGTGAATTCGCGATTACGCAACGAGTCGGGGAAATCAAAACCTTCACCGCGACAGGTTGAGGCGGCAGTTCGTGCCCAAAGGGTCATGCCACACTTTTCCGCCCCCAAACGAATCCCAGAGGATTTCCAATGCTGCGGCGGTAAGCTGGAGCATCCTGGTCGATTGCGAGCTAGGTCTGCCGTATTTCTTCTGCGACCTTTACAGCCGCTACTGTTGCCTTTCTCGACGAGAACTCTTTCCACCGACTCAATGACTGTGCAAGACCGAAACCAAACCAGTCGTTGCTTTATCGTTGCTTCCCATTGGTTGTTCTTGCAGATAAGAGATTGATTACAAAGGAGACACCGTAAGGTGGACTGATTCTGCCCGCAGCAATCTGTGCCGAGTTGGAAGGAAATCAGTTCCATTTGAGGAATTAGAATCAATTGGAGAATTGCCGAAAATTGTTTCCGGCAGCTTTCCGGTATCTTTCCTAACCGGTTTGTTTTGCTTTCATTTCACTGGTGCGCGGAGTCGCGCTGAACCTCATTGCGCGCAACTCGAGAGCTTCGGCAGTTGTATCGGGAAGTTCGGCGAGAGCTATTAGCCAAGAACAAGAAGCCTGGTTCGACGAGGTGCCACGCCAGATTTCCTCAATCGGCCCTATCCACGCTGCTCTGCTGATTGTTTTGATCCAGGCGCCGCACCACTTCCGGACCAAGCCGCTACTGTGGGTTTACAGCGGCCCGGCGTTGAAGACGTACACCAGTGGGAATATCGCTTTGTTGCTGGCCAACCAAAATGTTCCAAAAAGTCCCTGGCCATTCGCGGACGGACCATCCACCACAATCACGATCTGAAAAACATTTTATGGGAGGTAGACGCGTAGTGATGATCAAACAACTCATTCAGCTTCAACGAGGAAGACTGGTGTCCGGGGTGGGAGTCGAACTTGAGGCGCTTTGTGGGCGTCTGAGCCCACAGCCGAAATCCCGGTGCAACCGGGACCACTTGCAACGTTGGGATGGAAAATGGTGCCCGGGGTGGGAGTCGAACCCACATGAGGAAAAATCCCCGGAGGATTTTAAGTCCTCAGCGTCTGCCATTCCGCCACCCGGGCGCTGGCACTACAAATTTAACCAACGCGCCCGCTTCCTGCAACACGCCCGCACAAACGTTCAGTCTCTGGGACAGACCCGGCACCCGGCCCGGGCCCGTCCAGCGTCTTAGAATTCGAGACGTAGCGCAAACTGCATGACGCGAGGCTGCGTCAGCAGGCTGGTGTAGGCGCCAAAATTGTTCGGGGATTGCGTCAGAGACGTAAGCAAGGACGAGCCCACACCCTGAGCATTAAACCGGGTCAGGTTCGGCACGTTGAACACTTCCCAGCGGAACTGAAGGGAACTCGATTCCCAGGGCAATTGCCAGCGCTTTCCGAGGCTCATATCCCAACTGGCGAATCCGTCGCCGCGCAAAATGTTTCGCGAACCAACTTGACCGGGCAGCGGGAGCGTGAAGTCGGTTTGCGCCGCCGCTGGATCGGCGAAAATACTCACGCTGCCGTTGCGCTTGAATACGCCCGTCTGCGGCTGTGAGGTCATTTGGGCGATCGCCGTGAGGAACCAGTTTGTCGGCCAGCGTTGTCCACCGTCCACGCTGAACGGGAAGCCGGTGGTCCAGCGAGCCAGTCCCGTAACCTCCCATCCTCCGATGAACGCGTCCAACACTTTTCCAGAGTCGTGCGCAAACGCGCGCCCTCTTCCGAACGGGAGTTCGACGATCCAGTTCGCATTCACCTGGTGCCTCAAGTCAAAGTCAGAGGCGGCCCTGGCCAGATTGGGCGTAAAGTCGTTTGCCAGCCTCGACCCGACCAATCCGATATTCTGGTAGCCATAAACCGAAAAGCCCACGCGCGACGCGGCCGAAGTGGTGTCAATCGATTTTGAATACGTATAGTTGAAGTCGAACTGCACGCCGTGGTCGAAATGCTTTCGCAGCGTTGCCTGCAGCGCGTGGTAGCTGGAATTCCCGATCGAGCTCCACCCGTACATGGAAATTGCCTGATTGTTCAGAAACTGGCCCGAACCGTTGCCCAGCAGGCCCGCCGGCCCATTAAAGAAATAAGGCTTGCCAGAGCCGCTATTATCCCCGAGGCCGCCGTACAGATCGATATCCGCAAGCCCCACGATTTCGTCACCGATCACCGAAAGCGCCGGGTTGTAGTAGAGATCGAACACGGATTGCAGCAAGCCGTTCGTGACGCTGGTGCCGCCGGCCGGCTGGAATCCGGTGAACAGATCCTGATATTGCGTGGCTCCAGGCCGCAGCGCAGGCAACATGTCCACCCAGTACTGATAAGTTGGCCCGAGCATGGCGGCGGTAACCGATGAAATTTGGGCCGGGGTGATGGTCGCCTGGTAAAAGTTGTTGCCGATCGGCTGATTCTGCAAAGCAAACTTCCGCGCAAGATTGGAGAGCGCATCAGCCGCCGCGTAATAGTCGATGTGCGTCTTCGGGTCCACGATGTCCAACGGTTGGCTCAGATCGCGTTGAGTCAGCAAATCGCGTCCGAATCGCCCTACGTAGGCAACTTGAATGGAGAACCGCTTCGGAAACTCCCGGCCGACCGACAAATCAAGCGTATAGGCATGCGGCGTTTTTAAGGTATTGTCGTTCCCCCACAGATTTGCTTGTGCTCCGATGCTGGGTGTTTGCGGGAAAGGACCGGTGGGCGGGCTCTGAAAGAATTGCACCCCGTTAATGTTGTTTATCGGAATCGTGTTGATGCCGGTGATCCGCGGCAAGTCCTCGGCACCGGTGACGCCGAAGGTGCAGCAGGTATTCTGCAGGGTTGTGGTCAATCCCGCCGCGCCCACCTGGTCGAAAGTATTCAGTAAGGCAAATCCCGCACGGTCGTACACTCGTGAAGCGCCGACTCGGATCACCGTCTGGTCAGCGCCGCCAAACAACGCCCGCAGCAAACCGCCCTCAGCGCGCGGTGAGTAAGCGATGGAAATGCGCGGCGAAAAATCGGTCTTCTCAAAATTGTAGAATCCCGGGCCATGATTGACCGGCCCGCCGAGGTTAAATTCAATCGGAGTCTCGCCGCCATAGCCTATACCGTTTTCCATGTTGGCGACATTCTTGCCAAATTGCGTCCCCAGGCCGAAGGTCGGCGCGGTCTGCAATCCGTTCGTCTCCCAGGGCGGCGGGAAAAGCGACCAGCGCAGTCCATACGTCAACGTAAAATTTGGCTTGATGCGCCAGGTATCCTGCCCATAAAACTCATACCAATTCAGCCCATAGTTCCGGTTCACCGGGGCGCCTTGCGGCAATACATTTCCGTCGCGATCCAAGTTGTAATTGGCCACCACGTCGGAAATCATGCCGTACAGCGACAACAGCGGCCGATCATACTGCGTCGCATTCAGGGGTTCCGGCGCTGTTCCAGGAGCGGAACCCGGAACGGAGAGATTTGGATGCGCCGCGGCATTCATCGGATCGAGCGTGCTGGTGGTGCCTGCAAATCCGATTGGCGATGTCCAGTTGGTTGTGCCCAGCCCTAGACTCGAGGAGTGAAGATAAGTTGTTCGCGGGTCGCGCGCGATTCCGATCGAAGCCCCGAACTGCAGCGTATGGTTCCTCTTGGTCCAGGATACATCATCCAACAGGTTGTGAGTGCCAACTCGAAAATTGTGGCTGTAGACGATTCCCTGATCCAATCCCAGGAATTGATTCCACGGCTGATTGGTGCTCCCGATTATTCCAAAACTTTGCCGGGTGTATCCCCAGCGGAACGAATTGGCCAGAGTCGAAGTCAACACGGTGGTGTAGCCGAGCGCGAAACCCTTGCTGTGATCCACGGTCGTCTGCTCCGGAACATCGCCGGGCAGGAACGGCGGACCCGGGTTGCGCAAATCCTGCAGCGCCCCGCGCCAGAAAATCGTGTGCTTGCCATCCGACGTGACCCGATAATCCACACGGCTGATAAACACGTCGTTGTCGAGCTTGGTGGGAGCCCGGAACACAAAACCCGCGTAGTTTAATCCATCGCCCGCCGATAAATCATTGGTCACTGTGTTTCCCGTACAAAAGGTCCTGTCCAGATACCCGGTGTGATTCGTCAGATCCAGCATCGCTGCATCGATCCCGATCCCCTTAGGGTCCAGATTCTTCAGATCCGCCGGACCCAGCGTAACCATGCTTCCATCCGTGGCGATGTATCTGAAATTTCCCTGGCACATCTGTGGCGTCGGAATCACCCGCTCGGCCCGCTGCTGTTCCCTTTCCCGCGTGCCCTCGTAGTTGGCGAAAAAGAAGAGCCGATCCTTGCGAAGCGGGCCTCCCACGGCGGCTCCGAAAATGTTCCGGTTGAGCTGCAGAGGCTTATTTGGCGCCCCAATGTTCAACTCCGATTGCTTCACCAGGTAATCGTTTGCGCTGGTCAAGGTGTTGCGAAGATTTTCGTACAGCGAACCATGAAATGCGTTGGTGCCACTTCTCGTCACGAGGGTGACTTGCGCGCCGGAGCCCTGTCCCTGGTCCGCCCCGTAGTTCGTCGTGGTCACTCGGAATTCCTGAACGGAATCCTGGGTCACCGGCAGCACCGACGTAAAGGCATAACCGTTGGATTGGTCGTTCACGTCCACCCCGTCGAGGGTGATGTTGCTCTGATCGCTTCGTGCGCCGTTCACTGCCCCATTCCGGGTGTCCTGATCCTGATCTGCAATGCGGTTACCCGTGTAGGCCACGCCGGCCTGTAAGCTCAGTAAATCGGGCACATTGCGCGCCTCCAACGGAATATTGCGTACCTGGTTTTCAGCAAAGGAGTTGCCGATTGAGGCGTCCACCAGGTTCAAGACGGGCTCCTCCGTGGTGACCTTCACCACTTCGCTGGCGCTGCCAACCTTCAGTTGCGCATTGATGGTAGCCGGGGTGCTGACCAGCAGAACCAAACCTGCTTTCTCGAAGCTCTGAAACCCCGCTGCCATTAAGGTAAGCGTGTAGGTGCCGGGAGGCAGAAATGTAAATTGATACGAGCCGTCCTCGTTGGTGCTGCTTTTCCGCTCGATTTTGGAATCGGCGTTGACGAGCGTTACCGACGCTCCAACAATCGCCCCGCCCGAGGGATCGGTCACAGACCCGCGAATCGAAGTGGTCGCCTGCCCCCATGCCGCAGCCGCCGATACGAGCAGGAGGCACACGAGCTGTGCCCAGTGGCGGCAGATCGCCTTCGACTGCCAGCTGCGGCACCCCCGAACCCCCGAAATGGAATAGAGGAATGCGGATGTGGAGATGGCTCTCATCGAAATAACCTCTCGGCGAAATCGAATTTTCAAGGGAACCTTACTAAAATTACGGAAGGTTATAGCTGAGCAGTCTGCCGGTGTCAACTTTAACTTTAACTGCCGGAAATTCATTTCACAGATTATGCCGCGGGGGTCAGGCTTGATTGGAGAGGCGGGTCAATTTGCCGCCGATTTCGCATTCCCGGCCGGCGAGACACAGGCTACTTTCGATTCTTCAAAAAATGGTCAGCAACAACGGCTGGTGTTTCTACGATCCGCTTTTCCTCCACGCAAACAGCCAGCCGCAGGAATTGCGCCATGCTCCACGCCAGCGGCGTCGCACTGCCCGTTCCGCGCCCAAAAACAAATCCCGACCGAGTGGGATCCGCTTGATCCCACACCTGCTCCGGAATCATTCCGCCCGAATTCGCAAAATGCAGCATCGCGTTCAGATACGGCGTCGCGTCGCGCCCCGCAGCAATCTCATACTCGCCGCGCTCCCCTGTAAAAATCGGCCAGGTCCGCCCGATGCCTTCCCCCTGCCACGGCCCGCCAAAATAGGTTTCTCCATACCCGTCGTGGCTATACCGGTAAAAGGATGGCCCGTTCGGCGTCTCCACCCGAATCGCACCATCCACAATCTCCACCGAATGCTGAATGATGGGATCATTCGCCGGGCGGATTCCCAGCCGCACAAATTCCAGGAACCCCGCGTCCACCACGTCGCGCTCGTCCCAAACGCCTCCGCCATTCCGCACATCCAGCTTAAATCCGTCGTTGGGGTCCGCGTTGTTGTCAATGCGAATGTAGTAGCCCGGCTCTCCCGTGCTCTTTCCCAGATGCCCGGTCGTCGTGACCATCCACGATTCGATGTGCGCCGCCCAGTCGTCCGCGGTCGTCATGTAACGCGCGGCATCGTCAATGGCGCCGTTCTTCCGTGCAATATCCGAGGCGCACACCAGCCCCGCGATCTCCGCCGCGATCGTCGAAGGCGAGTATCCACCAATCTCTTCCCAGCGCTCCTGCTGCGTCACCGGCCCGCGGGACATCACAAACTCCGCCTCC
>Ga0210410_10002768_pt1 | contig 15657 bp, 14 predicted proteins | sample IncBWC4MmetaG_FD_161058 | JGI IMG/M metagenome (GOLD analysis project Ga0210410, IMG submission 161058) | Forest soil microbial communities from Barre Woods Harvard Forest LTER site, Petersham, Massachusetts, United States - Inc-BW-C-4-M | ecosystem: Environmental > Terrestrial > Soil >... | reverse complement strand
GGATGAATCTTGATCATCTTCAAGCCGAGCCGCAAAATCTGCTCGACATCGGCGAGAATGTTCGTGGTGTGCCGAGGATGAAGGCTGCCGCACGATAAAAGCCGTTGCGGTTCGGCCTTCACGTAATCGGCGACGAACTGATTCACGCCGCTGGTGAAACCGATCACCTCCGGCGCAACGTAGTTGATGAGCATGGCGCGATCCATGCGGCAGGCGTCCAGATATTTCAGAAATGCCTGGGGCGAGCGGCAGAACTCGACGATCTGGTCGAAGTTCTCGCGCTTCTTCTTCATCAATTCCAGCGCCTGGGGCTTGACCATCTCTATGGGCTGGATGTGAACGTGGCAGTCAGTAATCATGCGGGCTTGAGCATAACAGGTTGGGGATAGGTTCGCTGGTTGGTAAAGCACTTAACAATTGGAAACTCGCACTCAGCCAGCCGTCTGCAAAGGGTCGCCCGCGTTGGTCTTGGCTAATTGCTAATTGCCAACTGCTAAATGCTGATTGCTTTCAGTACGTCGGGACATTCGCATCGATGTTGCGCGACCATGCGTCGATTCCGCCGCGCAACGATTGTGCGTTTTCGAATCCCTGCTGGCGCAGCCACACCGTCACATTCATCGAACGCACGCCGTGGTGGCAGACGACCACAATGTAATCTTGAGGGTCGAGCTCCTGATGCGCCCGCGACGGCACGTCGCCCATGGGAATCAGCTTCGCGCCGACAATGGCCGCAGTCTGCACTTCCCACGGTTCGCGAACGTCGAGCAAGATGAACGTCTCGCTGGCATCGATTTTGGCTTTCACTTCGTCGGCAGTGATTTCGTAATCCATAATCGTCCCTATTTGCCCGACCAGTGAGGCTCTCTTTTTTCCATAAACGCGCGGATGCCTTCCTGCGCGTCTTCGGTCTTCATCAACTCTTCCAGATAAATCTTCTCCGCGCGCGCGAGGCCCTTGTCGAAGTGCATCGCGTCCCACGCGCAGATAGATTTCTTGGCGACCGCTAGAGCCGCAGGACTTAGCCTGCACAATCGATCGACGCACCGTTCGACCGCCGCGCCGAGTTCCGAGTCAGGTACGGTGCGCGTCGCCAACCCCATCGCTGCTCCCTCCGTTCCCGTGATTGTGCGGCCGGTCAGGATCAATTCCGCGGCCCGCTTCTGGCCGACCAGCGCAGCCAGAGCCGTGCATGCCACCGGTGGATAGCATCCTAGCTTGATTTCAGGAAATCCCCACTGCGCGGATTCGGTCGTATAGACGATATCGCAAACCATCGCCAGCTCCGCGCCGCCTCCTAAACAGTGGCCATGGACGGCGGCGACCGTAACTTTCCTCGTCGCAATCAAAGCACGGATGACGCTGTGAAATGTCGTGAGCATCCTTTCGACCTGGTCAGGAGTGTGGGCGGCGACGTCGACGCCGGCAGAGAATGCTTTGCCATCGCCGCTGAAAACAATCACCGACACATTGGAGTGCGACTCGATCTCAGTAATCGCACGCGAGAGTTCCTCCATCATCGGAATGTCGATGACGTTCAGCGGCGGATTGGTCAGTCTGATGCGAGCCACAGGCGCATCAATTTTCGCTGTGAGCCGATGACGTTTAGTTTCTGCAAGAGTCGCGGCCATCTTTTTCTCCGTGCCTCTGTGCCTCCGTGGTGAAAAGCCTTTGACTCACAAATTGATCGCTGACTTGCGCACTTCTCCGATCGAGGCCAGCGGATCGCGCGCTCCCGTCTTCTCCGCGATCCATTTCTTCTCGGTGTCGATAATGTCGAGCAAAAGCTTCTTGTCCGCATCCGACGGCATCGCTTCTTTCAGATGCTCTTCGTAGGCGCGGTCATCGAGCGCCTCACCAGTTTGGGCGTGGAACTTCTGCGCCGCCCAGCGTCCAATGGCACGGTTGAATTTGATGTCCGGCGCGTACAGCTTGGCCTGATTTCCTTGCAGCACATTGTTGAAGCGCTCGATTAGCCCCGAGACTTCGTCGCGATACAAGTTGCGGTTATAGTCGTTCAGATCGTCAAGGTCGGGCACCTTTTCGTTTTTCGGCTCATCGTAGCGTCCCTTCACGCCCCACACATAGGCCCAATGCGCCGACGAAGAATGATCGGTGCCGAACAGGTCGTAGGAACTGGAAATCCATTTGTTGAGATATTTCTGAATGAGCCAGCCTGGAATCACTCCCGCTTCGACGATGCGGCGCAAGCCGTCGTTGCCCGTGCCCATGTGGAATGCCTCTTCCCGCAGCATGTACGACATGGAGCGGCCCAGCGGCGCGAACGCGGAATACTTGAGCATCTGCAATTGAAATTTTCCGTCGCGGTCCACGAAATCGGTGTAGGTAAAGAAGTCCATCCAGTTGTCGACGTCGACGTTGAATGCGCCCAGCAGACGCTTGTTCTCGAATGCGCGCCGCTCGAGCATTTTCTGGGCTTCGACTTTTCCCGAGTATCCGAAGTGATCGACCAGCAGAGCGCACATCTGCCAGCCGTGGCGCATCTCTTCGATCATGACGCGCGTGATGGCGCGGCGGTCCCAATCGGTGGGAGCGTTCGCGAGCAAGTTGCGCTGCTGCTCGACGCTGGCGAACTCGGTGTCGCCCTGGTAGACAATCATGTTCATGAGCGCGTCGCGCATCTGTTGCGTGGGAATCTGGCGCAGATTCTCCCACTTGCGGCGGCCCTTGTACGATCCGAATTCGATTTCTTCGGTGTCGATCGCCCCATAAAGGGTATCGAAGTGGAAGGCATCAATGTCCTCGGTATTAACGCCAATGTCCTTGCGCCAATCGTTGAACAGGCCAATCCAGTCACTGAACGTTCCGATTTTTGCTACTTTTCCCGGCATAATTTATTCTCCGCTTGTCGCTGCCGTGCTGGGGCCAGCACTTAGCGCTTAGCATTCAGCACTCAGCCAGTTCCGGTCTTACGCGTCACCAACGAAAGCCCAGGGGCCGAATGCGAATGCTGAAGTGCTGAGTGCTGAATGCTTCTTACTTCGCCTTGAACACCGCCGGCCTTTTCTCCACGTACGCTGCAAGCCCTTCCTTGGCGTCCTCGCTCTGGAAAAGAATCTGCTGATTCTCGCGTTCCACAGCCAGGGCGGACTCCATCGGGATTTCCCAGCCGGACGCACCGCGCGCTTGATGCGTCCCACAGCCTTCGCCGCTTTGTTCGGCGGACAGAACTGCTTGGCGTATTCCATGATGTTGTCCATAAATGTTTCGCGTTCGAAAATGTCATTGACGATTCCGAGTTCTTGCGCCTCTTCGAACGAGAACGTATTTCCCGTGACCATCAACTCGATGGCCTTGCTCTTGCCGACCATGCGCGACAGGCGTTGCGTGCCGCCAGTGCCAGGGAGGACTCCAAGATTCACTTCGGGCAGCCCAATCTTCCCTGCGTCCTTGCGAGCGATGCGAATGTCGGCAGCCATGGCGATTTCGAGCCCTCCGCCCACGCAGTGGCCATTGATGGCCGCAATCACCAACTTGGGCGTGTGCTCCAACCGCAGCAGCATTTCGTTGGCATGCAGGCAGAAATAATATTTAAATGTAGGATCGACGCTCGATAACATCTTGATATTCGCACCCGCAGAAAAGAACTTATCGCCCGCGCCCGTGAGTACGATCACGTAGACGTCGTTCTCCATGCGGGCGCGCAGGATCGCTTCGTCGAGTTGCCGGTTCATTTCATAGGTGTAGGTATTCGCCGGTGGATCGCTCATCTCGATCACCGCGACGCCGCCTTCGCTGCGATAGTTGACCAGTTGCTTAGTCGATTCGGTGGTTGCGGGCTGCATTGTAGTCGCCATGTTTCACTCCTTGATCTGAATGTCGAATATCCGAATGTCGGAAATTTCGGACGGGCCTTCAAGGGCCACGGCCCAAATCGTTGTGCACACTCTAGACACGGCTTAAGGCGTGCCCTTCCCAATGCGTTCCCTGCGAGATTTTGCTCCGGTCGTCACGCCGCATAGAAAAATGTCGCCCATCTCAGCGGCCATCGACTCGGCGTCAGCGTCCACGCGCGGGTTATGCCAGGTATAAATCCAGTTCATCATGCCAAACAGGCTGAGCACCGCGATGCGCGTAGAAAATCGCAGGCCGCGCTTGCTCTTTAACTCGTCGAGCAGGCCGACACAGATCCGGTAATACTCACGCTTTATAGCGGCGACTTCAGCGGCGAACTCGTTCTTCAGCATCTCGTCTTCATGCGAGAGCACTTTCATTGCCGCCTGATTCGCCAAAAAATATTCCAGATGATTTCGGATAAAGATGCGGATGCGCTCTTCGGCATCGGTCACACCTTCCAGGCGCGCCTTAAGCCGCTGCACGATGGTGGTGAAGGTGTGCTTCTGGATCAGAAACAGCAGCCGCTCTTTGGATTCGAAGTAGTAATACAATCCCGCCAGCGACATGCCGCTGGCGCGCGACAAGTCGCGCATGGATGCGCCTTCGTATCCTTTTTTGCAGAACACGTCCGTAGCGTGAGCTAGTATCTCGGACAGTCTGCGGTCGTAGCGCGTCGCCGGGACAGGAGTCGTGCGGTGGGGTTGCCGGGGAAGTCGCGACGTTGTCGAGGGGCTTGCCATAAACCGCTAAATTCGAACGTTCGTTCGAATTGAAGTATACTCCCCCGCGAGGATCGGCAGCAAGCGTGAGATTTACGGAAGTAGATTTGCGCGGGTCTTACTTACGCTTTCCCGCCTCTCCCTTTCCGGCCTTACTCTTGCCCGCCGCATCATAGGCCCGCCCCAGCCAGTCAATGGCGTCGTGCATATCGTTGTTCGAGAAAAGTTCAAACGTGAACCAGCGGGCTTTCTGCATCTGCATGGCGCCGATGCGGCGATCCTTCTCAATCCGCGCGCGTACAGCCGGGGATGCATCCACCACCTTGAATACCAGTGAATTTGCGGTTCCCATGGCGCGCGTGCGAGGCAACGCGGCGAAGAAAGTGTCCCTACGGTAAAGTGCAGTGAAGCCGAAGAAGCTGCGCGTCGTAACCTGCGGCCAGTCGCCAATCTCCGCAGCCAGCGCGGCCGACCACGCTTTCATCTCTTCAGAGATTGCAGGAAGTTTTGGACGCGAAGGCTTTTTCTTTTTCACCCGGTTCCCTCCCTGCCCGATTCACAAGCCGCGACAACTAGTTCCTGATATCCGCCATCAGTCGCTCGACATCAGCCTTCAGCGCTGCGGTCAGCGGCAGCAGCGGCAACCGCGCGAGACCGCCGTAGTAGCCGTTGAAGTCCATGGCGTGCTTCAGGCCCGAAATGCCGAGGTCAGACCCTACGCGTTGCGCTGCGGTGGAAATGCGTTCCTGCTTCAGGCGCGCCAGATCAGCATCGCCTTCTTTCCATGCCGCGTAGATTTCATAGCACGCCGTCGGCGCGGGGCAGGCGAAGGCAAGAATCGCGCCCACCGCTCCAGCCTCTAGCGAGGCGTGCAGCTTTTGAGCCGCGCCGACCAGCACCTGAAATCCAACTTCCTTCTGGCGCGTCTTCATCTTGCCCACAACCGTCACCGCCGACGACGAAGGCTTCCCTGCAGATGATTTTTCAGACGACTGGGCGTGCCCCATGTCTCGCTCTTTTGCGAGATGTGGGGAGATCTCTCCGCCCTCCGCCATCGCGCCGACCTGCACGAGCACTCCGCTGCCTCCGTTCGAAGCCGATGATCCCGAGGCAGCCGCCGCAATCATGCGCGGTGTGACCGCGTCGAAAGTTTCAGTCACGGTGGCGTTGCGCTTGATCTCCTGCGTGGCTTCGACCATCTTGCGGACTTTCTCCACATCGCCGCTCGATTCTTTGATGGCAACAATGTTGTCATGCCCGGCCAGTTCGATAACCAGCTCCGCCGGGATGTCATAGGCCGTAAACGGCGGCACGTTGTAGATCATCACCGGCAGTGGCGAGCGGTCCGCCACCGTTCGATAAAACGCCAGCAGATTGGCCGGCTGCATTTGCCTGCGATAGAAATGTGGCGTGCGAATGAGGGCGACGTCATAGCCGAGTTCGGCGGCATACTCGGTCATCCGCAGTGTCTCGATGGCCGATTCGGCGCCGGTTCCAGCAATGAGCACCTTGTTCGGCGCGGCCGCTTCGCGCACCGATTTCAACACATCGCGCCGCTCCTGATCAGAGAGCATCACCGCCTCGCCGGTCGAGCCGAGAACAACGATTCCCGCGACGGGCGTGCGCGAGTAGCGCTCGACATTGTGTTCGATCTTTTTGAAATACACATTGCCGTCGGGATAAAACGGCGTTGTGATGGGGGGGAAAATGCCGTGTAGAAGCATGACAATTTCAGCGTATCACTTCTTCGGCGGAGTGAGCAGCGGAATGGCTTCCCTATCCACGTGAAAACCCTCTGCGGGAAGAGACATCAGGCGGGCCGCCCTTAATCACCCCTGCAAAGCTCTTCCATGGCTGATCGTTTTTGGAGAAGAGCGTAGCTTCCAGCGACTGGCGCACTATTCGGCTCATCGGAATTCCTGTGATGCGGTACCTCTCGCGCAAGCGATCCAACAACTCATCCGGCAGACGTATCGTGAGTCTACTCATTTGAAGAGTTCTGGCAAGGGTCAGAAGGCGCAGCATAACTGTGCCAGTCCGATCCTACATAAACTTAGCCGGCGGCACCGCGCCTAACTGAACCAGCAGGCCCAACTGGTCCCAGTTGTCCCATCCGGTAATAATCTTGCCGTTAGCGTACCGCTGAATACTGATGCCGTTCACCGTGACAGACTTTGCGGTCGCAGGGATGCCAAGAAACGTTGCGCTGTGTTTCATGGTCATCGTCCAGCGGGCAACGGCCGTGTCCGCCTGTTCGATCGTGTCGTGAATTTCGACGTGAATTTCCGAAAAGGCTGCGCGAAAACCGCGCCAGAACGTTTTGAAATGTTCGGATCCGTAGATCTGAGCGCCGTGCTCCGCTTGACCGAAGCCCGTTGCGTCTTTTGCGCAAAGATCGTCGATGGTTTGTTCCCGTCCCTGGTTCCAGACGTCTTCGAACCATTTGCGGATAAGCACAGCGTTTTCGGCCATGGAAACCACCTCCGCGACGATTGTTAACCTCGGACGTTCGCTGCGCGCTCCGCATGCAAATGTTGCAGCGCCTTCACGTTCACTTCGCCACGCTGCAATGCGGCAATGCCTTCGGCTGCCGCGCGTGCCGCGGCAAGCGTGGTAATCGTCGGAATGCGCGCCGTCACTGCCGCTCGCCGGATTGCCTTCTCGTCGAACCATGGCTCAAGCCCAGTCGGCGTGTTGACGATAAGCTGAATTTTCTGGCCTTTGATGAAGTCAACCACGTTGGGACGCCCTTCTTTCACTTTGTAGACGCGCTCTACATTCATCCCTGCGGATTCGATCACGTCGGCGGTGCCTGCGGTCGCAACCAGCTTAAATCCCATGTCGACAAATTTCCGCGCGACTGAAACCACGTGGCGCTTGTCGTTGTCGGTGACGCTGATGAATACTGTGCCTTTGATCGGCAGCTTCTGTCCAGCCGCCAATTGCGCCTTGGCAAAAGCTTCGCCGAAGTTGTCGGCGACGCCCATTACTTCGCCGGTGGATTTCATCTCCGGTCCCAGCACCGTGTCGACGCCGGGAAATTTATTCCAGGGAAATACCGGGGACTTCACATAGTAGTGGCTTCCGGTATCGAGGTCGGCGCGATTCTTGATGTTCTCCGGGAGGAATTCGCGCAGCTTGCGTCCGGTCATGAGCCGAGCCGCAATCTTCGCCATGGGCACGCCAGTCGCCTTCGAAACATAAGGCACGGTGCGCGAAGCCCGGGGATTCACTTCCAACACATAAACTTTGCCGCCGTCGGCGCCGTCGCCGCTAATTCCGCCGCTTCCGCGTGGAATGGCAAACTGAATGTTCATCAAGCCGACAACCTTCAATGCCCGCGCCAGCTTGAATGTGTATTCGCGCATGCGTTCCAACAACGGCTGCGGAATATCGACCGAAGGCAGCACGCATGAAGAATCGCCGGAGTGTATGCCGGCTTCTTCGATGTGCTGCATGATTCCACCGATGACCACGTCCTCGCCGTCGGAGAGCGCGTCCACGTCCACTTCGATCGCGTCTTCGAGGAAATGATCGATCAGCACCGGACGATCGTGCGAATACTCGACCGCCTCTTTCATGTAGCGGACGATCGACTCCTCGTCGTAGGCGATGACCATGGCGCGTCCGCCGAGCACATACGAGGGCCGCACCAGCACCGGATATCCAATGCGCTTCGCGCCCGCAATAGCTTCGTCAATAGAAGTTGCCATCACGCCGGGAGCCTGCGGAATTTGCAACTCTTCTAGCAGCTTGTTGAAGTGTTTGCGGTCTTCCGCCAGGTCGATCGACTCAGGCGATGTGCCAATAATATTGACTCCCGCTTGCTTTAGCGGCAGCGCCAGGTTCAACGGAGTCTGTCCGCCGAACTGCACGATCACGCCGACCGGCGCACCCTTCGCAGTCTCGTGCTCGTAAATTTCCCAGACGTCTTCGAAAGTCAGCGGCTCGAAGTAGAGGCGGTCGCTGGTGTCATAGTCGGTCGAAACCGTCTCAGGATTGCAATTAATCATGATGGTCTCGAAACCATCATCGCGCAGCGCAAAAGACGCGTGGCAGCAGCAGTAATCGAATTCAATTCCCTGCCCAATACGATTCGGCCCGCTGCCCAGAATGATGACTTTTTTCTTGTCGGTCGGCGCGGCCTCGTCTTCGTCTTCGTAAGTCGAATAGAGATACGGCGTATGACTTTCGAATTCCGCGGCACATGTGTCAACGCGCTTGTAGACGGGCTTCACCCCATGCTTCTTGCGCATGTGCCGAACTTTTTCTTGCCCTTCAAGCCGCCACGCCTGGGCCAGTCGACCATCGGAGAATCCCATGCGCTTCGATTCGCGCAGCACTTCCGTCGGGATCGACTCCATCGGATGCTTTTCGAGTTCCAGTTGCTGGTCGTTGATTTCCTTCAGCTGATACAGGAACCACGGATCCATCGAGGTCATCTTCGCAACCTGCTTCACCGTGTGTCCCTGGCGCAGCGCGTATTGCACATAGGCCAGCCGCTCGGGATGCGGCGTAACTAATCTCTGAGTCAAGATCTTCGGCTCGATCTTGCCGCCGCCGACGCGCTTGCCCGTATCGAGCGAGCGAATGCCCTTCATCAGCGCTTCTTTGAAGGTGCGGCCAATGGCCATGACTTCGCCGACCGATTTCATCTGCGGGCCCAGCGTGTCGTCTGCGCCGGGGAATTTTTCGAACTGCCACTTCGGAATCTTCACGACGACATAGTCGAGGGTCGGCTCGAAACAGGCCGGAGTCTTGCGCGTGATGTCGTTGGGAATTTCGTCGAGCGTGTATCCGACGGCAAGCTTGGCGGCAATCTTGGCGATGGGGAATCCCGTGGCCTTCGAGGCCAACGCCGATGAGCGCGACACGCGCGGGTTCATCTCGATCACGACCATGCGTCCGTTCTCAGGGTCGACGCCAAATTGAATATTCGATCCGCCGGTGTCGACGCCGATTTCACGAATGACGGCAATCGACGCGTCGCGCATAGCCTGGTACTCGCGGTCAGTCAGCGTCTGCGCCGGAGCGACCGTGATGGAATCACCGGTGTGAACGCCCATGGGATCGAAGTTTTCAATCGAACAGATGATGATGACGTTGTCTTTCGTATCGCGCATCACCTCAAGCTCGAATTCTTTCCAGCCCAGCACTGACTCTTCGATCAGCGCCTCGTGCACAGGAGAGAAATCGAGTCCGCGTCCCAGTACTTCTCCCATTTCTTCGCGATTGAAGGCAATGCCGCCGCCCGATCCACCGAGCGTGAAAGAGGGGCGAATGATGACGGGAAATCCGATTTTGCCCGCGAACTCCAAGCCGTCTTTAATGTTGTTGACCAGCGCAGATTTGGGTACGTCGAGGCCGATCTTCTGCATCGCGTCTTTGAAGACGAGGCGGTCTTCGGCCTTTTTGATGGCAGTAACATTCGCGCCGATGAGCGTGACGTTGTATTTTTCCAGCACGCCGCCGTCGGAAAGCTCGATGGCCAGGTTGAGGGCAGTCTGACCTCCGACTGTAGGCAACACCGCAAACCCCGCGCCCGGCGACATTTCACGCTCAATGCGAATAATTTCTTCCAGGTATTCCAGCGTGAGCGGCTCGATATAAGTGCGATCGGCCGACTCCGGGTCCGTCATAATAGTCGCCGGATTCGAGTTGGCGAGTATGACCTCGTAGCCCTCAGACTTGAGCGCCTTGCAAGCCTGCGTGCCAGAGTAATCAAACTCCGCCGACTGCCCGATGATGATGGGGCCGGAGCCAAGGATCAGAATCTTTTGTATGTCAGTGCGTTTAGGCATGAAAGTCAGGGGACCGTGTCATTTGCTTTGCAAAAGTCTGGCAAGGTTATTTCAGGCCGGATCTCGGTATCGCGCGGCCATTGAAGATGTTCGACAGTGGGCCGAAGCGATCGCTCCTGAGATCGCGATCTTCCACAAGAAAGCGTTCCCAGCGTCGATGTCTGAGGCGGCGGGACTTCAAAATAAAAATCGTGAACGATCTTGCCGTTGCCGAGGCCGAGGGTACCGTGGAAGTGCTCGAAGCACCGCATCGGTTGCGTCGAATCACTCTTGTACAGATAGGGCGTAGCAGGTAGACCGTATCCGGTTTGTTGTGTCCGTTTAATGTCAAGCGAGAAGTCGGTATTTCCATTCGAATCAACTGGGCGACAGACGACCTGTGCTGACAGGGCGCTCAATAGACCGAAGATTGCGATTACGAATCTCATGTTTCACTTACCGCGGACCGCTCACCCTTTCCACTCCTCCATCATCTTCGTGAACTCCTTAAACAGATAATGCGAGTCATGCGGTCCTGGCGCTGCTTCCGGGTGATATTGCACGCTGAACAGCGGCAGATTTCTGTGCCGTAGTCCTTCCAAAGTCTGGTCGTTCAAGTCTATGTGCGTCAGCTCGACTTCACTCTCCGGCAGCGAATCCGGATCAACAGCGAAGTTGTGATTATGCGCCGTAATCTCGATCTTCCCGGTCTTCAACTGCTTCACCGGATGATTCCCGCCGTGATGCCCAAACTTCAGCTTGAACGTTTTTCCACCGAGCGCAATGCCCGTGAGCTGATGTCCCAGACATATTCCGAAAATCGGCTGGCGTCCCATCAAGCGCCGAATCGCATCTACTGCATACGTGCACGGCTCCGGATCACCGGGGCCGTTCGACAGGAACACACCGTCCGGTTTCAACGCCAGCACATCTTCCGCAGGAGTCTGCGCCGGAACCACCGTCACTTTGCAGCCTTCACCGCGCAGCTTCCGCAAAATATTCTGCTTGATGCCGAAGTCGTAGGCGACAACATGGAAGCGCGGCGGCTCATCTTTCACCCCAACAACCGCCGTCGGCTCGTGCGAGCGCTCGCCCACTTCCCATACGTAAGGCCGCTTGGTGCAGACGACTTTCGCCAGGTCCATACCATCCATTTTCGGCAACGCACGCGCCTTGGCGATCAGCTTGTCCGCGTCGCTCTCAATGGTTGAGACCACGCCGCGCATCACGCCATTTGTACGCAAGTGCCGCACCAGCGCGCGCGTGTCGATATCCGACAGCACGGGCACATTGAACCCTTCCAGATATTCTTCGGCCACCTGCTGCGAGCGCCAGTTCGAGCTCACGCGCGAAAACTCGCGCACAATCAGCCCTTCGATCCACGGACGCGTGGCTTCGTTGTCGTCGTCGTTCGTGCCGTAGTTGCCAATTTCTGGGTTGGTCAGGACAACGATCTGGCCTGAGTAGGAGGGATCAGTAAAAATTTCCTGATAGCCGGTGATGGAAGTATTAAAAACTACTTCCCCGTAACATTCGCCTTTGGCGCCGTAGCCTTTGCCTCGGAAGACTCGGCCGTCTTCCAGCGCAAGGATTGCCTGCATTGTCGCTCCGGGGAGTGGATTTTAAAGATTTTAACAGGGATTGTAGGATCGGCCAACATGGAACTTAAATTTCGGCAAAGAAATTCCACTCTACGCACGAACCTGCAACTTTTCTGGAAATCTCACCGCACGCGTCCCATTTTTCCCATCGGCCAGTAGCCAAACACCGCCTTGCCGTAGATGTAACTCTGATCGACGGGACCGAAGTCGCGGCTGTCGTTCGACATCGACCGATGATCTCCGAGCACGAAGAAACAATTCGGCGGCACCACCTGATCTGGATAAGACCGCGCGTCAGTGTAAGCCGGAGGGACGTAGTCCTCGTCGAGGGCCTGACCGTTCACGTAAACTTGCCCGCCGTCGATGCGGATGCGGTCGCCCGCCATTCCGATCACGCGCTTGATGTAGCTCTTCGAAGGATCGCGCGGATAACGGAAGACGACAACATCCCCGCGCTCAATCGGTTCCAGCCGGTAGACGAATTTATTGACGAAGATTCGTTCCTGGTCGTCGAGCGACGGCATCATGCTGGTGCCCTCGACCTTCACCGGCTGGTAAATGAAAACGATGATGAACGCGGAAATGGCCAGCGAGACGATCAGATCGCGAATCCAAACCCCAAGCCCTGGCCGCGGACGCGGCGCGGGAGCAACCGGAACTGGCTCAGAAGCCGCGGGTGCAACGGGTGTCGCCACAGACAAATTCTGGCCGGTGCTGAGCGGATCCTGCATGAGTCCCTATTGTATTCCGCATTGTCAGGTTGGCCAAACCGCCAGACGGAAACGTGATCGAAGCATTCTTCCGGTCGGGTTACAATATTAAATGTCGGGAGAACTCATGCCACGAATTCTTGGTAATCATAATCTTCTGTACCGCAGCTTGACTCTGGTATTTCTCTTCGTCATCACGCTCGGACTCTCCGCACAGTGGGCTGCGCCAGCCGACGAAGGCGGAGCGGGAATCCCCGCCTACAATGCCGGGCCTCCGGCAAAGGGCGCGAAGCTGCCTCCAATCTTGACTAAGGCCGACCTTTGGGGAGGCGATGCTCAGAACGAATTCCAGACCCATGCCTATGAGCTCGCGGCCAAAATTCCGAACGTGCTGCATCAGCAGCCCTGCTATTGCTATTGCGACCGCATGGGTCACAACAGCCTGCACAGCTGCTTTGAAGGCACGCACGGCGCCCAGTGCTCCACCTGTTTGAAGGAGCTCTACTACTCCTACCAGCAGACCAAGAAGGGCAAGACCGCCTCGCAGATTCGGGCCGGAATCATCAAGGGCGACTGGAAGCAGATCGATCTGCAAACGGCCTCGGCGATTAACTAGCGCCGAGCTGCGAGTACTGAGTACCGAGACATCCCCGATGCTTGCCGTGTGTACTCGTCACTCACTGCCGCCAGGGTTTACCCGGTACTCGCGACTGGGTACTCGGTACCCACTCCCCACGTTGCTCTAAACCCACCCTTTGAGTGATACTTGATCATTCAGCGTTGAAGGCAATTTGCAAGGAGTCCCCCATTACCAAGAGCACAGGAAGAGTTTTGCACATGGCTCAGAAACCTACCGCGAAAAAAACCGTGGCGGAAGATCCGCGCTATACGCAGGCATTGCAGAGCTACGAAGCCGGCCTGCGAGCTATGCAGGAACATAAATACGACAAGGCGAAGCCGCATTTTCAGAAAGTGGTCGCCGGGCCGGTTCGAGAACTGATCGATCGCGCCAACATTCATCTCAGCATTTGCAACCAGCATCTCGAACGTTCCACCGCCACCCAGTTCGGCAGTTCTGAGGAACACTTCGACTACGCGGTTTCGCTCATGAACCTCGGCGACTACGTGACCGCGCGGGAGCACCTCGACAAACTGCATAAGCAGGCTCCGAATGCCGACTACGTCATCTACGGCCTGGCTGCGCTGGATTGCCTGACCGGGCATGTGGAAGATTCTTTGCGGCGCCTTGACGAAGCCCTGCGCATGAATTCTGCACTGCGATTCCAGGCTCGCAACGATTCCGACTTCCAGAATCTTGCCGAAGATCCGCGCTTCACGGAACTGCTTTACCCCGATCCGGGCGCCGAACTCGACTCGTCCGAGGGCAACTACGGAGAAGAAGAGCCAGGATAGTTTTCGCCCCGCGACGGGCCTCGATGGAAACCAGAACCACCGAATTAATGACGTCAGAGAAGGCCGTGCGCGAACGCGGCCTTCGCGTCGTTGCCATCGGCGGCGGCACCGGCCTTTCCACTCTCCTCAAAGGGCTGAAGCGCTTCGTGCTTTCCTCGACTGAGCTTCTGTCGGTCACGCCGGACGCTCCAGTCATCCGCGATCTCAGCGCCGTGGTTACGGTCAGTGACGACGGCGGCTCCAGCGGCCGCCTGCGCAAGGAATTCAACATGTTGCCGCCAGGCGACATTCGCAACTGCATTGTCGCGCTGAGCGAAGACGAGGCCTTGCTCTCGAAGCTTTTTCGCCACCGCTTTGAAAAAGGTTCCGGGTTGGAAGGTCACAGCTTCGGCAACTTATTTCTCGCGGCGCTCACTTCGCTTACTTCCGATTTCTCCGAGGCGGTGCGGCTCTCTTCCGAAATCCTGCTTACTCGCGGCCACATCTATCCCGCAACCACGTCGAACATCGAGTTAGAAGCCTTCATGCAGGACGGCAGCCGGGTGCGGGGTGAGACCAACATCACTGCCAGCAAAGTGCGCATTAAGGAACTGGTTCTGGTTCCTCCTGATGTAGAGCCGATGCCGCAGACACTGGAAGCCATCGCCAATGCCGATTTGATTACCATCGGCCCCGGCTCGCTGTTCACCAGCTTGATCCCGAATTTGCTGGTGCGCGGAATCTCGCAGGCGATCGTAGCTTCGCCCGCGATCAAAGTGTACGTATGCAATCTGATGACGCAGGCCAATGAAAGTCTTGGCTTAACTGCCTCCCAACATATTGAGGCTCTCAATGGCCACGCTCACGAACAACTCTTTAACTACGCCTTCCTCAATCGCACTCCGGTGTCTGACGAATTGAAGGCCAAATACGCTAGTGAAGGCGCATGCCAGATCGTCAATGATCTCGACGCTATCGAAGCATTAGGTGTGATTCCAGTCTTAGGCGAATACCTGGAAGAAGCCGGGGTGGCTCGACACAACACGGTGCGCGTCGCCCGCGACCTAATGGAACTGGCCGCTGAACATCCGCGGCGGCGGCGGACCGTGCCGGCCGCTAGCGTCTCATAGTCCGGACATTTCCTTACTCGAAACGCGAAGTCCCAGGCGCGACTGCAGGTGCTTGCGGTATCGGCGACTGAGGCTAAGCTTAACGCCGTTTTCCAGGAGCACGTCATATTCCCCGTCTTCGCTAAGCGTCAGTCCGCGCACGCGGTCCAGCCTCACCAGGGTCGAACGGTGTATCCGGCAGAACACCTCTGGATCTAATTCCTGTTCCAGTTCGGTGAGGCTGCGGCGCAGCAGGTGCGTCTTCGGACCCGCGTGAATCGACACGTAATAGTCGGAAGCCTCGATCCAGTCGACGTCATCAAGATTCACGAACACAACCTGCCCCAGACTCTTGATCGCGAGGCGGTCGATCTTCCTCGGCCCGTTGTTGCGTTGCGAAATAATTTGCTTGGCACGCTCCAGGGCGCGCTCGAAGCGAGCGTTGTCGAACGGTTTCAGCAGGTAGTCGAGCGCTCCCGCTTCGAAGG
>Ga0210410_10002766_pt1 | contig 15663 bp, 11 predicted proteins | sample IncBWC4MmetaG_FD_161058 | JGI IMG/M metagenome (GOLD analysis project Ga0210410, IMG submission 161058) | Forest soil microbial communities from Barre Woods Harvard Forest LTER site, Petersham, Massachusetts, United States - Inc-BW-C-4-M | ecosystem: Environmental > Terrestrial > Soil >... | reverse complement strand
GTGCGCGAGCCGTGGGAAACTCAGCTGGGTGTGATTTCCGGAGCGAAGCTCGTGCCGCTGAATACGATTCCCAACAACATGGACCTGTTTACCGCGGCAGAAGAAATTGTCATCTATTGCCATCACGGAATGCGCAGCCTAAATGCGGCGACGTGGCTTCGTTCGCAAGGAGTTGATGGTGCGCGTTCGCTGACCGGTGGCATCGAGCGTTGGTCCACGGAAATCGATCCGAAAGTTCCGAGATACTGAGGCGCGCCGGACGGAACGAAAGGGAATTATGGCAAAGCAAAAAATAAAATTCATAAACAAGCCAACTTGAACGTCCTGCCGCAAAGCAAGAGGTCTCTTGCTGGAAGAAGGTGTGGAGCTGGAATCGCGGGACATGGGAAAGGATCGCTTGTCCGCGGCGGAATTGGACGCGCTGATCGGCGATCGTGATTACAAATTATTTCTCAATACGCGTAACGAGCTTTATCGCGAACGGAACATGAAGGAACATCCACCGTCGCGGGCGGAAGCAGTAAAAATGATGGCGGCCGAGCCGAATCTGATTCGCCGGCCGATCGTTATAAGAGGCAAGAACATTCACGTCGGCTGGGACGAAGAAGCGCTGAAGAAATTTGTAAAATAATTGCCACGGAACCGGGAGCCGATTTGACGCCGCCAATCATCGACATCCACATTCACATTCAGCCGCTGCACATGTTCAAACCGGAGCCGCTGGCGCTGATTAAGAAAGGCCGCAAGGACTACGCCGACGTCGAAAAGTATTCAGCCGATCCAAAAGCGTTCCTGGGATTTCTGGATTCACTCGGAGTGGAACGAGCCGGGCTGATTAATTACGTTGCCCCGGAATTGATGGGGTTTCCACCGGCAGTGAATGACTGGATTGCGGAATATTGTTCGATCGCGCCGGATCGTCTTCTCGCGTTTGGCTCGGTGCATCCGAAATTTATTGTCGATGCGGGCGCGGAAGTGGATCGACTGGCGAAGCTCGGCATTCGCGGATTGAAAGTCCATCCGTCGCATCAAGTTTATTCGCCAAACGCGTATCGCGAAGGACTCGGGCCGCTTGCGCTTGTTTACGAACGCGCGCAAGCACACGGCATGCCGGTGATGATTCATACCGGCACGTCAATTTTCCCTGGCGCGCGAAATCTTCACGCGCATCCGATGCTTACGGATGACGTGAGCATCGACTATCCCAATTTGGTGGTGATTCTGGCGCACGGCGGCCGTCCGCTGTGGATGAATGAGGCATTTTTCCTGGTGCGCCGCCACAAAAACATGCACATGGATATTTCCGGAATTCCGCCACACAAGTTAATGGAATATTTTCCGCGCATCGAAGATATCGCCGATAAAGTTTTGTGGGGCACAGACTGGCCTGGCCCCGGCGTGCCGGAAATTCGCGGAAACATTGAGAAATTCATGGCGCTGCCGCTATCGGAAGCAGCAAAACGAAAAATTCTGTACGATAATGCCGCGCGAATGTTCCCTGTCAAAAAATAAGGAGCAAGAAGAATGGAAGTTAAAACCATCGCCGTAATTGGCGCCGGAACCATGGGACGCGGAATCGCTTACGCCGCCGCGTTCGGCGGATACCGCACAATTCTGGAAGACATCACGCAGTCGATGCTGGACGCGGGACTAGACTACATTCGCACGTCGCTAGATGAAGCGGTTACGCGCGGCAAACTTATCGGTGAGCAGCGCGACCGCGCGTTCGCGCAACTCGGTTCCGCGCATTCCGTGGAAGAAGCCTGCCGGGAAGCGGACATCGTGATCGAAGCGGTTCCCGAAGAAATGGAAATTAAGTTGGAAATTTTCACGCTGCTGGATAAATTCGCGAAGCCCGGCGCGATATTTGCGTCGAACACGTCGTCACTTTCGATCACGGAAATGGCGGCGATCACCTGCCGACCGGAAAAATGCGTGGGCCTCCACTTTTTCAATCCGGTTCCGAAAATGAAATTGCTGGAAGTTGTGCGAGGCCTAGAAACTTCTGAAGATACAATCACCACCTGCCGCGAAATCGGCGCGCGCATGGGAAAAGAAGTTGTGGTAGTTCGCGAAGCGCCGGGATTTATTACTAGTCGCATTAACGCCATGATTGGCAACGAAGCCTTCTTTATGCTTGAAGAGGGAATCGCCACCGCCGCCGATATTGATAAGGCGCTGAAGCTCGGACTGAATCATCCAATGGGCCCATTTGAATTGGTGGACTTGGTTGGGCTGGACGTGCGTCTTTCCATTCTGGAATATCTTCACAAAACTTTGGGCGATAAATACCGCCCGGCCCCGCTCCTGAGGCAATATGTGAAAGCGGGCCGCCTGGGACGAAAATCCGGCCGCGGCGTTTTCGACTATCCTTCCGCAAAATGACGGGCGGCTGTAGTGGAAGTCGAACCCGGCGTCGGCCCCTAATCCAAAATAGAAACCTTGCTACTTCGAGCATCCAGGGTCTAGGTTTGGGCGCGAGTTACGTAAACTCGTTGCGTTTGCACCAGAAGGCCGCTGGCTGATTTCAGGCGGTTTCGATCATGCGATTCGCATCTGGGATGCCACAACTGGGCAGCAGGTGCGCACTCTTTCGGGCCACTCCGACGTGATCAATTCCGTGGCCGTGAGTCGTGATGGACATAATCTCGCATCCGGCGGCAACGACCGGACCATAAAGATTTGGCGCCGATTGGACTAGGCCGCATCGCGGCGATCACCTATAACGATTGCAGATCCCGCTGAATGCAGCTGAAACGCAGGAAACCACTATTCCTTCGGCGGCATCGCACTGGTAGCATCGGGGTGCGTCCCGGCGAAGGCGCTGCTCTATCCACCATCGGTTAGGAGATATCATGCGCATCAAGCATGTGCTCGTCGCTGCGATTTTCTGTTTGTTCGCGGTCACACTTCTTCAAAGCCAGTCCGCGTCCGCGCCCAACGGCGAAATCAAGTTCGCCAGCCAGCCTTACGTTCCGCAGGATACGAATGCCATCCGCGTGAAAGCCACTATGGTGGACGTGAACGTGGTCGTCCGCGATTCGCATGGGCAAGCCATCAGCGGACTGACGCGCGACGATTTCGAAATTTACGATCAGGGTAAAAAGCAGAAGATTACTTTGTTCACGCCGGAACTGGCGCATCCGCCGGTCGTTGAAGTGGCTGCGCCCAAAACGACCGCTGAAGCCCCCGCGATTCCTCCAGCCCCGGCTCCTGCCACGCCTCCGCGATACCTCGGCCTTTATTTCGACGATATCAACATGACTATGTCGGAGTTGGTCTTCGTGAGGAAGGCCACGGAGACTTTTGTGCGCGATTCCATGGACGAAACCGACCGCGTCGCGGTTTTCACATCATCCGCCGCCGTCACGCAACAATTCACCAGCAATAAGCAGCAGCTCTTGGACGCCATCGGAAAGGTGCTATCGCATACGCACATAACTGCTTCCGGCTGTCCAATCATGACTCCTTACGAGGCCTACGAGATTGGTCTGTTTTCTCGCGAACATAATGACGCGCTTGATCTCGCGGTCACGGAGAACCGTGAGCATCTATGCTGTGCGCGCGATTGCGTGGAATACGTGCTCACCAGCGCGCAGAACGTACTTTTCCAGAATGAAATTTATGCGCAAGATACTTTAGGAGTTCTGGGCGATGTGATTCGTTACATGGAAAAAATGCCCGGACGGCGGTCGCTGGTCATGGCTTCCGGCGGATATCTTTCCGTCACCAACCAGGTTCTCCAAGCGCAAGACAAAATGATTGCCAACGCGATTCACGCCGGAATTATCGTCAGCACCCTCGGCGCGAAAGGTCTAACCGCGGATTACGACTACTCTCAAGGCATGGAAGTTTTCAAACGCGCTTCGTCCAAGAACGCGTTCGCGTCGTTGCTCAACATCATGGAAAAGCAAGCGTCCGACGATGGCTTGTCGTCAATCGCCCAGGGGACTGGCGGAAAATTTTTCCACGATAACAACGACATGGTGACCGGACTTCGGCAAATGGCGGAATTGCCGGCAGCGTCCTACATTTTGGCGTTTTCTCCGGATGAAGTGAAAGACGATGGCCTGTTTCACAGTTTGAAAGTAAAGGTTCCCGCGCGGCGAGACGTAAAAATCAGCGCCCGCCCCGGCTACTTCGCGCTGACCAGAGAACAAGCCGCGCCTGCTGCAAAACTTCAAAGGCTCGATAAGGAAGTCCTGGCGTCTGACATTCTCACTGAACTCACCGCGGAAGTCGTCACTGAATCCGCGCGGCTCGGCTCCGGCGAATCGGGATTAAAAGTAGCCGTCCACGTTCCGGGCCACAGCCTGCTCTTCAAGAAGGAAAATAAAGGTCACAACGAGCGGGTGATTTTTATTACCGCGCTGTTCGATATGCAGAATCATTATCTGGCGGGCACGGAAGCCGTGATGGACATGCGACTCAAGGATGCCACGTTCACGCAGATCGCCCGCGATGGCGTGAACGCGAAAGCCACGCTGCAACTTCCGCCCGGACGCTATCGTCTTCGCCAGGTCGTGCAGGAAGTGGTCGGTGGACGCATGGCTACGATCGACCGCGAAGTCGAAATCCGCGACGTGTCCGTGACTCCGCGGCACGCGCCGCTTTCAAACGCGCTGGAGTGAACTGAACTCCGCGCCGGACAAATCCAGGGGGCGGCCCTGCGACACGCCGCCTGCAATCCTCCACCGCTCAGTCCACTTTCTTCACCGAAGTCTTCGCTGAAAGCACCATCATGTACGGATCCAACTCCACCTTATCCGGCATCATGGGAACTTTCACGCTGACCGGCGTCTCTTTGCCCAGTACCGCGATCGTTCCCCGCGCAACTTTGTCTTTGCCGTAGGTCATAGCCAGCGGAATCGGCATGAACCACTTTTCATTCTCGGGCAGCCCGTCCTGAAAAAGCGTACCTTTCAACATTGCGCTTCCGTCGGGCTGTTTTTCCAGATGGTATTCCAAACGGTAAGAAGGCAGTGCTTCGTTGTACACCCATTGCCGGAAAAACCAGCCCAGGCCTGCCAGCTCGTACTTCTTCGCAATTTCGGTGCTTTGAAAATGTTCGTTCGCCACTGCAAGAAAATCCTCGGTGCTTGCTTTCTGGCCTCGATATCGCGCGTCGAAATCTTTCATCATGTCGAAGAAAGGTTTGTCGTCCAGTGTTTCCGGGTCGGTGAACAGGAAATGCAGCATGCGGACAACCAGGGCGGCTTTACTTACTGCTACTTGGTAGTATCCGTTTTTCGTTTCCAGCGTGTTCAACCGGTGGCCGACAATCATGGGGCCAATTGTCGCCACCATCCCAGGACCGAGCCCGGTCTGAGTTCCCGGAGCGGCGCGCAGAAATTCGTGCATGGTATCAATCGTATCCAGCAATGAATGCAGCTTGTCTCGCTGGCCCATGTACAGCAGGCTGAAATATTTCGCGAATCCGTTGTTCATCCATTCATCGCGATAGGAGCGGATGGAAATTTCACTGCCGAACCACTGCTCTGCCACTGTTTGCGAAATAAATCCCAGGCGTCGGGCGTCAAATCCATACTCAAATCTATAATTAATTGCGCCGCCGGGCAGGATGAGCATGGTTGCAGCCGTGCTCGGCGTCTGGCCGCAGGCATAAACTCCGTGAAGGACGTGGTACGGATACTCGCCGAACTGCAAAGTGAAATACTGAATGTTGTTGCTCATCTCCGCCGCGATGAAGTCATTGTTCGGGGCCTTTGACGTTCCATTCGGACTCACAATCCAGTAGTAGTCGAAGGGAACCGCGGTTTCTTCTCCCTTGAACGGCTTATCGTATTTTTTGTACTGTCCCAGTCCAAATGAAATGCGCGGGACGGGCGCATCCATCACCCACTCGGATGCGATCAGCCCCTTCTGCGCCGACGGTTGATCCCCCTTGTAATCCCCAGCCGCTACGGTTGCCTCATGTTTACTGTGATTGATCAACAGCCGGTAAGTGGATCTCTGATACGCGTCGTGTCTGGGATACCAGCTGTCCGAGAGCGGAAATACGCAGAGATTTACACTCGCACCCGTGGCGATATGCTTGCCCTCGAGGCGCATCGTCAGCGTCATCTTGTCTCCGCGTTTCGCCGGTGCCGGCAAGAACACCGTCAGTGTGCAATCCCAATCCTCTTGAATCGCGTCCAATGGCTTGCCGTCTGGCCCGTTCACAAATTTCAACCGCAGAGAATCTTTGCGCCGCAAATCTTCACGACTGGATAAGTTTTCGTTCAACGCGAATTGAATCGCGGTCACGCCATCCTGCAACACTTCGATATCCATCCGGTCGGTGTACTTCAACCAGGTTCCCGGATTGCTCAAATCCATATCCATGTCGTGATGCCGGATGGCGATCTGATCGTTGACGTCCGAATAAGCGACAATTCCTTTGGCGTAATCATCTTCGGAAAGGAACGCCATCCACAATTCATTCCAGCAGAACAGCGAGTTGTAACGGAAGATGACGCCTTTCTCGCCGCCGTTCAAGCGGAACACCGAGGTGGGAATTCGCGTCTGCGGATCGAATACGTATGTGAATTTTCCGCGCTTTCCTTTGTCAAACTGCGCGATAAAAATCCCCGGGCTTTCATGGTTCAACAGTGAAATGGAAAGCCGCCCCGCGATGTTTGCGCCCCCTTCTTTCAGCATGTCCGGGTCAAAGTTCGTGGCCAGCCTTTGCGCTTCCGCGCTCAAGGGCACATCCGCCGGAGTGGTTTTGTCCCGGATCGTCTCGAACGAACCATCGCTGAAACAAAGCACCGCCGTCTTGAAATCCGATGCCACGTCCGGCGCGTTCAGCAGTCTTTTCACATTCTGTTTCTCGAATTCGTTTGGCGGAGGTTCGGTGCGGAATGTCCCGTCTCCGATGAACACCGCGGCGTAAATATGTCCATTGATCGCCGCCGAAAAATAAAATATTCCACTCGTAAAGGTGAGTTCTGCACGGTCAACATGAATTACCAGGTTATTCGCGCTGGCCCGCTTGCCGCCCAATTTGAAAGTTTTCAGAGCGTTATACAGTTTCTTCGAATCCAGAGGAGTTTGCTGCGACGAAGCACGGGGGACTATCCCCACGAGGAGCCAAGCGCAAACCGACAGCCTGCAAATCCACTTCAGTCGCATTTGAACCTCCGAGGGCATCCGCCACGACCGCGTTGGGCTCGTGGTAGCGGCGTGTTCCAATTCTTCCTTCGCGGCTCTAGCGCACTCGATACTCTGTGTAAACGTTCCGGAAAGTTATACTCCATCTGTAGCTGCGGCCGCACCAATAGAATTGGTCCTGGTACTATCTGCCACCTCTAAAATGCGCTTGAGCAAAATCGAAGACGCTTCGCGCCCTTCAATTCCTGATGGCGCAGACGTCTATTTACAGGCTTGCCCGGAAGTACGAAGGGTCTGCGTAGCGTGGGCCTCAGTACGATATGATGTCACTGAAATGTACGCCGAAAACTTGCCGCCGAAATCACCCTTTGAGTTGATTCATCTGTCTGTCGGCGATTTGACGGAGAGCGACGCCGATGCCATCGTCAATGCCGCGAACAACGATTTGATCCTCGGCGGAGGGGTTGCCGGAGCGATTCGCCGCAAAGGCGGCGACGCAATTCAGCGCGAATGCAGCGAGATTGGCTCGATTCCCATTGGCGGCGCGGCGATTACCGGAGCTGGGAATCTGAAGGCGCGCTATGTGATTCACGCGGCCAGCATGCAGCTGGGAGGCAGCGCTACAGCGCAGGCGCTACGCAGTTCGACGGCGCATTCGTTGCGTATCGCGAGAGAAAAGAAATTGACGAGCATCGCATTTCCGGCGGTCGGCTCCGGTATAGCAGGATTTCCTCTGCGCGAATGCGCGGAAATTATGTTGCATGAAACCGCGAAGCATTTGAGCGGCGCGACATCTCTGAAGCGCGTGGATTTTGTATTGTTTGATGCTGCCGCGCTGAAAACATTTCAAGAAGTGTTCGCTGCGTTGGAAGCGGAACTCGGGAATAGCGCCGGGTCCGGCAAAGGCGCAGCGGGGAATGACTAGCCCGGTGGAGCATCTCGTAGAAAAAGTGCGGACGGAAATTGCGCGATACGAACATCCGCGATTTGATTTCAGCGCGCGGCCGGCGGCGGAAGGAGTCGAAGTTCTAATCGATTTCAAGCCGCAGGGAGTGGAAGTTCACCGCTACGTTTTTCTTTTGCGTCCGCGCGAAATTGAAAACAAACAATTCCCGTGGAGTTTTCAGAAGCAGCTATGCGACTGCCTGCACGATTACGTAATCGAAATGTTCACGCTGAATCCGCAACGCGACGACACATGACACCGCAAGAACAAACGCCGTTGGCGCGCGAGCTCGCCGCGCGCATCGCCGCACACGGCCCAATCACCTTCGCGGAGTACATGGAAACGTGCCTTTATCACCCGCGGCACGGATATTACAGCAGCGCCAAGCGCACGCGGTTTGCCGATTACTACACCAGTGTGGATGTGCATCCGATATTCGGGCGCCTGTTGGCGCGTCAACTGGAACAGATGTGGCGCGTTCTCGATCGGCCGTCGGAATTCTTCGTTGTTGAATCGGGGGCAGGCGTTGGGCGTTTGGCGAAACATATTCTCGATTTTGCTTCGTCGCGCCTGCCGGGATTTTACTCCGTGCTGCGCTACGTTGCCGTCGAGCGTTCTGCCGCTCGCCGTGCTGCACACGAAACTACAATTGCCGCGCATATTACTGCTGGCCACGCAGAATCGAGCGCTACGGTGCCGGCGCAGATTTCTGCCGGCTGCATTCTCTCGAATGAATTATTTGACGCCATGCCCGTTCACCGCGTGGTTCAGCAAGGCGGCACGTTGCGCGAAGTAAATGTCGGCCATTCCGAGGAATTATTCTCGGATCGTGTCAGCAACGTGCTCAGTCCGGGAATCGCGGATTACTTCGCGCGTCAGGAAATTGCGTTGCGGGAAGGGCAGCACGCGGAAGCGAATCTCGCCGCCTGCAAATGGATCTCAGACGCGGCCCGCCGCCTGAATCGCGGATATGTTCTAACTGTGGATTACGGTTATTCCGCACGCCAACTTTACAACCCGCATCGCACGCAGGGCACGTTGCTGGCCTACCGCGATCACAAAGCGAGTGAAAGTTATTATGCCGCGCCGGGCGAACAGGACCTGACCGCGCACGTAAATTTCACCGCGTTGGAACTGTGGGGAAAAGATGGCGGCCTCGGAACACTGGGGCTGGTTCCGCAAAGCCGGTTTCTGGTTTCACTGGGCCGTGAAAATGAATTCGCCGATTTGTACGATGCAGAACAAACTGAAACAGAACGCTTGCGCGCGCAACTGCAACTTTCGTCGCTGATTCATCCGGAAGGAATGGGTGAAACGTTTCAGGTGTTCATTCAACAGAAGGGAATTAGGTCTTCCGCGCCGCTGATTGGCTTGGCGCCGCTCTGAATCCAATCGCGAGAATCCTTCGAACTGAATTCGATCAATTATGGCGGCACTGGCCACGGGTGTTGCTCATCGCCCGGTTACCGGACCTATGGTATTCCGGGGTACCCGAGTAATTGCTTCAATTCCAAAGTATGGACCAGACACTTGGAAGAGCTGCGGGTTCTCGATCCCACCGAGGTTCCGGCCATTCTTACCGAGCACTCGAAGAACCTCCGGAGGTTGTTTGGGAAGAAAGGTTCTGAACGCGGCCCGAAGCAGCAGGCTGTGCGAAAGCCGTGTTCCATTCTTTAGGTGTATTTCGCCAGCGAAAAAACCGTCGGCACCTACAGGCAAGAAAATCTCGTCGCTATAGTCTTTCCATGCATCCTCGAAGAAGTCGGAGGCCGTGAATCCGATTAACGCGCCCGCCGGGAGATTTGAAGCTCCTCTAAAACGGAAAGTGTTCTCACTGTCGTAGCCATTGGCTTCAACAGCGATGTAGTAAGTCGGGGCCGAGAGATGATTCAAGTTGGTTTTTTGAGCCTCACCGATATTATGACTGGAAAAGGCGAATGCTGCGACGAGGACTATACACCGCAGGAATCTCACAAATTGCCTCCAAGAAAACTAGCGCACGGGACGGAATTATAACATTGCTGCCAGCGGTCGTAGTGCATTGGCAAGAGAGTGAGGAATCATAGGCGGAAAACTTGGGTCCCGAATCAAAAAAGTGAGGAGGGCTCTACTGTGACCGCGGTATTGCCTGCTGCCAATTCGTCGTGGAGTCAACGCGACATTGGCGACACTCTCGCGATGATGAGCGCGGCTGCTACTGACCTTCCTTATACGGCTGCTTGGAATACTTGTCGGCTTCTTCCTGCGCACCGCCGGTATTATCACGCGTTTGCTTGGCCAGACGATACTCATTCACCGCGCGCTCGCGCTGGCCGGTGATGTCATAAATCTTGCCCATATAAAGATGCGACCAAGTTTCCACCCATTTGGTGCTCAAATCCATATCGCCGCCAATGGCGCTGCGAAATGAATTCGCGGCCGCGGTGTAATTCTTTTGATAGAAAAACGCTTCGCCCATGCGGAACAGCGCGAGTGAATTATTTTTTTGCACGTCCAGTGCGTGCTGATATTGCTCAATCGCGTCCATGAAGCGGTTTTGATCCTGCAAGGATTCGCCGCGCGAAATGATGGAACGCACGCGGAGCCTTTCGCTGGCTTTCAAAATGTAATCATGCGGATCGAGTGTGATTCCTCCGGGCTTTGGCCGGCCAAAAGTGTCAATCGAAAATGGAGTTTCCGCGCCTGTAACCTGAATCGTCTTGAATTCCGGATTGCCTTCGGTTTGCACTTCGATTTCCACGGGCATACTGAAAGTGTCCAAAGTTTGTTTCACCTTGCCGACAACCTGAAATCCTTTGGCGTTGCGGAACACTTTATAGTCCATGGTAAATTCCGGCACGCCGGTGGAGCTGAGCCACTGCGCGAAAAATGGTTGCAGGCTGTGCGTATTCACCGGCGGAGCAGGCGGAAGCGCACCCGCTGAAATGTTCTTCACGGGTGCCATGGATATGCCCTGAGACTTTGCGTCAACGAATTGCTGAGCGAGATCCTCAAAATCAGAGTTGCGCGCATTCAGTCCTTTATATCGCGCGTAAAAATCTTTTAGCGCGGCGCGAAACTGCTCATCGCCCATCAACTGATGAAGCATGTGGAACACAATCGCGCCTTTGTCCTGAACGACGGACGCATACTGGCTCGTATATGGTTTCAGTTGCCCGGCCTGAGTGATGGGCGAAGCGGTTTCGTACATCAACGCGCGAACTGCGTACTCTTCGATGATCAAATTTACGGCGTCTTTGCCGGATTCCTGCTCAGCATAGAGCGCTTCGCCGTATCGCGCCAGTCCATCTGTGACCCACACATCGGAACTGCTTGCGGGCATCACTGAAACGCCAAACCACTGGGCTGCTGCCAGGCGTGATAGCGAAGGCGTATTTCCGCGGCCGCTCCACTGACGCTGACTTACCAGCGCGAGTCCCGGCGCGGCGAATTCGGTCATGCCGCCATCGGGAAGTTCCGCGACGGTCATGCCTGGATTGGCGAGCGGCCCAAAATCATCGGAGAAATCCGAAATGATTTTCGCCATGTCCCTGCCGAAAAGCTGCGCGGATTCCGTGGAAACAGGAAAGGTGTAAACGGGGACTTTGATTCCGTCGGCGTCTACGGCGGTCATCTGATAGGGAGCAGCGACGAAGGTGCCGCTGGCCTCCTCGCGATCATCGCGGAACGTAAAAAGTTTTTGCTGGGAGGGCGCGGGAGGAAGCTGGCCCGGTTTGATCACGTCGGGCATCGTTACTTTGTCGGAGATCATTTGCGGCGCACCGGCTTTGCCTGTGCCCGCAACTGTAAATGCTTCGGGAACTTGAATCTTGTAAACGCCGGTGTAGCGATTCGACGGATAGTTGGTGAGCGGGAACCAGCGCGCGGGCAGAAGTAAATAGGCGCCGTCAGCATTGATGGACGCGAGACGCACGCCCGGCGCGGGGCTATTTTCTTCGTTGGAAAGCGGGCCAGTATAATCAAAATTCAGCGTGATCTTTTGACCTGCGCCGACCGCCATATCCAAGTCCACTCGAAGCTGAAGCGAGTTGTTGCTCACGCGCTGAAAAGTTTGTGGTTTGCCGGCGGCGTTGGTCACTGCGATCACGTGCAAGTTCGGGTGCAGCTCGACGAGAACGGTGCTGGAGGCGTCGGTGGCCGCGAAATCAACTGTGGCGTGGGCCGTTAACATTTGCGCCGAAGGAGTCAGAGTCGCCATCACGTCATAGTGTGTCGCGCGGAACGCCGGACGTGCCGCGGAGTTCGGGACCATGGGTCCCTGTGCGCGCACCGATGGCGCAGCGCTGCAGGCGATCAACAAAAGGGTCGTAGTGATTGCAGCTTTCAAGATTTTCAAGGGCAATAGTTCCTCGTTCTGGCGGTAACCGCGGCCTTATAGATACTAAGATAGCAGAGAGGCGCTTTGGAGTTGCCAGCGCCTTTTCTCATATCACTGAGGCTTGCGGGGACAGAGCGCATTCGCTTTTCGGCTCCGTACCCGGCGCGGAACCGCTGGATTGCTACTTTAGCATGTCGACGATTACGTCCGCCGCCCGGGAAATAGCGCCGCCGGTACCTAGTTTTCCGCGAACTTCGGCCAGCCCGGCCAGCATTTCGTCCCGCGCCGCTGGCGAATCCAATAGTTTCAGAACTTCGGCGGCGATACGCGGCGGCGTGCAATCCTGCTGCAACAATTCCGGCACCACCTGCCTTCCCAGAATTAGATTCGGCATGGCTACAAATCGCGTCACGATAAAAGTGCGCAGAATCAGCTCGGTAAGGCGCGCGACTTTGTAAACGACAACCATCGGAGTGCCGAGCAGAGCGGTTTCCACGGTGGCGGTGCCGCTGGCTACGATCGCGGCCGAGGCTGACGAGACGGCGTCATAAGTAGCGCCCGATACAATTTTCAGATTCAGGCCGGCGGGGACTCGGAATGAATGTTCCGAGCCACCGGATTTCAGCCGCAGCGTTGCTTCCGAAGTGCCTACGCCCGTCACTAGTTCAGGAGTGATGCTCGGCGCGAGAACGAGTGTGAATTGGCAATCGCGTTTTTGGCGCAAGATTTCTTCGCAGGCACCTAATATCGGCAGCAGATTACGTTGGATTTCATTCATGCGGCTGCCCGGCAGCAGCGCTATGACGGGACGCGCCGCGTCCAGCGAGTGGCGCGCAAGAAAATCCGCGCGCGGCATGGACGGGTGGGCTATATCAACGAGCGGATGTCCGATGAACGTTACCGGCACTCCGGCTTTGCGATAGAACTCTTCTTCAAATGGGAAAATACAAAGGGCGCGCTCGAAGCGTTTGCCGATTTGTTTTGCGCGCCAGGGACGCCACGCCCAGAATTGCGGCGCGACGAAACAGACGCAGCGGATTTTGTTCTGTCGCAGGCGGCGCGCGAGACGCAAATGAAAGCTTGGGAAATCGGTGAGGATGGCCAGCGACGGCTTACGCGCTGCGGCTTCTTCCGAAAGACGGCGCATCGTTTGCTTCAGGACGGGCAGCTTGCTCCATACTTCGCTGATTCCGGAGACAGCGACATCCGAGGAATGCGCGATTAATTCAACGCCCGCTTCGTCCATCCGTTCACCGCCCATGCCGAAAAGATGCGCACCGGTGCGCCGCGCGAGTTCCGCGGCCAGATGCGCGGCGTACATGTCGCCGGAAGCTTCTCCGGCGGAAATAAATATTTGGCGCGGGTTTGTTTCAGCGGGCATTCGAGCTGCGAGAGTGCGCGACGTCAGGGGTTAAAACCCCTGATTTTTCCCACCTGTACGGCACGAGTAAACTCGTGCCCTGTTACGAATCATCTCCCACAAATCTCAGTCATTCGCTGGCAAAGGCTCGGCGGCTGCGGCTCCAGGCAATCCCGGAGGAACTCCGCCACGCAATTCCTGATCTTTGTACTGCAGCTGATAGAGGCGGTAGTAGATTCCCCGTTCGGCCAGCAACTCCTGATGCGATCCTTTTTCGCGCAACTTACCTTTGTGGAAAACGAGAATTGAGCCGGCATGCTGAATGGTGCTGAGGCGATGCGCGATGACCACGGCGGTGCGTCCCTGCAACAGGCGATCGAGAGCTTCGCGAATCATTTCTTCCGTTCGAGTGTCCACGCTGGAAGTGGCTTCGTCGAGGATCAGGAAGCGCGGATTGTGCGCCAGCGCGCGGGCAAAACTTACAAGCTGGCGCTGGCCGACGGAAAGCGTGGCGCCGCGTTCGGTGATTTCCGTTTCCACGCCGCGTTGCAGAGATTGCAGCAGCGGGCCCAGGCCGACTTCGCGCAACGCGCTCTCTACCTGCGCACGGGTGATCCATTCCGTGCCGAGCTTTACGTTTGATTCCAGCGTGCCCGTAAATAGGAACGGATCCTGCAGCACGATACCGAATTGCTTGCGCAAATCCTGCACGTTGAATTCGCGAATGTCAGTTCCATCTAAAAGAATTTGTCCGCGCTGAATATCGTAGAAGCGCAGCAGCAGTTGAACGACAGTAGTCTTCCCGGCGCCGGTATGGCCGACGATGGCGGCAGTTTGGCCGGGCGGCACGCGGAAAGAAACGTCGCGCAGTATCCACTCGTCTTCTTTCGGATTCTCGCCGCCGTGATAGGCGAACCACACGTTGCGGAATTCGATTTCGCCAAGTGGTTTTTCCAGCCGACGAGTGCCGGCCGCGGCGGAAGCGGGGATCGGCTCGTCCAGCAATTTGAAAATGCGCTCGGAGGCGGCCATCGCGCTTTGCAGGATATTAAATTTGTCGCTCAAGTCCTGAATGGGGCGGAAGAAACGTTGGGCGTATTGCATGAAGGCGACGACCACGCCGATTTGCACCGCTCCGGTAAGCGCCCGCAATCCTCCAAACCAGAAAACCAGGGCGATAGCGAGCGTGCTGAAAAATGCGACGGCCGGATAGAAAAGCGCGAAGGCAAAAATTACGTCCTTATACGCTTCCATGTAAACGCGATTGAGATTCGTAAATTCGGATTGCGCCTTCTTCTCGCGGCGGAAAAGCTGCACCACCGCCATGCCGCTGATGTTCTCGTTCAAGAAAGCATTAATTCGCGCGAGGGACGTACGAATACGGCGATTACCGTCGCGCGCTTTATTGCGAAACATCCAGGTGGCCAGCAAGATCAGCGGTAAAACTGAGAGCGTGGCGAAGGCCAGCCGCCAGTTCATGTAAAACAAAATCACTACGAAAAACACCAGCAGGAACGCGTCGTTGATCATCGCCACAATTCCCGAGGCGAACAAATCGTTTAATGCGTCCACGTCGGTGGTTACGCGGGTGACCAGACGTCCGACCGGAGTCTTGTCATAAAAGCTCATGGGCAAAGCCTGCAGCCGCGCGAAGATTTCCTTGCGCATGTCGTACATGGTTTTCTGGCCGACATTCTGCATCACGCGTACTTGCAAGTACTGCATGGCAAAGCTCAGCAGCAGCGCCGACAAATTGATGAGCGTGACGATACCGAGCCCGTGCATGCCATTGATAAAAGTGATCGCGCCGCGTGTGACCGGCACGATATACCGATCCAATGCGATTGCGAAAAGGGCAGGAGGGAGGCCTTCCAGGGGCGTTACCACTAGCGTCAGCACCAGCGCGAACCACACCTGCGCTTTGTA
>Ga0210410_10002765_pt1 | contig 15665 bp, 16 predicted proteins | sample IncBWC4MmetaG_FD_161058 | JGI IMG/M metagenome (GOLD analysis project Ga0210410, IMG submission 161058) | Forest soil microbial communities from Barre Woods Harvard Forest LTER site, Petersham, Massachusetts, United States - Inc-BW-C-4-M | ecosystem: Environmental > Terrestrial > Soil >... | reverse complement strand
GATCATGGTCGAGGCGGCAATGGTGGTCGCGTTGTCGACGAGAAACGCGGTCACGCCGCCATGAAACATGCCGTGCTGTTGAAGTAATTCGGGACGTTTATCTACCGACATTTCGCACGTCCCTCTTGATAGCTTGCCCAATTCCGCGCCGATCAGTTGCATGAATCCTTGAGCGGCGACATGCTGGCGAATCCTTTGTTCATGCGTATCGACGGTGACATCAGTCATTATTTGGCCTCTCAAAATGTGGCTGCATTGATGTGAAGCATAGGAAGTATAAACCTACGTCTGGGCGCGCTATCCACTGCGAACGAAGCAGGAATGCGCAGCGACGCGGTGGTGGCTGGACCGTCAGCGGAGCAGGATACAGGAGCGCAGCGGACGAACAGTCCGGCCAACCGACAAGTTCGCAATCCGCGGCAAGAAGCTTAGCATCCACGGAATTAGACTATATTATCGGCTTTGGGGTTCGGGCCAGACAAAAAATGAAGCGCTCAGCTTACGTCCAGTTGATCTTGTTGGGCTCCGCGATGGGTTTATATGCCTGCGATGATGTTCGCCAGGATCTAAAGCAGCAAAAATACGCCTCGCTCGATGAGTGCCGTCATGATTGGGGAGATCCGGCCGATTGCCGGCAATCATCCGCAGCGACTGGGCAGCCTGCCTACTATTACGGACCTCGTTATTACTGGGACCCGAATCGGGCGCGCCCGATTGCGGTCAACGCCGACGGCACCACGCGCAGCATCCATGATGCCCATATCACGAGCGCAGGCTCTGAGTCAGGCGTCACCACCCGTGTCGGCACCTTCTCTCGCGGCGGCTTTGGCTCCTCGGCGCACGGCTTTGGTGCGGGGGGCAGCTAATGCAGCGCCAGATCGTTGTTCCGCGCGATGATTTTGCGCGAAAACTTGAAGCGCAGGGACTCTCATTTCATGCTCGCGACAGCTATTGGAAGGAAGATGCCTGCTATCAATTCGACTTTAAGCAAGTTGAGACGGTGGAGGCGGCCACCAATGAACTGCACCAAATGTGCATGGCTGCGCTGGAAAATGCAATCGACACAGAGCGCTTGGGGTATTTGGCAATTCCGCAAACCTTCTGGGATCCAATTGCGGCTTCTTTGAAGCGCGGGGACTTCTCCTTGTATGGACGCTTCGATTTGTCCTATGACGGCAAGACCGATCCGAAAATGCTGGAATACAATGCCGACACGCCGACTTCGTTGCTCGAGTCCGCCGTGTGTCAGTGGTTTTGGATGGAGGATAGATTTCCATCTGCCGATCAGTTCAACTCGATTCACGAGAGGCTGATTGCGCGCTGGCGGCAATTACCTGGGAGCAACCCGATTCATCTCGCGAGTCTCGATGGCAACGAGGAGGACTGGGCATGCACTACCTATCTTATCGATACGGCGGCCCAAGCCGGCCGCAAAGCCGAGCATATTAATATTGAGGATATCGGGTGGGACGCGTCGCGCAACACCTTTGTCGATTCTCACGGCAGTGCGATTGAAAATTTATTCAAGCTTTATCCGTGGGAATGGCTGATGGCAGAAGACTTTGGTGTGCATATTGCGGCGAGCAGCACCCAGTTCATCGAACCGCTATGGAAAGCCGGGCTTTCTTGTAAGGGGCTGCTGCCCATCCTCTGGGAACTGTTTCCTAAACATCCGAATTTGCTGCCCGCTTACTTCGAGCCGGGGTGCTTGAGCTCTTACGCCAAAAAGCCGCTCTACTCGAGGGAGGGCGCCAACATCGAACTGTATTCGAACAATGCATGCCTGGATAAAGCCGATGGACCCTATGGGGAGCAAGGGTACATTTACCAAGCTCTGCAAATCCTCCCCGCCTTCGACGGGCACTATCCAGTAATCGGCTCGTGGGTGATCGACGGTCAGAGCGCCGGCATGTGCATACGCGAGGATTCATCTCCAATCACTTCCAATAGCAGCAGCTTCGTTCCCCACTATTTCATCAATTAGGGGTTTTTATGATTAACGCCATCGCCGCCTTTGTCGAATACCTCGGTACCTCCGTCGTGCTGCTGTTACTGTTTGTTTATATATACGCACGAGCAACCCCCTACAAAGAATTCGCGCTCATCGCGCACGACAACATTGCCGTGGCAATTACCTTTGCCGGCGCCGTCATTGGTTTCACTATTCCGATGCTGGCTGCGATCTTTTATACCCACTCGCTCATTGAGATGATCGTCTGGGCCGCGATAACCTGCCTTGTGCAGCTGGGAGTACTGCTGGCGCTTCGCAGCCAGGCGAAGCGTATCGAAGATGGACATGTGTGTTCGGCAATAATGGTCGCGACGTTCTCAGTCGCCATCGGGCTTCTAAACGCGGTGAGCATCAGCAATTAAGCGATTGCACAGACACGGCGTATGGGCTGGTCCGCAGCGAGGCAGGGTGCACGGGCAGGTTGAGATCGCCGGTTACGGAGTGAGGTCAGCGGCATGCAACGTTGATAGCCATCCAGTCACGGTCGACACCCGCTCGGAAACGCTGCCGCCCACTTCCAGCACCGGACATTTCATCGTCCCGATCTGCTCCTGATACCAGGCGTACTGCTGGTCGCGAAACGCTTCCTCACGTCGAGATCCGTCTTGTACAAAGGGAAAGTCTGGTTTGCAAAGAATGGCGGCAGCGTATGCACGGGTAGCGAGATTTGCGAGCTCCGGATCGGTGCGTCCAAACATCCACAAGCTGTAGCCCAAGGTTGTGAGCGGAGAGGTGTCGCAAAATAGATAGCGGTTCGCGGAACGCAAGGCCTCCTCTTCGCGGCGAATTTGCTCGTGGCCGATTATTAGCAAGTCCTCTTCACTCATCACTCCGTTCTGCTGTTCCCACAGTTCCCTGCCGTACTCGTGCACCCATACGGTTCGATAGTGAGCCGCCAGCGCGGCTGCCAGTGTGGATTTGCCGCTGGATTCCCCGCCAAGGAGGACGATGCGGTGCACGAATGCATCCGCCACTTCAGGCGACATCCAACGGTGTTGCTTGAAGGGATTTTGGCGAATCTGAGTTGCGCTGATCGGGAACTGGTTACGATCGAGGTCCATGATGACTGCCACCACTTCGCGCCCTAGGGCTTTGGTGAGCCCGCTCGCGCAAGAGAGGCCATAAGGCTCGCTGCAGAAGATCGCGTCTGGAATGCGCTTCAAGATGTCTTTCAGAAGCCAGGACAGGAAATTCTGTTGCTCTTCATCGCTGGAATCGTTTAGCGGTACCGGGCGTACGGCGATTCCGCCTCGAGTTTGCTCTGGCCAGGTTGCGTCAATGACGAGAGTCTCGTGTTCCGGGAATCGCGCGGCGAACCAGCGTCGGCGGGTCAAGGCATCACATCGATCGAACTCAGGATTCGCATAACTTAAGATCAGCAGACGATTGCATTGTTTTGCCGCTTGTTGGATCAACCATTCGTGCCCGAGATGCAGCGGCGAGAACTTTCCGACAACAAGCCCTAAGCCGAAGCGTCTTGCAGTCCTCTCATCCTCAGTCATGGGGTTGACGGCAGCAGTTGCGTGCGTTCCTTCTGCCATCGCCACCAGCCGTACCAGGCGTTTACCCAGTATGCGGCGTAGAGTGCGGCAGTTAACAACAGGCCGCGCGATGCAAACAGGCCAACGGAGAGAGTATTGACGCTAAGCCAGAAGGGCCAGGTTTCGACCTTGCGCTGCATTTGCAGACACTGAGCAATCACGCTCAAAGCCAGCACCGCGGCGTCCATATATGGCATAAAGGCGTTGGTAAACCTATGTAGCAGCCAGCCGTAGCCGGCCGTCACAGCGATTCCTGCAATTACCATCCACATTATCGTTTGCGGCCTCGCTTTTGTAATGGGACGCTGACCGCTCGTCGTCGGCGATGCCGAATGAAACCACTGCCACCAGCCAATCAGACTGGTCGCAATAAAGAAGAGCTGCAGCGTCGCGTCCGCGTATAGCTGGTTGCGTAAGAACACAATGCTAAAGAGTGCACAGCCGACAATCCCCGTGGGCCATGTGTAGACGTGGTTTCGCGCCGCCAACCAGATGGAGACGGTGATGACCGCGTTCGCCGCAATCTCTAGTATGGTCGCGCTTCCGTAGTTGGATGATTACACCGGAGATCGGCGAACAATCGCAGTCGCGGTGGCAGACGCCACGAGTTGACCATCCTGGTACAGTTCACCGACCAGGAAACAAATTTCCTTGCCTCGCTTGAGAACTCGACCCTTCCCTTGGATGGTTGTGCCTACGCGGGCAGCTTTTTCAAATGAGACATTCAGGTTGATAGTTGGCGCAAACTCGCCTTTGGCAAGCGTTGCCGCCAACGCAGGTCCCATCGTGTCATCAAGCATTGCTGCAAGGAATCCGCCTTGGATATTGCCCGCCGGGTTGGCGAATTCTGTCTTCGCTTGAAACTCGACCTCGATGGTGCCTAAGTCGGCATCTATGGCCTTGAACTCAATTCCCAGCGTTGCCGCGACTTTCGGCGGTGGCAATTCCCCGGCCATGATTTTCCAGAAGAAGGCTTCTTTGTCCATCGCGTGACTCATATTCCCGTGAAGTGTCTGTACATGCGCTGCGTGGCGTGAGATCCGCCGTGGCGCAATCCCGGAGTCTCGCGATATAGGCCTCGACTCAAGAGTAATGTGTAAGCTTAAATCATTGATTGATATATTATAATCTATCTATCTGTACTTCGCATAATGTATATTATGTTAAATGACGTATCGACCAATCCGAACGTCCTCTTAGTTCGTTGTCGCGTCTCGGAATCATTGGCGCCCTGTCCACCCTTGCAAAGGAAATTCCTTCTGACCTTCTTCAGTGCACAATCCGCGCAATCAGTTGATCGGCGACGTCCTCAAGATCCGTCCCAACAAGAGTAGGCTGCGGACCTACACCGAGAACGTCGTTCCCTGGTCTTTTGATCAGCGCGGCACTCCACCCGGCGGCGACCGCGCCCAACGTGTCCCACGTGTGAGCCGCCACTAGAAAGAGGTGTTCCGGACCCACTTGTAGCTGCCTCTCGACATGTCTATAGACCTCATGAGCGGGCTTATGCTGTCGGACGTCGTTGACGCTAAAACGGCGTTCAAAGAGTTCGACTATCCCAGCATTTGTCAATTGCCTACCCTGCACTTCAGCCAGGTTGTTGGTCAGTGTAAACAACCGAAAGCCCACCTGACGTAGGCGACGGAGCGCGCCGGGTACTTCTGGATGTGTGGGCATTGTCGAGAACTGATCGGTCAGTGCTCGCTTGTCCGCCTCTGTTATTTGGATGCCGCGAGTGTCGGCGAGCATTTTCATCACGGCCGCACCAATCTCCGTAAAAGGTACGTAAGACCGAGCCAGAGTGAGCGCCTCAGAATACAGGATTAGGTTTGCAAACCATTCGCGCATCGCGAACTTTTCGCGAAAAATGTTTTGAAAGATCGGCGACATCACATCTAAATCAAGCAAAGTCTCATTGACGTCAAAAACGAGTAGGGGCAGGGTCGGCATAACAGTCTCCAGAATCTCGTCAGTTGGAACGCGCCGGATCAGATTATCGGACAGCACATCTGATCGAGCCAGAGCATTTCGCATCCGAACATCATCGTCGCGCCGGGCGCTCGGCGTGCTGCCGCAGCGGGTGCTTACTCCAGCATCCGCGTGATAGAGCGCGATGAGCTTGCGCATCACGCCATTCGTCCAGCCGAAGCCATCCTGAGTCGGGTATTCGCCCCCTCCCCCACCGCGTCCGGTGTGGTTCACTCTATCTCGACGGAGTCGAGGTTGGGTTATTTGCATCAACCTCGTCAGCGTCGTGCGGCGTTAGTCGAGCTCGCGGACCCAGATATTTCTAAAGCTGATGGGCGCACTGGGATCGTGATGGGATTGCAGTTTAATGGCCGCACGATCGTGTTTCCGGTACGCGGGCTTACCCACATAGAGGGTCTCGCCCAATAATCGGAAATGGTTCTGGACCAGTACCCCGTTGTAGAACAAAGTGACATACGCCGGCGATTCGAGCGTGCCGTCGGAATGGAAAACGGGTGCCGTCCATACCACATCATAGCTCTGCCACTCTCCGGGTCTGCGAGACGCGTTGACCAGCGGTGGGTTCTGTTTGTAGATGCTGGCCCCTTGGCCGTTCACATACGTTTTGTTTTCCCAGGAATCGAGTATTTGTATTTCATATCCGTGGTCATCGGGACCCGTTGAGGCGAGGAAAAGCCCACTGTTACCTCGCGCCTGACCTTCGCCGGTGATGTCAGCCGGAATTCGCCACTCGACATGCAATTGGTAGTCTTTGAATAGTCGCTTCGTTTCAATGTTTCCGAATGCCTTATCGACGATTAGCGCACCGTTCTCGACACGCCAGCGAGCCGGCGAGCGATCGTTGGTCATGACCCACTGATCCAGGTTCCGGCCGTCGAACAAAACGATGGCATCGGACGGAGCTGCGCTGGGATCCTTTCCAGGCGATACTTTGACCGGAACGGGTTCCCATTGTTCGGTGTCTTCCGGCTTGGCAGTCGCCGCGGGCACTTTAGCGGAGTTCTGGCTCACGGCTGTGCCTATGGACATCAACATCAAGCCGCACGCGCAGAGCATCAGTCTTCTCATAAGTACCTCGTCTTTACGCGTTCCACCGTCCGGCCGCGGCGATAATAATGCCATTTTACCCGACCGCTCGGGTCGCGATCTGGGCCGATCGATCGAACTGGAGCTGCCGCTCACACACAGCGCTTGGAAAGCATCGATGCAGCGCACCCGGAGACGGTCGCTTTGCTTGCCTAAGGGCCCGCATGAATGGCAGGCGCCTACGGACATCGGGCTCATCACACTAAAGCCGTTCCTCGACATCGGGACGGAGAGCTACAGCGCGTACCAGAACGTTTTGCGCTCCTGATTGCGAAACCTGCCACCCTCGCCTTGCCATTGCAGTCAGTCATGCGCCGCCTGGCGCCACGCTAATCACGCTAACTTATTGAATTCTTGCGCTCGGCGTTATTACAATTTCGTTGCAGCGACCACTTGATTCATGAGGCACGAAGACGCGGCCTTTTACGAGCCACCGCTTTGGTCAGGGAATCTCAAGCGAGCGAAATGACCTTCGGCCTTGAGAATATCGAGCGTGTCCCAGATAAGTCCCTTAGGAATGCGGTCCAACAGCTGGTAAGCGTTCGCACAGCGGGCGAGATGCGTCTTTAAATCGGCAAGTTCGGATGCGGTGGCCTTGAAGCGTCCCAAGTGCTCCCAGGACGCTGATCCGGCGCGTCGGAATTCGATTACTACAAAGTCGCTCACGGTGGGCATTATATTCCGCTCCGCATTGCCTTCGAATTATTGCGCGGGTAGCATCCGCCCGCTGGCGGCAGATCAGCAGGTCTTCCGCGACCACCAGAAAAATTCGCGCTTGGAGATTCCCGCTGACTGCGCTTCCCACCTCGCTCAAGCCCCCCAAACTAAGGAGGAACCACATGATATCCCGCATGGCAAGACGGATTCTGGTCACAGCACTGCTGCTTTCACCGCTCGCGGCGCTGGCCGAGCCAGACGACACATTCCCTTTTCGCGAAGCCACCGTGGCGCAGCTGCAGGCTCAGATGGCCGCTGGCCGGCTGACCTCGGAGCAGCTGACGCGCGCGTACATTGACCGCATCCACGCGCTGGACTCCAGCGGTCCTGGGGTCAATGCCGTCATGGAACTCAACCCGGATGCGCTGACGCTCGCGCGCAAGGCCGACGAGATGCGCAGACATGGCGTGGTGCTTGGACCCCTGCACGGCATCCCGGTGCTTTTGAAGGACAACATCGACACCGGCGATAAAATGCAGACCAGTGCTGGATCGTTTGCGTTGGTCGGAACACCGGCCCCCCGCGATTCAACCGTCGCGGCTAATCTGCGCGCCGGGGGCGCCGTGATTCTCGGCAAGACCACCCTGTCAGAGTGGGCAAACTTCCGTTCATTCGAATCGATCAGCGGCTGGTCGGGTCGTGGGGGACAGACGCACAACCCATACGGCATCGACCGCAATGCTTGCGGCTCCAGCTCCGGCTCCGGCGCGGCTGCTTCGGCGAACTTCGCCACCGTGTCGTTCGGCTCGGAAACGGACGGAAGCATTGTCTGTCCGGGCAATGCGAACGGCGTGGTTGCCATCAAACCCACGGTTGGGCTCACGAGCCGGGCGGGGGTTGTGCCGATTTCGCATACCCAGGATACGGTCGGTCCACATGCGCGCACCGTGGCCGATGCGGCGGCGGCGCTTGGCGTGATCCAGAGCCGCACTTATGACGGACGCGACCCCGCAACCGGCAGCCAGCCGTTGGGCTGGCGCGGCCGCTTTACTCGGCCGAGCAACATCCCCGCCGATTACACCCAGTTTCTCGACCCGAATGGACTGAAGGGAGCGAGGATCGGAATCACGCGGGTCGGCCTGGGCGGATTCGGGCCGCCCGGTTTCCCCACTTTTGTCGCTACGCCAGCTCCCGTGACCGCGGCCATCGAAGCCGCATTCAAAGCGCTCAGCGATGCAGGCGCAACCGTCATCGATCTGGACGCGGCGGGATTCACCTTTATACCCGCGGCTGGCGAGACTGGCGTGTTGCTCTATGACTTCAAGAACGATGTACAGGCGTATTTTGCCAACCGCGTCGGGGTACCTGTTGCCGGCGGGACACTGCAGACGGCGATCGACTTCAACAACGCCCACGCAGATGTTGAGATGCCGTTCTTCAATCAGGACATTTTCGACCTTGCGAATTCGCTGAACACGACCAATCCAGACGCGCCGCAGGATCCCAGTTTATTCGGCAGCAACGCCGCCGGTACGTCGTCCTACAACATCGCGCTCGACCTGGACCAGGCCGCCGGTGTGAGCATGGACCAGGCGCTTAGCAGATTTCACCTGGACGCAGTCGTATCGGCAACCGACAATCCGGCCTGGTCCACTGACCTCGTGTACGGTGACCACTTCCTTTTCGGAACCTCGGGACTGGCAGCCGGACCCGGATATCCGATCGTGCAGGTGCCTGCGGGCGTGGTATTCGGGGTGCCCCTGGGCATCAGCTTCTTCGGCACGGCATTTAGCGAGCCTACGCTGATCAAGCTTGCTTCGGGCTACGAAGCGGCGACCCAGGCGCGCGCGCACAACCTGCCGACCTTCGCGGCGACGGTGCCATTCGACCATATCAAGGGCCCGCTGCAGCAGGGTACGGAAAGTGACACGGCGATACAGTCAGCGGCGACTGCAGCGTCGTCCAACGCTATTCAAGCGGCGGCGGCGCCCTCGCCCAACGCCACGGCTTCACCCAACCCGGTCACGCCCGCGAAGATCAAGAACGTGCTGCACCAGCTGTAGCGTCGCTGTGGAACGTTGAGCGATATTCGATCTAGAGGACCGGCGCAGATGACCGCGCCGGTCCTCTGGCCAGAACGCGGCACAAGAACGCCTGCTGTTGCGTTCCTCTTCTGCTGCCTCGAAAACTCTAGGCGCGTCGCAAGCTGGTGAAGATCCAGCCGATCGCTGCACTTCCGCCGATTCCCACAAAACATATCAGCGCCATGTCAGGATTCCCGGTGAACAGGTGAAACACAAAGCCGGCAAACGAAGAAATGGCGGCAAGTCCAAAGAGACCGTCGACGAGATATGTTATGTGCGACATGGAGCGGTCTCCGGGAGTGGTGGTGCAAGCGATATTCGCGCAGCTGTCTCCGAATGGCGAGATGTCTCTGTCCGGCAACAAGCGCGCTGCAGAGCCTTTGACTTAATAGTGCATGCATGGCACTTCGCATGCATGAGGTGTAAGCCAACTCCCTTGAATCCTAGGGTTGGGAGCGTGTGACGACTATCACGTCGCAGCGCCCGGCGGACTGAACGTGATTAGAGTCGCGAATTATGTCGTACCTCCTGCGGAGTGCCGCCGAGCGCATACTAAAACCATAAGTCCCAATGTGGCTCGAGCTATGCAGGTGGAATATCTGGCAGATCACTGGGATAGGCTCCAGGAAGTCGCTGAGCTTCACCACGGCGAATGGCCATCGCCGGAACTCGGCGACTCGATCGAAGCCCGGGAAAGGACACTTTCCACTTGTTGCAGACGCGGCGAAATCCCACTGGGAGTAATTGCACTTGACCAGAATGCGCTGTGTGGATTCGCTCTGCTCGTTCCACAAGATTTCGAATTGCGCCCCAACCTATCGCCTTGGCTGGCCGGCGTTTTTGTCAGGCCGCAATATCGAATGAGAGGTGTGGGGTCCGCTCTTGCCATGCGTATAGCGCGCGAAGCGAAGGCTCTGGGGTTCGAAACTTTGTATTTGTACACGGCACACTCAGAAACGTTATATGGGCGGCTTGGTTGGAAGGTACTTGAGCGTTGCTTTCATAACAACCGCAACTATGCGGTCATGTCTTTGAAACAAACCGATCCTCCTGTGTTTGGACTATGATGCACGTCAAGGAATTAGCTATGGTCGCGAAATTTGTCGATATAAATAAGGGTTGTTGATCTTGTTAGCGGACAAATCGTACGTCGGCAGTCGCTACGCGAGCTATGTGCTGATTGTTTTGACGATCGTCTATGTTTTCAATTTTATCGATCGGCAAATTGTTTCCATACTCGCCGAAGACCTCAAATCGGATCTGAAGGTGACCGACGCTCAGCTCGGAATTTTATACGGTACGGTTTTTGCCGTGTTTTATGCTTTGTTCGGAATTCCACTCGGCCGCTTGGCCGACGTTTGGAAGCGAAGATCGATGATTTCCGTCGGTCTCGCTTTCTGGAGCGCGATGACAACGTTGTCGGGCACGGCAAAAACCTTTGGCGGTCTGCTCGGGTATCGCGTTGGCGTCGGCATTGGAGAGGCGAGCGCTACACCCGCGGCACTTTCCATGCTGTCAGACTATTTCGGTCCCAAACGCCGCGCAACGGTGATGGCGATCTATTCCAGCGGTCTCTATATCGGCGGCGGCATAGGATTGGCCATCGGCGGCATTGTGCTTGATACCTGGCATCGTTGGTTTCCCGATCATATGGGAGCGCCCTTTGCGTTGAGGGGCTGGCAAATGGCCTTCCTATTGGTCGGCGTCCCGGGAATCCTGATGGCTTTGTGGGTCAAGACATTGCGCGAGCCGATACGCGGCATGAGCGAAGGACTGAGCGTAACCCCCGAGCCTCACCCGTTCCGAGTGGTCGGTCGGGAGTCGATCGGCGTGCTGCCCGTGCTGAACTTTGTCAATCTCGTGATAATTAAGGCGGGCGCCAGAACCATTGCGCTTAATTTGACGGTAATGCTCGCTTTGCTGGCGAGCGCGTGGGGGCTTACTAAGTGGCTGGGCAATCCTGTTCAATGGATCGCGATGGGCGTCGGCATCTATTGCACGTTTACATGGACACAGGCATTGATCATTCGCTCACCGGAGGTGTTCAGCGCGATATTCAAGAACCGCACCGTGATGCTGATTTGCGTTGCCTTTCCATGCACGAGTTTTGTCGGGTACGGCAGCAATTTTTTCGCCATTCCCTATCTGCTGCGCGCGCACCATGTCAGCAAGGCTGAAATTGGCACAGTCATTGGTTTAACGGCGGCAGTCGCCGCATGGATGGGCATCTTGATCGGCGGACTCGTAGCCGACAAATTGAAGCAGAAATGGGAGCACGGCCGTTTGTGGGTTGGTTTGTTTTCCATCCTCGCGAGCATTCCGTTTGCGGCGGGCGTTTACTTCTCCCCCAACCTGTCCGCAGTGTACGTGTTCAATTTCTTTGCGCTGTTTTTTAGTCCGATGTTCATCGGCCCCGCCTACTCCACCGTGAACGACCTGGTTCCGCCGCACGTGCGCGGGACGGCTTCCGCCATCTGTTTGATGATGGTGACCTTCATCGGGTTGGCGATGGGGCCCTTTACGATGGGGCTCATCAGCACCGCTTACGCGAAACGCGGCATGGCGGTTGCGCCTGCGTTGCGCCTCGGCGTCGCCTGGGGTTACCTCATGTTGGCGGTGGCTTTTGTGCTGATCGTCATTGCGTGCTATACGATTCGTCGAGATGCAGTCAGAGTTCGGGCAGACTCCAGGCTATGACTCCCAATCGATCCGTTCGGGCGTCGTTTTAGGCTCATATTCAAAAAGCTCTCCGTTGCTTAACGACTTCCCGCTCAGGGCCAGAATGAACGCCCAATGACTCACCAACAGCGTCGTTGCGCTGTCATGGCGCGCCGCCATCAAGGCGCGAAAGGCGTCTGCCCTCGCGACCGTCGACTCCAGGGTCTCAATCGGTTCTGACCACCACGGCGAGGGTAGATGCTTAAAATCGTGGTGCGGGAACCGAGCCGACAACAGCGCCGGCGGACTGCCCACATCGCACACAAAAGCCGCTCGTTCGCGCACTTCATGCATGATGTCCACGGACGCCTGATGATTCTTAAGGATCGGTTCCGCCGTCTGCAGGGCGCGCGTGTAAGGCGAAATGATGATTCGCGTTAGGGAAACCTGGGCCAGTTGCTCCGCGGCCGTGAGGGCTTGCGCGACGCCCAAGTCCGTCAACTCCGGATCTTCAATTCCAGGATCGATCCGGGTAGGGGTGAAATGCAGGTTAAAATAACTTTGCCCGTGACGCAGTAAAAACATATGAACCCTTCTTCGACTGCTCGAGCCATTCGTGCGCGCGAGTGGATGACCGCGACGCGATTCAGCCTCAAGTGTTGAGGGCCGGCGTCGACACGGACGCCGGCCCCATATGACCTCGAGATCTACCGATCGATCTCGGCGAAATCTGAAGGATCAAACACCAGCGGCCGCAAGTAATCGTTGGGATCAACCAGCCACCGCACCGTCGGCCAAGTGGTTTCTGGGACATTGGCGGCGTGGAGCGCATCGTAGAATCCAACTTTCCATTCCAACGACGAGCCCTCGGCCGCGACCGCAGTCAAATGGTTCGGAATGAAATAGCGCGGCTTGACGTGTTGAAGATAGCTCACGATGTCCCGCTCCCCGTTTTGGTTGTATCCGAGACTCACCACAGATCCAATCTCGAGATCGACCGGCGCGAGGCTCTCCATGATCGCCGCAAGATTCGCTCCGACCGTCTGCCCTTTGACCGTGACGCCAGGGAAGCAACCATGGACATCCTGAGGCGGCTCCGCCGGCACCGGCGGATTCGTCCCTGCAACGTTGTTGGGCAGCGCGCAGCTATCGATGATATCGCCCGTGGAGTTATGCCAGACGAATTTGAACTTGTTCGCGTTGTTTACGGTGAAGACGTAGAACAACGCGATCGGACCACCAGGACCTTGGCGGGAAGTGGCGATGTTCAAGACAGTGGGCTCGAGCGGCGTACCCGCTGGGAAGAGTTCCGGGTCGCGGGGATCCTGCAAATTACAAGGAAATGTGTTGCCCTTGGTCGCGGTGGGTGCGCAAACGCCGGCGACCGTCGCCGCGATTGGCACGGCAGTCGGATCGCTGACCCCCGTATTCGTCGAATGCAAGTGTTTGAATACGCTGATACGCACATCGGGTTCGAAATCATTGATGGCAACGATTTCTGCGCCCGGCAGTGACCCGCGGCCGGTCAGAGTCCTGCAGGCCACGGTGCTCACAAGCGAGTAGCCGTTCTTAAAATTATTCGTCGCATCGATCGCCATATTGTCGCATGTTTCAGGCGTGGCGTAGATGACGGCGCCTGTCTGCTGGGCAATGTAGGCGGCATTGTCCGCGTGATCGAAGTGCCCATGACCGAGGAAAATCGCCTCCGGTTGAAGATCCAAGAGATCCTGGATCACGATCGGCGTGCGCCCCGGTATGATCTCCAATCGCGTAACGAAGCTGTCGAGCAGCACCACGTGGCCCTTCATCGCCGCGGCGAACGTGGCATTCGTTAGCCACGAAAACACTACTCGATCATCGCGAACCTTGCCATTCCTCGCATTCACGTTCTCGATTCCGAAAATCTTCTGCCGCGCAGCGATCATTGCCGCGGACGGCTTTGCCATCGCCTGACCCATGAGCGACCCTGCCAGCAGAAATCCTCCCACTATCATGAGTACTCTTCGTAGCATTGGAGACTCCTTAAGGTTTTTAGCCGTTATTTCTCACAACCGCGTGAGAGTGCACCAATCGGAGCCGCACAACTTGCCACGCGCTGCTTCACTATTTTCCCGCTACAGATGCTTGCTGCCTAGAGGGTTTTATATTGCGGCGCAATCTTCACTCCGCCGAATTTCTCCGCGGTTACAGGGATTGAATTTTCTTGTCTTCCGTTCGAATGAGAGTGATCGCAAACATCGCCGCGACCAGCGCGGACGCTGCGCCCACCAACGCAGCCGCGCGGAACGCCGGAATAAAGGCGTTCGAGGAATCTTGTTTGGAGAACACCAAGCCAAGCAGCGCAGTTGCCACTAATCCGGCAATACGTGCTACTGCGCTATTGAAACCCGAGGCAATTCCAACGTGATCCGTGTCCACCGATGCCATCACCGCGGTGGTAAGCGGAGCCACGGACACGCCCATCCCCAACGCCACCAGCAATGTTGGCGGGAATATATCGAGCCAATAGTCAACCGCATTAGCACCCAGGTGCCCATAAAGCGCCAGCCCGAGACCCACGAGCAAGGATCCGCAGGATAGGGGCATGCGCCCGCCGATACGAGCGGCGACCCGACCCATCAGCCTTGAACCGATGCCGATCAATACGGGTACCGGTAGCAGCGCAGCTCCAGCCGCGACGGCGGACCAGTGATGTATTTGTATGAGCAGGAATGGCAGCAACACGAGCAGGCCACCCAGACTCCCATACAGAAAAAACGTCAACAGCGTGAGACCCACGAACGAGGACGAGGAAAACATGGAAAATGGCATAAGCGCGCGATCTGCCAAGCGGCTTTCCTGCCAAAGAAAAATGCCAAGAAGCGCCAGGCCGATGATGAACGATTTCCCTATTGAAATGATCGAGCCGTGGGAACTGGCTGCTTCCGTCAACGACCACGTCAGCAGTCCAAGCGCGACGGTTGCAAAGGACGCTCCCAAGACATCGAGCCGAGGCGCCTTTGCGCTTTCTTTCTGTTCGGCGACAAATTTCCACGCCAGATAACCAGCAGCTAACGCCAGCGGAAGATTTATGAAGAAAATGATGCGCCAGCCAATCGCGTCAATCAGCCATCCACCAACGATAGGGCCCACTGCGCCGGCCACGGCGCCGACCGCGGCCCAAGTTCCTATCGCCCGACCACGCGCCTCGCCGGAGAATGCGCCTCCTAGAATCGCAAGACTGTTGGGCATCAACAGCGCGGCACCTACCCCCTGCGCGCTTCGCCCGGCCAGCAGCCACGCAAATGTGGGGGCAGCTGCACATAGAATCGAGGCCGACGCAAACAGCAGCAACCCGATGAGAAATAGTCGACGTCTTCCGAAGTGATCGCCGAGGCTGCCGCCCAGCAAGATCAGCGCCCCTAAAGGCAACAAGTAGGCATTGATAGCCCACGACAGGTTCGATGGATCTGCGTGAAGCCCATGGGCCAACGCAGGAAGCGCCACATTGACTACGGATCCATCAATGAAAGCCAGGCTTGATCCTAAGATGCTGGCCGCCAATGTGGCGCGAAGCTGCGGCATGTCCATCATGGCTCCCGGGGACACGTCAGCCTCGACGATCCTTTTATTCGCGACTAAAGTCGCTGTCATTCCTTA
>Ga0210410_10002764_pt1 | contig 15673 bp, 16 predicted proteins | sample IncBWC4MmetaG_FD_161058 | JGI IMG/M metagenome (GOLD analysis project Ga0210410, IMG submission 161058) | Forest soil microbial communities from Barre Woods Harvard Forest LTER site, Petersham, Massachusetts, United States - Inc-BW-C-4-M | ecosystem: Environmental > Terrestrial > Soil >... | reverse complement strand
CACACAGTACGCCGCGCAACTTGCCGAGTTTACGGGAATCCGCGTGAAAGAAGCCGAGGCCAACGAAGCCCTTCAGCCCGGCACGTTCTACATCTGCCCCGGAGGCCAGCATCTGCGTGTTACGCCGACGGGCCGCATCCAGCTTGACGGAACCAGCGGCCGCATCAACGGCTATCTCCCGAACATTGACGCCACCATGGAATCCGTAGCAGCCTTCGCCGGCTCGTTGAGTATCGCTGGCGTGCTGACCGGCATGGGAAACGATGGTGCCAACGGCGCCAAAGCGATCAAAGCCGCCGGCGGTCTCGTGCTGGCGCAGGACGAAGCACCTCGGTAATCTTTGGCATGCCCGCCGAAGCCATTAAGGCCGGCGCTGTCGACCAGGTTCTCGGCATCGACGACATCTATGCCGCCATCGAAAAGCGCGTCCTCGGTATCTGCCGCCCTACTCCCGCGGGAGTTCGTTGATGCGCCTCGCAACTCCAGTGAAACCCAGTGCACTGCGCGCAGAACAGATTATTCTCTTCCGCGTCGGGGGACAGCTCTTCGCGATCTCCTCCGCCTCCGTGCAGGAAGTGCGCAGCGCGGATAGCTTGTCCGGGGCGTCCATTGAAATCAGCGCGCCCGGCATGAGCAAAGTCCGCCATGTGGTGCGGCGCGGAGAAAAATCGCTTTACATCGTGGACGGCACTACGCACTTTGGCATTTCAGCTCCAGTGGGTGCGCTCGTTTTCGTGCTTCGCAAAACGCGCACGGCTCTGTTGATTGACGGTATTGAAAAAATGACCAGCATGACGCGGCTTCAAGCGCTCCCGCAGTGTTTTTGCCACGAGGAGCGGCGTTGGTACCGCGGTCTGACAGCTCTCGATCAAACCGTCGTCCCGGTCGTCCATCCGGAAGGCTTCTTGTCACAGGAAGAGCTCGCGCTGCTGGATGCGGCCCTGCCGCCAATCGAACTGCCGGAAGCGGAAAACAACGAAGGGGCTGAATTCGTCCAATGACGGTATCGGCCGAACTCGAGCTGGAATCTTTCGTTCTTTTGCGGCTGGGCGAACGGCGTTTTGCCGTTGCCGCAGCGCAGATTGCCGAGCTTGTGGCTCCCAGCCGCGTCTTCCGTTTCCCGCACCGCACGCCAAAAATTGAAGGCGTGATCTTGCGGCGCGGCCGAATCGTCCCGGTCTGCGACGTAGCAGAAACGCTGATCGGCAAGAAACTGACGTCACGGCGATTTTACCTGATTGCCGTGCGCCACTTTGGCGCGCAGACGGAATGGGTGGCGCTGCCCGTCACCGGAGACTGCGAATTGATCCACGCGGAGATGATCGCGCCGGGAGAATCCGACGCGGCGCAGGTGGCTGGCTGGCTCTCCCATGCCGGCGATGTGATGGAGGTCTTGAACCTCGACGCGCTCACACCAGGCCCCGAGGATCTGCTCGCCGAAGCCGCGGCGGAAGCAACACTGGAGGCGCAGCCGTGATCCTTGCCGGCCGTACCGCCAAACTTCTCTTGATCGATAGCAACGTCTATTTCGCGAAGCGTCTTGGCGATGCGTTGCGGCGCGAAGGCTTCGAAGTCGCGACGAGCACGCAGGCAGCTTTTGCGCTGACTACGCTCGAATACGACGCGCCAACAGCCATCCTGTGCGCCACCAACATGCGGGAAATGGGCGCTCTCGAAATTGCAAAAATAATTCACGCCGACACAAAAAATGCCGCGATGCAAATCATCGCCCTTGGCGACGGCAGCCAGCGTGCCCTGATGGAAGCATTCCAGGCCGGCTGCGATGACTACATCGACCGCAACCAGCAGCCAACCGTGATTGCCGCCCACGTGAAACAGATTCTCGTCAGTAAGGCCGAAGGTTTTCAGCCCACGCAGATGCTTTCGCAATCGGACACCAGCCTGAGCGGCAACCTGACGCACCACGACCTCACGGGCGTGATGCAAATGCTGGGTCACGCGCACCAGACCGGGGCGCTGCACATCAACGCCGGCGTTACCGATGGCATCTTGTTTTTCGACGCAGGAGAAGTCATTCACGCGGAATGCGGTCATCTGTTCGGTGACGAAGCCGTGATTCACATTCTGAAGAGCTGCGTAGATGGGGTTTCGGGCGTTTACAAATTTGCGTATGGAACAACTTCGTCGCAGCGCACCGTGCTGCGCTCGGCCACCGATCTAATGCTCGATGCCATGCGCGAATTCGATGAAGGGACGCGTGACATGGCGGACAAGGAAGCCCTATGAGCGAGGCGATGACCATTCCACCTCTGGGAGAAACCGTGCAGAAGCGGACGCCCACCGTGTATTTCATTGACGACAGCGCCACCATGCGCGAGGTGATCAAGATCGCGTTCCGCCGCGAAGACATCAACGTGATCACCTGTGCCGATGCCGCTTCCGCTCTGGCACAGTTCGAACAGAACCGCCCCGACGTGGTCATCACCGACGTCATCATGCCGGATCAGGACGGTTACTCCGTTTGCAGCCATATCAAGCAGCACCCGGATTTCAGCAATACTCCCGTAGTCTTGATGTCGGGCGTAGTCAATAAGAGCGTGGCCGATAAGGCCGTCGCCGTAAAAGCGGATGAGCTGATCCGCAAGCCGTTTCAGCCTCAGGAATTGATTGGGCGCGTGAAGAGTCTGCTGGGGCCCAAGGGCGTTACGCCTTCGCCGACAGCACAACGTCCTGTCGCTTCAAACGCGCTAAGCAATCTTTTTGCTTCTCCACCTGCTCCCGCCGCACCAGTCGCGCCGCGCAACACTGCTCCCGCGCCTCCGCCGCCAGCCCAGCAGCCTTCCGAATCCGTCTGGCCGCGCGCGCTCGCGGAAGCGTTTAATCCGCGCCAGGCCTTGCAGCAAAACCAGGACGCTCAGACATCTGGCTCGGTGCCTGCTCGGCCCGCTCCCACTGCCTCCGACGTGCACAAGCTGCGAGTCGAAATCGCCCACTTGGACTTGCTTGTGAAGAAGCTCCAAACCGAGCTACAAATCGAGCGCCAATACAATCAAGCGCTCGAAACCCAGATTCGCACCCTAACCGAAGTCGAATAGCACCGAAGGGGACTTCGAGCTTTGGCCCAATAATCGAGGAATGGCGCGACTAACGTTAGTCGGGTTTCCCGACAAGCTTTTCGAACTCCGCCTCGGATACCCAAGTAAGATTGTAAAGAATTCGCCCAGCTAGGTCAGATGGCAGGTCTCCCGGCTCCGGAAAGCGCTCCACGGCGGCAAGCGTATCCTTAGCGCCGCGCTCGACGAAGTCTGGCCACCGTTCTCCGGGCCGCCGGTTAGTTACCCAAGGATAGACCGCTGGCGGACCATGCCGCTGGGGGATGAGACTCCAAACAGTTGCCCCATCGCCGACCCACCATAACTCTCCGCCGAGAATGCCCATGCTGCAAGAACGTAAGACGTCGACAACTATTGGAATCTGCTCCCGAGTCCAGCCGAACTCGCCGTTGGAGACTTGAAACGCATCACGCACAAGTTCGGGGGAGAACATAACTACCTCTTATCCGCGGAGATGAGTTGTTATTATAGGGCTATGCTAGTCTCGGGGGGGCAGTCAGGGCCTATTATTCATGCGGCTAGTTGACGCTGGAACTTTGATTCAGTAGCCTCACTTTGCACTCTACAGTCGCAGCTCCAATTCCTGGGGGAAGCTCGATGGACGACAACATGCGTTCTGCGATATCGCGCCGGGAATTCGCGCGCCGCGCGGCCATGGTTTCCGCAGCCGCCTCGCTTGCGCCGGCAAATCTACTCAACGCGGAGCCTCTTGCTTCTCCGCCCCAGGCGCAACAAGCACCCAACCCTGCCAAGCTCTCTCCGCAAAGCCAGGCCGAAGTGGATTCCCGCATTCAGACCATTCTCGCACAGTACGGCAGCCGTCTTTCCGACACACAAAAAGCCGACATTCGAAGATTGGCGACAGAAGCGCAGCCACCACTCGACCGCCTGCGCGCCTATCCAACCGAGAACGGTGATGGGCCTGCCCTGTACCTGAAACCGTTGATGGAACGCGAGAAGAAACCGGCGTCAGCGCCCGCGCCTCCCAAACCTGCAGTCGCGCCAAAGAACTCCTGAGGAGCTTCCCGAATGCCTGGCGAAGAGATTTTCTATCTCTCTGTAACCGAACTGGCGAAACGCATCGAATCGAAGAGACTCTCTCCGGTTGAACTGACGCAGATGTACCTGGACCGCAGCCAGAAGTTCGGCCCGCGCTTCAACGCCTACGCCCGGCTGACTCCGGAGATCGCTCTCGAGCAAGCGAAAGCCGCCGAAAAAGAAATCCATCGGGGCCATTACCGCGGCCCACTTCACGGAATTCCCTACGCGGCAAAGGACTTGATCGCCGTGAAGGGTCTTCCCACCACCTGGGGCGCGAAACCGTACGCCAATCAGGTCTTCGCTTACGACGCTACGGTGATTGAACACTTGAATCGCGTCGGCGCGGTGATGATCGGCAAAGCCGCTATGATCGAGCTTGCCGGCGGCATGGGCTACCGCTTCGCCTCCGCATCGTTGCAAGGCGAAGCCAAAAATCCGTGGGACGCCAAATGCTGGACGTGCGGATCGTCTTCAGGGTCAGGAGCGATCGTGGCCGCAGGCCTTGCCGCTTTTGCTATCGGCACGGAAACGTGGGGCTCGATCATCTGCCCGTCGGCTTTCTGCGGCGTCAGCGGGCTGCGCCCTACCTACGGCCGCGTTAGCCGTTACGGTGCCATGGCGCTGGCGCCTTCGATGGACAAGATCGGGCCAATGGCGCGATCGGCGGAAGACTGCGCCCGCATTTTTGCCGCAATCGCCGGCCACGACCCAAAAGACCGCGGGACTGTGCCCATTGATAAAGGAGCCTTCACGTATTCGCCTTCGGTAGAATTGCATTCGCGGCCGCTGAAAATCGGCTGGCTCACCAATGCCTGGAAATCGCTCGAACCCGGCGTTGCAAAACCTGTGGAGGCCGCGCACCGAACTCTCAAAAAATATTCCGCGAGCGTGAAGGACGCCACGCTCCCCGAAGGTCCCTGGGAGGACGCGGGCGGCATCGTGGTTGCGGTCGAAGGCGCCGCTTCCTTCCGTTCGCTGATTCGCTCCGGGCGCGTCAGCGAATTGGCCGATCCTCTGGGACAAATCGCCGGCTACGTGAACGAGCAATATTCCGCCGCAGACTACCTGCAAGCGCTGAAAGTAAGAGAAATTCTTCAGAAAACAATGGACGCGTTGTTCGAAACGTTCGACGTGCTCGTGACCGCTTCTCAACCCGTCGCAGCCACGCCGCTGGAACTCAATCTGGAAACCGGCCTCGTCTTTCCGGATCCGCTTGGCGGCATCGGGAATCTTTGCGGTCTTCCAGCGCTTTCCGTTCCCTGCGGATTCACGGAGAAGAATCTTCCGGTCGGGCTGCAGTTTTTGGCGCGGGCGGGTGACGACATCGCCGTTATCCAAGCGGCACGCGCATTCCAGCAACACACCGACTGGCACAAAAGACATCCCAAGATTCATTAGAGATCAGTAAGGGAGTTCCGAGCAGGTTAGAAGTAAAACGACTTCACGCTTGCGCGAGAATCTCGTGGACCGCACGCAGAATCGCCAAGCGGCTGAAGGGCTTCGTCAGCAGGCGCATGGAGGTGTCCCCGAGCGCCGATTCCGCCGCGGCGTGCTCGCTGTAACCAGACATATACAGAACGCGCAGCCCCGCGCGCCTCTGATGCAGACGGCCGGCCAATTCCTGGCCGGTCATTCCGGGCATAACCATATCTGTCACCAGCAATTGGATGGTGCCGGCATGTTTCTCCGCCAATTGAATGGCTTCCGCGCCATCGTGCGCTTCGATCACCGTGTAGCCGCCGGATTCGAGAAATTCTCGCGCCACTTCCCGGACGTCGTGTTCGTCTTCCGCAAGCAAAATCGTTCCCGTTCCTCGCGGCGCCACCGAAACGCTTTGGGTTAACGCAGATTTTTCCACCGGCTGTTCCACGCGCGGCAGATAAATCTTGAAGCACGTTCCGCGGCCGACCTCGCTGTACACCCAGATGAAGCCGCCGCTCTGTTTCACGATGCCGTAAACGGTGGCCAGGCCAAGTCCCGTGCCCTTCCCTTGCGGCTTGGTGGTGAAGAACGGTTCGAAAATGTGCGCCTGCGTTTCGGCATCCATTCCTGAACCGCTGTCCGAAACCGCGAGAAGAACATATTTTCCCTGGCGCACCACGGTATGGGCAGAACTGTACTCGCTGTCCAGATCCACATTCAGCGTCTCAATGAGGAGTTTCCCGCCGCCAGGCATGGCATCGCGCGAGTTCACCGCCAGGTTCATGATCACCTGTTCCATCTGGCTGGCGTCCGCGCGAATCGCTCCCAAATCCTTCGACGTCCGCACCACCAGCTCGACGTCTTCCCCAATCAACCGCGGGAGCAGCTTACCCATGTCCTCCACGACGTCATTCAGATTCATCACGTGCGGCTGCAAAACTTGCAGTCTACTGAAAGCCAGAAGTTGCCGAGTCAGCGCGGATGCGCGATCCGCCGCGCGCTCGATCTGCTCGATTTTCCTGAAGAATTGATCCGCAGGCGGTAACGCGCCCAGAAGGAGTTCCGTGTGCCCCTTGATTACCATCAACAGATTGTTGAAGTCGTGCGCTACTCCACCGGCCAAACGCCCCACCGCTTCCATCTTCTGCGATTGACGCAACTGCTGCTCGAGGATGCGACGCTCGCTGACATCTTGCGCCACGACCAGGCGGACCCGCCTTCCCGCATATTCCAGCTCGTGAGAAATGGTTTCGACCTGGAACGTCTTTCCATCTTTCTTGCAATGTTTCCAGTTCCCACTCCGCTTCGTGTCGGCACTATACTGCTTGAAGTAATCCGACAATTTATCTTTTTCTTCTTCCGGACAAATGTCCAGAATGGTCATATTCCTGAATTCATTAGAGGAATATCCGTACTGGCGGACCGCCGCTTCATTCACTTCGAGAAACCGCAAGGTTTCCAGATCGATCACCCAGGTGGGAAGCGGATTGTAGCTGAAGAGCAATCGGAACATCTCCTCGTTCTTGCGCAGCGCTTCTTCCGCGCGCCGCCGTTCGATTGCCAAAGCGATGTGCCCGCCAACGGACCCGAGAAATTCCATGTCGCGGGAATCGTATGCATCCTCGTTGTTGTAGTGTTGGACGACGAGCACACCGATGGTGGCAGTGGGTGTTTTCAGGGGAACACCGAGCCACGCGGGCGAAGGCGAGCCGACCAGTTCGACCTCGCCTTGCGCCGCAAGCCGGTCAAATTCGCGCTGCGGAATTAACATCGGCGATCCCGTGCGGAATACGAATGCCGTACAACTGCGGCCCACTCTTTGCGGCGGCGGAGCCGTGTCCACTTGATCCGCGAAGAATGGAAAGGCAAAAGTGTCGGTCTCCGCGTCGTGCAACGCCACGAAGCAGTTCTCCGCGTACAGAACCTTTTTCAGCGCCTGATGGATGCCCGCGAGAAGTTCGTCCAGATTCGACGTCTGGTTGAGCGCGTGCACAACCTCGGAATTAACCTGGCGCTCCGCCTCCATTCGCTGCAGGTCCGTGACATCCTGAAAATTGAGTAGAATTCCGCCGACGCCTGGCACGGCGGTGAAGTCCCGCGCAGTAGCATCAAACCAGCGCCAGCCCCCGTCTTTGCTCTGCAACCGGCAGCGTCTGCTGAACGAACCACCCCCGCTTTTCGCCAGATTTCGAAAAGACTCCTGCATGCCCGTCGCGTCAGCGCAATGAACTACGGACACGATCGGAGTACCTAGAAGAGTTTCGGTGGCGTGGCCAAGAAGACGGGTAAATCCCGCGCTCGCGAAAAGAATGGTTCCGTCCGGGCTCAGGACGGCGATGAGTTCCCGAATGGAGTCCAGCAACGTGGAGAGTAGCTCCGGGCCGATGGCAAGGTCTTGCTCGGAAGGGGCGCGTTGTAGCATGTGGTCGCTGCTCGCGACACCAGCCTGCGCAAAGAGCCCGCGGGCGAGGGTGAGTCCTGATCCTCCGTCGGAAGTGATCGTCCTACAACGGTTTAACGGGCAACCGGAAAACGAGACGCTTTCATGCTACAAGATTCCTTCTTCTTCGCAGGCCCTGATTGAGGGCCTGACGCTAAACAATGACTGTCCCAGCGGACAGGAGAGCCCCACCGTACAGGTGCCTTTGCCTCTGATTCCACGCATGTTACGCTCCCCCGGCTCCCGGAAGAGGGTCAGAAACAAGCCCGTTCGCATTCCGTTCAAACATTTTCAGGAGGTACTTCCGCAATGCACGCTATCTGGAAGGATATGTTCGTCATGGGGTTGCCTTTGTTGGAAAAGATCTTTCGCCCCATCATCGTTTACGCCTTTTTAGTAATCAGCCTGCGGCTCTCCGGGAAACGCGAACTGGTTCAGCTGAATCCTTTCGACTTGGTTGTCTTGCTGACGCTTTCGAACACCGTGCAGAACGCCATCATCGGAGAGGACAACAGCGTTCTTGGCGGGCTGATCGGCGCAACTTCCCTGCTCGCCACCAACTATCTCGTCGTCCGCTTCCTTTATGATCACTCGAAGCTCGACCAGTTAGTGGAAGGCAATGCGGACGTCTTGGTTGAGAACGGCAAAGTGCGCGCGGATCACCTCAAGAAGGAACTAATTACAATGCCTCAACTGGAAGCGGCAGCGCGCAAGCAAGGTTTCGATTCGCTTGCCGAGGTACAAAAATGCGTTCTGGAGCCCGGCGGGACGTTAACGTTTGTGGGCAAGAAACCTGACACCGAGGATGTGCGCCATCAGGAACTGATGGGCCGGCTCGAGCGCTTGAGCCAGGAAATCGCGCTGCTGCGAGGCTCTCAGCCGCCGGCTCGCGCTTGATTCAATGAAGAAGAAAACCTGTTAGCGCGAGAGCGATGCCCGCCGCTCCAATAAACAGGCCTCCGAACCAGAAAGCCTTACGTTTCGTCAACAGCGTAATCGAGCAAATGACCAGCCCGATTTCCAGGAAGGCCTCGCCCCCATCAAAACGGTCCGCTTTGCGTGCTGCGAGATCCCTTTCCGCTTCCAGGTCTTTGGCTTCCTTGCTGATATCTTCCTTGTCGCTCTGGTAGTGCTCCACTTCCTTGGCGTACTTCTCTCGCAGCGCTGCGCCTTTTTCTTTATCCAGGGAAGCCACAATGTTCACCACATCCGAAAATCCTTGGGTCTCGTGCAATCGGACGCTCTTGGCTTGATACTGTGCCCACCGGTCCGCCGCCTGGCTTTGGCGCAGCAATTCTTCCGTGTGCGTGCGATGCCCAAGCAACGTTACCGCCGCCACCAAAACCGCCATGATTGAGAGCGTAAGCGATACCGGGAGGACCAGCGGATCATCCTCGGCCCCGTGATGATGCTCGGGGAGTTCGAATCCTTCAGACATTCCTCTTCTCTCCTCCGACTGGATTAAACAGCGGATTCAGAAGCGATGACCTGCAACGATTCCAGTGCCGCCGCTACCGTGCGATCAATGTCCGCCGGAGTGTGCGCGGCGGAGACAAATGTGGCTTCAAACTGCGACGGCGCTAGAAAAATTCCCCGATCCAGCATCTCCCGGAAAAACTGTGCGTAGCGCTTCGTGTCCGAGCGCTTGGCGTCGGCGTAGTTTTTCACCGGCTCCGGCGTGAAGAAGATGGTTGACAGCGGGCCGACGGCATTGATCCGCGCACCTACTCCCGCGTCCGCCAGCCCGGAGCGAAGCCCATGCACCAGCCGCTCTGCAAGCTGCGCAATCTCTTCGTAAAAACCGGGTCTGGTCAGTTGTTTAAGTGCCGCAATCCCCGCTCGCATCGCCAGTGGATTTCCTGCAAGCGTTCCCGCCTGATACACCGGTCCAAGCGGCGCGACATGATCCATTAGGTCCGCGCGCCCGCCATACGCCGCCACCGGCACTCCGCCCCCAATAATTTTCCCCAGCGTCGTAAGGTCCGCCTCAATGTCGAACAGCTTCTGCACCGATCCATACCGCAGACGAAAACCGGTGATCACTTCATCCACGATCAGCAGTGCCCCGTTCTTTCTCGTTATCTCACGCAAGCCCTTCAAAAAGCCCGCTTCCGGGGGCACGACCCCCATATTCGCCGCGATCGGCTCCACGATCACTGCCGCAATCTGCCCTTTGTGCGCCGCAAACACCCGCTCAACCGCGTTGTGATCGTTGAACGGCACATTTAACGTCAGCGCCGCCAGCCCCTGCGGCACTCCCGGACACTCCGCAATCCCAAGCGTCGCCAAGCCCGACCCCGCCTGCGACAGAAAACTATCCGCATGGCCGTGGTAGCAGCCCTCAAACTTCACAATGAAATCGCGCTTGGTAATGCCCCGCGCGAGTCGCACCGCGCTCATCGTCGCTTCCGTCCCGCTGGAAACAAACCGAATCTTCTCGATAAAAGGAATCGCCTGTGTAATGAGCGTCGCAAGCTCCAACTCCAACTCCGTCGTCACCCCAAAGCTAGTACCCCGCCGCGCCTGCTCCGCAATCGCATCACTAATCGTGGGATTCGCATGGCCCAGAATCATCGCGCCCCACGAACACACGTAATCCAGCAACTCATTCCCATCCGCGTCATACAAAAACTGTCCGCCGCCGCGCTCGATAATCAGCGGTTCCCCGCCCACAGACCGGAAGGCCCGCACGGGACTATTCACGCCGCCGACGAGAACTTTCTCAGCACGCTCAAAAATCTCCCGCGAGCGTTTCCGCTCACGCTTCAATCGTGGTTGCGTTGCGCTCATGTTTTCTCTGTCAAATTAGCACTGCTTCAGCCAGCGCGCGACATCTTTAGCATGATAGGTAAGGATGATTCCCGCCCCGGCGCGCTGAACGCCCGTCAGAATTTCCAATACTACGCGCTGCTCGTCCAGCCATCCCTTTTGCGCCGCCGCCTTCACCATCGCATACTCCCCGCTGACGTTGTACGCCGCCACCGGGACGTCAAATTCATCCCGCACCTGGCGAATCACATCCAGATACGGCAGCGCCGGCTTTACCATCACCATGTCCGCGCCTTCTTCCAGATCCAGCGCCACTTCCTTCAACGCCTCGCGCACATTCGCCGAATCCATCTGATAGCTGCGCCGATCGCCAAATTGCGGGGCGGATTGTGCCGCTTCCCGGAAGGGCCCGTAGAAACCAGAGCAATACTTCGCGGCGTAAGAAAGAATGGCGATGTTTTCAAACTTATGTTCATCCAGTATTTCGCGAATGGCCGCCACGCGCCCATCCATCATGTCCGACGGCGCGACAATGTCCGCTCCCGCTCGCGCATGCGATAGCGCTTGCTGCGCAAGAACGGCTACCGTCGCATCGTTCGCCACTTCGCCATTCTCGATCACCCCGCAATGGCCGTGGTCCGTGTACTCGCAGAGACAAACGTCCGTCATCACCAGAAGTTTCAGCTTTGCCTTTCGAACCGCTTCGATGGCCCTCTGAACCACACCATCGGCGCCGAGAGAACTGGCGCCCCGCGCGTCTTTGGTTTCGGGCAGCCCGAACAGAATAATTCCCGGAATCCCTAGAGACTCCACTTCCCGGCATTCCTCGACAATTTGATCCACCGACTGCTGATAAACGCCCGGCATGGAGCTGACTTCCTGTCGGACCTTCGTGCCAGGACAAACGAACATGGGATAAATCAGCCCCGCCGTCGTCAGTCGCGTCTCGCGAACCAAACTTCGCAACGCTTCGCTTCGCCGCAATCGCCGCGGCCGCTGTGTCGGAAAACTCATCCTCGCTTCGCTCCCGCCGTGGAGTGCTTCGCCATCTCCGCAAAATGCTCCTCAAGCGCGACAAGAACCGCTCCCGCCGTCGTGTCCGCCGCCACAACCATACGCCCAATCTTTGCCTGCCGTAACGCGTTCGCGGTGACCGGCCCTACCGCCGTAATCGCCACCCCATCCTGCAACGCGCGCAGTTTCTCATTTCCAAGGAGTTCCCCAAAATGCTGCACAGCCGAAGGGCTGAAAAAAAGGATTGCATCCACCTCTTCTGCCGCAATCTTTCCCAGGTTTTGCTTATCCACTTCACTTGGTATCAAATTCCGGTACGCGATCACTTCTGTGACGTGCGCGCCGTGCCCCTTCAGTGCCGCAGGCAACTCCGGGTTAGCCCGATCGCTCCGCGGCAAGAGCACACGTTGCTCCCGCAGCCGCTCTCCCAATTCGTTCGCCAGCGCTACACCATTATGATTCTTCGCCACGTACTCCACCGTCAATCCAGCCTGCCGGACAGCGCCTGCACTTACGGGACCTACCGCCGCAATCCGGGATTTACTTGCCGCCTGACTCAAGGGATGGCCCAGTCTCTCACTCCGCACCGCAACGGCACGGACCGCTTGGCCGCTCGTAAAAACAATCCATCCAAACTGCTCCAGTTGCGTGATTGCTGCATCCAGCGGCGCAAAATCATCCGGATCTTCAAACGCCACAAGCGGAAGCACCACCGGAATCGCCCCGAGAGCCGAAAGTTCGCGGGCGAACTCCTCGCTCTGCACCGCAGCGCGAGTAATGACAATCCGCTTCCCCGCCAGCGGCGATCGAACGGTCTCAGCCACGCTGGCGGCTCACTTCCTCAAGAATAGACTGCGCCCCAGCCTCGATAAGCAACCGCGCCATATGCTCGCCCAAAGCTGCGGCTTGATCCGGGGGCGCAGCAGCACGCTGCTTCACATATTGCACGCCATCCACGGAACAAACGCACGCCTCCATCACAAGTTCCCCGCGCTCGATTCTCGCCCACGCTCCCATCGGCACTTGGCAGCCGCCATGTAACGCCGCGAGCAGCGCGCGTTCCGCAATGATCGCCGTCCGTGTTTCCGCATCGTCCAGCGGCGCCAAAATGTCCCCCGCCTCCGTATCTCTCAACCGGCATTCGACTGCGATCGCGCCCTGCCCCACCGCCGGCATGCAAACATCAGGTTCCAGCGTCTCCGAAATCCGTTGGCTGAGGCCGAGCCGATCCAAGCCCGCCTTCGAAACCATCACGGCCTCATACTCTCCGCTCTCAACTTTGCGCAATCGCGTATCCACGTTGCCACGCAAATCGCGAATATCCAGGTCCGGCCGCAGGCGTAACAGCTGTGCCTGCCGCCGCAAGCTGCTCGTTCCCACGCGCGCGCCACGCCGAAGATTCGCAACTGTGGATCCGACTAGGCAATCGCGCACGTCATCGCGCCGGCAAACCGCCGGAAACATCAGCCGGGAAGGAATATCCGTGGGAATATCTTTCACGCTGTGAACCGCCAGGTCGATCGATTCGTCCAGCAGTGCCTCTTCCAACTCCTTGATGAAGATGCCTTTCCCGCCGAACTGTGTGAGCGGAATCTGCTGCATCTTATCGCCCGCCGTCTTGATGATGACGATTTCCGCTTCCATCCCCGTCGCGGCAAACAGTTTTTTGCGGATGGATTCCGCTTGCCATTTGGCCAGAATGCTGCCGCGCGTGCCGATCCGCAGGTGTCTCACGGCTTCTCTCGGTTGGAAAGAAACAAATCGCGCAGCGCTTCGACGTTTTGGATCTTTCGCCGCAATTCTTTTTCGCCGCGCAGTTGCTCCGCCGGCTTCAGCAGCAGCTTCTCCAGCATTTCGTCCATCAATCCTTCAACGCGCGCCCGGTCCGCCTCGCTCATATGATTCATGGAATCCAGTCGAGCGCGAATGAAGGCGGCGCGTTCCTCCTTCATTCGAATGCGCAGCGCTTCCACGAGTCCCACAAGCTCCACGCTTGCCTGCCAGGACAAGAATTTTCCAACGTGCTCCTCGACAATTCCCTCGGCCCGCGGAATCTCGCTTTCCCGCGCGTTGCGGTTTTGCTGCACGATGTCGCTCAGGTCATCCATCGTGTAGACATAGACGTTATACAGCTTCGCGACGCTGGCCTCGATGTTTCGCGGCATTCCCAGATCCATCAGGAACAATGCCCGGTTTTCCCGCGCCGACATCGCGGACTCAACGATTGCGCGCCGCAGCACCGGCTCGTCCGCCGACACGGACGACACCACGACATCTGGCGACCGCAATGCCGTATCCCACTCGCCCCACCCGACGACCTTCCCTCCAAACTGTTTCGCCAGTTCCTCAGCACGATCACGGGAGCGATTCATGACCGACAAATGCGCGATACCGCGATCCCGCAGTTGCGACACCACCTGTTCGCTGATCGTTCCTGCCCCCACAACCAGTGCTCTGCGCTCGCTCATTTTCCCAAAAATGCGTTCCGCCAGCTTCACGCCTGCGGCCGCTACTGACATTGGCCGCGTGCCCAGCTCTGTTTCCGAGCGCACGCGCTTCCCTACTTCCAACGCGCCCTGAAACAGCCGGTTCAGCACTGGTCCGGTAGCGCCCTGTTCGTGCGCAAAGCGATAGGCCTCGCGCACTTGCCCCAGGATCTCCGCTTCCCCCAGCAGCATGGAATCCAGCCCCGCTGAGACACGGAAAAGATGCCGCACCGCCTCGCGATCGTAATGATGGTAGAGGGATACGCCCAGAACATCCGGCCGGACCGAATGGAATTCGCTCAGAAACGAGGAAAGGCCCGGCGCGCACTCATGCGAAGATTCCGGCGGAACTCCGTAAACTTCGCTGCGATTGCACGTCGAAAGCACCAGCGTCTCTTCCAGAATCCCGCGCGAGCGCAGCTCATCCGCAGCGCGCCGCGCCTGTTCGTTCGTGAACGACACCCGCTCGCGCACCTCAACCGAGGCGGTACGGTGGTTCAGTCCGACGAGAACGATTTCCATGCCGCGGCTCACAGGCTCCTAGAAATATCGATGGCTATGTGACAAGTACAAATTCACGACCGTAAAACTCAGCACCACAACGACAAAATTGAAAATGCAAAGTTTGGAAGCGCGCGCCCCGCGCCACGTCGTCGTCCTCGCCAGGCGGAAATACAGCACGTACAGGATAAGCACGAGCAACGTAATCACATATTTCGGATCGTAAAAGGAGTGCTCTCCTGCCAACCGGTCCACGGAGACGAAGCCCAGCGCCGTTCCAATGGCGATGGAAACCACGCCTACCAAAACGCTCGACCGGCTCATGCGTTCAAGCAAATCCAGCGGCGGCAATCGCCAAACCATCTCGCCAAGTTGGTGACGCCGCAAATGACGCTCTTCGCCCAGAAAAATCATACTGAGTACGAAGGAGAGCGCGAACGCCGCATACGCCAGAATGCTCAATGTGACGTGCAGCGCAAAGACGACGCCATGCGTGGCCGGAGGCGCAAGTTTGTCGGCAGGGGCCAGATGTGCCGCCACAAAAAAGATCAGCACAAACGGCATAGCGAATGCTCCGACCGACCTCTGCCGGTGGTAAAACTCCAATCCCAGATACGTCAGCGCGAGCAACCACCCGAAGAGCGACATCGACCCGTAGAGATCATGGTACGGAACCGTGTGCGAACCACGCGACCTCTCTAAAAGCGCCAAGTAGTGCGTCACCAATCCCATCGCAAGAAATAACGTGCCCAGCCGGCCCGTAACCTCTTTGCCGGTGTTCAAAAAGCGAAGGTATAGGCCCAAACTCAGCAGGTAGGCAAGCAGCGTCAATATGAGAAACGGATGATTCATCTTTTGGACTCGCAGACCTGACTCAACTGTCACGATCGGTATGGGTCAGCGGGTGGGCGCGCAATCCCTGGCCG
>Ga0210410_10002763_pt1 | contig 15674 bp, 12 predicted proteins | sample IncBWC4MmetaG_FD_161058 | JGI IMG/M metagenome (GOLD analysis project Ga0210410, IMG submission 161058) | Forest soil microbial communities from Barre Woods Harvard Forest LTER site, Petersham, Massachusetts, United States - Inc-BW-C-4-M | ecosystem: Environmental > Terrestrial > Soil >... | reverse complement strand
GACCCGAGAAACCTGTTGCTGCCCGCTACCGTACCAGGTCACGGACATGCCTTGCGGCAAGGAAATACGCGGGTGGCGTCGAATCACACCCATGGTTTTAGCGCTCATTGGACATGGCAAAAGTACTAGTTGAATCGGCAGCGAACCAATAGAACAAAAGTTCCTTCCCGCCAGTACTTTAGAAAAACCACTCCGTTCTCCAGCATCCCGCTCTACGGAACGCCTGGAACGGCTGATTCGAACCGGGGAAGCGGACGAGCGGGGACAGACGGGAAGTTTTCTTAACTCTGAAAATCTCCAAACGTCATGAGCAAAACGGGCTTCGTTGAGCAAATTTCAGAAACTTTCCGTCTGTCCCCAATTCCCGAGTGTTCAAAGTCTTCCGTCGCCCGGTACGTTCGTCGTCAGGCGCTTCGAGAGGAATTCACGGAATAAATTCATGCCCACTCGCCCGGCGAGGCCAACGGCGGCATTGCCGAAGACCAGGTTCGCTCCCCGATTCGCTTGGGGATAATACAGATTGGACAGTGCCGCTGCGCACGTGTCGCCCAGCAAATAAGAAGAGTTTGGCACGGTTCGCCCACTATCGCTGCGTGCGGCAAATACGGAGCCGACCGCATGCATAAGGCGAGACCTAACGGACCCGGAGCCCTGGTAGTAGTAGCGCGGATCCTGGTGAAGAAGTGCGGGGAAGACGGCGTTCGTCAGGAAGTCGCTGGTGCGTCCGTCGAGAAACGTTGCAGCATAACGTTTGCCATATCCCACAGCACCTTGCCCATACCCGGGATAGGCGTTCGTCGCCTGTTCGATGCCGGCACCGAAACCGACGCCGATGTACACAACGGGATCGAAAGCGCTGCGTGCAGCCAGCGAGAATTTCTGTGTCCAATTGAGCGGGGCGGCGTCACGAATGTAGCTTGTATAGAAGTTTGGGATGACGCCGACCAGACGCTGCTTCTCTTCCGCCCTTATCTGCTCAGCGGCGATCACGTCGGTGGGGCGGACCGTGACCTCCATGTTTGCGGGCGCAATAGACAATGAGATATCAGGAACCTCATAGTCCTGCTGCACCGCGACGGCGAACTCCGCGGATGCAAAGGGCGCAAAACCATAAGAGTTGACGGTCACGAGGTAGGAACCGGCAGGAATCTTTGTAAAATTAAATTCGCCGTTCTCCTCGGACACCATGGTTAGCAATTGCGTTCCGTCTCCATGCATCAAGCTGACGTTTGCGCCGGGAACGGCGGCTCCGCTTACGTCCAGCACGGTGCCTGCGACGCTGGCTGACCCTTCCGCGGGGGGTGTTGGCTGAGCTGAATTCTGCGGGCCTGCATGGCGTAGAGTTGCATCCGGGAGGGAGCGGCTAGTAATCCCGCGCCCGGCAGTTTGTTGCTGAGCGAGTGCGCTCGCAGGAACCATGCAGAGCAGGAGCGACGCGCTTGCGAAAACAGCGGGAAGACTGGGGCGCGCGGCCTTTATCATTGAACCATGAAACGATTTGAGCCCACATCGGACCTTCATTGGGATCCCTCCAGCCTGGACCAAGTAACTGTGACAGCTTCATTTGTCATTTGGACCTGACCAAAGGGTCAGTTGTTTTCTAGGAGGCAACCAGCCGGTGGCGCATCCTCGGGTCCTCGGAAAGCATCACAGAAGCGAGTTCGCTTCATTCTGGAATTCTCTTATGGCAGAAACTTACAACCCCCCAAGTATCGACGAATATCTCCTCCAGCGGCTGATGCCGGTGGAAGGAGCGATTCCTCATGTGCAAGGAATCGAGATGTACGGCAATGCTATTCCCGCCGGAACGGTCGGCGGCGATCTCTTTGAGTACATAAACTTTCAGCAACGGTACGACATCGACGCACGCATTCAGCGGGCACTGAAGCGATCGAAGGAGTACCTCGAACCGCTTCCGGCAGGCGCCGCGCCACGCAATTCAGTGGACGACCAAGTGGAATGGTTGAAATCGAGGCCGGGCTATAAACCTGAAATGGAAACCGAATATCGAGAAGCACGAAGTTTGGAGCAGGTGCGGGTCGCCGAAGATCTGCGTCAGCTTTACACCACAGCGGGCGTCCTGGTGGTGGACGCGGAAGGACACGGAATCATTTCAGCGAAAATCGCATCCACGGTTCACGACACGTTTCACGCCCTTATGCTTTCCGAACTCGATCACCGGGGGAAGACCACTCCGGAGTTGTTCGAAAGGATGAACTTGCGGTTGGCACAGTCCGTGACCGCTCGTAATGCCCTCGGGAGAAGCGAGAAAGAGAGCGCGCAGGAGATTGCCACCATGCTTTACGGTGAAGTACATCCTTATGGCTATTTTAGATTCGTGAATTTTGGACATCCACCGCCGCTGGTCTTCTCCGCCGAATACCGAAAGTTCATGGAGATTGATAAAAGCCAAATGGTGCAATTTCTGCCGCTCGGACTACAGCTTGCCGAAGACGATCCGGACCGCAACAGGTACCTTTCCTTGGAATTCCGGGAGAGGCGGGCAAAATCCTCGGATGTGGCGGAACTGACGCTGATGAGTCCGGGGGACATTTTCTTCCTTTACACCGACGGGGTTTATGACGGAAGCGACAAGGAGGAACGGCAGCAGCTTGAAAACGTCATGCGCGAGCACCACCTGCTGCCGGCAAAAGATATATGCAATTCACTGCTCGAGTACGCTCTAAAACGCGATGATCGCCTGCTACAAATTGGCGAGCAAGATCGTATTGACGATAAGACCGTTTTTATCATCAAGCGGCTGACTAGATGACCGCGTCGGTTCCTTCGACCGACTAAACTTGGCGGGTGGCGGGTGCCGCATCCTTAACAGGCTGAGACGGCTCCAGAGCCGAAGTCCGATCCCGAAAAGACGCGCCTATCGTTAGCGCAACAAGCGCGTGAGCAATCCTTCCAGCAGATCTCGGATTTGAGGATTCATCTTGGTAAATTCGACACCCATGCCCTCACCTGGCACGATGTTTCGGACAACCGCTTCCGCCAGAACCATTCCTCCGGGTACTTCAAATACGAGGGTCAGGTTTGTGCCTACTCGCAGCGTATTGGGTCCGCAGAGGAACAGGCCTCCCAAGCTTAACGTTTTGACCCGAGAAACCTGTTGCTGCCCGCTACCGTACCAGGTCACGGACATGCCTTGCGGCAAGGAAATACGCGGGTGGCGTCGAATCACACCCATGGTTTTGGCGCTCATAAGACATGGCAAAAGTACTAGTTGAATTGGCAGCGAACCAATAGAACAAAAGTTCCTTTCCGCCAGTACTTCAGAAAAACCACTCAGTTCTCCGGCATCCCCGCTCTAGGGAACGCTCTAAGCCCGAACTGGCTGGAAATCGGAATCGCGGTGAACAGAAAAACGGGAGACGAGAACTAGGAGCATACCCAGAATCCAAACATAATGGCCTTCGCGCGGACTGAGGCGTTCAAAGTGAAAAAAGACCCAGCACCATGGAATCATAGTGAGCACTGCCACAAATACGGTAGTGCGAATAGCGAAATTCGCGCGCTTGAAGTGCAGGAAAGTCGCACTGAGCAGGAATATGGGATTGACCCAGGCGCTTATTAGGAGTGATAGGAAGTCCAGGAATTCCGAGGTAGACCCCACGTGGGCAGAACGGTGCCAGATTTCCAGAACACCACCTGACGACCAGACCAAGGAGTCGAACGCGCAAATGTAGCCGCGTAATTCTCTCCTTCCCTCCCCCGTCTTCTCGACGGCGACAAGAAAAAAACTGGCAACGTAGAGCAGCAATCCGGTCCAAAACAATAAATTGGCGCGTTTCAAGCTCACGAAGTGGACCGCGGTTTACACGAGCTACTTCTGGCCCGGGGGCACCACAGGTACTTTCAGGAATTCGTCGAGGCGGAGGAATTTGCGGCCGAGGGCGCCGCTGTAGGCGGACCATTCGGGTTCGCCGGAGTCGAGGGCGAGGGCGGCGCGGGCGGCGGCGAGTTTCGAATCGAGGTCGTCCATGTAGTGGAAGGCCAGGGCTTCGCGGATCATGGGGAGCTTGGGGGAGCCGAATTCGTACTGGCCGTGATGGCTGATGAGCATGTGCTGGACGACGGTCTTCAGGTTGGCGGGAAAACCTTCGATGGCGTCCATGGCTTTGGAGACGCTTTCAAATTCCATCATGATGTGACCGAGGAGCTGGCCCTCGACGGTGTAGTTGACGGCGCGCTCGTAGCAGAGTTCGTCGAGTTTGCCGACATCATGGAGAATCGCGGCGGTGAGGAGCAGATCGAGGTCCAGCTCCGGATAGTGCGTGGCGATTTGTTTCGCGAGGCCGCACAAGCTGATGACGTGTTCGAGCAAGCCGCCGAGATAAGCGTGATGCATCACTTTAGCGGCGGGAGCGCGCTTGAAGCGCGTAGCGATCTTTGGATCGCTGAGAATGCCAGTCGTCAATTTCTTGAGCCAGGGATTCGAAATCGAGCCCGCGTATTCGAGCAATTTCGCGTACAACTTTCCGACGTCTTCCTTGGTGTGCGGAAGAAAGTCGGCGAGATCGATTTCTTCGGGTTTCGCGAGGCGAAGATTTTGCAGGGAAAGCTGGGGCTTGTTACGGTAAATCTCGACGCGCGCCTGAACCTTCACGAAATCGTCGCGATTGATGTCTTTCACCACCGCGTCAAACTGATCCCACATGCGGGCTTCGATGGTGCCGCTGCGGTCGCCGAGCTCGAGGCGCAAATACGCTTTGCCCTCACGGGTGTTGCGAATCTCTTTTTCATGAACGAGAAAGAAGGTAGTAATGTTCTGTTCGGAGCCGAGATCGGTAACGAACGGCGTCTTCATGTGCCCGTCTGCCCTCCGGGGCGCTTGCCAAACAACAGGTATTTCTTGTGGGCTTTTTTCGACTGCTTGGTGGCTTCCGGAGTGGCGCTGACTTCCTGGATTTCGGAGTTTCCGGCGCCGCCGGCGGCGTCCTGATATCCGGGCTTGATGATGACGTAGCTCTGTTCGCGGAGAGTCTTCAAATAGTTGCGCATGGCAGGTTCCATGCGCCCGCCATAGAGTTTGTCCATGATTTCATTTTTGACTTTTGCTAGCGCTTGCTCGCCCTCGTCATAGTGTTCGAGGACCTGAAGGATGAGATAGCCCTGCTTGGTTTCCAGGATGTCGGTCAGATCATTCTTCTTCATTTTGAAAACGGTGTCTTCAAGCTCTTTGGAAAGTTCACCGCGTTTATAGACGCCGAGAAAACCGCCCTGTTCTTTGGTGCTGCTGTCGGAAAAACGCTTGGCGATTTCGCCGAAATCCTCACCGTCTTTGACGCGCTTGAGCGCGGTCTCTGCTTTTTTCTTGAGGTCGGGAAGATCTTCCGGCTTCTTCCCTTCCGTGCTGACGACGATTTCGCGGAGGGCCACCTGCTCGGGGCGCATGAATTCGGCTTTGTGCGCCTCGTAGTACTTCGAAACTTCATCATCGCTGACGTTGATGTGCGAGCCGACCTCGCTGCTGATAACTTGTTGCGTCAGGAGCGTGTTCCGAATGTTGTTCTTAAAATCTTCGTAGTTCATCCCCTGGGAGGTCACGGCCTTTTCCAGTTCTTCCATGCTGGCAAGTTTGTTCTGGACGCGGATCTGATCGAGCTTCTTGATGAGCTGCGGCTCGACGCTGACTCCCATGTCCTTGGCGCGTTGCACTAAAAGGGATTGGTCAATGAGGTCGCGGAGGGTGTTCTTCTGGCGGTCCTCGATAGCGATTTGGAGCTGCTCCGGGGTGCAGCGGCCCTGACACTCTTCCTTGGCGTCTTCCGCGGCGGTTTGACGGGCCTTTTCAAATTCGGAGTGCGTAATGATCTCGTTATTGACGCGAGCGATGATCTCCTCGACAGTCCTGCCTTCAGTGGTGGAAGGCGGGGCGGCGGGCTTCTTCACCGGCGCAGGCGGGGGCGTAGGCGTGTCGGTAGCAGGAGCCATTCCGGGCTTTTCGAGAGTGGGCGCGCCGGTCTGCTTCGGAGGGGTGTCCTGAGGCTTATCTTGCGCCGCAAGCGGTAGCGCAGCGCAGAGAATCGCAATAACAACTAGATTTCGCATTCATTCCTCACTTCTGAATTTTAGCCCTGCCCCTGAAGGCCGAGCAATACGTTTCTAAGGGCGGCGGGGACGGATTCGCCCCGCTTGGTTTCCAGCCAGAGCACGCCGCTGGGATCGAGCTTAATGCCAGCCCTTGAGCGTACCACGGACACCAGCTTGGCCGGGTCCAGGGTGGTCTCGGGATGGAAGCGCACGGCGATGCGGCTGCCCTGGCGTTCCACGGCGGAGATGCGCAGCCGCTCGCAGATGGATTTGAGTACGGCGTACTCCAAAAGGTTTTCCACGGAAGACGGGGGGACGCCGAAACGGTCCTCCAATTCCTTGCGAACTTCCTGCTTTTCTTCTTCGGTGGCGATGGAGGAGATTTTCTTGTAGGTGCGGAGGCGGAGGTTTTCGCTGGGGATGTAATCCTGGGGGATTCGAACGTCGAAGCCCAGGCTGAGCGTGGTACGAAGCTCCGGCGCAACCTCCTCGCCCTTGAGCTTGGAGACGGCGCGCTCCAGCATTTGACAGTACATGTCGAAACCGATGGCTTCTATGTGGCCATGCTGTTGACGGCCGAGCATGTTGCCAGCGCCGCGGAGTTCGAGGTCGAGGGCGGCGATGCGGAAGCCGGCGCCGAGTTCGCTGAACTCCTTCATGGCAGAGAGGCGCTTTCGGGCGATGTCGGAGAGCACCGTCTCGGGCGGGACGAGGAGATAGGCATAGGCGCGCTGGGTGGAGCGGCCGACGCGTCCGCGCAATTGGTAGAGTTCGGCGAGTCCGAGGCGGTCGGCGCGATTGATGATGATGGTGTTGGCGCGCGGGATGTCCAAGCCATTTTCGACGATGGTGGTGGCGACGAGGACGTCGGCTTCATCGCGAATGAACTTGAGCATGACACTTTCGAGCTCTTTCTCGCCCATTTGGCCGTGGGCAACCACTACGCGCGCCTTCGGGACGAGTTTGGCGACCATGGCGCCGAGCGAATAGATAGATTCGACGCGATTGTGAATGAAAAAAACCTGGCCTTCGCGAGCGAGTTCGGTTTCGATGGCGCGCTGGACGAGGTCTTCCTGGAAGGGCGCGACGACGGTTTGAATGGCGAGGCGATCGCGCGGCGCCGTTTCGATGAGGGACATATCGCGAAGACCGACGAGGGACATGTGCAACGTACGCGGGATTGGTGTGGCGGAAAGCGCCAGGGCGTCAACGTTTTTGCGCATTTCTTTCAGGCGCTCTTTGTGGGCTACGCCGAAGCGCTGCTCTTCGTCCACGATTAAGAGGCCAAGGTCGGCAAACTTCACGTCTTTCGAAAGCAGGCGGTGGGTGCCGATGACGACGTCCACTTTGCCGGCTTCCAAATCCACCAGGATTTTTTTCTGCTCGGCGGGACTGCGGAAGCGGCTGAGCATTTCAATGCGCGCGGGAAAGGCGGCGAATCTTTGTTTGAAGGTTTCGAAATGCTGGAAGGTGAGGACGGTGGTGGGCGCGAGGAGGGCGACTTGCTTGTTATCAATGACGGCTTTGAAAGCGGCGCGCATGGCGACTTCCGTCTTGCCGTAGCCGACGTCGCCGCAGAGCAGGCGATCCATGGGCTCGGGGCGCTCCATGTCGCGCTTGATGTCGCTGATGGCGGTGATCTGGTCCGCGGTTTCTTCGAATTCGAAGGCGTCTTCGAATTCGCGCTGGAAATTGCCGTCGGAAGAAAATGCGAATCCTGGAGCGGCCTTGCGCTGAGCGTAAAGCGCGAGGAGTTGATCGGCCATGTCCTCGACGGACTTGCGGGCGCGCGTTTTGCGGGAGTTCCAGGCGGTGCCACCGAGTTTGTCCAGCGGCGGATGAGTGCCTTCGAGCACGCGATAGCTTTGGACGAGGTCCATGCGCTCAAGGGGCACGTAGAGACGCGCATCGTCGGCGTATTTCAAGAGCATGAATTCGCCGCGGTGGCCGTCGGATTCGATCTGGCGAAGGCCTTCGAACTGGCCGATGCCATGGTCCACGTGGACGACGTAATCGCTGGGCTTGAGTTCGGCGAAATCGCTGAAGAAACCGGAGGTGCGAATTTTGCGGCTGGGGCGCTCGACGGTGGGAGTGACATCGAAAAGATCGGCGTGGCCGAAAAGGGTGAGTTTGACGTCGGGAAAGGTGACGCCTTCGGCGAAGGGGGCGCGGATCAGCAGCATGGCAGCGGATTCTTGCGCGCCTTCGGCGGTGAACCCGGCGGCAGCATCTTCGGATTCGCCGAGAACGTAAGGAACTTCGTATTCGCGGCAAATATCGGCGAAGCGCTCGATTTCACCGGTGCTGGCAGCGGTGAGAAAGACGGTGCCGCCGGAAGCGAGCTGCGACTTCACGGCGGTCATGCAGGCCGCGACGTCACCGTGGAAGCGCGCGCTAGGACGGGAGGAGAGTTCGAATTGGTGAGGCGAGCCAATTTCGAGAGCGAGCTGTTCGATTTGGATTTGGGAAGTTTTTTCGAGAGCGACGGCAAATTCCTCTTCTGACAAAAAGTAGTGAGAGGTGGCGGGGGAGTTGGCGTGGCCGTGGCGCTCGTACTTTTCCGTTGCCGCGGACAAATATTTTGTCGCAACTTCGCGCAGGGTTTGCGGCTCGTCCAGGAAGACGATGGGCTTCAGGGAGCTTTCCGCGAGTTCGAAGAGGGCGCTTGATCCGGGCTCGGTGGCGGGCCCGAAGAAGGAAGGCGTTTCCCATGCTGCTGCGTCGGTTCGGTCGTCATTTTCCGGAAGTGGAACGGACCATTCGGTGAGCGGGAGAAGAGTGGTTCGAACGACCGGGGAGATGGAGCGCTGGGTGCGCGGGTCAAATTCGCGGACGGATTCCACGGTGTCGCCGAGAAGTTCGAGGCGGACGGGACGTGGCGCCTCCGGAGAAAACACGTCAATGATGCCGCCGCGTACGGCGAATTGGCCGGGGAGTTCGACCATTTCGGTGCGTGTGTAGCCCACCGAGCCGAGATGAGTGACAAGTTCGGCATAGGGAATTTCGGTGTCCTTGGCCAGCGTTTTTGTGAGGTAAAGGTAGGCGGCAGGATCCTGGTAGCGCCAGAGTGCGGCGGCTACGGGAGCTATCACGAGAGAGATTTGGCCGTCGGCGAGGCGGAAAAGCGTGGCGGCGCGGCGCTCGAGAATGTCGGCGTGCGGGCTTTGAGATTCCCAGGGCAGGGTGTCGAATGCTGGAAGAGTCGCGACGCCGCCGGTGGCTACTGGAAAAATGGAGCTGAAGAAACGCAAGATTTCGGCGAGCGACTCGGCGCGGCGATTCGAATCGGTAACGAAAAAAGCGGGGCGACGTAGCTCGTGAGTCAGGTAGGCCGCGAGCAATGCTTTGGCGACATCGTGGAGCCCGGTGACCGAAACGCGGCTTGCGCCCGCGCGCAGAGATGCCGGCGCGCCCTCCACCGCTGCATGGCGGAGCAAGGCCTCCAATCTTTCGCGGACGGCAGGAAGTATCATGCGGTTGCGGTCAGGATTCCGCGCGAGAGGCGCGCGCCCCATCACGAATTTTCTTCAGCATGGCGCTGGTCGAATAGCCGGGCACGACGGGAACGGAAACGACGCGGCCGGCGGCGGCTTCGACTTCCTCGCGGCCCACGATCTGGTCGCCGGGCCAATCGCCGCCTTTTACCAGGATGTCGGGGAGCAGGCGTGAAATGAGTTCGCGCGGCGTCAGGTCATCGAAAATCACGACGGCATCCACACTTTCCAAGGCAGAGAGAATCTCGGCGCGTTCGCGTTCGGGGATGACGGGACGGCCTTCACCCTTCAATTGCCGCACGCTGGCATCGCTGTTCAGCCCGACGATGAGCGCGTCACCCAGTGCACGCGCCAGCTCCAGGCTGCCGATGTGACCGGGATGCAGCAGGTCGAAGCAGCCGTTGGTAAAAACGAGGCGGCGGCCGTTGCGTTTCTCGCGGCCAAACCGCAGAATCGCTTCCTCAAGAGTGAGGATGGCAGAGTTCAAAGGATCTCCATGGAGGCGCGGGAAAAATCAGATGACGCCAACTAAAAAGATAGTTTATCACGCGCAGGAGGCGCGGCGCCCGCGGGCCCGTTTCCAGCGATGAAGTCGCGCAAAACGCTCCGCGCCTTGGCAGCAATTCTCTTCTGCGCCTCGGGTTTCTGGCTGGCGATTCCGACGCCGTACCGGGAGCGCACGTATTTGATTGATGCGAATGGCTGCCGGATGGAAACCGCGGTGGTGGAGAGTCCTACGGGGGGCACGCAGGGCTCGGTGGTGCTTTTCCATGGAATCTCCGCCAACAAAAAGATCATGTCGTATATGGCGCGAGGCTTTGCGGCGGCGGGGTTGCGCGTCTACGTTCCAGATTTTCCGGGACATGGGCGCACGCCGGGGCCGTTTTCTCCGGCGCGGGTGGAACAGTGTGGAGAGTCGCTGGTCCGCGAACTTCTGGCGCGCGGTGCGATCTCGCCGGAGCGCACTATCCTTGCTGGGCATTCCATGGGCGCGGCAGCAGCCATTCGCATTGCATCGCGCGTGCGAGTTGCAGGAGTGATTGCCATATCGCCGGCGCCGATGCGCGCGGCACATGGGGTAACGCCGGAGAAGCTGTTGTTCAGCGATCCGCCGCCGTTGCCCGCTCATTCGCTGGTGATGATGGGAGGGCTCGAACTGGAATCCGTGCGCGGGAATGCGGCCGACCTGGTGGCGTTCAGCAAGGATGGCACCTCGAAGTACATAGAAATTCCGGGCGCCACGCATGTGGGAATTCTCTTTGGGAGTACGGGGATGCGCGCGGCGCAGGATTGGGCCGCGCAAATATTCGGATCGGCTCCCTCCCGGACCCTGCCTTCTCACCGTCCGCTCGCCGGCGCGCTGGTTGGATATCTGGGAATACTCCTGATTGCGGGGCCTTTTCTTCGCGAGGCAGTGGGCCGGAAGCCACCCAAGGAAGGCATTGCAAGCGGCGCCGAAATCTCCCTGGGACGAGTTTTCCTGGAATTCGCCGCAGGTTCGATTTCGATCGTGCTGCTCCTGCGATACTGGAATCCGCTGAAAGTGATCGGAATTTTTCAGGGAGATTATCTTGCAAGCTTTCTGTGGCTTCTAGGGGTCGCGCTGGTGTTGGCGCATTGGAAGTCCTTGCGCAAAGCGCTGAGCGCTCCGGTTCGGACCTTAGCCGCGGCGGCATTCGCCGCGCTAGTCCTGCACTTGTTGGTGACTGCGTGGTTCGATTTGTCGTTCTACGAGGCCTGGCTCACGGCAGCGAAATGGGGGCGTTTTCCTCTCTTGCTGGTCGTTTTATTGCCTTATCACATCGCGGAAGAATTTCTGCTGGGTGCGCCGCAGCCTGGCAAGAGGTGGCAGCGGCTGGCCGCCGGGTTATCGTTGCGGCTGATCTGCTGGGGGGCGCTGATGGCCGGAGTCCTGTTCCTGCACAGCGGAGAGATCCTGATGGGACTGCTCTCGGTGTACATGGCACTGTTCAATCTTATACAGCGAAAGGGCATGGACATAGTGCGTAATGAGACCGGTTCGGTGACAGCGACGGCGCTATTCGGTGCTATACTTTTGGCTGGTTTTTGCCTGGTGATTTTCCCCATCACCTAAGGGCTCTTATCGAGTTGGCCCACTAGCCGGGGTTCCGCGCCGGGGACGGAATCCAAGGCACGCAGCGAGACACAAACATGGCGGAGATAGCAATCGTCGGCGGGGGACCGTCCGGCGCAATGTGCGGTGAACAGCTCGCGCGCGCGGGGCACAAAGTGGCCCTATTTGACGAGCATCTGGCGTGGGAAAAGCCGTGCGGCGGCGGGCTCACGCACAAAGCCATCCAGTGCTTCCCTTTTCTGCTCGACAATACCTACCCCAAGAAGCTAGTCCATTCCGTGGACCTGATCAGCAGCGATGAACAACGCGCCACGCTGGAAATGCCACATCCGATCGTGATCTATTCGCGCACGGTGCTGAACGGCATGCTGCTGGACCGCGCGCGGGACGCGGGCTGCAACGTGCAGCGTTCGCACGTGATGAGCGTGGACACGGCGGCGACCAAGCCGCGCTACTGCGTCGAAGGCGATTGGCGCGAAGCGGATTTTCTGGTGCTGGCCGCGGGGGCGCGGAATCAACTGTTGCCGGAAACACGCGCGCTGCAGCGCGATGAATTGGAAATGACACAAGGGTATTTCGTGCCGCAGACGGCCGATGCCATCACCATAAAATTCCTGCCGCACTTCGAGGGCTATATCTGGTCGTTCCCGCGATGCGATCATCTTTCCTTAGGGATTTGCGGCAGCATGGCCTCGCACACCAGCACGGAATTGCGGAATCACTTGCAGACGTTCGTCGAAAAGCAGGAGATTTCTACGGAAGGCGCGAAGTTTTACAGCCATGTGCTTCCGTCTCCGCAGGAACGGACGCTTTCGCAGCGCAACGTGGTCGGGAAGAACTGGGCATTGATCGGCGATGCCGCGGCGTGGGTGGATCCGCTGACGGGTGAAGGGCTTTTCTACGCGATGCGGTCCGGTGAGTTGCTGGGACGATCGCTGGCGGAGGGCTGCCCGGAGAAATATCCGGCGTGGGTGAAAGCCGCGTTTTCCACGGAATTGGAATTTGCCGCGCGCATTGTGAGGCGGTTCTATCGCGGGTCCTTTTTGGGGAGTGCGGTGACCACCCGCATGGTGCAGTTCATGCGGCGTAGCCCGGTGTTCCGGCAATTGATGGGCGATCTTTTCAGCGGGACGCAGGATTACTCCAGCCTGAAGCGACGGCTTTGGGGCCACCTGGGCATCACCGTCAGTGAATTCATCTCCAGCGTGCTGAACCTGGATCGTCCTGCTGCGCGCGTTCCGCGCACCGGAACCGCAGGCGACTGAAGAGAGCTTCGCGTTTCGATTCGTTCCGAAATATAGTGATATTCTCGCCTCTGGCATCCAATGCCGAGGGTATAATTCATCCCGCAAATCATGGCTATCGAGAAGGACAGCAAATCACCATCGAAAACTGAGAAGCGCAAGAACGCGTGGAAGAGTCTTCCCGACGTTTGGGCGCTGATTAAGCCGCGGCGCGGGTTGCTGGCATTGGGTTTTGTGCTGATGGCCATCAATCGCGTTGCCAGCTTAATTTTGCCGGCTTCGACGAAATATTTCATTGATAATGTCATCCTTCACAGGCAGGTCGGCCTTTTGACGCCGATCGTTCTCGGGGTTCTCGGTGCGACGATTGTGCAGGGCCTTACGTCCTTCAGCCTGACGCAGTTACTTTCCAAATCCGCACAAAAAATGATTACTGAGCTGCGGCAGCAGGTACAGGCGCATATCGGGCAGCTGCCCATCTCGTTCTACGATGCGAACAAAACCGGGGTGCTGGTTTCGCGCATCATGAGCGACGTCGAGGGCGTGCGCAATCTGGTAGGCACGGGGCTGGTGGAATTTGTGGGCGGGCTGATGACCGGGGCGATCGCGCTGGTGTACCTGATTCATACCAGCGTGGAGATGACGCTGGTGGCGTTCTCGATTCTGCTTGTGTTTGGATTCGGGATCAGCCGGGCGTTCAAGACGATCCGGCCGATTTTCCGGGCGCGGCCGAAAATTACGGCGGAGGTGACGGGGCGGCTGACGGAATCGCTTGGCGGGGTGCGCGTGGTGAAGGGGTATCACGCGGAAGAACGAGAGGAAAAAATATTTGCAGGCGGCGTGCAAAGGCTGCTCGATAACGTTTTAAAAACGCTTACGGCCACTTCTTTAATGAGCCTGTCAGGTGCGACGCTGCTGGGGATCGTCAGCGCGCTGATGCTGGAATTGGGCGGGCACAAGATACTCTCTGGAACGATGACGCCCGGGCAGTGGTTTGCCTATAACGCGTTTCTGGCGTTTCTGATTGCGCCGGTATTTCAGATTGTGGCCATCGGGACGCAGATTACGGAAGCGATTACCGGGCTGGAGCGCACGCGCGAAATCCTGAATGAAAAGCTGGAAGATGAGGCGCCGGGCCGCACGGTTGTTCTCGGTCGAGTAGAGGGCCGGGTGGTGATGGAGGATGTCAGCTTCGCGTACGATTCGCGCAAGGAAGTTCTGCACGGCGTCAATTTCCAGTCGGAGCCGGGGACGGTCACGGCGCTGGTGGGCCCCTCCGGTGCGGGAAAATCCACGATCATCGGATTGATTGCGGCGTTTTACGTGCCGTCGAGCGGGCGGGTTTTGGTTGACGGCGTGGATCTTTCGACCGTGAAACTGGGGTCGTATCGCACGCAGCTCGGCGTTGTCTTGCAGGAGACGTTTCTGTTTGATGGAACGATTCGCGAAAATGTGGCGTTTGGCCGGCCGAATGCCAGCGAAGAGGAGATTCTCGCCGCGTGCCGCATCGCGCGCGTGGACGAATTCGCGGAGACCTTCGAGAACAAATACGACACTGTGGTTGGCGAGCGCGGCGTGAAACTTTCTGGCGGGCAGAAGCAGCGCGTCTCGATCGCGCGGGCGATCCTCGCCGATCCGCGCATTCTGATTCTCGATGAGGCGACGTCCAGCCTGGATTCGGAATCGGAGGCGCTGATTCAGGAGGGGCTGCGTTACCTGATGCGCGGGCGCACGACATTTGTGATCGCGCATCGTCTTTCAACGATCCGGCGCGCGGAGCAAATCCTCGTTGTGGAATACGGGCGGATTATTGAGCGCGGAACACACGCGACCCTTTACGAGCTTGGCGGCCGGTACTTCGATTTGTACACCAAGCAGCACGCGGTGGAGACCAACCTCTTTCTCGCCCCCGGAGAAAGCACGCTCGAAAGCGACGATACGAATGGGCGCGAAGCAACGTCCGCGGGAAGCGGCCGGGGCGATGCCGCTGTTCCTGACGCGATTCGAATCATCCGCGGCCAGGGCAACTAAAGATCCCCAAGTTAAAAAGAGAAGGCGCGGAACGCTGACCGCGCCTTTCGAATGCCAATGGAGTTTGAGAGAGCTTACGCCGTGGGGCGCCGGGCGATTATCTTTTTTGCGGCGGCGATTGGAAGCAGGGTGGCCATTTTGCGGATCATGGCCAGCACCAGGCGCTTGTCGCCATCGGAAAGCGTGTTGCTGTACTTCTTGATTTCGGCGAGGAAGCGAATCTCGTCCTGCGAAAGCTCGCCAAGGGCTTTCTGCGTTTCGCGGTCGCGGGGCGTTTCCGTTCCAGGGAAAAAATCCGCCAGGGAAATATCCATGGCTTCCGCAATTTTGGCGAGGGTTTCGAGAGACGGAACCGTGTGTCCGTTCTCCACGCGCGAAAGGTAGCAGCGCAACAGGCCGGTGCGGCGCTCGATGTCGCCCTGCGACAAGCCGCGCTGGCTGCGGTAGCTTTTGATGACTTCGCCGATGTTTACCCGAGGTTTTTCTTTAGGCATGGTCTCTCCAGTCGAGGGGGTATCTTAGTCACTAACAGTAGGAGTAGCAAGAGGGAATTTGGGGCAGGTGGTTCCAAACAGACAACGTCCCAGCCGGGAGGGCTGGGACGCGCCGAGAGGCTTAAGGGCGGGCCAATGCCCGCCCTGCGAAAACTCCATGGGGAATAGTGACCGGGAGCGAAACTATCTCGTTGTCGGAGCGACGGTTGCCGGCTGTTGCAAGCGAAATTCCAATAGCGTTTCGCTCGGCACCCTGACTTGCTGCCCGCGCGTG
>Ga0210410_10002762_pt1 | contig 15679 bp, 13 predicted proteins | sample IncBWC4MmetaG_FD_161058 | JGI IMG/M metagenome (GOLD analysis project Ga0210410, IMG submission 161058) | Forest soil microbial communities from Barre Woods Harvard Forest LTER site, Petersham, Massachusetts, United States - Inc-BW-C-4-M | ecosystem: Environmental > Terrestrial > Soil >... | reverse complement strand
TCTCGGGTAGATCGTCACCGAGAGTCCGTCAGTTTTCTCGTCCCAGTCGAACTCCAACACGTTATAGGTGAACGTGAACTCATCATCCGCGACTGGAGGGACCGTTGCCCCCGCAGCGATAGTCAACAGGTCACATCCGTTCTGTACTCTATCCACTGCGATCTGAGCTGTGTGCTCATGCCCCGAGATAAAGACACGCGCTCGGCTCCGCACGTACTGCCTCGCCTCTTCCGAGTCGCGCAACCACCCAAGCGGGTGATGGCAAATCACTACGAGCTCCTCACCAGCCTTTCTTGGTAAGACCCGTTGCCGTGCCCCCAACAACAACTTGCCCTTTTCATCGTTCTTCCCACAGCACAATGCCGAGTTGAGTCCGATGAAGCGGAGGGTACGGCCAGGCGCGAGTTGCATCGCACGTTCGCCAGCAGTTCCACCGTCCCGGTCAAGTGGGCAATCATACCCTTCGGCAAATTCACGATAGTCTTCAAACCTGCCGTAAAAGACCTCGCGGTCCATTTCCATCTCTAGAAAATAGTCAAGACGAGGTTCGCCTTTCTCCCTAATGTCGGCGAGCATCATCTCCGACGACCTGCAAATGCCGTCCCGATTGATATCGTGATTGCCAGGGACGACCTGGATATCCGTGATCTTGCAGCCGGCGGCAGTGGCCAAGCGGTCAAGCCATTGGCCCGCAGCCGCATACTGCTCCTTTAATCCGGCATAGGCCACATCGCCACTGACGAGGATCCCATCAACTCTCCCATTCGGTATCTTCTTAACCAGCTGAGCGACGTCATCGATCAAGCGCTCGCGCACATCTTCATGCGTGAAGACACGACCACCTTTTTCCTGCCCGAAATGAATGTCCGACAGATGAAGGAATGCAACCGACACGGGCAAGCTCACAATCAACCGAAAGTTACAATCAAGGCGCTATGTGGAGGATTGTAAATGGTTTGTGTCGATAATCAGCACGAGAAAAGCGTCTCTGCCCTCCGCCAGATCGCTGGCAACCTGAAGGAAACGTCACTTTAAGGGTGCAAGTCGGGAAGCGAAGTCGCCTTTTGGCCGCTCGGAGTGTCAATGTATGGAGTATGTAAGCTGACAAGTCGTTGAAGGCACTCTTAGGGAGAAGTCACCTTATGGTGCACCGCACAGCTACACCAAATAACCTTGGAATTGCGAGTACATGAAGTATGTGCGAAGTCGATTCTCTTTCGTTGCTTACGAATGTCCGACAATCCATCCGAATCAGTTGGAGAAACAAAAAATGGCTATCACCACTCTGAAGACCAGCAGCTTGCCTCGAGAATTTGTGTTCAACGGGTCGCGTATTCCCGACCCGGACCCACGAATGAGCATCGACCAAGTCCGCGACCTACTTACGCCTTCATATCCCGAAATTGCGACTGCGACAGTGACCGGACCGGAGGATATGGGAACGAGCCTGCGTTACTCCTTCTCCAGAGCCATCGGCTCGAAAGGCTAGGTCATGCCTCGGGCTGAGATGACACGAGAGGAACTGGTGGCGTTATTAGCGACGAAGGCGACCGCGCCGCCTCCGGAAGCAAACAAATTACTCGTGAGGCATCTCCAATGCAAAGAATCGATACGTCTCGCCGGCGCCGTCCGGCAGGCGATGGACCGGTTCGCGGGCACAGACAGCGTGCCGCTCGCCACTCCATCCGAACTCCTTCCGCCCCTCGGATAACAACCCTCGCGCCTGCCTTCGGTCAGGCTCTTCCCACCCTCGACACGGTTCCAACGGAATACAACCACGAAGTCAACGCGGAACTGCTTTACGATCTGGGCGCTGCTCTGGTGAAGGCGGGTTTGGGCTCGCCTGAAACGTGGCAACGATGCGGGGAAAATGCAGTTGTCTTCGCGCAACACAGCATCATGGATGGGATTGGCGCACAGCGCGGTGACCTGCTGCAGCGCAACGTCGAATTCCATCTTCAGGTGGGCGATGTGCTTGAACGGGATGGCTACGGTTCGGCACTTAGCAATGGAAAGCTGGCTGTGACGATTGAATGTGGCGGTTCGGGGTATCTGAAGATCGGGCCAGCACTGGACGCCCTCGAGGATCAAGCAGAGGGGCTTGGGGCAGCATTCTATTGGACCCTTATCCAGGCACTGTATCGCGTGATGCGGATCTACGATCACGACGACGCGCTGATGTATGAGGAAAGGCTAATTGAGTACGCGAACGAGGACGACGAAGAGAATCGCAGCCAGTATGAGTTCCCAGAGGTGGAGAAAGCACTCCCGACGTGTATCCAGAAAACACTCAAAGAGAAGTGGGCACTCGGAGATCGCCGCTTGCTGCGCGCCCACGGCAAAGGGCCCTACCGGTCCTGGATTGATCGTCTGAGGAAGATGCAACGACTCTCCCGTCTACGTCTTGAACGGTGGCGTGAGCCTCTCGAAGACCGCTACTACGATGGTCCTCCGCTCCCATCGTTGCTCGTTGCGTTCAAGGAGAGAGACGCTATCACCGCCTGCTTCGACGAGGAAGGTCAGCACATGCTGGAAGGCTCGTCGGAGCCGACAGTCTGTGTCGTCTTTTCTCCAAAGAAGGCAGACGAAGTGAAGCACGCCGTGCGTGTGATCGAGCGTTTCGTTGCATTCAACACAGAGCTCTTTGAACTGGTTGAGGAACTGCAGGGATGGGAGAAGGAAAATGCAAGTTCAGATAGCAATCGGGGAGAACCATCGCTTCGAGCTGCGTGAGGCGTTGTTGGTTTACTACGGGAACCAGACAACCTTCATTACGAAGCACGAGGTTACCACCCAGCAGAACGCAGCACCTACTCTCGGACCAGCGCAACCGCTCACCGTAGCATTCGTTGAGTCGCTCGTTCGCTCTCTCGGGGGCGGAGCTGCTGCCGAAGTGTTCCCAGAGAACATCCTCGCCAAAAGTGATCGCATGATTGCCTGGTGGACACCGGCACGGCGCCGTCAGATGTTCTATCAGAACTCCGAGGGAAAGGCGTCCAATTTGAATGGCCGCCTTTTTCCTCAGCCTCCTTTAGTTTGGCGGGTCTGTGATGGGCAACTGAAAATTCGCGCTCTGACTCGGAACAAACGTCCCGAGGCAAAAACGATGCTCGCCGTCGCGCCCTACTGGAATCTCTCGGACAACGGCACCGTCTGCACAGGATCTATGCGGCAGCCAGAAAACGCATCCGTTGCGGCCATTTCCGCCTGGGAGCGGGGCTTCTACGAGAGTGCCTTTACCCATGCCAATGTCGGTCGGCTTACGCGCTACAAGGGTGGATTCGAGGGTCTTTGGAGCCGCCTGACAGGCAAGCGGAGATTGTTCCCTTTGGAGACGCTGATCCTCCTTCCCGAGACCCTGGCACAATTCGTCCGCGAAGAAAGGAATTGAGATGCGTATTGAGCACTTGCTGCCACCAGGCTTCCTCGGCCGTCGCCCCATCCGTGTATTTGTTGTCGGTGCAGGCGGAACCGGAAGTGCCATCCTCATGGGTCTACCGTATCTCGATCAGGCGATGCGGGTGTGGGGGCATAAGTATGGACTCCAAGTTCGCATCATGGATGCCGACACCGTGTCTGAGACTAACTGTGTCCGTCAGCCATTCTCCGCCTCAGATATTGGTCAGAACAAAGCAACGGTGCTAATCAACCGAATCAACCTGTTCTGGGGCACGAAGTGGTCAGCGGATCCATCGTTCTTCAACGAACGTACTCTGCGCCGATCGTATGACGAGGTTCCAGATTTGCTTATCGGATGCGTCGACACTCGCGCCGCACGCGGGGTCATCGATCAGGCTGTAACGCGGCCAATGCATGCGACAACCTACTGGCTTGACATCGGGAATAATGCAGCGAGCGGACAATACATCCTCGGGCAACCGCTGAACTCACGGAATAGGCGGGCTGCCGCGAGGCTGCGCACGGTCAGTGAGTTGTATCCCGAGATCGTCGATGCTGCGGACGGTGAAGACCCTTTGCCGAGCTGTTCTGCCATCGAAGCTCTCGATCGGCAAGAGCCGTTCATCAACCAGACCCTGGCGTCGAGTGCACTGGCCATGCTGGCGCGGCTCTTCCGATATGGCAAGCTGAACCATCACGGCGCATTTTTCAACGCCGAAACCGGGCGTATGAGCGCTCTGCCTATCGATCCTCAAATGTGGACGAAGGCCCGGAGACGCAATCGCCGGCGCCGAGTAGCAGCTTAAAACAAAACGTTATCCGTCTTCCGCGTTCAATCCAATCACATCCATCGGAGATGCCCATGTTCCAGCAACTCGTTCCACTCCTACGCCAGAGGTCCGTTCTGTTGACGGTCGCCTCTCTCGGCGAAGATCAAATCCGCGTCAATGTCCTGCCAAAGAAGCTGGCGGACGGCGAAAACGCGGCCCTCACCACCCCGATGAGCTTCACCGGAACCGCTGAAGAGCTCGACGCACAACTGCCAGATGCAATTGTTAGCTTTGTCGCCGGTCATCTGGAATTGAAGAACACCCTCGGCCGTGCCAAAGAGGAGATGGCTGCCGCGGCCAAGGCAGCCCAAGACGAGGCGAGAAACAAATCGAAGACGGCGAAGAAGACTGCTTCGGCCGCAGAGCCTGTGAAGAAAGACGAGCAGAAAGCCGCACAACCGCCAGCGGCGCGTGGGCTTTTCGATATGCCCGCTACGGTCGACGCGAGGGCAACACCGGCTGAGTCGGACGGAGAGGCCGAGATTCTTGCCGAAATCAAACAGGATGAGGAAGCGGAGGAAGGTGACGAGGCCCTTCTCGCTTCGTAGGTCTGCTTAGCAAATGGCCAGGGTTCAGGCACTTTGGCCACTGCGGGTCATTTGAATCTCCGCCGCGGTCTAATTCGTAAATACTTGCCGACTTGCGGGGAGTAATCGGCGTCGGTGAGCGCCTTGGCGATTTATCATTCGTCCCGAGTGAGTATCGGTAAAGTGGAGGCGAGAATGATTGCGCATAGCGTTTTCCTCAGCTACTGCATTGCACTCGTAAATCTGTTGGGGCGGAGTCTCGATGAATAGATTGAAAATGCCAGTCTGGACCTTGGCAGGCGGATTAATCGTCTTGCAGATGATCCTGATTGCGATCATCGTTCATGGCGAGTCGCTCACCTTTGATGAGGGCGACCATATTTTCGCCGGCTACATGATGTGGCATACCGGCGACTACGGTCTGAATCCCGAGCATCCGCCGCTGGTGAAGCTGGTGGCTACACTGCCGCTGCTGCAGGAGCAGCTTTGGGTGCCTCCGCTGCAACACCGAATGTTCAAGGGTGAGGCGTACCGGGATGGCCGTGATTTTATGGAACGAAATGATGGCCCAAGCCATCACCTGCTCTTCCGCATGCGCCTGGCAGCAGGTGTCTTCGCCGTGGGCCTCTCAGTGATGGTATTTCTCATGGGGAGCAAGCTCTTTGGCCAGTCCGCTGGCTTGCTGGCTTTGCTCTTGGTGGTCTTCGAACCCAATGTGTTGGCCAACAGTGATCTGGTCACCACCGATGTGGGAGTCGCGTGCTTCTTATTGGCGACAATTTATTGTTTCTACCGTTACGCAAGGCAGCCGTCTGTGATTCGTCTGTTGCTCACCGGCCTGGCAGCGGGACTAGCGCTGTCGGCCAAGCACAGCGGGATTTTGCTGGGCCCGATGCTGCTGGGATTGACGCTGGTAGAGATCGCCTGTGCCGAGCGGGGACAGCGCAAGCGGATGGCTGGCACACTTTTTGGCGGATTGGTAGCCACCATGGTCCTCGCGGTTGGGTTGCTCTGGGCTTTCTACGGTTTTCGCTATGCGGCCAGGCCGGCGGGGCTGGTCATGAACCCGACGCTGAGCGAATACGCTGCACCTCTCACAGGGGTGAACAGTTGGGTCATAGGACATCTCGCCAACTGGCGGTTGCTGCCGGAATCCTACCTGATGGGAATAACTGACATTCACTATGCGGCGCAGCAGTATGCCATCTTCCTGCTGGGGCACGACTATCCTCACGGTGTTTGGTGGTACTTTCCAGTCGCGCTGTCCATCAAGACCACTCTGGGCTTGATCGGTCTGGTGGTTTTGGCCGGTATTGCGCTGATCAGCAGAAGGCTCAGGCAGAGTAGGGAGTTGGCGTACCTGGCTGTGCCTGGCGCTATCTATCTCACTGCGGCGATCCTCAGCGGTATGAACATCGGCACTCGTCATGTTCTGTTCTTGTATCCCCTGGCCGCATTGCTGGCAGCAGCGGGTCTCACAGCGCTCGCGCAGCATAGCCGGCGCTGGATGTGGATCGGTGGAGGATTGGTGGCGTGTCATATCGTTTCTGTCATGGCTGTTTTTCCGGCAGAGATGGCGTACGGCAACGAAGCCTGGGGCGGAACGGCAAACACACACAAATATCTGAGCGACTCCAGTGTGGATTGGGCGCAGCAACTGCCACACGTTAAGCAATGGGTTGACGCCCACCCTGGCGAGGAGTGCTGGTTCGCCTATTCCGCTTATCCGGACCTTCGTCCGCAAGCCTACGGCATTCCCTGCCACCCGCTCCCCACGGCCCATACACTATGGGAGATTCTGCCGGTCGACATGCCGGAAACCATCCATGGCAACCTCCTGTTAAGCGCAGACGATCTGGAAGCCTGTGACTGGCCCAGCAATCAGTTGAATGTCTTCGAGCGATTCCGGTGGATGCCGATGGCGGAGCAGATCGATCACAGCGTGTTTGTGTACCATGGCGATTTCCATGTCCCTGACGCGGCGGCCTTGGCAGCAGTCCAAACGGCGAATATCCTGCTCAGGCAGAAGAGGCCCGCGGAAGCTTTGGTTGCGGCAGAGAAGGCTGTCGCCTTGCAGCCGGAAAATTTGCTGGCGCAGACGGCCTTGGGAGACGCCCAGACAGCATTAGGCGACAAAAACAGTGCACGAGCCGCCTATGAATTGGCACTGGCAGCGGCCCATCGATTGGAAGCCGACGCCCAGCCGCTGTTTGTGCCGGATTTAGAACAGAAGCTGCATCCGTGACATCGTCAAAACATAAGCAGTGAGGTTTTTCTTTCCATCCGAAGTCGATGGCGACACTTGCCTGATTGCAGACAACAGGCCTTACCACGTTTCCAGACTCAAGCGGGCTGGAAATACGGTTTTGCGATTTCGCATTCGCCGAGAAGAAGGAGTGGGGGCTTCTGCTGTCAATCTCCAGGCTCGGGGGCGCGGGCTGCAGGTCATGGATTGGGGATGGAGGCCTTACGTATTTCGATCTGTCCACCGCGAGTGCGGACTTCGAGGCATGGCTGTGGGTGCACGGCTGGTCCGTTAACGACATGGCCATCTTCAAGGTCAAACTGGGAGGCGTGATAGGGACATACAATGCAATTACTCACGAGCGTACCCTCCGAAAGCGGGCCGCCAAAGTGAGAGCACGTGTCGGCCATGGCAAAGAGACGGCCTGCGCGGCGGACCAGAAGAATGGGTACGCCCTGAACCATCGCCCGGGTTGGCTTGTCCTCGACTAGCTGAGATTCCGGCAAGACGGCGACGAAGTTGTCCGGAAGGACCTGGCCATCGGTGCGATCAACCCCTACTCGGTGTTCGTAGACCAGTTTGCCGCCGAGATGTGCCGCATAACTCATCACTGCGTAGCCGAGCGCACTGACAATGCGGCCGCTTCTACGGCACTTCTTGCTTCGCAACACCAGAGACGTAGCGAATAACGCAGTACCGCCAAGGTTCAATAGCCCATGAACCAATCCGAGACGGCGGGCTGGACGATCCACATCGGACCAGTCCGTGATGCCGGTTACCGCGGCGCCTGCTGCTCCCGCCAGTCCGATGCCGATGGAAGCATCCGCGGCTGAGGCGAACTCGCTCCGGTCGACGATCAAATCCAGGAGGTCGAATACCATCGCGGCGGTCCATGCCCCGACGGGCAGGTCTGTCAGTGCGGCGTGTAATGGCTCGCCCAGCCAGGTGCCGTTCAGGAAATTCCTGAGCTTCTGTGCCTCGGGCCGTCCATCGGCATACAGAGCTTTATCAAGGATCTTCTGGAGTCTTTCGTCGACTGAAGGTTGTGGTGCCGGTTTCGACACGTCGCCGTTGAGTTCGGCCGCCATCCCCTCGTTTGCACCAGCGTCTTGGTTTTCCATGCTGCTCCTGTTCGGTGCTCACGACGAAGTCACGCCTGTGAGGGAAAACTCATCGATGAAGTGCTTAAGGATTCCGTTGTCACGTGCACGCCTTGAACCGCCGCGGGTTGCTTGTGGGATGCCTTGATCAAGTTGCGGGGTTGCGTCTTTCCGATTGCTTCGAATTTCTTATTACGGCAGAAGCGCGGATGCAAGGCTATCGGACGATGGTATCGATCGATACCTTGGTATCAGTCGGCACAGCGAGCGACGTCAGATGAAGGACAACAAATAGGTTCCCCACTAGGCCTTCAATCGTGAGCTTGATCGTGACAGTCCGCATAGTCCCGGTGGACGAATGCGGCGTACCTTACCGGCGCCAGCAGAGCGCGCCATCAGACTCCAATCATCAGTTGATACAAACAGGCCAAATCACTCGTCCAGCTTCAGTTTGGGACTGCCCGAGTGGAATTAGTAATGACAAACGCCCCAGGCGACCGGAGGGCCGCTCGGTTTACGCAAATCCCCAATGCGCTCGCCGACGGCGGAGACAAGACCAAAGCCATCGCAGTTCCGGCGCCTGCATCGTCGGGCTATCCGCTTCCAAACTTCCAACGTCGCAATGAACACCGCAGACGACCGATCCAATTCAAACGGGGCGTTCATCCTGCTTTCCCCGAGCTGTACGCAGGCAACGTGGTCAGGCGTCCGTCCTCGACTGGGCCACCCACAGTGAAGTGGTAGAAGCTCTGCCAATCGCGAGATGAGATACCGAACACCTCGTGAACCGGATCATCGAAGTAGCAGCCGATCCCGGTCGAACGAATGCCCGCCTCTTCTGCCTCGAGGTACAGCACCTGACCTACGAAGCCGGCCTCCCAGAAGAGATTTCGGTAGAAGCCGGCGCCATAGACAACCAGACTGTCCATGTACTGGGCAATCATCCCAAGGCTGAAAGCCCCATCCCCCGCGATGTGTTGCCCGCAGGAGACGGTCGCGGCTAAAGTACGGCAGTCCCCCTCTTTCAGTAGGTATAGCGGAAGGCCATGCGGACACGCGGGAGGCCGAAGCCACAGGAACTCAGGCCGCATCGCTTTCCGAAGTGTCTCAACCTTTTCCGGATCGCGAGCGAGCACGTAGAGGCCGGGAGGTATGTCGTTCACGCGGTGCACGAAGAGGCCTAGGTGGATGCGCGGGCACCAGGATAGAGCGTCCCACGGCATTGATCGGCCGTCTCGGGTGGGTACAAGTCGAGCCATCATGCGGAAGAAGGTCGCCGCAGGGATCGCTGTTGCCTCGTCCATGCGTACCGCGCTCCTGCGCCCCAGGATGACTTTTTCCGCAGTGAAGGCACCGGACCGAACTGGCGTCCCGAAGAGTTCTTCCTCCGAAGGGAATCTGGAGAACCCTTCGTCCGCCTCAATCCTCACCTTCGTGGTGGCGGCAGCTACTTGCTCGATCACTGGCCAATCGACGCCGTGCTCGGGACTCAGCAGGTTCGCTGTGCCGTACCACTGAGAATTGGCCACTTGGGTTACCAGCTCTTTGGACAGGCAGACTCTCTGGTAGCTGGCCCATTTCTCCCTGACCACAAGCGCCACGAGTTCGGGATGCTCCCGCTCCGCGCCGGTGTAGTCGGCCTCGCGGTCGAGTCCGAGTAGTTGGGCCACGGCGGCGTTACCCACACGGTCGAGAAGGCGGATTTTCCACCCGAGGGCAGCCGCCGCGAATCGCAGCGTCCCCAGAGCATGGCCGACGTCGTGTTGGCAGTACCGGAACGCACGCTCGCCATACTTCCAGGCCTCCCGCCAAAAAATGGACGACAGCCCAACGAAGAATGAACCCTCCGGAAACGTTGCCGTCAAGGCTGCCCAGACCGAGAGATCAAAGTCCGCTCGAAGTTCGAGACCGTGCGCCTTCGATGCATAGTGGTATACACCGGGACGGTTGTGGATAGTGTCCAAAGACGGCAAGAGCACGTATCCCTCCGTCGGGTGGAGATTCCCGCTCGACGGATTGGCACGCAGAGGCCATGTGTTTCCCTCGAATTGTTTCCAGGCTGTGAGCGAGAGTGCGTATCGCAAGAAGAGTGAGATGGAGTCCACCGAAAGCGGAGCCGGCACCACGTTGTCCGCGACATAGAGCTGCCAGAAAGGAAGTGCCCGCGCTTCCTCGGGTAGAGGAAGACGAACCAGTGGCGCTCCGTCGTAACGGCGGAACGGATCTGGCTGTTTAGCCCAATCCAGGTATCCAAGCGAGGCCGCATAACGGTGGTAGTGGTGCTTAGTTCTCTCGTGGTAAGCGACCACGACTTGCTCGGCAGGAAGTTCGAGGTCGTCCGTATCCGTCTTCTGTGTAACATCAGGAGGAGTATTTGCTTCCATGACCATCGTTGCCTTCCGTCACGTATGGGTACATGCCTCGTACAGATGAAGGTCGACACGGAACGCCGGGGAGCTCGTGGCGGATATCTAACGGGCGCTTTGGGAGTACAACCCTACGATTCAATCCGCCCTCGAGAGGTCTCTCTCAGTAACTTGCAGGACAGATTGCAGCGTAACAAAAACGGCGAACCCTTGCCGACTTCCCAGGACCTATCCGTTCAGAACGCATCCAATGAGCCATTCGCCGGACATGGGTGCTCTTCGACATCTAGATCTGGCGCGGCGTGATCCTTATGGTTGTTTCGCGGGCACGTGACCCGCCTCCCCAAAGCGCAGCGATGAGGAGCGCCATGCCCGCTTGCAAAAACTCGCGTCGGTCCGCACCGTCCAGCGCGTCTGATATCTGAAGCTCCCTCATGGCTTAGCGCATCACGTAGCCGCCATCGACGGAGATCGACTGGCCGGTGACGTAGCTTGCTTTGTCGCTGCACAACCACAGGACGGCGTCTGCAATCTCCTCTGGCCGCCCCAATCGCTTCATCGGAACGAAGGTCTTCAGCATCTTGTCGAGCTCGGGTCCTTGCCCCTCAGCGATCATCTTGTCAGACATCGGGGTTTGGATCATTCCGGGGCAAACGTCGTTCACGCGAATACCGCGCGTCGCATATTCAAGCGCAGCACTCTTGGTGAATCCAATGACGCCGTGCTTCGCGGCATGGTAGGTTCCGCGTTGGTTTCCGCCGACGAGGCCTCCCAGCGAAGAACAGTTGACGATGGCTCCGCTGCCTTGCTCGCGCATCTGTTGCAGTTCAAACTTCATGCAACTCCATACGCCACGCAGATTGATGCTCATTACGCGATCGTAGTCTTCACGGGGAGAGTCAGCTGTTTCGGCAAGAACGTTTTGAATGCCGGCATTGTTATAGGCCGCATCGAGACGACCAAACGTGGCAACGGTCTGCTTGACCATCGCTTCCACCTGAGCGTCATCCGACACATCACAGCGTACAGCCAACGTCCTATGCCCCTTGCTGGCGAGATCTTTAGCAGCGGCTTGTACTTCTTTTTCGTTCCAATCGGCCAACACCACGGAAGCGCCCGCTTCCGCAAATGCTTTCGCCGTCGCAAGTCCCAATCCGGAAGCCGCACCGGTCACGAAAGCGACTTTGTTTTCAAACGATATCTTCATGCTGATTCTTCTCCTTCAAACTGTGGCCTTCACTTGGCCGCTTCGCCATTCAGTTGCTCTTAGTAGTGCGCCCAGGTGACAAACCAATGTTCATCCGGTCGAGTTGACCGGATGATTAGGTGCCCGTCGGGTGTGAACTCGAACCTGCGAGGAAGGTCTTTGCCTACGAGCAGATCGCCCGTAATCGAACCCTGAACGTGATGGGTCACCGTATGTGCAGTCTCATCCACGTCGTAGCTGCCAAACGACGCCTCATACCCATTCAGGACGTATTCGTTCGACAGCGTGTTTGCTGAGGCCGGATACATCAATTGCACGGACATGTGTCCGTCTCGCGTGTAGAGCAGCATTCCTTTCGGTTGCGGACCAGGCGCGGGCTGTCCATCCGGGCGGGGTGCATCTATGCGGACCAGATGCCATGCCCCGATCAACTTCTCTCGCGCACTATCCTTCCTTGCAGTTTGCGCTGACACGGACAGAGTGAGAGCCATCGCGACAAGGACGCCGCACGCAATTGTCTTGATACGCGCGCCGCTCATCGGCCCACCAACGATTGGTGGAATGGCGAGTAGCGGGCGCCCTCCAGCTCGATCTTTGATGAAGCGTCCTCAAGGGACCGCACTTCGTCACTCGTGAGTTCGATGGTTGCGCCACCCAGGTTTTCGTCCAGACGTGCAAGCTTCGTCGTGCCCGGAATTGGAACGATCCAGGGCTTCTTCGCGAGCAGCCAGGCAAGGGCGATTTGAGCGGGCGTGGCTTTTTTCTGGTCCCCGAACGCGGTAATCACATCGACCAATGCCTGATTTGTCTTGCGATTCTCTGGACTGAAGCGCGGCACCGTATTGCGGAAGTCGGTGCTATCGAACTTGGTCTCGGAGTCAATCTTTCCAGTCAGGAAACCCTTCCCAAGCGGGCTGAATGGCACAAAGCCGATTCCGAGTTCCTCAAGGGTAGGCATCACCGTATCTTCTGGCTCTCGAAAAAACAGGGAATACTCACTCTGCAGCGCAGCCACCGGCTGTACCACATGGGCGCGGTGGATCGTCTGTGCGCTCGCCTCCGACAGTCCGAAATGCTTAACCTTACCCTCCCGGATCAGGTCCTTCACTGTGCCTGCAACATCCTCAATCGGCACGTTCAGGTCGACGCGATGCTGATAGTAAAGATCGATGACCTCAACCTTCAGCCGCTTCAGCGAGCCCTCTAACGCCTCCCGGATGTGCTCTGGCCGGCTGTTCAACGCGCTCCACTTGCCGCCGTCCTGCGGATTCGGCTCCCACCCGAACTTCGTCGCGATCACCACCTGGTCGCGGACCGGAGCCAACGCCTCCCCCACAAGCTCTTCGTTTGTGAACGGGCCATACACTTCGGCTGTATCGAAAAAGGTGACCCCCCGCTCCACTGCGGCTCGTATTAACGCGATCATCGACTGCTTGTCTCCGGCCGGCCCATAGCCGAAGCTCATTCCCATGCAGCCCAGTCCAATCACCGACACTTCCAAATTGCTCTTTCCAAGCTTGCGTTTTTGCATCGCCTCTCCTCCGTCAACCGCACAACCTTCACAGTAGCGAACGGGATCGAACTGCCGCTTTCCCGATCCTGCCAATTTTTTGCCTGATTCTGTCTGCACACCACCTTTTGTGCATACAAGCCTGCCTTCCGCAGTATTCTGGAAATGGAGACGTCGCAACCAACATGGCGAAACCGCCCGAAAAACGCAGCACCCAGAACGCAGCCGCGATCGGCATGCGCAAAGAACTGGCCTTGAAGATCGCGGCGCACGCGCCGTCGCGCGGTGAGAACCCAACTTCTGTCCCCGGCATGGCGCTCTACCGCCGCACCACGCCCACGGCCTGCTTTCTCGCTACGTACGAGCCCAGCCTCACCGTCTTCGTTCAGGGGCGCAAGCGCGTCAACCTCAACGGCATCCTGTACCTCTGTGACGAATCGTCCTTCCTGCTTTCCTCCATCGACGTCCCCGCCGAAAGCCAGATCATCGAAGCCTCAGAACAGGTCCCGATGCTCTCGATGTTTTTGAGTCTCGACATGCCCACCGTGCGCGAGGTCCTCAGCCGCGAAGATCTTCCCGAGCCTGCAACCTCCGTAAAGCCCCGCGGAATCGCGGTCGGCGAAACCACCGTCGGCCTGCTCGACGCCTGCTCCCGACTGATCGATCTTCTCGATACTCCCGAGGACATACCGTTCCTCGGTCATCTTATCCAGCGCGAGATCCTCTACCGGATCCTCCGCACTCCGCAAGGCGAACGTCTCCGCGCCATCGCAACCACGGGCGACCTCAGCCACCGCACCGCACGCGCCATCGCCTGGCTTCGCGCCAACTACGCCAAGCCCCTGCACATCGAGGACCTCGCAACCACCGCCCGCATGGGAGTCTCAACGCTCCACCACCAGTTCCGTGCTCTCACGGCGATGAGCCCGCTTCAATATCAGAAACGGCTTCGCCTGCAGATGGCGCGGCAGCGCATGCTGATGGACGGCATGGATGCCACCAGCGCGGCCTACGAGGTCGGCTACGAAAGCGTAAGCCAGTTCAACCGCGAGTACAGTCGCTTCTTCGGCCAGCCACCTATGCGCGATATCAAGACCCTGCGAGACAACAAAGTCGTGTCCATCAACGCCGCCTAACGCCGAACCATCCAGACGGCATCAGGATTTAGGAAGCGACTGTCGCTTTGGATTCGTAACGAGAAACGCCGATCCGTCCCGGAAAGATGGAAAAGACCCATCCTCTTGCGGATTGACAGCCTAGCTGTTCGCTGACTCTGCCGCAGTTCGCATCTCCGTTTCCACTTCATCTCAACCTCGCCTGCCCAATTACGCCATCAAAAGGACAACCGATGAAACCGTCTGAACTCTTTGAAGCGCTTCATGCGCTCATTACCGAACGTGTGCCTCTGCACATCTGGGGCGCGTGCGGAGTGGGTAAATCGCAAATTGTTGCCCAGGTAGCTGCTGATCTAAGCTGGCAGTTCCTCGACATTCGAGCTGTTCAACTTGATCCGGTCGATCTGCGCGGGTTGCCGCGCATCGCGGCCGACCAGGCAGAATGGGTGCCACCGAAGTTTCTGCCTACCTCCGGCGAGGGCATTCTCTTTCTCGACGAGTTGACTGTTGCCCCGCAGATGACACAGGCTGGCTGTTATCAGCTGGTGCTTGATCGCAAGCTCGGTGAATATCACCTCCCAGAGGGTTGGGTGGTCTTGGCCGCTGGCAATCCGGCGTCCGAGCGTGGCGTGCACTTTTCGATGCCGCGGCCGCTGCGCAATCGCTTCGTCCACCTAAACCTTGAGCCAGACTTCGAAGACTGGTGCCAGTGGGCGGTTCGTTCCGGACTGCGTCCGGAAATCATTGCCTTCCTGCGGTTCAAGCCGGCACTCCTGCATGATGCCAACGCCACGTTGGACGTGAATGCGTGGCCAACACCCCGCTCCTGGGAGATGGCCTCGAACGTCCTAAGCGGCTTCGCGCGTCGCCAGAAGACCGGCTTCTTCACGGGAGCCACCGAGATCGAAGCGCAGTTGCTTGAGGGTACGGTTGGGCCCTCAGCCACGACCGAACTGGTTGCCTTTCTGCGACTGTTTCGTGATCTGCCGTCCATCGATGAAATCCTCCTGAACCCGGATAGCGCGCCGCTCCCTCGGGAGCCTTCCGCTCAGATCGCGATTGCCACTGCATTGGGAAGGGTCCTCAGTGACCACTCCATCGCGAAGGGCATGCAATATCTCGATCGCATGCCAACCGAGATGCGCGTGCTGGCAATCCGAGACGCAGCTGCGCGGAACCGTGGCATCACCCATACACCGGAGTTCGTTCGCTTCGGTGTCGAACATGCGGAGGTCCTTCAATGATTACCGAACGAGCCATGCTGGCCGCAGTCCATATCAGTATTTGGAGTGCGGTGAAACACGACCGGAAAGTTAGCCGCGACGTCGCCAATCAACACGGCGCGCACGAGAGCGCAGGGCGCTACAACAAACAGCTCCT
>Ga0210410_10002761_pt1 | contig 15680 bp, 12 predicted proteins | sample IncBWC4MmetaG_FD_161058 | JGI IMG/M metagenome (GOLD analysis project Ga0210410, IMG submission 161058) | Forest soil microbial communities from Barre Woods Harvard Forest LTER site, Petersham, Massachusetts, United States - Inc-BW-C-4-M | ecosystem: Environmental > Terrestrial > Soil >... | reverse complement strand
TTCAAAGCTCATCAATCCCTCCCATAACTTGGTAAATTGTCCGTGACCATCTTCCATGGAATCCGCCGCACATCGCCCCACCTGGAAAATTCTTCTGGCCTTCGCGATTATTTATTTCGTGTGGGGCTCCACATTCCTCGCCATTCGCGTCGGCGTCCGCGAAGTTCCTCCACTTCTTTTGGCCGCAATCCGTTTCGTGATTGCCGGACTCGTTCTTTTCCTCTGGTCGCTCGCGCGCGGCGAACGCTCACCCACCGCCCGTCAGTGGAGATCAATCTCTTTACTCGCCGTCCTTATTTTCGGCGTCGACTACGGCCTGCTTTTCTGGGCCGAGCAGCGCGTGCCATCCGGAATCGCCGCCGTGGTGATGGCCATCATTCCCGCGTTCATGACCATTTCCGAAATCGTTGTTCTGAAAACGCAAAAACTCACCGCGCGCCTGGCCGCGGCGCTCACCATCGGATTCGCTGGTGTAGCCGTTCTGATGAGTCGAACCATCCTGGTAAGCCACTCGCTGAATCTCGGCCGCGCCTCCACGAATACCCCGATTGACACTCTTGGCGCCATCGCGCTCATCGTCGCCTCCCTCAGTTGGTCCATCGGCTCCGCTCTCACCCGCAAACTTTCGCTGCCTTCTTCCAAAGTGATGAGCTCCGGCGCGCAAATGTTAACCGGCGGAATTTTTCTGGCCATCGCCGCCGCCGCGCTGGGCGAATTCCCCAAATTCCATCCAGCCAATGTGTCGCGAGAAGCCTGGTTCGCGCTCGCGTATTTAATTGTCGCCGGCTCCATCATCGCCTTCACCGCTTACGTCTGGCTGATTCATCACGAATCGCCCACCAAAGTCGGAACCTACGCCTACGTAAATCCCATCGTCGCCGTGATCCTCGGATATTTCCTGGGCGGCGAATCGCTCGGCCTGCGCACCATTCTCGGCGCGCTCCTCATTCTCGTCAGCGTAATCGTAATCACCACCACGCCCAAGCCTTCCGCCTCACCTTCGTAGGCTTGCGTGGCACAGCCATTCCTGGCTGTGTGCGCTGTGCCAGCGTCTTTCCCGGGATCGCCAATCTCCCGATTGGCGGTCGCTCGCCGCCATCCCGGGTTCTCGCCCGCGTGCTAATCAACGCCGCATTCTGTAGCTCATGGCGCCCGGCGGTTTTCGCCGGGGCCGTGAGGCCTTCAGCCGCACGCCTCCTGTAGCGTAGACATTCCTGTCTGCGTGCCTTCTATTCAAATCGCGCAATCAGTTATGTCCGAATTTGTGTGGACCGTCCAAGTCTGCCGATCAGGCTACCAACCGCACCAGAGGCGTACTATTCTTCCGTCAGACATCCATAACAAGAGTTCCAGCTTCAAACTTTTTCGGAGCAGAAGTGCATCGAGTCTTCCAGCCGCCGGATTTTTTACGCAGGAGTATTCTCTGCGTTTTTCTGGTCGTGCTATTTCTGTTAGCCCCTCTCGCTTCCCCAATTTGCGTTGATATTTTCTGGATTCAGCGCTCCCCATCTGCGGATCCCCTTTTTCAAGTTGAAAGCGGAGGCGAGCTGGCATACATCGACCAATCCGGAAAGATCGTCGTTCACTTAGATAGCCCAGCTTTCTTAGGGAGCTTGCACGGGGAGTTTCACGATGGCCTGCTTCTTTTTATGGTTGCTGGGCGGTCAAAGTTTCTAAATGAACGCGGAAGAATTGTGACTTTCCCAAACGTGGATAAGATGGGCGAATTCTCGGAGGGCCTCGCTCCAGCGCGCGATAAAGCAACTCAAGAGTGGGGATTCATTAACACGCAGGGAGATTTTGTAATTCCGCCCGCCACGCGAGAATGGCAGATTTCCGAATTCAGTTCATTTTCGGATGGCATGGCTCTCACTCAACAACCAGGTGGTTACGGCTTCATTGACCGCTCCGGAGTGCTGGCAGTAGAAGCCAATCTGCTTGAAGCGCACGAGTTCCGTGACGGGGTAGCGCGAGTGATCGTCGAAGGACCTTGCAAAAGAGGCACGAGACCGTGCTCTTCATTTCCAGGAATGTTCGTCCTTCCGGGCTTCGGCACACCCACTGCCGATACGCCTTTTTGTAAGTATGCATTCATTGACAAGGCTGGCCACCCTCTCTTCCCGCAGCGCTTTTACGACGCGAAGGATTTCTCCGAGGAACTCGCTCCGGTAAAGATCGACGGCAAATGGGGCTTCATTGACAAGACCGGTGCAATAGTCATTCAGCCCCAATTTGATGGAGCAGAATCATTTTCGGACGGGCTAGCTCGCATTTCACAAAACGGATTATCAGGTTTCATCAGGTACGACGGCACAATGGCGATCGCGCCCCAATTTAAGAGTGCCGAAGATTTTGTTGACGGGCTGGCTCTCGTTGGGACCGGCTGGCCAGGCGGCGACAACAGATTTTGGTACATCGATCGAAACGGCCGGCGAGCTATCGCTGATTCATTTCCCCTCGCGACCTCGTTCTTCAAAGGTTCGGCTCACGTAAGATTTTCAGAGGGAAATCGAGGGCCCCAAAATATGTGGACGGGAAAATTTGGCTACATCGATCGCACGGGAAAAAGCGTTTTCACTTACAACATGAATCGAAGATAGCTTCCATGTGGTTGGTGCTGGACCCTCTCTTGCAACGAACTCGCAACTGCGACGCATTTGCACGAGGCCTTGCGGGATGGTCATGAGGAGCTAACTCCCTTAGAAGCAATACGTTGAGCAAAATAAGTCGAAAATTTTTTTACCGCTGCACCCCCACCCCCTGGGGGGTCGTTAACGATGTGTGTGCTAATAAAGGACTTACAGCGATCTGGGGTCAATGTATATGCTAATAAAGGACTTAGCGGGCAAGATGAAAAGACGCGGACAACCTGAAGGTTTGTCTCTACGAAAGCCGTTGCAGCACTACCGTCCACCCAAACCTCGCAACATCTTCCGCATTAATCGCGATCTGACGAATCATATCCCCAACATTTTCACACCACAAAACCCATTTCTGGTTATTTCAACTCTCCAAAGATGCATTATAATGCACTTTCCACTACAAATATTATTTTAACATGCATTATAATGCATGTTTCGCGCACGTGAATGGCCCAACGACTCCAACGAGATTGCAGGCTGTGGTGCGCGGCGCTTTAATTCGTAACCTTTCTACCCATCCTCGGTCCCGCCCCCCTAGCGCGAAGGAATAAGGCGCTGGCGGCGGAGTCTACTTAAAGAGCACGCGTGCGGAAACAGTGCGGCTGATGAGAGGCTCCCCATGAAAATATCCCAGCATAAAATTTGTAAGCGAGTCGGTCTGATCGGCGCGGCAGTTTTTTGTTTGTGTCTGGTTTTCGCGTCCTCGCCGCTGCACGCACAGTCCGCCAAGTCATCAGGATCCAGTCAAACCAAGAATTCCATTCTGGACGCCGGCCTAGATCCACTGCAACAAATGAGTTCAACGCTGCAGGCGCTCTCGAAGCGAGTAAGTCCGAGTGTGGTGCAAATCTTGAGCACCGGGTACAACCTGGAAAGTGATCGCGGGCGCACAAATACCGATCTTGTTTCACTGGGATCGAGTTTGGGATCGGGCATCATAATCGCATCGGATGGATGGATCGTTACCAACGCGCACGTGGTGGAAGGAGGCCGCCGGATTCGGGTGCGGCTGAATCAGGAAGTAGTGTTCTCCGAACCGCAAAAAGGAAAATCGCGTTGCACGCTGTTTGACGCGCGGCTGATTGCGGCAGATCGCGACACGGATCTTGCAGTGCTGAAGATTGAAGCAACCGGTTTGCCGACATTGGAGTTAGCTGATTCCAGTGACCTGAGACAGGGTCAAGTGGTATTAGCTTTTGGCAGCCCGCTCGGTCTCGACAACTCGGTCAGCCTGGGAGTGGTAAGTTCCGCGGCCAGACAGCTTGATCCAGACGCTCCCACGATTTATGTGCAGACAGACGCCGCCATCAATCCCGGAAATAGTGGCGGACCACTTGTGGATACGATGGGGCGCGTAGTGGGCATCAACACTTTGATTCTTACGCAATCAGGCGGAAATGAAGGCGTTGGCCTGGCGATTCCCAGCAACGTGGTGAAGAGCGTTTACCATGGCGTGCGAACTGAAGGCCACGTGCATCATCATCAGATTGGAGTTTCTGCGCGAACGATCACGCCATCCCTGGCTTCGGCATTGGGCCTGGACCGCGAAGATGGAGTGATCATCGAAGACGTAAGCGAGGATGGTACCGCGGCAACGGCGGGCTTGCTGCCGGGTGACATTATTATTTCTGTGAATGACAAGCCAGTTCAAAACATCCGTCAATTTGCGCTGAGCATGTATGCATTTGAGGTGGGCGAAAATGCGAAACTCGAAATCGAGCGCGGAAAACACACGCGGTCATATTTGGTGCCGCTCGCTGAAAAGCAAGACTTGGCGGGAAAACTTGCTGGAGTGGTTGCAAACGAATTAACCAAAATTCCGCGGCTGGGAATTCTGGCGCTCACCGTGGACGACAAAATTCGCCCGTTGCTTCCGCCGCTGCGCAATCGGCTGGGAGTAATTGTTGCGGGGAGAGAGTCGGAAGGAGCGTACCTAGGCGAAAGGCCGCTGCCCGGAGATGTAATTTATTCGGTGAATGGAACTCCCGTGGAAAATGTTGATGCCTTGCGCTCAACGCTGGAGAGTCTGAAGGACGCGGAGACGATTGCATTGACGGTTGAACGGCAGGGGGCGCTGCGGTATCTGGTTCTTGAGAGAAATGAATGAGGAATCGCGCGCGCTCATAACCCACCAAAAGCGAGCGAAAGAGTCCGGACCCGGGTTCGGCGAACCCGGGCTACAGTTACGAGAAAATTTCCAAGATTTCTTCGTAGCGTTTGAAGGGGGCGATTAAATATGCGCCGGCTAATTCGGTGCGCGCCCAGGCCAACATTTTTTTGGCGAGAGCGAATCCGTGTTCGCGCGCGGAGGCTCCGGCGGATTCCATTTCTTTCAAAACGGGTTCGGGAATCACGATGCCGGGAACTTCGTTGTTCAGGCGCAGCGCTTGTTTGTAACTGGTGAGCGGCCAAACGCCGAGCAAAACCGGAATGGGGCACGGGCCGCCGAGTTTTTTCAGAAAATCATGCCAGTGTTGCGGATCGAAAAGCGGCTGAGTCATGGCGAAATGCGCGCCAGCCTCGACTTTGGTGTGGAAGCGTTCGATTTCGTAGTCCAGATCTTCGGCCAGCGGATTGAGCGCGCAGGCGATGGTGAAATTTGTGGCGCCGCCCAAAGTTTTACCGGACCAGTCCATGCCCTGATTTAATTTGGCCAAAACTTTTACCAGGCCGATGGAATCCACCTCAAAAACTCCGCTGACTTCCGGGTAATCGCCGACGGATGGAGGATCGCCGGTGACGGCAAGAACGTTGCGCACGCCGCCGACAGTCCACGCGCCGAGCAGCGTTGCTTGCAAGCCAATTAAATTCAGATCGCGCGTGGTGAGATGCGGAATTGTTTCCACTCCGCGCGCTTCCAGGCCCCCGGCAACCATTAAAGCGTCCATGCCCACGCGAGCCATCGCGCCGCTGTTGATGTCAATCGCGTCCACTTGGCCGCTGGCGAGGACGTTGTCCACTTGCTCGTAAATTCTATCGAGGGCGATTCCTTTGGGCGGATCGATTTCCACGGAAACGACGAACTGTTTCTGCTGAATTTTTTTCCAGATGCCGCTTTCCGGTTCGCGCTTGGCGATGCTGAGCGGCGCTTCTGCCACGGCGGCTTTTACAGAAGTGACGCGCGCCGCAGCGCTGGGAACTAATTTTTTTACGGCGTCGGCCATGGCGCGAATATGTTCCGGAGTTGTGCCGCAACACCCGCCGAGAATGCGCACGCCGAGCGCGGCGGCTTCCTGCGCGAAGTGCGCGTAATATTCCGGTGACGATTTCGGATAAACGGTGCGGTCGCCCATGCGGCGCGGAAGTCCGACGTTGGGCATGGCGCTGCGCGGAATTGCGCCGGCGCCGCGAGAAAGTTCTTCGATGATGGGCAGCAAAGATTGCGGGCCGAGCGTGCAATTGCTGCCAATGACTTGAACATTTGCGGCGGCCAGGCGGGTGGCGGCCTCTGCGGGACGAGTGCCGCCGGAAGCGGTGCCTTCTTCGGAGAAAGTCATCTGCGCGATGATGGGCAAATTGGAAAAGCCGCGGATAGATTCGATGGCCGCGAGCAATTCTTCGATATCGGAAAAAGTTTCGAGAAGAAATAAATCCACGCCGCGTTCTTCGAGCGCTTGCGCTTGTTCGTGGAAGGCGGCGCGAAGTTCTTCCATGGAAATTTCGTTCATGTGGCGCGAAACGCCGCTGGGGCCGATTGAACCGGCGATCATCACTTCATGCTTGGCGCCTTCGCGAGCTTCGCGCGCGATTTTCACTCCGCCCTGATTGATGCGCGAAACTTGATCGCCGAGTCCGGAAGCGGTGAGCTTCAAACGGTTCGCGCCAAACGTATTTGTTTCGATGAGCTGCGCGCCGGCTTGAATGTAAGCGCGATGCACGCGAACAACCGCTTCGGGCTGGGAAATATTCAGCTCCTCGAAACAGCGCTGCGGGCCAACGGATTCGTGCAGCAGCGAGCCCATGGCTCCATCGGCGATAAGGATGGCGTTCTTGATGCGCGCGTTGAAATCTTCAATTCTCATAGGGAATGTGAGTGATTCAGTTTACTAAGAAAGGTCAGCAAACAAAAACTTTCAGCCATCGCAGGTTTCAACTAGCGCATGGCCTCGGCCATTCCGGCGATAGTGCTCATCAAATCGTATTTGGTGAGAATGTCGTAACGCGAATCGCCCATGTCCACGAAGACAGCGGGCGTTTCGTGGCTGAGTAGATGCGTGACGCGATCGACGGGCGCGTCTTTTTGAACGATGGGAAGCGCTTTGCCCATCACTTCGCGGATTACGAGTTTGCGCAAATCTTTTCCTTGCAACGCGAGATTCAAAATTTGATCTTCAAAAATTGTGCCGATAGGAATTTTTTCCTCGAAGACGGGAAGCTGGGAAATATCCTGCTTCTGCATGGTGTGCAGCGCGTGGAAAACGGTTTGGTCGGCGCGCGCGATGATGAGTTCGCGTTCTTTGCCGTTCTTGCGCTTGGCGAGTACGACGTCGGCTGCTTTCAGCGCCACTTCGCTATCGGCGTAGCCGCGTTCGCTCATCCATTCGTCGCTATACACTTTGCTGAGGTAGCGCATGCCGGTATCGGGAAGGAAAGCGACGATGACATCGCCCTTCTTGCAGCGTTTAGCAACTTTTAGCGCGGCGGAAATGCATCCGCCTCCGCTGCCGCCGGTGAATAGGCCTTCCTGTTTTACGAGGCGGCGCGCCCAGACAAAACATTCTTCGTCGTTAATTTGTTCGACGTCGTCGAGGTATTTGAAATCCATGGTGGAAGGGAAAATATCCTCGCCGATTCCTTCGACGACATAGGTGGCAGCTTTGCCGACTTTTCCGGTCTTGAAAAATTCGTAGTAGAGCGAGCCGATGGGATCGGCGCCGATAATTTGTACGTTAGGATTTTTTTCTTTCAGGTAACGGCCGACACCGCTGATGGTTCCGCCGGTACCCATGCCGCAAACGAAGTGGGTGATTTTTCCTTCGGTGTCATCCCAAATTTCCGGGCCGGTGGTGAGGTAATGGGCTTCGGGATTCATGGGATTTTCGTACTGATTCGGATAATAGGAATTGGGAATTTCACGCGCGAGTTTTTTGGCGACGGAATAATAGCTGCGCGGATCTTCAGGTTCGACGGCGGTGGGGCAGACGATCACTTCGGCGCCGAGCGCTTTCAGCAAATCTACTTTTTCTTTGGACTGTTTATCGGTAATGGTGAAAACCATTTTGTAGCCGCGCACGGCGGCGACGAGCGCCAAACCCATTCCGGTGTTTCCGGAAGTGCCTTCGATGATTGTTCCTCCGGGTTTCAGGAGTCCGCGCTTTTCGGCGTCATCGATCATGGTGACGCCGATGCGATCTTTTACCGAGCCGCCGGGATTCAGGTAGTCGACTTTCGCGTAAACTTCGGCGGTGATTCCGGCGGTGACGCGGTTCAAGCGGACCAGCGGCGTTTTTCCGATGGATTCGAGGATGCTTTTACACTTCATGCGCGTTTTCCTGTCTGTCGCGAAATGTGCTGCGCGATTATGGCTGCAATCTTGCGAGTTTAGCATGGCGGCGAGGCCATCTCCACGACGCTGCGAGTAGCATTTGCGCGAGCGGCAACTTTTGCCGCGGTGACTTCGGCGCGAAATGCGGCAGATGGAGTAAAATGCGCGCGGGGGAATTTGCCATGCAAAGACGCACCAATTATTCGAGCGGAACGGCGTGGGAACCGATTGTGGGATATTCGCGCGCGGTGCGCGTGGGCGCGGTGATTCATGTTTCGGGCACAACGGCTACGGGACCGGACGGGAAAATCGTGGGCGTGGGCGATGCTTACTGGCAGGCGGTGCAGACGATACGCAACATTGAAGCGGCGCTGGCGCAGGCGGGGGCGAGTTTGCGCGACGTGGTGCGCACGCGAATGTATTTGACGAATATGAGCGACTGGGAAAAAGTGGGGCGCGCGCATGGCGAAACTTTTGGCGTAATTCGTCCGGCGACGAGCATGATTCAGGTTGCGAAATTGATTTCGCCGGAGATGCTGGTGGAAATTGAGGCTGAGGCGATTTTGGCGCCGTAGTTTGTGATTTAAAGGCAATGCGCACCGACAGGAGTGTCGGTGCTGCTTAGCCAGAAGCCCGCTCGGCGGGTTGGCCGTTTTCGTTGATTTCCATTTCTAAAAAATGAATTGAGAGGGCTTGACAGGGAAACGGTTTTGCTGTATTTAACCTATAGGTTAAATAAGAAATGACTGCGGATCGATTGAGTACGACGTTTTCGGCGCTGGCGGATCCTACGCGGCGGGCGATATTGGCGCGGCTGATTTCGGGCGAAGCGTCGGTGACGCAGTTGGCGGAACCATTTCGGATGAGCATGCCGGCGGTTTCAAAACATTTGAAGGTGCTGGAGCGGGCGGGATTGATTGCGCGGAGCAGGGAGGCGCAGTGGAGGCCGTGTCAACTGAATGCGAGGCCGTTGAAGGAAGTGGCGGATTGGGCGGAGCACTACCGGAAATTCTACGAGCAGAGTTTCGATCGGTTGGATATTTATTTGCGTGGGCTGAAAGAGAAGCAGGGCAAGGCAAAAGATTTAACGCAGAGGAAGCAGAGAACTAAGCAGAGGAACGCAGAGGAGAGCAAACATGGCCGAGCAAAAGGCAAAAAGTAACGTGGGAGAGTTTGGAGTCGGGCAGAAACTTACGATGACGCGCGTGTTTGATGCGCCGCGAGATGCGGTGTTTGCGGCGTGGACCGATGCAAAGCAAGTGGCGCAGTGGTGGGGGCCGACGGGATTTACGAATCCTGTTTGCGAATTGGATGTGAGGCCGGGCGGGGCGATATTAATTCATATGCGTGCGCCGGATGGCACCGTTTATCCGATGAGCGGAGTTTACAGGGAAGTTGTTCCGCCGGAGCGGCTGGTGTTTACGAGCAACGCGCTGGACAAAGAGGGACGCGCAATGTTCGAGAATCTGAACACGGTGGTTTTTACCGAGCACGGCGGCAAAACAACGGTGACGTTACGCGCGGAAGTGTTGAAGTCGTCTGCCGCAGCCGTGCAATACCTTGCGGGAATGGAGATGGGTTGGAAGCTGACGCTGGACCGGCTGGGAGCGTTTGTGACGAAAGGCTGAAAGACGGAGGAACCTCAGGGCCCCCGACGGAAATCGCCGGGGCGCCCTGAGCTACATGGCTGCGATGCAGTCGAAGGAGCACGCGGGTGAAACGCCGATGCATTAAGTTACGAAATAAGAACCAGGTTACGACAGCGTAACTGCCTAAATTCACTGAATAAAATGCGCTGGCCGTGCATCCAATCCGCATTGACGCGTCTATGACGCATGGAAAGGAAAACCTATGAAAATCGCAGCGTTGATTGCACGAATTCTACTGGGCCTCGTTTTTCTCGTGTTCGGGTTGAATGGTTTCCTACATTTTATTCCGTCGGGACCGCTACCGCCAGGGCCAGCGGGCCAGTTCTTCACCGCGCTGATCGAGTCACACTATTTTTTGGTGATTGCAGGGTTGCAGATTCTGGGTGGAGTGCTGCTGTTGGTGAACCGCCACGTGCCGCTGGCGCTGGTGATTCTTGGCCCGGTTATCGTGAATATATTTTTCGTCCATTTGCTGATGGCGCCGTCGGGCCTGCCGCTGGCGATCGTGGTTGTAATTCTGTGGGGTATTGTTGCCGCCCGTAACTGGCAATATTTGTCCGGGATATTGACGCAGCGAACGACGTAGGGGGACGGATTTACGAGGTGAATTTTCACGACGGAAGCGCGAGGCGTGAGATGAAATCATCAGCGGAAATTACGTCGCCGCGCTTGGTGAAATAATTGTTGATCAGGACGTCGTGAAGTTCGGCGTCCTGATCCACGCAATAATCCTTGATAACGATTACGCGGTAGTCGAGATCGACGGCGGCGCACAGCGTGGAAAGCACCACTCCGCTGGTGGCGATGCCGAAAAGAACGAGGGTGTGAATTTCGTTCGCGCGCAGAATCATATCGAGATCGGTTCCGGTGAAGGCGCTGATACGGTGCTTCACGATGACGATGTCGTCGGATTGCGGCGTGAGCGCGGGATGGATCGCGCCCGCTTCTCCCATAAATAATTTCTGATGCTGCTCGGAATTTTTCACCGCGGCGAAAAGAGAATTTCGCGCGCTGACCTCCGGTAAACCTTTGCGAAATCCGACTTGAATGTGAATTATGCGCATGCCGCGCTGGCGTGAGAGATTCAAAAGGTGAGCGGCGCGCTCGGGAAACCTCACTTCATCTTTGGCGTAGATGGAAATGATTCCGGCTTGCATGTCCATGCTTAGGACGGCGGTGTGTTGGGGGTCGAGTGCGGTTGCGATGGGCATATTTCCTCCGTGGGGCGGCGGGCGGGTCGCCCTTCGACTTCGCCCAGGATAAACAGACCCGTCCCTAGGAGATTGATTGTACCGCTGAGGGGCGGAGGAAAGTGTGCCGCGCGGTAACCCTCAGGGCCCCGGCGAGAATCGCCGGGCGCCCTGAGCTACAGACGGTTTAGTAGCGGACTCTTACACGATATTTGAGGACGGAAGTGCCGTCCTTTGGTACGGGAACACTGAATTGGGCGGCGAAGGCGGCGGTTTTTTTGGCGGGGAAAGTTGAATTGAGCATTTCCCAGTCGCCGCCGATGGGTTCGTTGACTTCGATGGTTACCGCAGTTTCTTTGTGATTGCGGATAGTTATTTCGTATTCCACTTCGCCGACGTGGCTATCAATTCTCTTAAAGTCGGTTTGTTTGTGCTCGGCGACGATGTCAAACGCGTTGCCGATGTGAATGCCAACTTGTTCGTCTTTTGGAGTGTGATCGATGCGGTCTTCGCCGATAAAGAGGATGCCGCCGTGGGAGTCGGCTTGATAGACGCGAACGGTACCGGCGGGTAGCGGCATGCCGAGACCAGTTTTTTCTTCGTTTTTGAATTTGTAGTAGACGAGGACTGCGTCTTTTACGGGGGAGCCAGGGGACATTTGGCTACGGTAATAATAGGATTGGCCGTTCACGATGAAGTGTTTTTCGACTGGGAAGCGAGAGGCGTTGAGGAGGCTGAGTTGCTTGGTTTCCTTGTCGAAGATGGTGGTGCGGCGATTCAGCGTATATAAATGATATTCGGAAAAGCTTTCCTGCTGCATAGGAGCCTGGGCCTTTGCGGCCATAGTCACGTCCATTCTTCCGGTTCCGAGACCTGCCTGCGGATAAACACGATTTAATTCACCCGCCACGAGTTGCAGTTTTGCGTTCTTGAAAGCCGCGCCGCTGTTATTTGCCATGGTGACCCAGCCGTCGAGATCGGCGTTGGTTTCGTCGCGCGTTACGGTCATCACGTAGTCGGCGTTCCAGGAAACATTGTTGGCGAGGTAGGAGGCTTCGATTTTCTGGCGGCGCGCGCCGGTGTTATTGAGCAACCAGACCAGGGTTGGGCGGCTGTAAAGATTATCGGGCAGAGAAGTGAAGCGGTAGCTGCCGGTGGACATGCCGGTGACGATATCGTTTCCAATTTTCCAGACGGGCGCGCCGTTATTGTTGGCGAGCAATGTTGCTTTGGTTTCTTCCCACTCGGTAGAGCCATTTTTTTGCACGGCGCGGAGGATGGTGACTTCGCGGCCGACATATTTATCGAGAACTTTGTTGGCGTCGAGCAAGTCGTATTCGTAGTTCTGCTCGAGGACGCTGAGTTTTTCCGGATCGGCGACGGAGCGGAAGTGAACGGTGGCGGGCATGACGGTGGAAGCGATGTCCATGAAGCGTAGTTGGAAATCGCCGGAGGGAAGAGCGACGTCGCGGGTATCGCGAACGAGCGCGACGTTAGAATTGTAAACGGTGACGGCGAGGTCGGTCTGATCGTTCATGGTGGTTTCGTGGGCGGCGGATTGCGCGGATGCGGAGTTGGGGGTGTTTTGCGCGGCGTGGACATTGGTGGAGTGGTGCGTTATTGCTAGCCCGACGAGAGCGAGCGTGGCCATTAGCGCGATTGCTGTAAAAGACTTGCTTGTTCGCAGAGTCATGTGAGTTCTCCTTCGCGGCAGTCGAAATACTTCATATTCGTGAGCAGACCCGGCATCCACCGTAAGTGTAATGCCGTAGGCGGTTGAAAAGTTCCCGTACTCAACACCGCAAAGTTAGACGCCGAAAGCGAGTTTCGTGGCTACGGCGAGCCGGAGTTGCGGCGGCATTCTGCCGACGTTGCATTCGAAATGCGGCGGAAGTAAGATGGCCGTTCACCGGATGTGCTTATAGTCGAGTTGTGCGGTGCGCAATTTTAATCGTTGAGTGCAATCCCCGGAGGTGAGCAATGGCCGACCGGCCGAGCAAAGAAATCCCTGAAGATGAATTGAAGAAGGACGCGAAAGCGGGCGAAAAAGAGCGCATTGCTCTGGGCCGGCGCGAGTTCGTGAAGATGGTGAGCACGACGGGCGTGGCGGTTACCGCGGCGACGGTGCTGGCGGGCGAACAGATGATGAAGGCCGCGCCGGTGGAACAGGAAGCGCCGGATGCTGCAACGTCAAAACTGGTGGGGCCGGGGCCGGTGCGGATGACGCTGAACATTAATGGTAAGCCTACGAAGCTGACGGCCGAGCCGCGAGTTACTTTGCTGGACGCACTGCGGGATCATCTGGATTTGACCGGCGCGAAGAAAGTTTGCGACCGCGGAACTTGCGGGGCATGCACCGTGATCATTAATGGTATGGCGATGTATTCGTGCTCGGTGCTGGCGATTGATGTGGCCGAGCGGCCGGGCGCCCCGGGCGCGAAGATTCAGACCATTGAAAGTTTGGCGCCGGAAGGGCAACTGCATCCGGTGTCGTCGGCGTTCGTTAATAATGATGCGCAGCAATGCGGATTCTGCACGCCGGGATTTGTGATGGCCTCGAAGGCTTACATCGATAAGCATCCGCATCCGACGCGCGATGAAGTGAAGGCGTCACTAGGCGGAAATATTTGCCGGTGCGGAACTTACATGGGCGTGAGGCAGGCGGTGGTGGAAGCTGCGACGCACATGACCGCGAAGGGAGGTAACGCGTAATGGCTGATTATAAATGGCCCGCTGAAGGAAACCGCGCGCTGATTGGGAAGCGCATCTCGCGTTTGGATGGCCCGTGGAAATCTTCGGGCACGGCAAAATATGCGTACGACACGAACCGTCCGGGATTGCTGTACGGAAGAATGGTGACTTCGCCGCACGCGCACGCAAAAATTGTGGCGATTGATACCAGCGTCGCGGAAAAAATGCCGGGCGTGAAAGCCGTGGACATTATTCATCCGGTGGGACAAGAAGTATTGTGGATGGGGAAAGAAGTTGTGGCGGTCGCAGCGGAGACGGACGATCAGGCGCGCGATGCGATGCGCAAGGTAAAGATTGATTGGGAAGTGCTGCCGTATTTGGTGGCGGACACCACGCCGGACAAGGCGACGGGTTATACGCAGCAACTGAATGAACAAACGCAATTGGATCCTGACGCGGGATTTAAAGAAGCCGACGCAATTCATGAGGGCGAGTACGGCGTTGCGGCCATCACGCACTGCTGTCTGGAATCACACGGATCGGCGGCGGAATGGGAAGGCGACAAGCTGACGGTCTGGGCTTCGACACAGAGCGTTACCGGGCTTACGCAGGAATATTCGCAATCGCTGACCGCGAAGGGAATTCCTACGACGCCGGCAAACGTGCGAATTCTGACGCCGGTGATGGGTGGCGGATTCGGAAGCAAGTTTGCGGCGGACACCTGGGGAATTTCGGCGGCGGTACTTGCCAAGAAGGCTGGACGTCCGGTGAAGATGATGCTGGATCGCGATCAGGAATTGATGGTCGCGGGGATGCGTCCTTCGCTTTACGCGAAAGTAAAAGTTGGCGCGAAAAGCGATGGCACGTTGACCGCGTGGCAATCCGAATCGTGGGGAACTTCGGGACCAGCGGGCGGAGCTAACGCGAATTTGCCGTACATTTTGCAGACGCAGTTGCCGTACCGGCGCAAACATACCGCGGTGCACACGAATATTGGCCCAGCGCGCGCGTGGCGAGCTCCGAATCACCCGCAATTCTGTTTGGTGACCATGTCCGCGTTCGAGGATCTGGCGGCCAAACTGAATATGGATCCGGTGCAATTTCTTTTGAAGAACATGAAGTACGCCGGAGAGCGGAACAAGGGATTCGGAACGAAGGATTACGAGCAGGAATTGGCTAAGGCTTCGGAGTTGATGGATTGGAAAACGAAGTGGCATCCGCGCGGAGATAAGACGGCGGGGCCGATCAAGCGCGGAGTGGGAGTTGCCATCCACACCTGGGGCGGCGCGGCCAACACCAGTTCAGGAAATTGCACGATTCATCCGGACGGCTCGGTGGAGTTCAGCATGGCCACGCAGGACTTGGGCGTCGGCACGCGAACATCGGTGGGAATTGTTTGCGCGGAAACACTGGGGCTGCCGCTGGAAGCTGTGAAGGTGAATATCGGCGATTCCAATTTGCCGCCAGCGGGCGGGTCGGGCGGATCGACGACGATTGGCGGAGTGAGCAGCGCGACGCGGCTGGCGTCAACCAATGCGTTGAACAAATTGCTCGCGGTTTGCGCGGGTTCACTGGGCGTGAGCGCGGATCAACTGGAAGCGACAGGCGGGAAAATTCAAGTGATTGGTAATCCCGCGAAGTCGCTGACGTGGAAGCAGGCCTGCGGAAAACTGGGAGCGACGTCGATTTCCGAGACGGCGCAAACGCCTGCGCCGAACACACCGGAACGATCGCTGGTTTCGGGCAACGTAGCCGGCGTGCAAATGGCGGAAGTATCCGTAGACGTGGAAACCGGCGTGGTGCGCATGGAGAAATTTGTTGCCGTGCAGGACTGCGGATTGATTATCGATTTGAAGACGGCGGAAAGCCAGGTATACGGCGCGATGATCATGGGCGTGTGCTACGCGCTGTACGAAGAAAAAATAATGGATCAGCAGACGGGTGTGATGCTGAACGCAGATATGGAGTTCTACAAACTGGCGGGCATCAATGACATCGGCGAGCTGGTGGTGCATATGATGAC
>Ga0210410_10002760_pt1 | contig 15682 bp, 9 predicted proteins | sample IncBWC4MmetaG_FD_161058 | JGI IMG/M metagenome (GOLD analysis project Ga0210410, IMG submission 161058) | Forest soil microbial communities from Barre Woods Harvard Forest LTER site, Petersham, Massachusetts, United States - Inc-BW-C-4-M | ecosystem: Environmental > Terrestrial > Soil >... | reverse complement strand
CGCCCGCCCCGGAGCCGGGTTCCAGATGGTCACATCGGGATTCTTTCAGACTTTCGCAATCCAGATGGCGAAGGGTCGCGCGTTCACCGACCAGGACACAGCCGGCAGCGTTCGAGTCGCCGTCGTGAACGAAACTTTTGTTAACCGGTATCTCAAAGGAGTGGACCCGCTGACCCAGCGCATCCTGGTTGAACAGCTGGTTCCGGGAGTGACCAAGCTCGGCCCACCTGTGGAGTGGCAGATCGTGGGTGTGTTTCGAAATATTCACAACGGCGGCATTCGCAGCGACGGTTTTCCCGAGATCGATGTTCCATTCGCGCAAAGCCCGTGGCCGCAAACTTCCATGGCAGTGCGCACTACCGGCGATCCGGCGGAGATGACCAGGAGTATCGCCGCCGCCGTGCACTCGGTTGACCCTGAGCTGGCTCTGGCTAGCGTGAAGACCATGGATCAGATTGTCAGCGAATCTTTAGTGGGAGACCGCTTCGTCACGGCCCTGTATGTGAGCTTCGCGACCGTCGCGCTGGTGCTGGCCGCGATCGGTATCTATGGCGTCATGGCATTCGCCGTGTCGCAGCGCACTCATGAAATCGGATTACGTATGGCGCTGGGCGCGAGTCAGGATCATGTACTCGGACTGATTCTGAAGGAGGGCATCATCTTAGCGGCGATTGGCTTGGGCGTCGGACTGGTCGGCGCCTGCCTGGTCGGACGTGCCATGCGCGGCTTGCTTTACGGAGTGGGAACGATCGACGTGGCGGCGTTCGCTGCGGTCGCAATCACGCTGTTCATCGCTGCCTTGCTCGCCTGCTACGTTCCTGCAAACCGCGCGGCGAGAGTCGACCCAATGGTGGCGCTGCGCTACGAGTAGGAATCTGGAGTTTGTTATGAATGGACTATTTCAGGACGTTCGTTACGCGCTGCGCCAGTTGCGCACGAGCCCCGGTTTTACCGCCGTCGCGGTGATTACTCTAGCCCTGGGTATCGGGGCGAATACGGCGATTTTTTCCGTCGTCAACACCGTCCTGCTGGCTCATCTGCCGTACAAAGACGTAGACCGCCTGGCGATGGTGTGGGCGAGCATACCGGCCCGCGGCGGCGAACTCAATACAATTTCCGCCGGCGATTTCACCGATTGGAAACGCAAGAATGAGGTATTCGAGGACCTCGCCGCCTCGTTTGACAACGAAGTGACGCTCACCGGGTCAGGAGAACCGAAGCTCGTACTCGGTTACGCCTTCACGCCAAATTATTTTCAGATTCTCGGAGTCAATCCCGCACTCGGTCGAACGTTCACCACGGATGAGGCTGTCCACGAACAGACCGTGGCCGTCATCAGCGACAAGTTGTGGCGCACTACGCTTCAGAGCGATCCGCATATTCTCGGCAGGTCTATCACGCTCAACGCCAAGCCCTACACGGTCATTGGGGTGATGCCGCCGGACTTCAATTACCCGCCCCAGACTGAACTCTGGATGCCGCTGGCAATTCCTTCACACATGATCGGCGACTATGAACATCACTACATTCACGTCATGGGTCGTTTGAAGCGGGGGATTTCGCCCGCAGAAGCGCAGACCCGGATGATCGCTCTCGAACACCAGCTCGCCGTCGCGCATCCCGATTTCGATTCCGGCAACGACGTGATGGTCGAACCGCTTCGCCGCCAATTGACTGGCGACATTCGCATGCCCCTGCTGGTTCTGCTGGGCGCGGTGGGCTTCGTGCTTTGCATTGCATGCGCCAACATTGCCAGCCTGCTGCTGGCGCGTTCCGCCAGTCGCCGCAAGGAAATCTCGGTACGTGTGGCGCTCGGCGCGAGCCGCCTCCGGTTGCTGAGACAGTCGATGACCGAAAGTTTTCTGCTCGCTTTCCTCGGCGGCGCGTTGGGAATTCTTCTCGCGTCGTGGTGTACGCAGCTCCTATTGGGCATTTTCCCCAACGACGTCGCCAATCTGAGCATTCCCAAAGTCGAATCGATTCCCATCAACGCGACCGTGTTGTGGTTCGCGGTCGGCATCACGCTGCTTACGGTGCTGGTTTTTGGCGGCGCGCCTGCTCTGCAATCGGCCCGCGCTAACGCCAATGAAGTGCTCAAGGAATCCGGGCGCGGGCTGTTCGGCGGATCGCGTTCCTCTAACCTGCGCCGCGTGCTGGTTGTGACCGAATTTATTCTTTCGCTGGTTCTGCTGACGGGCGCGGGACTCTTCGTGAAAAGCTTTCGCATCGTAGCCGGCGGAGACCTGGGTTTTCGCGCCGACCATCTCCTCGCGCTGGAAATTTTTCTTCCTCCCAATCGCTATCCTGAGACGCCACCGGAAAAACGCCGGGCCTTTGTGGATGGCGTCGTCAGCCGGCTCCAGGGTCTGCCCGGTGTGCAGTCCGTGGCGGCGACTAATTTTCTGCCGCTCACCGGCTTCTGGAATACGACCGATTTCCTGATCGAAGGCCGTGCCCTGCCCAAGGCGGGCGTGAAACCATCGGCCGACGATCGCCTGATCACTCCCGGCTATTTCGCAACGATGGGAATGACTTTGCTTCGCGGACGCGGCTTCGCCGACACCGATCGCTCTGGTTCCGAGAAAGTCGCCGTGATCAACTCCACTCTCGCCGAGCGCTACTTTAGCGGCCAGGATCCGATTGGCAAAGCTTTGAACCTCGGCAGCCCCGAACACCCGGACCAGTGGAGGATTGTCGGTCTCGTGTCGGATGTAAAAGCTTTCGGCCCCGATCAACCGGTGCACCCCGATCTGTATCGTCCACTGAGCCAGCTGTCCTTTCCGCTGCTGGCATTCGCGGTCCGCACCACAGGCGATCCTTCCGCGCTCCTCAAGTCTTCCGAGCAAGCCATCTGGGACATCGACAAGGACCAGCCTATGTTCGACGCATTCCCAGTTAGCAAACTGGCCGCTCAATCTGTGACCGTGCGACGCGCCAGCGCCGTGTTGCTTACGGGGTTCTCCGCGCTGGCTCTGATTCTTACCGCTGTCGGCCTGTATGGCATCACGGCCTACACCGTGGCCCAGCGGACGCAGGAAATTGGAATCCGTATGGCTCTCGGCGCGGAGCGTGGTGATGTTTTGCGGCTGATCCTCGGTCAGGGAACCCGGCTGGTTCTGGTCGGCGAGGTCATCGGCATTGCGGGCGCGCTCGTACTGGCCCGCCTCATCCCCAGTTTACTTTACGGTGTCCCGGCCAACGATCCGTTGGTGTTTGTTTCGGTCGGAACTGTGCTTGGCGTAATTGCTTTGTTGGCCTGCTACCTTCCCGCCCGGCGTGCGGCGAAAACCGATCCGATGGTTGCTCTCAGGTACGAGTAGGTATTCCGATTCATGAATCGAGGATGAAATGATCCAACTGAAAAATGTCGATCGTAGTTACAAAACTGGCGCAGGACGGACCTGGGTGCTGCGCCGCGTAAATCTCGACATTCGCGAAGGCGAGTTCATCACCGTGATGGGACCCTCCGGCGCGGGGAAATCCTCACTGCTCAACGTGCTGGCCCTGCTCGATGACCAGTGGGAGGGCGAGTACTTGTTTCGCGAGCAGGCTGTCCATGACATGAAACGCAAGCAGCGCAGCGAACTGGCGAAGAAAAATGTCGGTGTCGTTTTCCAGAGCTACCACTTGCTCGATGATCTCACTGTGCAGGAAAACATCGACCTGCCGCTTTCTTATAAGGATATCCCACGCGGTCAGCGGCAGAGCCTGGTCGCCGACACGCTCGATCGCTTTCAGATCGTGGCCAAGAAAGATCTGTATCCCAGCCAGCTTTCGGGCGGACAGCAGCAACTTGTCGGCATCGCGCGCGCCGTGATTCACAAGCCCCCTCTTCTACTTGCCGACGAGCCGACCGGCAACCTGCACTCCGGCCAGGCCAAGGAAATCATGGAACTCTTCCGCACCCTGAACGAACAAGGAACGACGATCGTGCAGGTTACCCACTCGGACGCCAACGCCGCCTACGGAAGTCGCACCATTCAAATGCGGGATGGCTGGCTGGTAGGAGACACAGCGAATCCAACTCTTACGCAGGCGGCGGAGGTCAGCGCATCGTGAATGTTTCGGGTCCTATTTTCTTAAAACGTGGAATTGCAATTATTTGTATTTATGGAGTGCTGGCTTCAACGACGCAGGGGCAGACAGCGCCATCGGCGACCACCGCATCCCAGGGCGGAGCAACGCGGCCCACAGCTCCACAGACAAGCGTTCGGCAAACCAGCACCCCGGTTCGCTTTGAAATGCCGAAATCACGCAATCCGCTCAATGCCTATTCGGCGGAGTATGTTCCCGAACCGGCGCTGGCGAACTCACCGCGCCTTGACCGTCTGGTACGGGAAGGGAAGCTCTACCTATCCCTCAAAGACGCTATTGATCTTGCGCTCGAAAATAATCTGGACCTGGCCATTGCCCGTTACAATCTTCCGATTGCGAATACCGACATTCTGCGCACCCAGGCCGGTGGATTTTTTCGCGGCGTGAATACCGGAGTGGTTCAGGGAACTCCCGGCGGCGGCGTAGGAGGCTTCGGCACAGGCGCTCCGGGTGCTGGCGCCGGCGGCACAACCAGTGGCGCCGGGGGCGCCGGTGCTGGCGCGTCCGGATTAGTGCAGTCAACATTGGGAGCAGGAACCGCGGTCTCATCCTACGACCCGTTCGTCACCGCGAGCATCGGAGACGAGCATCAGACTTCGCCGGTCGTCAACCAGGCCTTATACGGCGTTCCGTCCCTGCAACTGAACACGGGGCAGTTCAACGTTAACTATTCTCAAGCCTTTGCCACCGGAACCAGCATCGGCTTTGCGTTCACCAACTCACGTCAGACCACGAATAGCCCTTTCTTCACCCTGTCTCCCACACTCACTTCAGCGTACCGCTTCACGATTCAGCAGGAGCTGCTTGCCGGATTTGGTTTTGGGCCGAACCTGCGCTATTTGCGAATCGCCAGCAACAACAAGAAGATCTCAGACATTGCCTTCAAAGACCAGGTGATTGCCACAGTCACCCAGATTCAGAATATGTACTGGGATCTTGTGAGCGCCTACGAACAGACTCAGGTGAACGAGCAATCGTCTGCGTTTGCTCAGCAAACCCTCGAAAATGCCCGGAAGCAGTTGAAGCTGGAAAGCATTCCCGAGATGGATGTTCTGCGTGCCGAGGCGGAGGGTTCCCGGCGTGACCAGGAATTGACGGTGGCTCGCACCAGTCTCCAACTCCAGGAGACGCTGATGAAAAATGCCATCACGAAGAGTCTGGACGATCCGGTTCTGGAAGCGATGCCGATCATACCAACCGACCGGATGGAAACCATACAGCCTCAGGCTATCCCGCCGATCCAGGACCTAATTTCTGAAGCGTTGCACGGCCGGCCGGAACTGGCTGAGTCCGACGTCGATCTGGTAAATCGCCAGATCAGCCGTCGCGCCGCACGCAATGCCCTGTTGCCATCGCTTTCGCTGGTAGGATTTTATTCCGGCGCGGGTCTGGCTGGCACACTGAATCCCGTCTGCACCCAAAACTGCACTACCAACGTGCCGGTCGACTTCGGTGGAGCACTGGGGCATGCCTTCAACAATTCCTCTCCCGACTACTACGTTGGACTGAACCTGAATATTCCGCTCCGAAATCGCGTTGCAAAGGCCGATCAGTACCGGTCCGAACTTGAGTACCGGCAGGCCGAGTTGCGAATGGAACAACTAAAGAAGCAGGTCCGCATCGAGGTTCGGAATGCGCAGTATGCGGTCGAGCAAACCGGTGCGCGGGTTCAGGCCGCGCGTAAGGCCCGCGATCTCGCCCAGCGTACTTTCGACATTACCAAAAAAGAGCAGGAACTAGGCGCGGGATCGAGCTATCAAACCCTCTCCGCCCAGCGGGATCTCGCACTGGCTGAACTGGATCTGGTGACCGCGCTGACGATCTTTGAAAAAGCGAAAGTTGAACTTGATCGGGCGACCGGGGCGACTTTGGAACATAATGGCATCCAGCTTCAAAATGCGGTGACCGGCGTGGTTGCTGATACGATGAGCACCGCGAGCCCATAATTGGACATGCAAACTTCCGTCAAACCGGGAGGACTCTCCACCGTTGCTCCGGCGAAGGACAGGCAGGAGCGGCCCCGAATACTGGCGGCCGACGACCAGCAGCACGTTCTCGAAGCTCTCGAACTCCTGCTGCGTCCCCAGGGATACGAAGTGGAAACCGCGAGATCCCCCGCGCTGGTTCGCGACGCGCTGGCCACTGAGTCCTACGATGCCCTGCTCATCGACTTGAACTACACGCGGGACACTACCTCCGGGCAGGAGGGGCTCGACCTTCTTTCCGAGATTGTCGGTCTCGACAACACAATTCCCGTCATTGTTATGACTGCCTGGGCCAACATTGAATTGGCCGTGGAAGCCATGCGGAGAGGCGCTCGGGATTTCATCCAGAAGCCATGGGAGAATCAGCGGCTCCTTGCGATCCTGCGCACCGAGGTTGAACTTCGCCGGGCGTTGCAACGTGCCGAGCGGCTGGCTGCGCAGAATCGTCTGTTGCAGGCCGATGGGCGCCCCGAGTTCATCGCCACGGCTCCGGCCATGCACGCTGTTCTTGAGGCCATTACCCGCGTTGGCCCTTCCGATGCGAATGTCCTGATCACGGGCGAGCACGGCACAGGAAAAGAAGTCGTAGCCCGTACACTGCATGCGATCTCTGCGCGGGCGTCACGCCTCATGGTCTCCGTAAACACCGGCGCCGTGCCCGAGGCACTCTTCGAAAGTGAACTGTTCGGCCATGTAAAAGGCGCATTCACCGATGCCCGTTTCGATCGCATAGGACGTTTTGAACTTGCCGATGGCGGCACCATTTTCCTCGACGAAATTGGAAACGTCCCCCTTCGCCAACAAGCTAAACTGCTGCGCGTGCTCGAGGCTGGCGAGATCGAGCGGGTCGGCTCGTCCCGCGCGGTCCGGGTCAACGTACGCGTGGTCTCTGCCACGAATGCCGATCTTCGAACAGCCTGCGCTTCCGGTCAGTTTCGAGAGGATTTGCTCTTCCGTCTGAATACGGTCGAGATCCACGTGCCGGCGTTGCGCGAACGCCGCGAAGACATTCCCGCGCTAGCTATCCATTTCTTAACGCGCTACGCATCGCGTTATCGGCGTACTATAGAGGGTTTCGAAACCTCCGCGTTGCAACTTCTAATGCAATATGCATGGCCCGGCAATGTTCGGGAACTTGAACACACGCTCGAGCGCGCGGTTCTGATGTGCCGTGGCAACGAGATCCAGCGAGCCGATTTAGGATTGGACATGCTGCGTCCCCAGAGCCAGAATCTGGAAGAGCTCAGCCTCGAATCCGTGGAAGCCATTCTGATCCGCAAAGCATTGCAGCGTTCCCATGGCAATGTGAGCCATGCCGCGGAGACCCTGGGGCTCAGTCGTGGCGCTCTCTATCGGCGGATGGAGAAGTATGGGCTCTAGCCCGCGGGGGAGCCCCAATCCCGGCGCGCGCAAGCCTCCAAAAAAGCGGGTTCGCCTCCTGTACGAGCGGCGCATCAATCTGTTAGCGCTGCTGGTGGCGCTTCCGGGACTGCTCATAGGCGGTATTTTCATCTGGCTGCAACCGTGGACGATCGAGTCAAAGCTTGCGCTGATATTCGCCGCTCTCTTCGTGTGGTGGCTGTTGGCGATGGCTCTTCAAGAACAGACGACGCGGCCTTTGCAAACTTTGGCGAACGTAATCTCTGCGTTGCGCGAGGAAGACTACTCGTTCCGGGCTAGAGGCGCTGCCGCCGATGATGCGCTCGGCGAACTCTCGCTCGAAGTGAATGCTTTGGCCGACTTGCTCGCCGATCAGCGGATTCGTGTCATTGAAGCGGCCGCTCTCTTGCGTCGCGTGGTCGAGGAGATCGAGGTCCCACTCTTCACCTTCGACCCTGACCAGATTCTGCGGTTGGTGAACTCCGCCGGAGAGCGACTGTTGCAACAGCCCTCCGTGAGACTCCTTGGCCGCACCGCAAAAGAGATCGGTCTGGCGGCCTGCATGGATGCGGAAAGTGAGACGGTGATCCCGCTTCCCTTCCAGGGCCCCAACGCGCGCTGGCTGGTGCGGCGCAGTTCGTTTCGCCAGAAAGGCGTGCCGCATACTCTTGTCGTTTTGTCGGATGTGAGCCGTGCACTGCGCGAGGAAGAGCGAGGTGCATGGCAGCGCTTGATTCGCGTCTTGGGCCACGAGCTCAACAACTCGCTCACTCCCATCAAATCAATTGCAGGAACTCTGCGGGCCCAGATTTCCCATACACCACCGGAAGGCAATCGACGGGAGGACTTTGAGCGCGGGCTCTCCATCATTGAGGCCCGCGCCGATTCGCTCAATCGCTTCCTGCAGGCGTATAGGCAACTCGCCCAGATGCCACCACCCGTCGTACGCAGGACTCTACTCGTTCCGATTGTTCAACGCGTAGCCGCGCTGGAGGCCAGTCTACCGGTGCAGATGCTTCCCAGCCCTCCTGTTGAACTGATGGTTGATCCTGATCAACTTGAACAGATGCTGATCAACTTGATGCGTAACGCGGTCGAGGCTGCATTGGAACCACGGCATCCGACCCCAATTCATTACGCAGCAGCAATCACCTCCGAACCGGCCCGGGAACCTATGGTTGTCGTCCGGTGGGAACTGACGGACAAAGACTTGGTTCTCACCATCGACGACAACGGGCCTGGGCTGGGCAACCCTACCAACGTTTTTGTCCCCTTCTACACCACCAAGCCTTCAGGTAGCGGAATCGGTCTGGTGCTCTCGCGGCAGATCGCCGAAGCTCATGGAGGCTCGATTGAACTCCGGAACCGCACCGACCAGAAAGGTTGCCGGGCACGAATCGTGCTTCCGCGGGTCGAGCTTCCGGCTTAGTGACGAACCTACAGAAGCGCTAGCGGCGCCCAGTCGTAGAGAGTTCAACCCAAGCTTATAGATGCTTCCGCTAAGCGTGCTGCGCCCAACCTACGTATCGCAAGACCCATTTACTCCGGCAGGCCCAATCGCGCTACCAGAGCCTTGTATCGCGGATCGGAACGGATCGGGTCAAACGAGGGATAACGGAGGCAGAGAATAACTTCAATTTCCTGGGCGGCAACCGCTTTCTCCAGAAAGTCGAGCGCCCGGTTCCGCTCGCCGGTAACCGAAAGAGCCAAAGCCGCCCAGCTAGCCTGTTCCGGCTGATTAAATGCGCTGACTGCAAGATCACGAAAACCTTTCGCGTCGCCGCTCCACGATCCCGGTGTCTCAGCGAACTTTTTCAACTCACTCACCCCATTTGGGAAATCGCCGGTCGCGGCGTACAACTCCGATAGCTTGTGATGAGCTGGTTTGAAAGTCGGGTCGCGCTCTATCGTCTTCTGAAACTGGGCGAGTGACTCCGGATAGCGATGCGTGTCCATCAAGAGAACCGCAAGGTTCGTATTCATGATGGGCGAAAGAGGGTCGAGCGCCAGTGCGATGTGGAATTCCTCGAACGCCTGATCGAATCGCTTCTCGGGAACCAGCAGGCTAAAGGCGTACAAATAATGCGCCGGGGCGCTGTTCGGGTCTAACTCAATGGCGCGCCGATATTCCTGGTCGGCCTCACGCCACTTCCAGGCAAAATTCAGAAAACCGGCGCGCGCCAGATGTGCCTCCGGCAAGGAGTCATTCAATTCAAGCGCCTTGCGCGTAGCCGCATCCGCCAGCAGTCCCGCCTGCCGCGAGGTAATGCCGGCCCGGTAACTCGGGATCACGTTGTAGGTCTCGCCCAGCCCGGCGTAAGCAAGAGCGTAGTTGGGATCGGCGGCAATCGCCTGTTGAAACAAATCGATGCTCTTCTTCAATCCCTCCGTAGTGCGTCCGTACCAGAGTTGTCGCCCTTCCAGATACAGCCGGTAGGCCTCGGGATTCGTAGTCCCGGCGTTGCCTAATCGCCGCTGTTTCTCTCCGCTTAACTGCACTTGCAAGCGCTTGGAGACGTCGCGCGCAATGTCGCTTTGCAGCTGGGTGATGTCAGCCGCCTTTCGCTCGTAATGCGATCCCCAAAGTTCGCTCCCGTCTGAAGTATTCACCAGGTCAGCCTGCACGGCTACTTCATCGCCGTGCTGTGTAACGCGGCCCATCAATACTGCGCTCACTTGCAGCTGTTGCCCGATTTTCTGTGGGTCGTCGTCCTTTCCCTTGAAGCGGAAGACGGTGCTTCGCGCCATCACTTTGAGATCGGGCACTTGCGACAGTGTCCCGATCAGGCTCTCGGTCAGGCCATCGCCGAGGTATTCGTTGTTCGCATCGGCGGTCGCGTTCACGAAGGGCAGCACCGCGAGCGAATCGATCTTCTTTGCTGCTGAACCGCCGCGCATGAAGTACACTGCTGCACCTACGACCCCGACGATTACAACCGCCAGACCAACTAATAGAAGCTTGCGCGATTGGGACAGCGACGCAGCGGGAATCTGAGCCGCGGGAATCGCAGCCGAAGTCCGGGCGCCTGACTCTGCGGTCACGGATGCGTGAACGCCTGAAGCCCGCCCGGAATCCAGGTCACGCTTGAGCCGTGTCAGGTCTGAGCGCAAATCGGCAGCGGTCTGGTAGCGGAGATTTCGATCCTTCTCTAGCGCCTTACTGACGATGCGCTCCAATTCCGCGGGCGCATCCGGATTGAGCCGGGCCGCCGGCGTCGGCGTGCCGTCAAGAATGGCCTTGAAGGTCTCTGCCGAACTCTCGCCCCTGAAAGCCAACGTGCCCGTCGCCATTTCGTATAGCACCGCACCGAATGAGAACAAATCACTGCGCGCATCCAACTCTCGCGCTTTGGCCTGCTCCGGCGACATGTAAGCCACCGTGCCCAGCGCCGAGCCAGGGCTCGTCAATTGTTGTTCATGGAAACTGCGCGTCAGCGTGTTATCGGAGCTGCTGGCAAGGCCGACCGTCTGCACCTTGGCCAGACCGAAATCCAGAATCTTGGCGTGTCCGCGCTCGGTGACGAAGATGTTCGCAGGCTTGATGTCGCGATGCACAATGCCCTTCGCGTGCGCCGCGTCCAGCGCATCGGCAACCTCGATGCCTAGAGCAAGTAGTGTTTCATTGTCGAGTGGCCGTCCGGATATGCGGTGCTTCAGGGTTTGGCCTTCGAGAAACTCCATCGCGATGTAGGACTGTTCGTCACTCTTTTGCTCGCCACTCCGGCCGATTTCGTAAATCGTGCAAATGTTGGGATGGTTCAGCGCCGAAGCCGCTCTGGCCTCCCGCCGAAAGCGCTCCAGAGCCTGCGGATCGCGCGCCAGATCCTCGGGCAGAAACTTTAGCGCGACAAACCTTCCTAACTCGGTGTCCTCGGCCTTGTAAACGACGCCCATGCCTCCGCCGCCCAGCTTCTCCACGATGCGGTAGTGCGATATGGTTTGGCCGATCATGCGCAAGCATCCTATGGTGGATGTGAAGGCAAGTCAATGAAAGCCACTGGAGTTGGCGCCATTTCAAGGACGATTGGCGAAAAATCGCCATTGTGCGCGTCGACCCCGATCGGCCAATTTCTCGATGAGGGCTATCGCCTGGTTACATCAGTCACGCAGATTTCCTTCGAAACGAAATGCTTCCCTTTGTGGACGGCGTAGAATCGGTCTACCGACCCACACAACTCAGAAACAGCAGCGCGGTCAGAGGCGGTTCCGATTTGATCTACCAAGAAGCGCTTGCGAAGGACCTGGCGAGCCGTAGCGCCGAATCCCAACCTGGCAATCGTGCACGCTCCGCACCGTGGCCTCTGTCGGCTATTGTGCTCGCTTTGCTGTTTCTCACGGGGTGCAACGCGCTCAATCCGTTGTGCGGAAGTTCCCGGCCGGCGCCGGTCATCAGCTCGCTGTCGGCCAACACGGTTACGTTCGCCCAGGTGCAGCAGGGTTTTGTCCTCACAGTCAGTGGCAAGAATTTTGTCTCGTCCTCCGTCGTGATTATCAACGGCACGACACTAAGCACAATTGTCCAGAGCAGCCAGCAGTTGCAGGTGACGATCCCGCCTGACTTGATCTCCGGCCCTGAAACCGCCAGCGTGACTGTCAACACGCCGAGTGGGAACTCGGGCTATCTGGGCTGCAGCAGCGGTGGAACCAGTAGTGCGCTGCCACTCGCCATCACTTAGCTCTCAGAACAGCGACGCTCATTGTTGGCCAACATGTTGGCCAATATGGCGATTGCACTTTGATCCGTCTGCCAATTCTCAATGAGTGTAATCGCCTGTTCTTAATACGTTGACACCCCTGTGCCATACTTGTGCGTCAGGTACGTTCATTCCGAACATATCTAGCTGGGGATAAATAGTTATGACAGACTGGTTCGCGCGCCCCGTCCTGCACGTAACCGACGTTGATGCCTCGCTCCGCTTTTACGTTGACCGGCTCGGCTTCACCAGCCCCTGGCGCTTCGGCGAGGACGGCAGAACGTACGTCGCACAGGTCGACAGGCAGGGCTGCGCGCTTATCCTGGCCAACAATTGGCCGGAGAAGATTGGCAAGGGGCTGATATTCATTTCGCTGAATGTCGAGCCGCAGACGCGCGAGGCCGCGGTCGCCGCGTTGGACGCGCTGCGCGCGGAACTCGAGGCCAGGGGCGTTCCGGTCAAGGACGGTTCGTGGGGCTACCGGCTCCTGGTGGTCGATGATCCCGACGGCAATCAGCTCTTCTTCAACTATCCGGCCGAGACTGCATCCGACGAGATTGCAGGAGATGAAACGTAAATCGTCCAGCTCAGGACACTACCGTCGACTCTGCGTCGGCGGTTCCGTCCGAACAAACCAAGTTGCACGGTTAACCCGTATCCAAACGGTTACGCATTCCGAGGCTCGCCAATCCTCGCGCCTTTGGGGGAAAACCGAGGCACTCAGCGCGGCAGCGGATCCTTCATGCTGGCCAGCGCATATCCCATCACTGCCATCGCCGCCGCGTTCTCGCGCAACTCCACGGGAACGATCTTGTCGAGCGTGTCGGCGGCGGTGTGATGATAATGAAAATAGGTCCGGCCATCCTGCATGATTCCAAGCGCGGGCACGCCCGCATTGGACATCGCGGAAATATCCGCTCCCGGCGGATACGGAGTTTCTCGCAGCACGTTCGATCCGATGCTTTGCAGCGCATCCAGCGCGGGGCGCAGCATTTCCGCCGCCTGCTGGCTCATCTTGCCGTCGAATCCCAGCGGATGCGCCGCGCCTGAATCGCTCTCGATGCAGGCGGCATAACGGGGGAAGTCCGCCGAAAATTCTTTCGTGTAAGCCTGACTGCCGGAACCGCCCGTCTCCTCGTCCATCCACGCAATCACGCGCAGTGTGCGCTTTGGGTGCAGATGAAGTTTCTGCAACAGTTCGGCAGCTTGCATTGCCACCGCCACTCCGGCGGCATCGTCGATCGCACCTGTGCCCAAGTCCCAGGAATCCAAATGTCCGGAGACCACGACAATCTGCTCGGGATGCTCGCTTCCTTTCAAATCGGCGATCACGTTGTGGCTGATCGTATCGGCTAACTTTTGCGGCGTGAGCGCGAGGTGCATACGAACCTTGCCTTGGGCCGCAAGGTGCGCGATCAAATCCGCGTCTTCGGCCGTAACCGCTCCTGCGGGAATCCCTGCAGGGACACTAAATCCTGTATGCGGCAGACGAAAGTCGGCGCTGCCCACCGATCGCACCAGTGCCGCCGCCGCTCCCAGGTCTGCCGCAGCCTTCGGTCCCGCCGCGCGATAACGCACCGCGTCGCCATAGGCCATGAACGCCATTCCACCTGCGGCCTTCTGCTTGTCGAAGGGTTCGTTGAACACAACAATTTTGCCCGCGACCTGGTCGTGTCCCAGGGCCTTGAGTTCCTCGAAATTGTTGACCACGAGAACGTCAGTCGTGATTCCGTCGGCGGGAGTGGAGGAGCTTCCGCCGAGCGCGGTGAGCACAATCTTCTGCGAGCTCCCGGCCGCCTGTCCCGCGTATTCCACCAACTGCGCCGTCTCCGCGCCCCGTACCCAGCGCGGCACTTTCACCTCTTCGAGGTGCACATCGAGCCCCAACTGCCGCAGTTCGCCAGCCACATAGTCGACGGCGGCGTCCGCCTGCGCCGACCCGGTCGGACGCGCTCCAATGTTCTCGGTCAGGTGTGCAACCTGGCGATAAGCGTAGTCGTCCGCCAGCGCCGCGGTTTTGATCGAGTCCAAATCCTTGAGCAACTGCGGAGGAAAATTTTCCTGCTGTGCGGCCGTCATCTGCGGAATCCCGCCGAAGGGTTGCGCGGCAGGCCTAGGCTGTGCATTCTGCGCAACGGCGGCAATAAGTAGAACAAAAAAGCAGGCGCTAAACTGAAAGCTGTGGCGGATGTGCTGTCTGTGCATGGTCGCAGGCCAGTGTATCTGACTGCGCCGAGAAGACAAAACCGGCAGCCGGGAAAGCAATGAAAAAGCCCCACTCTTTGCCTTTTGAGTGCGCATAGAGTGGGGCCGAGTCGTGCTGCCTACATGAGCTTTAGAAACTTATATAGGTGTACACGGGGAAAGTAGAAGGAACCCCGCTGGGTGCCGGGTCGGCCAAACATCCCGCGGGAGGTTGAGTTTTCGTGCAGCGGCCGGCGTTGGTAATCGCATCGTCCGTGCCGTGCGTGTTGAAGCCGGTCGGCCCAATCAGGTTGTTGCCGCCGAACGAGTACTTCGCTGGCGTATCCCCTGCCAACCCGGTTCCCGGAAATTGAGAGTTGTAGACGCCGCCGTTTTTATCTTCCTGGGTGGACACCGTCAGCGTGTTGTGGTTGTGTGCACTATCGGTGCAGGTGTTGCTGGTGCTCCCATTTTGCCAGGAGCAGGTGCTGCCTCCAAGAGTTAGCGGGAAATAGGGTGATGTGTAGCAAGCGTTCTTGTTACCTGAATTCAGCCCTGAAGCTCCTTGCGCCTCCAGCACCTGAAATGCGTTGGTGTCGGAGCCGAATGGAGAACTGGTGTTGGTGTTGTAGTAGTAGTTCTGCGTGAACGTCTGGTAGGTGGAATAGGTCTCGCCGCAGGCGTTCTGGCATCCAGTCACCACCTGGAAGTTCGGATTGTTCACGCTGGGTTTGGTGAAGTTGAAAATGTTATCGGTCAGCGTCACTTCGGTGACGTTGAGCGACGTTGGGCATCCCTGCACCCACGGGCTCTGCTGCATGAGCATCGAAGTATCCGCGAATGCAAAGATGTTGTTCGAAAACGCGTTTGGTTGCTCGTTGGTGGGGAAGTTCGGCGCCAGAAATGACACTCCCTGGGTCAGATGGATGGCGTTGCCGTCGAGGTTAAAAACTACATTGTCGGTGACCTGCACATTCGCCGTCTGAGCGTCGAGGTAGATGCCCTCGCCGCCATAAGCGGAGCCGTTCACCTGACCCTTGGCCGTCGTCGAGTTGTCGAGGATGAACGAATCCGTCGTGTCATACACGACATTGCTCTCAATCACCCCGCCGGTTCCGCTGCTGGTTGCGCTGCCGATGTTGTAATAGAGCGAGCCGCCATCGGAAGTGATCCCCTGCATCAGATTTGAAATCAGGTTGTACTGGCTGGTGATGCTGTTGCCGTTGATGTTGTTGTTGCTGGAGTCCGGCGGCCCGCATCCGTTAAAGCAGACAGAAATGCCCGCATGGTATCCGTCGGTAATGGTGTTGTTCACCAACATGGTGCCGTTTCCGTTGCCCTGCG
>Ga0210410_10002758_pt1 | contig 15687 bp, 13 predicted proteins | sample IncBWC4MmetaG_FD_161058 | JGI IMG/M metagenome (GOLD analysis project Ga0210410, IMG submission 161058) | Forest soil microbial communities from Barre Woods Harvard Forest LTER site, Petersham, Massachusetts, United States - Inc-BW-C-4-M | ecosystem: Environmental > Terrestrial > Soil >... | reverse complement strand
CCACCGTCGGCGGCAGCCCGGTAAGCCTCTACGTCTACCTCCCCAACGTCGACGACGTGGTCAAACGCGCAACCACCGAGGGCGCGAAGCTCCTCAAGCCGGTTCAGGACCAGTTCTACGGAGACCGTTCCGGCTTCATCCAGGATCCCTTCGGACACCTCTGGGGCATCGCCACCCACATCGAAGATGTCTCACCCAAGGACATGCAAGAGCGCATGAAGAAGATGATGCAGGCAGCCTAGCTTGCACCAGTCAGGAGGCAGGGCAGTCACATCCTGCCTCCCTCACCAACAGGCTCCTGGTTCAAAGCTGATTGGCTGCGGGGGTGGGGAGAGTCACTGCACCCTGACCTCATCCCCTGAATTCTTCTTGACCCAGGTCGTATTATCACCAGACTCATACTGCTCGAAGTGAATCTTGTCCCGTCCCGTAAAGAAGTTCTCGGTCCGGTAGAACACTTGCTTCCCACCGTCATCCTTGCCCGAGCCCAGGAAGGTCCAGTGATCGCCAACAATTGTCAGATCACCCCGCCCATTCGCCTGGCCGTTCGTAAGCACCGGCTGCGTATGAAACTTCGTCGGATCATCCGTAGCAGTGAACACAATCAGAGCAAGCGACTTCCCATTCACCACCTGCTCGCAGGCATAGAAGGCCGTCCCTTCCGTGCAATGGTTGACGATCGTATCCGGCCTGCCCTCGCCGGCCATCGTATGAGCCGCAACCAGCGTCCACGTTCCTTCATACACCTTGATTGGAGCAAACGCCGCACTCGCAGCCATCATCAGTAACCAGAACCCCATCAGCATCGCGATACTCCTTCTCGCCTCTTCTAATTAACCAACGCCAGCCGCTCCAGCCCCAGGGCAAGCACCCGCTCAGCCACACGATCATAGTCGTGCCGCAACAGATCCCCTTCGTGGACGAAGTCCCCGGTCACCGGCTCCACCCCAAGCGCCCGCACTCTATCAAGATCAGCCTCAATCGGCTCCTGCCCCTCCCGCGCATACTGCTCCAGCCGCCCCGCCGAGATCGCGCCCGTGTTGATCAGCGCATAGTCGAAGATCGGCGCCTGCACCCCCACGGCATGCTGCATGATCTTCTCGATATGCTGCGAAGCCGTCAGTCCCAGCGACTCATTTGCCTGGGTCATCAGGTTGCACACAAAAACCTTCGTCGCCCGCGACGAAGCCAGCGCTTCGGGAATTCCGCGAACCAGCAGATTCGTGATCAACGAGGTATAGAGCGATCCCGGTCCCAGCGTAATCAGGTCGGCGTTGGCAATCGCCTCCAGCGTCTCCGGTAGCGGATCGGCCGTCGCCGGCTCCAGCCGCAGCTCCACGATGGTGCTGCGCTTGCTCGCCGTGATGTTGGTCTCGCCCCGCACCACCGAGCCATCTTCCATCTGCGCCGCCAACCTCACATTCGTATTCGTCGAAGGAAAGATCTTCCCCCTCGCCGCCAGGATCTGCGACGACATCTGCACCGCCTGGGCAAAGTCGGCTGTAATATGCGAGAGCGCAGCGAGAAACAGATTGCCGAAGCTATGCCCCTCCAGGTCGCCATGCTCGAAGCGGAACTGAAATAGCTTCGACAGCAGATGCTCATCCTCCGACAGCGCCACCATGCAGTTCCGTATGTCGCCCGGCGGCAGCATCTTGAAGTCTTCCCGCAGTCGCCCCGACGAGCCGCCATCGTCGGTCACCGTAACCACCGCCGAAAGCTCGCGGATAATGCAATGCAAAGAAGGGCAGGGCGGAGTAGGAGGCCGCTGCATCTCCGGCGCGCCGCCAATCCGAATCCCTCGTCTCCGGTCTGGCGTTACGACGTAGCGCTTCAGCCCCCGCAGCAGGGTAGACAACCCCGTGCCGCCGCCAATGGCAACCACACGAAGCTCTTTTTCTTTTGATTCAGCCAAATTCGGCGACGCCATGCGCGAGCTCTCCTACCCAAGCCTATACGAACACCATTTCAGCCTGGATGCAGAGAAGGGGTTAGACCTCCGGATAAAGCAGCTCTGTGAAGCGCGGATCGTCCGCCATATCCTGAAAGTCCGAATCCGCACGCGCCTGAATCCGGTTCCGCGGATTCTGTCGGATCGCCTCCGTCAAATGCTCCAGGCAGTGGTGTGAGTCGCCCGTCATGCTGGATAGCACCGCCAACCCGTACAGCGCATAGTCGGCCTTGTCATTCGCCTTCAAAATCAACTTGAACTGTTCGCGGGCATCTTCATAGTGCCCATCGTTCAGCAGCGAGACGGCGTAATCATAATGCTCTTCGTGGCTGGCAAACGTGTTCTTCCCCTTCGCCGCCTGCAGCAGGCACGCGTTCGCGTACATCCGGACGCGATCGCTCAGTTCGCCGGCGCCCGCCGCCAGCATCTTGTCGAAGGCCGCATGGGCCTTGTCATACTTGCCGTCCTGCATCAATCGCAGTGCCGCCTCGTACTGCGCAACCAGTTGTGCGCGTACATTGTCCGTCGCAGGGAGTGTTCCAGCCAGCGTGCGCGGAGCACGCTTCGTACCAGGTGAATCTGCCGTCTTCGTCTGAGCCATGGTCATTCCTGTCACCTAAGGGTGTTTCTGAGCTTATCCATTCTAACGGTAGCTCAAGTCTGGTTTATTCTCGTGTCGGTTTTATACGCAGACCCGGCTGTCAGGTCAACTGGGGAGCCTTCACCCTGCAACCTTTTGGTTATAGACAGCAGGATTCAACTCCGGATCGTTGTACATCTTCATCTGCCGATACAACTTGAACCGCCGCGTTCCCTCCAGCACCTCCGCCCACAACGCATCCAGGCACCCCGCCAGATCCCCGCGCTGCTCCTCCAGCAATGCCAGCCGCTCCCTGTTCTTCAGCCGATGCGCCTCCGTCGCGCTCGCACGATGCGACTCCTCCCGCGTGTGATAGATCTTCAGCGACAGAATCGAAAGCCGGTCGATCATCAGCCCTGGTGTCTCCGAGTGCAGTGGCGCGGCATCATCCTGCTCCAGCCTCTCTATCAGCCACACATCCATCTTCTCCACCAGGTCGTTCCGCCTCTGGTTCAGTCTGTCGATAGCATGTTTCACCCGCACAACCTCCGCATCGGCGACTCCCGGCGCTCGCGCCTTGTCTTCCTCATGCCATAGCTCGAAGTTGGCCCGGTGCTGCGCCATCGCGATGGCCATCAATCCATCCGCGCCCGTCTCAATCGCCAGCTCCCCCTCCGTCTCATGCAGAGCCGCCGTCATCTCATCCTGCATTCGCGTTATTAAAAGACCATCAAGCATAGGCCCTCCATCCCGCACCTATTTTAGTTGTCATCCTTCCGCGAAGCGGGAGGACCTGCTTCTCGTTCTCACTTTTGCTCCCACGCTTGCCGGGAGCGAGCGAACCAAGCAGACTAGAGTCAGACAATGGCAAGCTCCACAAAGCGGGTTCTGATCTACCGGCTAGGCAGCCTCGGCGACACCCTCATCGCACTGCCGGCCCTCCACCTCGTCGCCCGCGCCTTTCCAGACGCCGAACGCCGCCTCCTGACCAACTTCCCGGTCAACGCCAAAGCCCCTCCGGCCGCGGCCATACTCGAAAACACCAACCTCATCCACGGCTACTTCCGTTACGCCGCCGGCACGCGCAGTCCACGCGAACTCCTCAGTCTATGGTTGCAACTCCGCCGCTGGCGTCCCCAGGTTCTCATCTACATGGGCCCTGCTCGCGGAGTCGAGGCCGCCCATCGCGACGCCAGATTCTTTCGCCTCTGCGGAATCTCCCGTCTCATCGGCGTCCCCGTCACCGACGACATGCAGCGCAACCGTTGGCAGGAATCCGAGCAAGCCCTCGAACCCGAAGGAGAGCGCCTCGCCCGCAACCTCGCGGAATTGGGGAACGCCGATCTCGAAGCTCCGGCAAGCTGGGACTTGCACCTCACCAACGCCGAGCACGCCCGAGCAAAAAAGGTACTCTCGCCGGCCGCCGGCCATCCCATCCTCGCCGTTAGCGTAGGCACCAAGGTCCAATCCAAGGACTGGGGCCGCGACAACTGGCGAGCTCTCCTGCATAGCCTCGCCGTCCTCTATCCCGATCGCGCGTTAGCCCTCTGCGGAGCGGCGGAAGAGAGCGAGGCCAGCGAGTTCGCCGCCGATGGCTGGAGGCAAAACTCCCGCAGTCCCGTCGTCAATCTCTGCGGTCTGCTGACTCCTCGCGAAAGCGCCGCCGTCTTCGCCCAGGCCCTGGTCTTCGTCGGTCACGACAGCGGCCCCATGCACCTCGCCGCAGCCGTGCAGACCCCCTGCGTAGCCATCTTCGCCGCCCGCAACAAGCCGCGCGTCTGGTTCCCCTACGGCAAACAGCATCGCGTCCTCTACCACCAGACCGAGTGCTGGGGCTGCGGCCTGGAGACCTGCATCATCGAACGCAAAAGATGCCTCACCTCGATTACAGTCGACGAGGTAGTCACCGAGGTCCGCGCCATCCTCGGTTAGTCGCTCAAGCGGCCATGCGATGGAAGATGCGATGATGGTTCAAGGAGACAGTCTCACGCATGCTGCCGGAACTTCATTCGATTCTGAACCTGCTGGAAGGCGGCTTCCATCAACTCAAGGTATTGGTCATCGGCGACATCATGCTCGACCGCTACATCCACGGCGACGTCGAGCGCATCTCCCCCGAAGCGCCCGTTCCCGTTCTCCGCCACGCCCGCCGCTACGAGCGCGCTGGTGGCGCGGCCAACGTCGCCATGAATCTCGCCGGCCTCGGCTGCCAGACCTTTCTCGCCGGCTTCTGGGGCAGCGACTCCGAGCAGGTTGAGCTTGCAGCCATCCTCGAACGCGCCGGCATCGACACCGTAGGCGTCGTCTCAACCTCGCTCCCGACCATCTCCAAGACCCGCATCGTAGGACGTACCCAGCAACTCCTCCGGCTCGACATCGAGAGCCGCGACACACCCTCCGCAGCCGAAGCCCAACGCCTCCACGACCGCGCAACCGAACTCGTAGCAAAGGTCCATGCCGTCATCCTCTCCGACTACGCCAAAGGCGCACTCTCAGCAGCTCTCTGCGAAGCGATCATCCGCGCCGCACGCGCCGCAGGCATTCCCGTACTCGCCGATCCAAAGACCCCCGACTTCAGCAAGTACACCGGCGCAACAACAGTCTGCCCCAACCTCGGAGAGCTAGCAGCAGCAACCGGAATCCCCGCCCACCACACCAACGAACTGCTCAGGGCAGGACAAGTCTTAGTCACCGAACACGACCTGAAATTCCTGACCGTCACCATGAGCGAGAAGGGAATCAGCGTCCTTCGCTCTGCCTCTGCGGCCAATCCCGGCATCTATCACTCACCCGCCCGCGCCCGCGAGGTCTTCGACGTCTCCGGCGCAGGAGACACCGTGATCGCCACACTCGCCGCATCTCTCGCCGGCGGCCTGCAAATCGAGACCGCCGTTGAACTCGCAAATCTCGCGGCAGGCATCGTCGTCAGCAAGGTCGGCACCGTACCAATCTCCGCCCACGAACTGGTCGCGGCCTTAACACCAAGCTCCGGCCTGACAGCAGGCGAAAAGATCCTCGACCTCGAACGCATCAAGCTCCGTGTAGCCGAGTGGCGCGCCTCGGGCGAGACCATCGTCTTCACCAATGGCTGCTTCGATCTCCTGCACGTGGGCCACATCACGCTGCTCGAAGACTGCCGCCGCTTCGGCTCGAAGCTCGTGCTTGGCCTGAACGCCGACGCCTCCGTCTGCCGCCTCAAAGGCCCCACGCGCCCCATCGTGTCGGAGCGGGAACGCGCCCGCGTCATGGCCGCCCTCGCCGCCGTCGATGCCGTCGTCCTCTTCGAAGAAGACACTCCGCTTGAACTCATCCGCGCCCTGAAGCCGAACGTTCTCGTCAAAGGCGGCGACTACACCATCGAGACCGTCGTCGGCCACGAAGACGTCATCGCCTCCGGGGGCCGAGTCGAGATTGTCCCCACCGTAGAAGGTTTTTCCACCACCAACATCGTAAAAAAACTCACCGCGAATTCCATCCAGAGCGAGGAGATACAGAAGTGATCATCGTTACCGGCGGCGCCGGCTTCATCGGCAGCAATCTCATCCACCAGCTCAACCGCGCAGGCGAGCGCGACATTCTGCTGGTGGATAACTTCGCTCCCGCGCCCAACCTTACCGGCCCGAAATTCCTGAACCTCGCTGGCGCCGAGTACGCCGACTACATGGACAAGCGCGAGTTCCGCGCTGCCCTCAAAGCCGGCTACTTCGAGAACGCAAAGATTCGCGCCATCCTGCATCAGGGCGCCTGTTCCAACACACTCGAAGACGACGGCCGCTACATGATGGACAACAACTTCACTTACTCCAAGGAACTGCTTCACTTCGCGCTCGACCGCAAGATCCCGCTGGTCTACGCCTCCACCGCGGCCATCTACGGAGCCAGCACCAGCTTCGCAGAACTCCCAGCCAACGAGCGCCCGCTCAACGTCTACGGCTACTCCAAGCTCGTCTTCGACAACTACGTCCGCCGCCTCCTGCCGGAGATGAAGTGCACCGTCGTCGGTCTGCGCTACTTCAATGTGTACGGCCCGCGCGAGCAGCACAAAGGCCGCATGGCCAGCGTCCTCCACCACTTCACCCGCCAGCTCAAAGACACCGGCACCATCCGCATGTTCGAGGGCTCAGGCGGCTACGCCAATGGCGAGCAGCGCCGCGACTTCGTCTTCGTCAAAGACCTCGCCCGCATCAACATGTTCTTCGCCGGCCTGCTCCCCGAGAGCCCAAAGAAACCCACCCACGCCGTAGTCAACGCGGGCACCGGCGAAGCCCGCACCTTCAACGCCGTCGCTGCCGCCCTCATGCAAGTCCACGGCCCAGGCAAGATCGACTACATCTCCTTTCCCGGCGACCTGAAAAACCGCTACCAGCACTACACTCAGGCCGACGTCACCGGCCTGCGCGCAGCAGGCTACACCGCATCCTTCACCCCCCTCGAAGAAGGCGTCCAACAAACCTTCGCCGAAGAACCCGTCTCCTGATGTAGAGTGCAATCACGCAGGCGTACGAGAGCGGCGTAACGATGATCAAAAGGATAAGAACAAATAAGAACGTGGCCTCATCCAATCAGTTTTTATCCATTTGTATCCCTATGATCACCGTTACGCGTCGCCGCAGATCGGAAACGCCAGCACAAGAGGAGCCAGCGTGACCGATCAGCAGCAGCAGCCGACCATTCTCTGCATCAGCACCTACGAAAAGGGCCAGCCCTTCATCCAGGAGGTCGCCCGCCTCGGCGTAAACGTCATTCTCCTCACCGTCGACAAGCTCGAACATGCCAACTGGCCCCGCGAATCCATCTCCAAGCTCGTCACCATGCCGGAGAATCTCACGCCGCAGCAGGTCCTCAACACCGTCAGCTACCTCGCCCGCGAAAACAGAATCGACCGCATCGTCCCGCTCGATGAGTTCGACCTCGAAGTGGCCGCGCTGCTGCGCGAACACATGCGGCTTCCCGGCATGGGCGAAACCCTCACCCGCCACTTCCGCGACAAGCTGGCCATGCGCGTCCGCGCCCGGCAGTGCGGCGTTCCCGTTCCGGAGTTCACCTCCGTCTTCAACTACCAGGACATCCGCAGCTTCCTGCGGCACGTTCCCGGCCCCTGGCTCCTGAAGCCGCGCACCAACGCCTCCGCGATCGGCATTCGCAAAATCGAAACCCCCGACGCGCTGTGGCCCATTCTGGACGAACTCGGCGATCTCCAGTCCCACTACCTGCTCGAGCGCTTCGTGCCCGGCGAGATCTTTCATGTCGAAGGCATCACATGGGACCGCAAGGTTCTCTTCAACTCCGCCTACAAATACGGCAAGCCACCCATGCAGACCATGCATCAGGGAGGCGTCTTCAGCACCCACGCACTGGACAGGCAATCAAGCGACGCTCTGGGCCTTGCCGGCATTCACGCCCACGTCATCGAATCGCTCGGCCTCATCTCCGGCGTCACTCACACTGAGTTCATCAAAGCGCACTCCGACGGCAGCTTTTACTTTCTCGAAACCGCGGCGCGCGTAGGCGGCGCCCACATCGCCGAGGTCGTCGAATTCGCCTCCGGCCTCAATCCCTGGGTCGAGTGGGCCAGAATCGAAGTCGCCGCGCTTTTCCACATGGAGTACGCCCTGCCCAAACCAAAGCATCGCTATGCCGGAAGCGTCATCTGTCTCGCGCGCGAGGAGCAGCCCGACACCAGCGGCTACAACGCATCCGAGGTCGTCTGGCGACTCAATCGCCATCATCACGCCGGTCTGATCGTATGCGCGGACTCAGCCGAAAGAGTCGAAACGCTCGTGCACGAATACAGCGATCGTTTCCTCGAGGAGTTTTGCGCAGTAGTGCCCGCCCCCGACAAGCCAACGGCATAACAGTCTGCAGAAAAAAGCCAGTGGTCTCCTCGGGCTGGGTCAGTAAAGCTGCATGAAGAAGGCGCTTCGCTGGGAGTGGCCTCAGCCGCGTATCCGAATAGGATCAGACGGCGGAAAGCACCGTACAGGCTTGGAATCTTTTATCAAGGCTGCAAAAGCCAAAGATTTCTGCCAGACGATGGAGCCATGAAAATTCTTCAATCGAAGACGAAATACAGAAGCCGAAGGAAGGCGAGTAAAGCAAAACCCAAGGCAGGAAATGGAAGGCAGGCAAGCAATTCCGCCTGATTCGAAAGCTGCTTGGAGTCATAAAACGGTTTAGGCAATTTCAGTAACGAAAAGGCCAGTCGCTGACATTTTCTGCGAGGTACAAAAATCGTGCGTTGTTGTGCAAAATTTTGCACTGTACCGTGGTAAAGATTTGCGCTTCATGTCATGAAAAAGAATGAGGTTATTTTTTTTCACTCCAGCCAACCGAAGCAACTTACTAGGGCATCTCCGTAAGGGACAGTGCGAGGAAACTTTTCCTCGAATTCCACTTACCCCGGAGATGCCCATGCTCAAACGCTTAGTTGTATTTGCTGCCTTAGCTGTTAGCAGTGTTGCAGTTGCTCGTGCCGATTCCATTAGCGGTTTCTTTTCCGCTACCGGAGTCGATTCCTTTACCAGTTCGACTTTAACGTTTGCACCCGGCACCTCGGTAGTCGCAGGAGCAATTGGAGGTACCTTCGCTACCTACTTGACGGACGGCAACCCAATCACATTTGCTGCCGGCACCATACCCTATGTGCAAGGAAATAACGTTCCACCCGCAATCCAACTCTTCTCAACTACCGAGGCCGGGGAAACCTTCGGCTTCACTGTAACCAGCTTTAACGCAGACTTTGTGAATAATGGAACACAGGGTTGCCTTACCGGCAATACCTGCCTCACCATCACGGGAATGGGAAACTTTACCGGAACAGGAGCAGTGACCTACACGCCGACTCCAGCCGAGTTCCAATTTACTACTCAATATGTAATCGGCCAGAACACTGGTACTCTAACATCGTTCTCTGCGTCGGCCTCGGCGACTCCCCCCAGTATTCCGGAACCAGCATCGCTCGCTCTCTTCGGGACCGGTCTGGTCGGACTCGTCGGGATCGCTCGTCGCAAGCTCATCGCGTAATTACTTCCTGTACTTGTTCAAAAACGGGAGCCGCAACCGGCTCCCGTATAATTTTTAACCTCCGTCACTACCATGGAAGCAGAAGAAGTCGCCGCAGCATGCTGGACCCGTGGAACCCAATCATGCTGTGACATCCGGACTTCGCGGACGCTGAAGCAGAAAGTCCTGCATCCACCGTCAGAACGGAGACGAGGAGAGATTTCTTTCCTGCGCAGGCAGTTCCAGGAAACTGCGAATGCGAACAGTTGTTCTCTTTTTAAGCAAAGATTTGCACTGGGATGGTTGCCTGGCAGTGAAAGAAAAGATTAACTCGTTCTTTCCACAGCATTAGCCTGAAGTATTTTTCCTATCAGATTGGCAATGCATCTGCTTATAGTCACTGCGAGGACGTTTCTCGAACGTATGCTGTTTCCCCCGGAGACCAGCCATGCTCAAGCGCCTAATCGTATTTGCTGCCTTAGCTGTTAGCAGTGTTGCAGTAGCCCATGCCGATTCCATTAGCGGTTTCTTTTCCGCAACCGGAACCGATTCCTTTACCAGCTCAACTCTCACCTTTGCACCACCCCAGACTTCGGTAGTCGCAGGAGCAATTGGAGGTACCTTCGCTACTTACTTGACGGACGGTAACGCAATCACGTTTGCTACCGGCCCCATACCCTATGTGCAAGGGAACAACATTCCACCCTCAATCCAACTCTTCTCAACTACAGAGGCCGGGGAAACCTTCGGCTTCACTGTAACCAGCTTTAACGCAGACTTTGTGAATAATGGAACCCAGGGTTGCCTTACCGGCAATACCTGCCTCACCATCACGGGATTTGGGATCTTTACGGGAACGGGGGCGGTGACCTACACGCCGACTCCAGCCCAGTTCCAATTTACCTCTCAATATGTAATCGGCCAGCCTGTGGCCAGCCTTACATCGTTCTCAGCGTCAGCCTCAGCTAGCCCGGTTCCTGAGCCAGCATCGCTCGCTCTCTTCGGGACCGGTTTGATCGGACTCGTCGGGATCGCTCGTCGTAGGCTCCGCGCTTAATTAGTTCTTGTCCTCGTTCAAACGGGAGCCGCAACCGGCTCCCGTTTGTTTTTTAACATTCGCCATCTACCACTGAAGCAGAAGCAGTTCGCTGCAAAAGGCTGGACCCATGGACCCCATCATGCTGTAGCAACCTGGGCTTCCGGGGTGATCGAGGAGAAACTCCTGCATCACGGTAAGCACCGAAACCGAGGACATATTGCCCCATTTCCGAAGAGTGTTCCAGGATGCAGCCAGAGCATGGGGAGGCAGACTGAGACTATTTTCCATGGCTCGGAGAACCTTGGGGCCGCCGCCATGAAAGATATAGCTGCAAATGTTTCCCATACTCATGTCGTTGTCAGCGAGGAAGCCCTCGACGGTGTCGCGAAGCTGGGCTTTAACCAGCTCAGGAACTTCAGGGGAGAGGATAATGCTAAAGCCGTTGTGATTGATGGTCCATCCCGTCAGATGCTCCGTGTCGGGATAAAACGTGGAGCGTGTATCAACCACCCGCGGACAGGGATTCTGAACGCTCGTGGGTCTTTTGGCGTGGGGTGTCTCCTCTCCAGCCAGGACCACGGCTGCAGCGCCGTCGCCGAAGAGTCCGCTGGCGACGATATGAGCCAGGGAGTAGTCGTCCTGCTGCCACGTCAGGGAGCAGAGTTCGACAGAGAGCAGAAGCGCATATTGTTTGGGGTAGGCACGCACATAATCAATGCCGCGCGAAATTCCAGCGGCTCCGCCGGCGCAGCCGAGACCGAAGATCGGGGTGCGTTTAATGTCCCTGGGAAAGCCCATCTTGTTGACGAGACGAGCGTCGATGCTGGGACACGCGATGCCGGTGTGGGAAGTAAAGAAGATGGCAGAGATATCTAAGGGTTCTAATCCGACTTGATCGAGCGCCTTCTGAATAGCCTCCTGACCAAGTTCGACAGCTCCCTTGATCCAAAGATCGTTGTTCGGGCCGAAGCCCGTGACCGTTCCTAAACTTTCAAGCGGAAACATAATGTTGCGAAAATCTACGCCACAGTTCGAGTGAAGGCGATCCATGACGCCGGGAATCGACGATTTGTCTTGGATACGCTCTTTCAGAGCCTCCGTGATAACTGCCTGCGGGTATCGGTGCGCAGGAAATGCTGTGCCAACAGATGCGATACGCATGGTAAAACAACCTCTCGGGAGATGGGGAGTTATGGCGCCGACGCCTACCCGTCAGCAAGCAATATTCGGTTTTGGCAGGAGATCGAACAAATTCGTGCAAGGAGCGGGCGTACAGCATCCAGTGCACAAGAGGAGGCCCGGTTGGGCTATAACAACGAGTATAGATCAAAAAAGGTTGCCTGATACCATTGCTTTTTTTCAACTTTAGTTGTATTCCCCCTGTGAGCCTGGGTCAGGTAAAATTCCGTCCCTCTGCAAGAGGGACAGCCACCGAAATCGTTTCCAAAAATGCCCCACGGGAAACATCGATGTGCAGGCAATCCACGCCGCATAGCGTGTTACGTTGTTGACGCTAACCCATCAACAACTGATATTTGGCTGTGATATTTGGCAGGAGGTTGAACAAGCTGCCGGCTGGAGTTCAGCCATGGCACAGAGGGTACGCTCACGCGACAAACCCAAATATAAATATAAAAGTTACCTGTTCCAACTATTTTTTCTGATTTAAATTTCTAAAAAAAGATCAATAGAGATAAAAGAAAAGAGGGAAGAGAGGAAGGAGCGTGGCTTCTCTCATTACCAAGGGCTCCCCTGACTTCTTGGGCTATGGAGAAATCAAATCGAAGCGATCTGGAAACGCCGAAGCAGCTTCAACCCCGGCTCAAACGTGTTTCGACGGATTCACCCACGGAACCGCCGAAAAGAACCGTTCGTTACCTGCAAGATTGTTTTTAAGCTATTGAATTGTAATAGTTTATGGTGAGAGCGCTGGGGCTCGAACCCAGGACCAACGCCTTAAAAGGGCGATGCTCTACCAACTGAGCTACGCTCTCAAACCACACTACCAAGTTAGCACATTTCATCCGGGGGAATTCCGTCGCAAAGCCGCAGCAACGCAACCTCTTACCCATCGCAGCATCTGCCCAGAAAATCCTTATCCTGCAAGCGCGAATCCCATGTTGTCTGTTCACATTCCGGTCACACTTAAGTCGCACAACGCTTTCATTGACTTGAGGGTATCCCCACAGTAGCCTCAGGCTATTGCATGATAACGAGTGCAAACACGTCTTGTTGAATTGGCAGCGAACCGGCGCAGTTCAAGTAAAACCAACATCGTAACCAGACGCATAGGACCAGAAATATGGATTCTCGCAGCACGGACAAGACTGACGAACCAGTAGTAGCGGAGACCCCCGAAGATGTGGCCGTCCTCTACTCCTGGGCCAATCTTCACGGCGCAAAATATCGCGACTTCTCCGCCTCGCGCCGGGAGTATCGCGCGCAGCTGAGACATCGTGCCGCCGAGCAGGTCCGCGAACAGGCATTGCTGGCCCAGGCCGAGGCCGAAGCCGCCGCCGCAGCAGCAGAGTCCGCCGCACGTCACGCAGCACAGGCTGCCCGCACCCATCAGGCCGAAGATGCCGACTCCTCCATGCGCCGTGCTCTGCGCGAGGCCGAAGAAGCAGCCCGCACCGCCGCAGCCGAGCGTGTCGAGGCCGCTCGCCGCGCCGAGGCCGCCGCCGTTGCCGAAGCCGCTGCGCGCCGCGAAGAACGCGAGATCGCCGAAGCCCATGCCTCCGCCCAGCGACAGGCCGCTCGCTACGCCGACTCCGAGATACGCCGCAGGGCGCTCGCCGAAGCTCAGCCCTCGCCCGCGACACCGGACCAGGTCCCAGCCCAAGCCCCAGCCCAAATACCAGCCCCAGTCGCAGGCCAGATCCCAGGCCAGATTACCGACCCCTACACCATCTACTCCACCCCGCAAACTCCCGTGCACTCGCAGCCATCGCTGCATCAGCCCGCAGCCGAACCGGCAGCCCGGCAAGACACAGCACCGTCAGTCGAACCGCGCTCCAACAGCGACCGCGAACGCCGTGACCGCCCTGTTTCTACTCCTGCGCCATCGGAGCGCCACACCTCTACGAGCCGTCACACATCGCCCCGTCGACCTCAGGGCTACCATCCCGACGATGCATCCGGAGTTCGCCAGATCTACCGCGGCCCCGACTACGATGCGATGCAGGCCGAGTACACTTCCACTAGTTCGACAGAGCACTCAATTCCTGTAGAGCGCCGCGCCAGTCCTGTATCCGCGGCATTCCAGGAAGTGAAGCTGGCCATCGAACAGCCCAATCTTTCCCCACGTCCTTCTCTCACCACCACTGAAAGCCAGGCTTCGCACATGGGTCAACGTCGCACAGATCCCGAACCGCACGCCGCTCGCACGCCTCAGAATGAACCTCTCCCGTCTTCGACTACAGCCACCGGCGGCCAATGGCCTCCGAGCTCTGGAGACCGCACACCGCCGGTCGATCCTCCGCATGACTTCAGCCGCGAACCCGCCGGCAATCTATCGGCAACCAAACCTCCAGCATCGCGGCCAACGATGTCTTCCCGGGTGATGCCCTCTGCCGGCGCTCCGCGACCGGTATCGCCCTTCTCGCAGGCTCTCGTTCCCTCCGACTCGACTCGCGGCCGTCGCGCCCAGGACGACTTCGACTATCAACAGTCCCAGGGCTTCCCCGAGCGCCGCGGCGCGTCGGAGTCCACGCCCGACTCGACACTCTCATCGCAGCGGCCGTCCGATCCCGCCGGCCCCGCCTGGCTCTACGCTCCGCCCGCGCCGCAGATCACGCCCAAGCCCCTCATCTCGCAGCCATCGCCCGTTCAGTCGTCCGTGGCCGACACCTTGCAGCACTCCCGCGAACGCGTCGCTGCTCGCTGGTTCGCTCTCAAAGGCGTCTTCGAACAGCCTGGTCAGGAGCAGCCCGAGGCCGCGCCTGTGCGCCAGAAAGAGACTCGCACCCCCATCCTCGCCGTCTTCTCGCTCGCCGGTGGCGTCGGCAAGACCAGCCTCGTCGCCACCGTCGGCCGCGCTCTGTCCTCCATGGGAGAAAAAGTTCTTCTCACTGACACCACCTCGCACGGCCTGCTCCCGTTTTACTTCGGCGCCAGCGAACTTCGCCAGGGCACCGTCCGCACCTTCTCGCCGCCCAGTGGCAGCACCGACGCGCCGATCTATCTGGTCAGCTACGACGTCGATCAGAAGGGAAGCGACGAAGCCGCGCAGGAGCAGCTCGCCGAAGAGATCATTAACAACAGCCGCGGCACCCACCGCATCCTCCTCGACCTCACCGTCGGCTCAAGCTGGATCGTCCGCCGCCTCTCCCGCATGAACCCGACCATCCTCGTCCCTGTAGCGCCCGACATGAACTCCGTCATCAGCCTGCAGACCGTCGAAAAATTCTTCAGCGGAGTCAACGACGGTGACGGCCGCCCGCTGCAGCCCTTCTACGTCCTCAACCAGTTCGATACATCCCTGCCGCTACATCTCGACGTCCGCGAAGTGATGCGCCGCCAGCTCGGAGAGCGCCTGTTGCCCTTCGTCATCCGCCGCGCCCCGGCCGTCAGCGAAGCTCTCGCTGAAGGCATGACCGTGGTCGACTACGCGCCCGATGCGCCCGTAGCCGAGGACTATCTTAACCTGGCCACCTGGCTCCGCACCGTCGCCGCACCCGCCACCGCAGGTTTCCGCAACGTGCGGTGGAGTGAAAGATGAGCTCGTCGCCGCTCCTCAAGCAGTTTGAGTCTGGTGACAATCTCCTCTTCAAAGCTCTTCGGTTCCTCATCCTCCTCGGCGGAACCCTGCTGCTCTGCTTCACCGGCATCCTCGAACTCACCTGGCCCCAGCAGATCGTCCTCGGCATTCTCACCATTGCCCTGGTCATCTGGCTGGACCGCAGTTCCAGCTCCTATCTAGTCACGCTGACGGTGATGCTCGTCTCCATGTTCTCCACCTTCCGCTACGGTTACTGGAGATTCGCCTCCACCGGCAGATTCTTCCTCGATCCCGGCTCCGTTTGGAGCCTCCTCGACGCCTTCTTCATCGCGCTTCTGCTCCTCGCCGAAACCTACGCCTTCGTCATCCTCTTCCTCGGCTATCTCCAGACCCTC
>Ga0210410_10002756_pt1 | contig 15690 bp, 11 predicted proteins | sample IncBWC4MmetaG_FD_161058 | JGI IMG/M metagenome (GOLD analysis project Ga0210410, IMG submission 161058) | Forest soil microbial communities from Barre Woods Harvard Forest LTER site, Petersham, Massachusetts, United States - Inc-BW-C-4-M | ecosystem: Environmental > Terrestrial > Soil >... | reverse complement strand
GCCGTACCGAACCGACGGCGGTCGCATTGTTTCGTAGGCAAAGAGGGGGGAAAGCCTCTTCTCGAAGCCTGAATCATTTTTCTCGGCTGAGTACCTACGCGTATTGACCGCCCCAGTGATCAGTTCTGCGACTCTGCGCCTACGGATTTTGCCGGTGGCGCTGTTCCCAAGGTTTCGACGGCGCTCAAATTCTTCGGCTCACGGTGATCGCCGACGACATCGTAGTTTCCAAACTTGAATGGGAGAGACCAATGCACATGGGGAGTTATCAGAATCTGCGCAGGATTACTGTTGCTCTGTTTCTCTCGGCTGCTGTCGGCCTCATGGCGGCCCAGACAGCGAGTCAGCCCTCGCCCCAGCCGTCTCAGATCCTTGAAATAGGAGAGGCAAAGTGAAACCAAAACACTGGTTCGCCGTTGGAGCTGGGCTCTTGTTGTTAGTGGGGGCTTACTCCATCTACAACTCCAAACTCTTCGCGTCCTCTAACTCGGACGAATTCGTCCAGATAAGCGCTATCGTTCTGTTCGGCCTTGGACTCACCGTCATCTTGTTTGCCATACTTGCGATCGTCTTCTCGTTCCTCAAGCTGAATGATTCGCGGATGGCATTGGGGTTACCGGACGGATCCATCAGAGCGTTGCTGGCTTTCAGTCTCGTGCTGATCTTCGTGTGCCTAGCAACCTATCTTTACAGCCGGATCGACAATGATGAGTGCCAAACCTGTTCCAAGATTTTGCCGTTGGTGTCGGATGTTCAGTTGAGCGATCTCAAGACTTATTTTATTGTCGCCGCCCAGTTGGCGCACGACAAAGATGGAAAACCTCGCTACGAGCCAATAGTGGGGGCCGATGGAAAGCCCCTATTGGGACCCGATGGAAAGCCCCAGGACGACCTGAAGCACCCACTCTACGAGGTCACCTATTACCCAAAGCCCAATCCCGCCGCCGCCGATTTTGCCAAGCAGATCTTCACAACGTTGGCCACTATCTTCGTCAGCGTGGTGAGCTTCTATTTCGGAAGCAGCGTCACGGCCTCGGCCGTCAAAGCCACTCAAGGTCCCGGCAGGGACAAGCTCCAGACCGCTTTGACGAGCTCGCTCGCCGACTCTCACAACGCTCAGATGGCCGTAGATCGAGCTTCTCAAGACCTGAAACAGGCGCAGGATGATCTAAATGCGTCGCCAGGTGACGCGCAGAAGCAGGCCGCGGTTCAGGCGGCACAAAAGGCTTTGGACGCCGCTAAGGCTGATCTACAAGATAAACAGGCGAAGGTCCAGACGGCGCAGAAGGCGGTGAGTGACGCACAGTCTTAGCATTGACACAAATCTGCTGTCAATGATCGGTTGACTATCTTGGTGTTGGACAACTACGGCGAGCCCGTCCACGATGCTTCACTCTCAAAGCGGGCTATGGTGTTGAATTTACCTCGTCGTTCGGCAGGAATCTGCAGATCTCAGGATGTGATTGCGAGCAACCCCAGGGTTCGACGAAACAGTTTTGGGCCTGGCTGCTTGTCGGTTGAATACTGTTGCCCCACAATTTGCCAAACGCAGGCGATTGTGGTCTCAAGTGCCAAAGGAGAGTTATGCGCCGCGAGATAGTCGCAAGCTTCTTACAGTTGTCCGTGGCCCTGTTGTGTTTGACCGAGTTGTCAGTCGGGCTGTCATGCATCACCGAGGGCGCGTAACCGCGGAGCGCGCTTTCACGAACCGGTCCTGGATTGTAGGCCGATGAGATTCACCGTCGGTACTCAGGCATTGTCGGGCGGCTGCGTGTTCTCGTGAAATGAAACCGACTTGCGTGTCACTAACCATTTGAGCGAGGAAAAGGCAGAGATTGCGAGGCGTTCGCCACCCCGCGCCGCGAGGACGCGCCTTTTACCTGATCGCATTTGATTTTTTCGAAGGAGGGTAAGAATTATGCGGGCACGCTTCAAGAGACTTCTACTGATTTCTGTTTTTTCCTTGCTGGCTCTGTCGGCCATTCTGGGTTGCGCCAAGCCTTCGGCTTATAAGGCTCCGGTGGCGACGTTCCGGGATGCGTCGATCCTGGTGATTCAGACGACACAGACGTACCTGACTCAGTTGAACAAGGTTGAGCGAGATAACTATATCTATCAGCACGCGAGCGCGATTCAACAGATCAAGCTGGATGAGATCCAGAAGCAGCAGATCTTCAGCACGGACGGGATCAATGCACGGCTATCTGCGCTGGATCAACTATCGCAATACACGAGCCTTCTGTATCAACTAAGCACAAGCGACGCGCCAGACAGTCTGACGAATGAGGCCACGAATCTGCAGACGGCCGTGACGGGTCTCGAGACGCAGATCAATGGGCTTACCGGCGGAGATGATTCGCGGTTCAAGTCTGCGGCGGCTGGGGCGTTTCCGATCCTTGGAGAGATTCTGAGCCAGATCGCGCAGCACAAGCTCGAGGCCGCGCTGAAGGATGCGATCGCCAAAGGCGCGGAGCCGGTGAATACGCTGATCTCGGCGATCGAGTCGGATGCGACTATCGCTTACGAGCGGAAGAGGACGGCGGAGTCCAATGCGCGGGTGATCGCGATCGATCAGTACAACCGCGAGTTTGTGGGCGGCAAGGATCCGGACAAATTGAGGGCCTATGCCGATGCGATCTCGGCCGAGGAAGACCGCTGGGAGGCGTTTGGAACGGCGCAGCCGACGGCGGGCCTGGAATCGATGAAGGCGGCGAATACGGCGCTGGTGGCGTTTGCACGGACGCCGCGGCCGAATATTCATGATATCGGGAGCCTTGCGGATGCGATGAGTTCGTTTGCGAGCACTGCGCTGCGACTGAGCACGGCCGTGCAGGCTTTGCTGAATAAGAATCAAGGAGGGATGTGATGAGCGGATTGGATACAATCAAGATGATCGGGGACGTGATTACCAAGATCGATGTGATGCGGGGCAGCCTGTTGCCGAATGATCCGCAGAGGCATGATCTCGATAATCAACGGATTCTGCTGGACGACAAACAGAAACGGCTGAGCCGTGCCGTCTTCGATGACACGACCCAGGCGTTCAAGGATGGAGCGGCGAAGCTCGCTGTCCTCAACGGGCAGATTCAGGACAGCCTGAACAAACTGGATAGTCTGCTGAATACGCTTCAGTTGATCGAGAGCTTTACCAATGCGGTGACTACGCTGCTGTCGGCGGTAGCACCGTTCGCATAGCAGCCTGGATGAGCAGGGTTCGGCCAATTGGCAAAACTTGAGCGTTATACCCGGCTTATCGTGTCCATTCAAAAGCCCGTCACCGATGAGGGGGCTCGTGTTTTAGCCAGTTGAAAGAGCGGGATCAGTCCTGAAAACGGGGCAGTGCCCTGGAATCATGCTCACTCCGCATACCTCAAAATAATCTTGGGTCCGCTGCAGTCTAAGGTCTAAGGAATCGTTCGGCGGTTCACTCTCTGGCTAACACAACACTTCAACAGGTTTCTACAAGTTTCAACACCTCTGCTCCCAAAACAGGTCAAACGATTTATTGAAGCCTATTGAAATTCATTGAAAATAAGTGCTATCAATTGAGCCAAGTCCCATCCTCGCTGGACGTAACTGCGATAGTTCGCACGGAACAATACCAGTGGTGCCCACGAGAATGCCCTGGCCACGGCCACCGGGCCCTCCGCTGTGCACCAAGGCTCCTCGCTGATGCACACCACGACTGGATCCTGACCCCTGCGAAGCCGCGACATCATCTGCTCTAAGTTAGCGCACGAATCCACCGCATAGGCGGTGTTAAAAACCGGGATCATGCGCCCATGCCCGAGCGTCGAGTCTGGGAAGGTTGACCTCGCCGGAGGAATCGTGTCGCCCGTGGCTCGCTAAAGGGCCAGAACATTAATCGTCTTCACCTTGTTCCGCAACTCTGTTGATGTTGATGGATCGTTTGTGCTCTGACCGCTACAAAATCGACAACATTGAAATCATCGCCGAAGATTCCTGCTAGTATTCCGGATCGGGCGATTTCTGGGTTTCATTAGTTCACTATGAAGTTGAAGTAATCCTGGGCCGTAACCTTTCCCGTGGCCGCGTCGACCGCTCTGAAGGTCACTATGTACGTATCGGCGGTAGTGCCAGGAATTGTTGTGCCTCCACCGCCGCCACCCGAGGGTCCCCCGCCTCCGCCGCATGCGGTGACCCACCCCAGGCACACAGTCAGCATCGCGAGAATCAAGAAGTATCGACGACGAAGACGCTTCCCCGGAACAAGGAACAGGAGCAAGGATGCCAAGGCGATTACGCCGGGTCCCCAGGGCGCCGAGCGATTCGGCCGGGCCATGGAGCTTTGAGTAAGCGCAGTGGTCGCAAGAGTGAGCGAAGTATTGGCTGCCTGATTCGTGATTGTGACCTTCGCCGGGTTGAAGCTGCAGGTGGGAATGTGCTGATCGTTGGCGTTTTTACCAGCGACGGTGCAGGTGAGATTGACGTCTCCGGTAAAGCCGCCAGATTGCCAGACGCTTACCAAGGTGGCGGAGCTCTGTCCCGGGGAGAGTGGCCCGCTCGGCACGGACTGGTAAAACGCAAGTTCCAGATACTGGCCGGCTGCATTCCAGCAGCTTGCGACACAGCTAACAGTTACGGAAGCCGAGTTTCCTGAAGGCTTGAAGTTGTTGTCGCCCGAAAAACTTGCGATGATCAAACTGTCGCCGGCGGGAAGTTGCGTGGAGTTGGCCTGAAAATAGGCGGCAAAGCAGTAGGTGGTCGCCGCGGTGCATCCGCCAACAGTGCTGTACGCTGCGGAGCCCAGAACGGTGTTGTTTGTCGTATCAGTAAAGGTGACCGTACCGGCCGGGTTGAACATGGCGGCGGCAGGCATGGGCGCGGATACCTGCGCAGTCAGTTGTATCGGTTGTTGAATCGTCGAGACGGGGCTGGCCGTGACCGAGATCGCGGTGGCAACCGGGGCGATGGTGAAGTTGACCGCGCTCGCATTGCTGGCGTGATAGCTCAGGTCGCCGCTGTAGGAAGCAGCAATGGAATGGGGCCCGGCCGGAAGCACGAGGGCGTTCGCTTCACTATTGCCACTGGAGTCAAGCGGCGCCTGTTCGTTCCACTGATATGCGTAGCCGGTGCTCTCGTCGGTGAAGGTCACCGTGCCGGTAGCGTTGCTTAGCGGATTCTTGCTCCCCAACTGCGACACTCCCACTGGCTGTGCGTTCATGGTGATGAACGTTCCCAAGGGCACAGATTGACCGGCGATGGACACCAATTGTAAGGATGAGTTGACGGCATCGACCGAAAGTTTCAGCACGCTGTCTTCGGGGCTGACGGTGACCTGGACCGGTTGGGAAATGCTGCCGCTGTGACTGCCGTCTCCTCCGTACCTGGCGTACACATTGTAGGATCCGCCGGGGAGCTGGGAGTAACTGCCGGAGGCTGACCCGCCGCTGAGCGCAAACATGGTAGTGGGTGTGCTGGTGGTCGCCTGCGCCTGCGAAGCATAGCTGTTGGTGACGGCTATGGCGCCGGTGGCGGACGTGGGGCTGACCCCGGCCGTAACGGTGACCGCTGTACCGTGTGTGAAGGTGGTCTTGTCGAGGGTCAGCGTGGTGGTCGTTGCGCCCAATGAATTGTCAGCCCAGTGATTGACCAGCATCGTGGCGTCGACACTGCCCAGGCCGGTCGCCAAATTGTAGTTCGCCTGCGCGTTGTACCCGGTCAGAAAGTTGTTCGCGCCGCAATCTGGCGTACCGGATTTGCAGTAGACGGAATTGTTGCCGCTGGTGACTGAGTGGAAGACCGACGGCGTGGTCTGTACAAGCTTGTAGAGAATCCAGTTCGCCTGGCCGAGGCGCGTGGAGGCCCCGAGCTTGTGCGTGAGTAGCGCAAGCATGCCGGCAAATGCCGGAGCGGAAGTGGAGGTTCCGCCGACCCCGTGGATGGTTGAGTTCGATCCCGAACTGCAATCGCTCTGCATACACAAGGCCCAGATCGCGTTGTTGTGGGCTCCGCCCGCGAAGAGCGAGACATCCGGCAGGTCGCGAACGGAGTCGGTGTTGCTCGGTGAGAAGCCCTTTTGCCAATCAGGCTTAGGATAGCCCGAGCCGTTCGCAGCGCTGCTGGCGCCGCCTCCGCCCGCCCAGATGTTGGTGTTGCCGGAGGTGACCAGGGCAGTATTGGACGCGAGGGCTCCGTTGGCCTCGGTGGAATCATTCCAGGGATTTTCAGGGATGTAGTTGAGCGCGGATGTGTAATCAGCGCCGTTTGCACCTACGTAGGTGGAGAAGCTGGTGCTGAGTACATCGAAGTCCGTACCGCCAACGGCAACGTTATAGGGCGTAGAAGCGAGGCCGCTGACGGCAAGCCCCTGCGTTGCCGCAGTTACGAGGTTTGGATTGTCGCACCCCGCGGAACCGGAATCACCGGTGGATACTGTCACGGTGATGCCCTGTGCGGCGGCCTGTTCCCAAGCGTTGAGTACCTGCAGATTACCGGCAGCACCAAGGGCGGCTTCGCAAGCTCCGTAGCTCACATTGAGAATGCTGATCGCATTATCGTCAATGGCCCGATAAATTGCGAGGAACAGTCCGGACTGGAAAGCCGTATCGGCGGCCGCATAATAGTAGAGGTGCGCATTCGGCGCAATTGCACCGGTAATCTCAATGTCAGCCAGGGCCTCCGTCTCGTCAGCGCTCGTATCGAAATTCTGCTGGTTGCCGTCATAAATCAGCTTGAGTTGGTCGATGTAGGGCAACCCGAACAAGGTGCGATAAAACGACCAGCCGCTATCTGAAACTTCCGTGTTGCCCGCGATCCCAATGTTGACGCCGGTCCCGTCGTAGGTAGCCTGACCGCTGGCGAGTCGCGTATTCAGCGTCGATGGCGTGTTGTAGACTGTGGCGGCGTCGCCCGGACCGAGGAATAGATACTTCGTCCCGCTAACCGTAGCCGTCAGATCGGGGACGAACCGGTGCAGCCTAGCGTCCCATCTGCCTGACGGTCCCTTCACGATGTTCGGCACAGGCTTGAAATCGTTGAGGCTCGCCACTCCTCCGACTACGGGCGCCACCGCCGCCGGAATCTGCGGGTCGGTCACGTTGGCCCAGTGTTCGATTCCCGCGATACTGAATCGGTGAATGGCGGCGTGGAAGGTTTCTTCGATTTGTTCAACCGCGCCCGAAAACTCGATCGCGGTACGGCCCTTGTTGATCCCGGCCACGCTCAAGCCATGGCTCCGAAGCCACGCCTGAATCTGCGCCGCATCGGCACCGGAGACGCCGAAGCGTTTGCCGAATTCCTCCGGGGTAAGAAACTTGCGGAATTGCGCAGAACCAGGATCCTGAACGTCCCGCAGATAAGCCGCAAGCGCCGCATCCTGTTGCGGGCTTCGCTTCAGGATGAGCATCAGGCGGTCGGCTCGGGCAGAAGCGGGTGCAGAACCCACGTCATAGCGTGCCTGTGCGAGTGGATGGACGTTACCTCCGAGCGCGATCCGCGAGCCCTCGATAACTGGCGAAGTTACCAGAGACGAAGTGATCGGCGTTTGATTCTCGGCTGAGATGCAAGTCGAGGAGGCAAGCAAGACCCCTACAAAAGAGCGGCGAAGAAACAGACAATCCGGCTTACGCACCCGAACACCCCGAGTGAAGTGAGTGACTTGGACCTGAAGATGCCTGGAGCTTTTCGAGAGGAGCAGTGTAGCACGGAATCCGGTGAACGACGTGAGCACTCTTCAACTCGGCTGCTCCGGGCCCGAGCTCCCCATTCTTTCGGATTACTCATCTGCTAACAACAGACTTCAACAGGTTTCATTAATTATCAACACCTCTGCTCCCAAAACAGATCAATGATTTATTGAAGCTTGTTGAAATCGAGTGAATATAAGCGCTTCTGATTGAATCGTTTAGCGCACACCTGCCGGGCCCTGTTGATCCTTGTTGATCCTTCGGGCTCTAACAGCTACAAAATCGACAACATCACAAGTACGAAAAATTGCTCCCGAGATTTCACGCCTTGCGCATCGACATCCTGACCTGCCTCCGCGCCTTTTCCAACAGACGATTTCATAGTCAGCTCTGCGCGGATTTTGGGGGAGGCCAGACGAGTCCGGGCTGCGAAACAGTTCGCCTTTAAGGACAGCTAAATTAGAAGTATGGGAATTGATCAGAATAGGTGTCTGAACCACACTCCATTCGTCCTTGTCCCTGTGGGCCACCGAGCTGACGCAATACTTGTATGCGAGGGCTGTTCAGCCGCGAGTCAGAACTTGACATCGATCGCGCAGCAAATTTCTCTAAACGCTTGGTTGCGTGCGATGACAATCGGATAAAGATGGCCCAAGAAGGCGTCGGAAAAATGATTTCGGCACTTATCGAGGAGGGACCGGTATGTATCTCTGTCACAAGCGATCCAGATGCCAGCCGTCGACGCGCCGGTTCCGCGTCGCGAGGGCCAAAAATTCCGAGCGACCCCCGGCCGGAATATGGGTTCCGCAAATTTCGTGCAAACCTCTAGAGCCATCCTCTTGTTCTTGCAATCCGTGCTGCCTCTACTCGGTTGGCTGCGCCAGTTTTGCTGATAGCTTGCGAGAGGTAATTTCGTACGGTCCCCTCGGACAAATGAAGTTCGCCAGCGATATCGCCGGTACTCTTGCCGTCGCTTGCCAGCCAAAGAATTTGACGTTCTCTTTCTGTCAGCGGGTCGGCAGGTGAGCACCACGCCTCGGCAGCCAGATCAGGGTCGACAACGCGCAGTCCACGATGAACGCGTCTTACGGCTTCTCCCAGTTCGGCGGAAGGACGATCCTTCAGGAGATAACCACCTGCTCCCGCTTCAAGCGCGCGTCTCAAATATCCGGGGCGCGCAAAAGTGGTGAGAATGACCACCCGTGTCAACGGAAACCGGCTTCGCACTTCCGCTGCGAGCGCCAAACCGGTCATCTCAGGCATTTCAATGTCAGTCACCAGAATGTCAGGCCGGTGGAGGGTGACTGCGGCGAGAGCTTCCCGCCCGTTTGTCGCCTTGGCACAGACGGTTATGTCCGGTTCGATCTGTAGGAGAGCCGCTAAGGCACCGAGCACCATGACCTGGTCCTCGGCGACTACTACCCGTATTTTCTTCATGCCCTTGCTGGAATCCTAACTTCCAATCGGGTACCGCTGTCGGATTGAATGTTGACACTTCCTCCCACTGAATGGACTCGCTCGCGCATGCCCCGCAGCCCATTTCCCTCTTTCCGGATCTGGCCTCGTCCATCGTCTTCCACAATCAGGAGGGTGTCGGAGCCGTCTTTCTGAAATTCTACCCGGCACTTCTTCGCCTCGGAATGACGAACAATATTCGTAACCGTTTCGCGAAGTACAAGCGATAGCACTGTTTCCTCGGGGGCAGGCATGGGAGCCGGAGGCGCGCCACAATCCAGCACTACGCCTGCCGCGTCTAGCGCATTGCGTGCGCGTGCAATCTCTGCTGCAAGACCCTCGCTTCGATAGCCGCGAATCGCTTCCCGGACGTCGACGAGTGCGGCCCTGGCGATTTGTTCCACCTCGGCGATCTCTTTGCAACTTTGTTCCAGATTTTGGCTAATGAGTTTTCCAGCCAGCTCCGACTTCAGCACGATGACTGATAGCGTGTGTCCCAGGACGTCATGTAAATCGCGCGCAATCCTTTCGCGCTCGGCCATTTTTGCGAGCCGCTCAATTTCAGCATGGGCCATTCGTAGCTTCCTATCGTTGCGCTGCTGCTGGGCGACGAAAAAATTTCCGGAACCGATCGCCAGTGCAAAGAACGAACCGAAAGCCCATGACCATGAACTCAGGTGAAGCAAGATGCCCTCTGCTGTCATTGCCAGGCACACCGACAGGATGACGTAGACGCAAACTCTAAGGGATTCCGTTAAAAACGGCGCGAACAAAGCAATGTAAATGAAGATAGCCAAAGCACCGCCATTGCGCGGGAAATATCCGGCTCCCAGGATTCCCATTAGGAAGAGAAGCGTATATGCTGTTCGCTTTGTCCTGGATCGGATAACGAGGAAATAGAGAACCAGAAAACAGCAATACGCACCGGCGAATTCGAGCCAATACCGAGAAGACTTTCGCTCGAAGGGCTCGATGAAAAGAAACACAGAATATATAAGCTGTGCGAAATAGAACCAGTTGCCATGCCCTTGAGGCGTCAAACTGGCGAAATTGGTCATTTGGCCGCTCACATCCAGCCTGACCGGGTCACTTTCAAGAATCAAAGCCTCTGCGGCGGGGGCCGCTTGCCTTTCAAGCCACTCGATTTTTTGATCTGACGATCTCATGCCGATGCCCTCTTGGTCTGGCAGCATTCAAGAAGTCGCGACGACCGTGACACAAAAGCGGGACCGATCCTGTCAGCTAACGGGAGTCTTACTCGTTCGGCCCGCGCAACGCAATTAACAGGTCGCATCCCTCGACCCAACCTCGATGCGGTGGCATCATTTTACCGCTTTACCATGACCAACGCCTCCGCATGCGCACCATGCAGTGCATCCGGCGAGGTAAAGGTCCACCGCTCAGCAAGCTTGCCCTCTTTGTTTGCCGAAATATGGACGCTGCCGGAAGCAATTTTGTTCTTCTTGCCGACGAGAATCTCAAAGCTGCTTTGGCCGTCTAATGCGAGCGCTGGCGACAATTGTACGTTCATGGATTCGTCTCCCTTCGCGTGGAGCGGGCCGAAGGACATATGGGTGACGGCCCCGCCACTTAGGTCATACGAGGCGCTGGTTGCGAAGACTGCGTCGACCAGCGTGACCGTGTCGCCGTTCCGAGTCGTCTGGAACGCCTCGCCAGCATCGTCGGTAACGGAATCGCCGACTGTATTCAGCTGAGCTGGACCGTCGAGGAAGTTCAGTACCTGGACTCCAGTCGAAATCGTTCCATGATAGGGGACAAAATAGGGTTGTTGCGCAATCTCCTGCCAGAGTTCGGCCACACTGGTCTTGTCGCCCACCTTCAAAGCTGTGCCCCCGCCTGCGAGGCCGCCTTCGTTGCGATAGACAAGCGCCGGGTATCCTGGGTTGGCGGGAGAAACGCCTCTTCCTCGCTCTGTCACTTCCGTGCCGACCACGAACTGCCAGACCACAGGAACGTTTTTCTCGGTATTGAATCGAATTAAGTATTGGGCCCCCTTCGTTGGCGCACCGGGGGAATCGATCTGCATGGGAACCTTATAAGCCTTGAATCCCGCGTTTCTATCGGCGGCCAATTCTTGCGCCAGATTCGTGTAATGCACCACGGTTTTTCCATCTTTGCTCACGAGCTGCACATCGCAGATGGGCTCTTTTCCGCGGTCGTCAATGTTCGCCACGATGGTAGAGTAGGGTAATTCCGGGCCAACCGTCTGCATCATCTGCTCGGGCCAGTAACGGTAGTGTATACCTGCGAGGGGCAAAGGAAGAGACACCGTTGGTGCGGTCTGCTGGGCTCCTGCCGCAGCGCAGATCGCGCCCGCGAGGGCACCGATTCGAATGACTGTCCGTTTGGTAAACATGACATATCCTTTCCGGCCCGTTCCTTAGAACGCCAGCCGCATACCGAGTTCCAGGCGGCGCGATGGTTCAGCCGCAATGGCTTGTGAAAAGGTGGGCGATGTGACGATACTGCTGACGCTCGTCACGTTGGTGTGATTGAGAATGTTGGTTGAGCGGACATTGAGCCTTAGGGTTTTCGGGGTGTCGGAGTTGCGATGACTTATCGTCCACTCCCGACTGACGTCCGCATCCAAATGAAACAGCCCCGGCATCGTTCCAAGATTGCGCGGAACATCGCCATTGACCGTGTCTGCAGACAGCAGACCAAAGCGCGTATTGTATGTGTCTGGACCGGGTGTACGGGCGTAGGATGGTCGGTCGTTGAAAACTCCGTCCCCGTTGTTGTCAGTACCCGTGGTCAGGTTATACGGCAGACCATTCTCCGTATCCATCTGAAGAAATAACTGTGCCTGACGGGGCAGGCTGAGATTCCCGATCAGGAAGAGGCGATCATGCACTTGCCGGTCTGATGAAGCGGTTTCCCCCTCGTCGCTGTAAGCCGATTGCGCGAATCCCTGACCGGCCGGCGTATCTGATTTGAAGTCAAAGTGAAGGTAGCCAAGGAAGAAGCCAAACGCCTTATAGCTATGCTGATCGAGGGCTGCGAACAGTACCCTTCCGTGGAGATGACCTGTTGCCTGGTACTGGAAGACGTTCTCCCCTGGCTGACCGGGGCGAGGAGCGGATAATGCCTCAGTCAGGCTCACTGGAGAGCCAGTGGCTTCAATCTTAGGCGCATTGATATTGCGCGACCGAATCTGATTCCACGCCTCTGCATAGTAAAAGTTCGCTTGTGCGTGCCAATGGTGGGGAAGTTCATGTTCCACTCCAGCGGCACTTTGAAACGCGGGAACCTGACTAAGAGTCGAAGGCATGGAGCGCACTGTATTTACCTGAATCGACTGACTGGTTGGGGCCAGGGGCCTCGCGTAGTTCGGAAAATATATAAGAGATTCCCTCCGGCGGACTCCGTCCAGGCGCTCGGCTTCCGTGACGAGTGAGATAGGAACTACGGCTGAAAAAAAGCCTGCATGCAGGTGCACGATTGTCTTCGACCGCCTGTCCACAGCCCATGCCAGGCCGGTTCGGGGCGCGAAGTTCGCGTACGTGCCCGGCGAGGTTTGGAATGCATATCGCAATCCAGCGGCCACAGTCACACGTGAATTTAGCTTGACAGTGTCTTGCCCGTAGAATGCGACCTGCCACTCGGAAAGGTTGATAAGCCGAGATCCCGTCACCTGTTCGTAGCTGGTGGGCGACCCGCCCGGCAGGTTCAATGTCGCACGGCGATACTGCTCCAGAGGACTGATGAAGACTGTCTGGCCTGTGGGGTTACCGTTCGTATCCAGTGCGGGGGCCTGCCCGCCGCTAAAGTTAAACGTTCCGTTGAATGTACCTGGATCGGAATCGCGCACATACAGTCCCATCGATTGAACCCCTGCCTTCCAAGCATGACGCCCGCGCGAATACAGGATGTCGTCATCGATCTCACAGTCGTCCTCGCGGCGAATGAAGTTCTGGGATGTGCTGCCTCCGATCACTGCGTATCCGGCGATATTCAGGTTAGGCAGTGTCGACAGTGGAGTCTGCTGGCTCACTCTCCGTGTCCAGGCTGCACGGCTTTCGTGCAAGAGATACGGGTTCATCGTGTCGGCGTTCACGACTCTCACGGTGTAGTCGCTGTCATCAGAGCTATATCCCGTCTCCGGAGTATTCAGCCCCCCCACTCCCTGATTAGCCAAGTGATTGGAATTGGCATCGAAGGAGAAAGCAACGGTGTCGGCAGGATTAATCTGCCAATCAACGCGGGACGAGCCAAGCCATAACGATTGCGGGGCCGTAACGGTCTGATGAAGAATCGACGGAGCTCCGTCCGAGCCTAGCGTCGTCGCATCGACAATGTTGAATTCGTCGATCTGCCTTCGCTCCATCGTGACGAAGAAGTCGCTTCGAGTTTTCACGACTGGGCCGCCTAGCTCGAACCCATACCTGTGTTTGGACGCGGGCGTCGCAATAGTCGATAGGGGGTCGGTAGCGTTGAAGTCTCCCTCACTGTCGGTGAAGAACAAGGCGCCGTGGACGTGATCGGCACCAGGCTTGGTGAAGATCTCGATCCTACCTCCGGAATACGGGGCCGTATCGTACTCGGCGGAAAATAGATCGGGCGCCGTTACAATTCGCGCGATTGCGCTCTTGGGTGGAAGGGCGCTCGATCCCTGAAAGCCATCGACAGTAACCCGTGCTTGCCCAGGTGCCCCGCCATTGGCCGCCGCAAATATCTGCAACTGTCGCATGAGGTCATCCGGATCATCGGAAAGGCCGCGGATCTCTCTCGCCGTGAGCGCGTGTGTGCCAATGCCGTTCTCCGGATCCAGGCTTAGCCCGTCTTCGCCGTTAACTGCAATTTCAGTCTGGACAACTGGAAGGGCAAGTCTCACGGTGACGTGAGCGACTTGACCAACTTGGAGATGGAGTCTGGAACTCGTCTCCTGAAATCCAGGAGCACTTGCCCAGAGGTTACGCACGCTCACAGGGATGCATGCGAATACAAAGTCGCCGGTAGCATTCGCGCTCGTCTTGGTCCCGCTATCGGCACGGATCTGGGCAGAGGGAACTGACGCGCCGTCGGGGTCAAGCACCTGTCCTTCCACTCGGGATCCTTCGCGGCACTGCTGCGCCACGACATCTGACACATTCAGGCTCGTGATTGCCATGGTGTAAGCGAACAGTCTGCAGCGCCAGTCCATTGCTCTACCTCTTGCTAATCATCATGCGTGATGTTGAGGCGGCAAGGCAGTGTAGATTGTCAGCAATGCGATGTGACATTTGTCACACCGAAGCACGGTTACGCAGAGCCTTCGATATGGTACTTCGCCAAAATGCGAGCGCTAGCGCATCTAACACAACAAGGCGATAGGTCAGTAATTTAGCAGCCTCTGGGGAGGTCCGATTCCTCCGCTTTCGGACTAACTGAAAAAATATCTGACCTCAAACACCTTGACATCACGGTCAGAATTTCCTAAGCTACGATCGTTTCTGAGCAACCGCAGACACGACCCAAGCATCCGATCGATCGTCACAATAGTTACCCCCACAAGGTTCACACGTGACGGCAGTCTGCAATCTTTACGGCCTCTGCGCTTCCTTGGACAGGCTTGATGCCGCCAATGCAGTTGTGACCGCGACACAGATGAGACCGTGATTTCAATGGGTCTCACAGTGCTTTCCAACCTTGGTTGCTCGCATGCGACAGCAATCGGTATGGTGGCCCCTTGAAGGTCGCCTGTGACGGCAGTCCGCCAAAGAAACGTCTTGCTTCCGGCCGATTGACTTGGATGAACGGCGCCGATCAAGAGCGTTGATCATAACCATCTCCGACTCGGACAAGGATGGAAATGCATCGCTCGAATCGACCTGGATCGAGCGTTCGACGGCCTCGTACCCCCTAAGAAGCAAACCTGGAGCTACTCCCCTATGGATGCTTGTCTTGCAGAAAAGTGGTACGCCTTGCAGACCTACGCGCGTGCCGAGCTGTCCGTTTCCGCCCAGCTGTCCAACGCGGGCGTTCGCGTGTTCCTACCAATGCAATCTCATAGAGCTTCTCAAGTTGCCACTCCGCAACCTCTCTTTCCTCGGTATCTCTTTTGCCGGATGAGCCTGTCATCCGGTCCGAGGCTCTACTCAATCAGTGGCTTCGTGCGCATTGTAGGTGCAGGCAAACGGCCTATGCCCATTGACGATGCCGAGATCGATGCCGTCAGGCGGTTTTCGCTATCCTCCTATCCAATTGAACCTATCTCCTTTCCCAAAGCCGGAGACAGGGTGCAGATTACTAGCGGGCCGTTCGCGGGGATGTCTGGATCCCTGGTAGTTTCCGGAGACATGAGGAGGTTTGTGGTGTCCATATCTCTCTTGAATCGAGCGGTAGCTGTGACTCTTCCCAAAGACTGGGTCACTTCGTCGATGTGCGACGCCTATAGCCCTCTATCGGTCATGCAACCTTCCCACGCATGAAGACACTCTGAAGTGCTTGGCAATCGGAATGGGCTGTATCTCAATATATGACCTCAGGAGCAACGGGATGAAATCTCACGCGATTAGAACCCATCGACTTTGGTTCACTGCCGGAATCTTCCTCGTGGCGTTTGGCTCACCAACGACGATCGCAC
>Ga0210410_10002755_pt1 | contig 15693 bp, 11 predicted proteins | sample IncBWC4MmetaG_FD_161058 | JGI IMG/M metagenome (GOLD analysis project Ga0210410, IMG submission 161058) | Forest soil microbial communities from Barre Woods Harvard Forest LTER site, Petersham, Massachusetts, United States - Inc-BW-C-4-M | ecosystem: Environmental > Terrestrial > Soil >... | reverse complement strand
CTCTAATAGATTCGGGTTCGCGAGGAGAGAGCCGGTTTCAGCGTCCGCTCCTCTTTCTTGACCAGATGGGGGATGCGGAGGGGCCGGGGCGGGACCTCCGGCATACCGACCTCGCTCAGCTTATAGAGCAGAGACCGATAGCTGATCTGAAGCCACTTTGCCGTCTTTTGCCGGTTCCAGCTATTTTCCTGGAGCACCTTGAGGATGATCTGGCGCTCGAGGTCCTGGGTCGCCTTCTTGGTAATGTTCTTGAGCGAGACCGGCTCGCTGAGGTCGATCTCGGTGACGATGCCTTTCGGCGTCTCCGGCATCAGCTCCGCGACGAGCGCCTCCTCGCTTCCGATCAGCACGTAGCTGCGGATGAGATTCTCCAGCTGGCGGATGTTGCCCGGCCAGTGGTAGTTCTGCATCAGGCGTACGGCGCTTCTCGAGAGCAATTCCGGTGTGTTATGGAAGATTTTTGCATAGTGATCGATGAAATAGTCGATGAGAATCGGCAGGTCTGCGATCCGTTGACGCAGCGGCGGAAGATTGATGGTCACCGCATTGATGCGGAAGAGGAAGTCCAGCCGGAAGGTTCCGTCCTCGACCTGGTTGCGAAGATCGCTGTTGGAGGCCGAGACCAGGCGGGTGGCGATGGTTCGGGGTTCGTGGCCGCCGACCCGGACGAAGGTGCCGTCCTGCAACACTTGCAGGAGCTTGGATTGAACGGCCAGGTCGAGGCTGCCGACCTCGTCCAGAAACAGTGTGCCATTGTGGGACTGCTCCACCCGGCCTAATTTGGTGGACATGGCGCCGGTGAAGGCCCCCTTCTCATAGCCAAACAGCTCGGTTTCGAGCAAGGAGTGGGGGATGGCGGGGCAGCTTACTTTGACCAGGGAGCCCCTGGCACGCATGGAGAAGGCATGCAGGAGCCGCACACAGATCTCCTTGCCGGTGCCGCTCTCACCTTGAATGAGGACGGGGACATCGGTCTCCGCCACCCGCTCCAGCTTGTTTCGGACGGCCTGCATCGCGGCAGTTTTTCCGAAAATAATATCCAGCGGCGGCAGATTGAGAGAGGCGGCGGATTCGGCGTTGTGGACCAAGGTCATTTTTTCCTATCGGCGTTAGGCAGAAACCGCAAAGTTTGCAATATGCTTCACACCTGCACGTTGAGCACCAATCATAAGATGCAAAAACAAAAATCGGAGGATATTTTAGGGCGAAAAGAACGGAATTATTTACCAGGAGGCTTCGAGAAGGGGAAGAAATTATGATTTTGCGTGAAATAACGGCGTCACGGCCTCTCTACAACCAAAGTAACCTGTCGAAAAAATATCCCATTTTTTTCGTTCTAAACCCCCAACTACCATGTAAGCTAGGCCTACTTGGGATAGGGAGTGGAAAACCTTTATCTCTTTTGTCAGCAAAGTTCTTAACATTTTTATGCCAAAGTGACGTTGAACAATCTAAAATTCGCAGAGTAAGAGGTTGTGGAGACTCCCCACTTCGCGACTGCTTTTCGACTGATGAGATGGATGAATGTGGTCGGGATCTGAGAATTTGAGTCGGATTCAGAATCATCGCCAGGTAGGGCAATAGAATCCAAACCGGCGAACAGGGGTATTTGCTATGTCAGCTGCGCTGTCGTATCCAGTTTCTGCCTTGAAATCGAGTGCCAGGTCGCGTGCCCAAATTCTGATTCTGGAGCCCGATCTTGCTGTGCTCGATTATCTTCGGTTGGCCCTTGGGTCTCAGTACTCTCTCAATCTTTTTTCAGAAGAGCAGGCTCTGCTCGATCGGCTAGAAAAGGCCGAGCAGCCTGATCTGCTTTTGCTCGCGCTGCATACCAGCCGGGATCCTCTCCCGCTGCTGACTCACATTCGTTGCACCAAACCTCATCTTCCGGTCATCGTTCTGTCGTGCTCGGCCGAGTTGCGGGATCTGGAGATGGTGATCCGGCTTGGAGTTCGGGGCATCGTGATGAAGCCGTTTACTGGCAGCGATGTGGAACAGGCCATTGAGGAGCATCTTGCTTCCGCCGACAAGAACGTGCCGGCTGCCGATGCTCTCAAGGAGATTCCGCTCAACGAAACCCATTCGTTTGTGCGTTCGAGCAAACGGATGCGCGATCTGGAGGCCCAGGCTGCGTTAGTGGCCCGCGCCGACATTCCACTGCTGATCCTGGGAGAGAGCGGCACCGGCAAGGAGATCCTTGCGCTCTACACCCACAAGATGTCCGCGCGCAGCCAGAATATCTTCCTGAAGGTCAACTGCGCTGCGGTGCCGGCCGATCTGCTGGAGAGCGAGCTGTTTGGCTATGAGCAGGGCGCTTTCACCGGCGCTGTGAAGACCAAGCCCGGCAAGTTTGAAGTTTGCACGGGTGGAACGATCTTTCTCGACGAGATCGGTGAGATGCCCGCCATGCTGCAGGCCAAGTTGCTGCAGGTGTTGCAGGATGGAACCTTCTCCCGCCTGGGCAGCCGTTCGCCGATGAAGGTCGATGTCCGTGTGATCGCCGCCACCAACATCAACATGAAAGAGGCGATGGCAAACAAGACCTTCCGCGAGGATCTGTACTACCGCCTGAACGGCTTTACCCTGAGCATTCCGCCGCTGCGGGAGCGTCGCGAGGAGATTCCGGTACTATCGGAGTACTTCATGCGCAAGGGAGCCAAGCGCTATGGACGGGAACCGCTGCAGTTCTCTTCGAATCTGCTGAACGTGCTGGACCAGCACACGTGGCCCGGCAATCTGCGTGAGTTGGAGAATGTCATTAACCGCTACTTGGTGCTTGGAGATGAGAGGTCGATCGTTGAGGAGCTCTCTCCTTCCACCGCATACCAGGGCGCGGCGGCTACAGCGGCCCAGGAGACGCCGAACGGCGCCGGGCTCAAAGCGATGGTACGCAACCTGAAGGGTGATGCGGAGTCGACGGCAATTGCACAGGTGTTGGAGGGTGTTGGATGGAACAGGAAGGCCGCGGCAAACGATCTGCAAATAAGCTACAAGGCGCTCCTGTACAAGATCAAGCAATACGACCTGTCGCCAAGGAACCACGCATCGTAGTGGCGAAGAAGGGCGACAAAGAGCCGTCAGACAGTTATCGCGTGGTTGTCCGGTATGAGAACCATGCCGTCAGGGGGCTGGCGGAGCCGAGCGAGCTGGGGTCGATCGATCAGTTGCTGCGCAACGATCCGGTGTATCCGCTTGATTCGATTCGGCTGAAACTGCTGGATTCCGAGACCGTCGAAGATGTTTCCACCAAGGACGCGAAGGCGGTCTTTTTCGTCAAGACCTTCGATGGGGACCTTCGTCATCGAGCGCTTCATTTTCATGAACATGCGCCGATCGTTCCGGGGTTGTGGGTGCGGGTGTATTTTTACGACGGCGAGATGATTGAGGGAATCATCAGCAATACCAGGGACTTTGTGCTGGAGACGGGCTTCTTTCTGAGGCCGACTGATCCCAATGGAAACAACCGGCTGGTGTATGTGCTGAAGGCCGGGTTGAAGGACTTCCATGTGTTGGGGATGCGGAATCCTTCGAAGAGTCCCGCTTAGATTTTGAAGATTTCGTTTGGGTTTTCAGAAAAAATTTGGGTGTGGCGGATGGGGGAGTCAAAGCGCCGATTTTCGGGTGTTTTTGAGGGGGGGGTTTGGAAAATCCGGTGTGTAGCGGTGGTGTTTTTGTGGTGAAGTTGTGGTGGATTGCGTGGTAAATGGTGGTGCGTTGGATGGTTGTTTCCGGGCGCTAAAAACATGCCAACTTTTTAGAAATATTTTTGACCTTCGGGTCTATCGGGATCCACTTAATATCTTCGCAGGATGCGCTCCGGCGTGTGCCACGGTTCGGAGACAGGATACTAGAAGAGTGATGGCCGGGATGAGCCTCCGAGGAGGGTGGGGCTGATGGTGGCGGTGGTGTGGTTGCCTTCGTTGCCTCCCCAGGCGAAGAGGAAGTAGATGACGGGCAGTCCGCCGGCGCGGACGGTTAGGCCGAAGTTGAAGGTGTGGCGGAGGTGGTCGAGGCTGACGTCGCCTCGGCGCAGGCCGATCTTGCCCTCGTCGACGGAGAAGATCGCTCCTATGGGCAGTTTTCCTACGGAGTGTTCGAGGGTGGCGCGAAACAGCAGCAGGTCGGGTCCGCGGAAGCGATAGTCGGGGTAGCTGGCGAGCATTGCTGTTCCATTGATGTCGGAGCCGCCGATGGTGGGCGACAGGTAGAAGGGCACGCGGCTGCCGCGGCCGGCGAACGACTCGGAGAGGAAGGCGCGCAGGGTGATGGAGCCTTCGAGCTTCTCGGTGGTGGAGATGATGGGGCAGGGACGGGCCGGATCTGGTTTGGCGGCGGCGGCGCGCTTCAGCGAGATGTTTCGTTCTCCATTGCTCGCGGTGCAGTCATCGGGGCCGTGATATTGGAGGGTGCCGGCGCGATTCGGATAGTAGGCTTTGGACAATTTTTTCGGTAGCAGGTTGTACAGCGGAATCTCGTGGCTGAAGTCACCGTTCCAGCGGCGGAAGGAGTACGCGCTGTTGCCGGGTGCGACATACTCCTGAAGCTGGAGCAGGTAGTCGAGGCGCAGGCGATCCTTGAACAGCCCTGGGCTGAAGCGGAGACCTTCGGAGGCCTGGAAGTAAGCTGTCTGGTGCGTCAGACCGGGAGCGGAGGCTTCATTGAAGAGCAGTCCGATCGATGGAATGGTGGAGTCTGTTCCCGGGCGCACGGAGGGGAAGCGTCCGTTAAGTTCGGCGACGACGGCGAGTCGGGTGCCGCTCCACGATCCGGTGAAGGGAATGGCTGCGCTCGCTCCGGTGATGTTTTCGGAGAAGCCGTAGGTGGTGTGGGTGAGCGGTGTGGTGTTTGGGCCGAGGCCGTAGAAGTCGACGCGCTTGAGGGAGATGCTCTGCGAGTAGACGTTGAACAGGGGAGCGACGCTGTAGAACGTTCCTCCGGGCAGGCGGTAGGCCTTCATGTATCCGCCGACGCGCCAGGAGCCGTTGCCGGTGGCCTGGCCATCGATGTCGTACGTGGTTCTCCACTCGTTGGCGAAGTTCTTGTGCTCGACGAACGCGAGGCCGGCGCCGATGCCGCTCTGGGGAGCGAGACTGCCGACGGCGATATGCATGGGCTGTCCCATGACGAGGGTTTGGCCGCAGCTGCTGAGACTGCCAAAATCAAACTTCGTGCAGGCCTTCAGCGATTCTCGTTCGACGCGGAAGTCGCGCTGGAGACGGTTTTCGTTTTGCGCAAAGACCGGAAGCGCGGCGAGAAAAAATAGAGACGAGAGTGTAGGGGAGATCTTCATTTTTTTCGTTTCGCAGAGGACTTTTTTGCCTTTGGCTTGGCCTCTTTCGCCTTTGGCTTGACCTTTGCCCTGGTTGATAGTGATTTTCTGGCGGCGGGTGTTTCTTTCTTTGCAGCAGATTTTTTCTTTGCAGGCGATTTCTTCCGGGCGGGCGCTGCTGCGGCGGCAAGAGTGAGAGGCGGGCCAGGGCGGATTGGCACTGGAGGTTTGATCGCAACGGTTTTCTTTGCCGCTCGTTTGGGTCTGGGACGGCTGAGAAGATAACTGGTCATCGCGCTGATGTAGCGGGCAGCTTCGTCTTCGGTGGCGATCTGATGTTGAGGAAGCGTCGCGCGAAGATCCGGGGAAAGCCTTTCTTCAATGTGCTTGAAGTGCTCGACTTGTTTCTTGACGAGATCGGAGATGGGGCGGTGTTTGTTGAACGCCTCTTTTGGCGGACCGGGTACAAGAATTGGTTCCATGCGTGTTCCTCCGGAACGATTTGGCTAGCGGAAGGTTGGGCAGTCGCTGTCTGCGCGCATTTTGGACTGATCGAGATATCCCAAAAAGGTGGTGGCTGCAATCTCGCGTGGGGAGCGGGCGTCGTAGGGGCCGAGGAAGAAATCGGTAATGGTGCCGGGGATGGAGGCGTGCTCGAAGACTTCGTTGATGACGGTTCCGGGCGCAATCCATGGAGAGATGAGGACGGCGGGCACGCGAACGCCGAGACGGTCGAAGTGGAACGGGTCCGGCGTGCCTGTGGCGCTGGGCTGCGCTACAAAACCGTCGGGCTCACAGGCGGGCGGCGGAACGTGGTCGTAGATGCCGCCATGCTCGTCGTAGACGATCAGCATTGCGGTGTTCGGCCATAGATTCGGATTCTTGCGAATGGCCGTGTAAACAGAGGCGATGAACTGCTCTCCAGCGCGGACGTCGTGGTCGGGATGCTGGTCGTTGGCGATGAGTTCTCCGGTGCCGTTGGGGGCGTCGTGGTCGGTGTAGTTCGGTTCGATGAAGCTGTACTCCGGAAGTTTGTTGCGGTTGCAGGCGTCCTGGAAGTCTTGAAATGTGCCGAAGAGCTCCGGCTGGTTCTGCAGTAGATTGACTACCTCGAGCGAGGAGCTGGCCTGATCGTAGTAGTAGAGCCTGGCAGAATGGCCCGCGGCCACGAGGCGCTCGTAGATGCTTTTGTATTTCTTGTTCCAGTAAAAGACGTCCATGCTGACCTGACCGAACGAGGTGCCGTAGTGGGCGAAGGCGCGATTGCAGAGCGTGGGGCCGGGGATTGACGAGAACCAGCGGTTGAAGACGGCGTATTGCTTTGCCAGGGTGGTGAGCACGGGCAATTTGTCGTCAGTAAAGTAGCTGACGATCTTGTGGGAGTGGCCGACGTTGTTCTGCTGGTTGTAGTAGCTCTGAACGAAGCCCTGCATGTTCGGTTTGCGGTTAGGGTTCTGGGCCGTGGTGACTCCTCCGAATATCTGGAGGTCTACGGCGGGGAAGTGATGATCGGGGTCGGGATCGAGCTGACTTTGAAAGGCAGCATCGGGCGTGACTTTGACGGGCTCGCCGGTTGAGTCGAGGTTGGTTTCGTTGCCGGTGAGGCCGTCGATTTTCGGGTTGTCAGCGTGGAGCGCCCCGAGCATGTGGTCGAAGGAGCGGTTCTCCATCATGAGGACGACGATGTGCTTTAAATTTTGGATTCCAGGAAGTGTTCTATCCAGCATGAAATAGCCCTCCGCAGGCGATTGAGATCAGGCATGGCTACGGGCACACTCCGAAGAAATTGATCTTAATGATGGGGGCCCCTAAAGCACCGGAGGTGTGAACTTACAGTAACTCTAATCTTTGGGAAAGTCGAACCGGCTTCGAGCCGATTGTTCCCGCGATGGGTCCAAATCCGCCTCCATTCGGAGTCATATCGGCAAAGCGCGGCATCAGACTTTCAGGGGCAGTAAAAAGCCTGCACTCTGCGAGGAGTGCAGAGGCTGTCGGAAGTTTTGTCGGGGAAGGGGCTTGGCAAGGTTGAAGGGGCGCAGGTTGAACGCGGGTTGGTCATGGACGCGAATCTGCAGCGTAGTCTCGAGGGCGCATCTATCTCTTGGGTTATCGGTGTGGCTGATTTTGGCAACGCAGGGTTTGGCGCAGCAGTCGGCTGTGCAGTACATTGAGTATCCTCAGATTCTGGGGAAGGCGCAGCCTCTGCACCTGAGCGGTGTTCCGCGGTGGGCGACGTTTGACGGAGAACTGCGCGGACGGACGGAGAACCAGAGCTCCAACAATTTCATCCCGGGCAACCAACAACTTTATGAGCTGACGCGCGTGTATGGCGGACTGGAGGTTCGCCCGTCGAAGTATGTGACTGGATATATCCAGTTCATCGATACGCATGCGCTGGGCCTGCCGCTGAAGTATGTTGCGCCCAATATGCGGGACACGTTCGATGCCCGGCAAGCGTACCTCGATTTCCACTTCAAGAAGTACACAATCATCGCGGGACGGCAGGAGTTGAAGTACGGCGGCGAGCGGCTGGTCGGTATCAGCGACTTTACCAACAACAGCCGCTCGTGGGACGGCTTTCTGGGACGAGTGGGAGATAAGAACCGCCTGGACCTTTTCGCTACATCTGTTGTGGCGGTTCATCCGACTTCGCTCGATACGCACGGCGCCGGACTGACATTTTTCGGCGCTGTCGGCACGGTGGGGACGTGGGTTCCGCATGCGGTGATTCAGCCGTTTGTGTATGTCAAGGCGTTTCCGCGGGTCCAGAGCCAGCAGGGAATCTTCGGCACGGAGACGGAGGTAACGCCGGGAGTTGAGGCGGCGGGCCAGCTTCCCAGTGGATTTGATTTCGATGGCCTGATCGCGGTTCAGCGAGGCAGCTATTCGAACGACTCGATCGATTCGAGCGCAGGCTATATCAAGGCCGGGTACACGCTGCAGCACCTGTTTCTGAAGCCGAGGTTTCTCGGCGAGTATGACTATGCCTCGGGGAATACGCGTCAGGATTTGAACAAGATCAATACGTTCGATCAGCAGTATCCGAGCGATCACAATGCATTTGGATTGACTGACCTGTTCGGCTTTCAGAACATCAAGGAGGAGCGCATGAATCTGGATCTGACGCCGGCGAAACATGTGACGGTGCTGCTGCAGCAGGAGTGGCTGCAGGTGGCTTCGAGGTTCGACAACATTTACAACGGCAGCGCGGCCACGGTGGTGAAGGCCCCGGCGACTGGATTGTTGAGCGGCGACATCGGCAGGGAGTTCGACGCATCGGGGAAGTGGGTGATTCGCGACTACCTGGTGATGAACGTGGGTGTCGGACATTTTTCTCCGGGAACGGCGATGCGGGAGAATGCGCACGGCGCTCCGCAGACGCTGGCTTATTTTGGGCTGACTTATCGGTTCAAGATAAGCCGCAAGGGCGGCGCTTCTGGGCCGTAGGGCAAGGAGATGGAGATGATTTTGCAGTATGTTGGTTCGAGTGTCATATTTCATATATCAATGATTCGGGTTTTTGAGGTTTGAACTTTTGAAAGAGAGGAACGAGCATGTCAGACGAAAATGATCAATCCAAGTTAAGCCGGCGTAGATTTCTGGAGGCGGGATCGGCTGTTCTAGTCGCAGCAGCGGGGATGCAGGTGGCGCAGGGGCAGCAGGGCAAGATCTATCCCACGGATCCGCATACCGGGATCAACGAGAGCCAGCCGGGACCGAAAAATAACGCGGTGCTGGATGGCCAGAACCAGGATTCGGTGTGGCCGCCGGAGACGGATGCGGGAGGACAGCCTCCGTTCAAGTATTCGTTTTCGCTGGCGCATAAGCGGGTCGAGGCCGGCGGATGGACGCGGCAGGTGACGGTGCGCGATCTACCGCTCTCGAAGACGATGGCTGGAGTGGAGATGCGGCTGATCTCCGGCGGCATCCGCGAACTGCACTGGCATGTTGCGTCGGAGTGGGCTCTGATGTTGTATGGCTCGGCGCGGATCACGGCCGTCGACCAGCAGGGACGCGGCTTTGTGAGCGATGTGCATGAAGGCGATTTGTGGTTGTTTCCAGGAGGCATTCCGCACTCGATCCAGGGCCTGGGGGAGGATGGATGCAAGTTTCTGCTGGTGTTCAAGGATGGCAACTTCAATGAGTTCGGAACGTTTCTGTTGACCGAATGGATGCACCATACGCCGAAGGAGGTGCTGGCGAAGAACTTCGATGTGCCGGAGTCTACGTTCGACAAAGTGCCGAAGAGGGAGTTGTTCATCTTTCAACGGGAGTTGCCGCGTCCGCTGGCGGAGGAGAAGCGCCAGGTTGAGGCGGTGACGGGAGGAGTGCCGAATACGTTTGCGTTCTTTCCGAGCCAGATGCGTCCGAGCAAGGTTTCAAAAGGCGGCGAGGTGAAGATCGTCGATCGTAAGAACTTCCCCGCGACCGACATCGCGTCGGCGATTGTGACGCTGAAGCCGGGCGGCCTGCGGGAGTTGCACTGGCATCCGAACGCGGACGAGTGGCAGTACTACGTGAAGGGCAAGGGGCGAATGACGGTGTTTGCGGCGGGCGGCCTGGCGCGCACGATGGACTTCGAAGGGGGCGATGTGGGGTATATCGACGTTTCGATGCCGCACTATATCGAGAACACGGGGGATGAGGACCTGGTGTTTATTGAGGTCTTCCCGACGCCATATTACGAGGATATTTCGCTGGCGGAGTGGCTGGCGCATACGCCTTCGCGGCTGGTGGATGAGCATATCCAGGTTGGGGAGGATTTTCTGGCGAAGATCCAGAAGAAGGAGATGGTGATTGCGCCGGAGTAGTCCTTGCTCCGTCGACATCCGAAATTGGCGGCGTTGGGGTACCTTAACTTTGTGCGCCCCAACCTTGCTACATTGCTTGACGATTTCCGACGCTTTGGCCGCGAGACGGCGATTGTTCGGTATGTCGGCAATCGGCGCAGGGTGGCAAGCTACGAAGAGATTGCACGGCTGGCGGGGCGTTTCGCGGCGCTGCTTGCCAGGCGCAATATTGGACTCGGCGACCGGGTAGTGTTGTGGGCGGAGAACAGTGCCGAGTGGGTCGCGGCGTTGTATGGCTGCATGCTGCGCGGGGTGATCGCGGTTCCGCTGGATGCGTACGGGACGGCGGAGTTTGCTGCGCGGGTGGCGGCGGATGTGCGGCCGTCGCTGATTGTCGGGGATGCCGAGCTTCTCGTGACGCTCGAGGGGGAGTGGCCGAAGGTCTGCTTTGAGGATTGGTTGGATGCGCTTCCCGTTGAGGAGGCTGGTCCGGTTGCGGAGCTTTCGCACGAGACGCCGATGCAGATTCTGTTTACCTCGGGCACCACGGGCGAGCCGAAGGGCATCGTTCATACGCATGGAAATGTTCTTGCGAGCGTGGAGCCGATCGCCGATGGCGCGCGCGGCTACATGCGTTATGAGCGGCTGGTTCATCCGTTGCGTTTTCTGCATACGCTGCCGCTGAGCCACGTCTTCGGCCAGACGATGGGGCTTTGGATTCCGCCGATCTTTGCCGCGGAGGTTCACTTCGAGAGCCGCCTGTCGGCGCCGCGGCTGATCGAGACGATACGGCGCGAGCGCATCTCGGTGCTGGCTGGAGTGCCGCGCGTGCTGGCGATACTGAAGAGCCATCTGGAGGGGGAGTATCCCGATCTGGCGGCGCGAATGGCTGCTGCACAGGGGATCTCCGCGGGGATGCGGTGGTGGCGTTTCCGCGATATTCATGCTGTGTTCGGTTTCAAGTTCTGGGCGTTCGTCACGGGCGGCGGTGCGCTGCCGGGTGCGGTGGAGCAGTTCTGGAACGGACTCGGCTTTGTGCTGGTGCAGGGGTACGGCATGACGGAGACGGCTGCGTTGATCACGCTGAACCATCCCTTCCGCGTGGCTCGGGGAACGATGGGCAAGCCGCTGCCGGGCCGCGAGGTGAAGGTGCAGCCCGATGGCGAGGTGCTGGTGCGCGGGGCCATGATCTCGCCTGCGACGTGGAGCGGGGGCTCGTTGCATCGACGCGCGGAGGAGTGGCTGGCGACAGGCGATCTGGCGGAGACTCAGACGACCGGAGAGCTGCGCTTCCTTGGGCGCAAGAGCGAAACGATTGTTACCGGCGCCGGGGTGAATGTACATCCAGAGGATCTGGAGGCGGCGCTTGAACAGGAGCCGGAGGTGGCGGCCTGCGTGGTTGTGCCGGCTGAAACGGCTCTCGGCCCAGAGGCTTGTGCGGTGCTGGTGCTGCGTGGAGCACCTGAGCGAGCAAGCGCAGTGCTGCAACATGCGAACGCCCGGCTGGCTGAGTTTCAGCGTATTCGCCGGTGGGAGATTTGGCCGGAGCCGGATCTTCCGCGCACCTCGACCGGCAAGGTGAAACGAGCTGTTGTGACTGCGTGGCTGGCCGGCAGGGAAGCGGGAGCGGGAAGAGCATCGTCTGCCGCAGGCACGGATTGGCTGCTGGCGCTGATCAGTCACATCACCGGGGAGGGCGTGCCAGGCGATCAGGAGGCTCGCAGCTCGAATGATCTTCGTCTCTCGGAGGATCTGCGGATCGACAGCCTGGGCCGCGTGCAGTTGCAGGATGCGCTGGAGGAGCGGCTGGGTGTTGCGCTCGATCAGGAGGAGTATGGGCGGGTGGCGACGCTGGGGGAGCTGCGGCAGCTTGTAACTGGTCCTGTGACTGATCAGGGCAGGGCGGAGGTTGCGGTCAGCCGATCCATGATGTCCTCAGACAATACGCAACGTTCCGACGATTCGAATCTCGCGGCGGGGGCGCGAGAGTTTGAGACACAGCAGCAAAATGAGAGCCAGCGCCAGCCGGGAGACAGATCGGGGCCGGGTGCCGTGCGTTATGTTTACCCTCACTGGCCGTGGCTGTGGCCTGTACGCTGGGTGCGCGCTGCTTTTGTGGAATGCGTGATGCGTCCGCTGGTGTGGTCGCTGGCTACGCCTCGTGTCGTTCGGACAAACCCGGCGCAGATGTTAACCGCGGACGACACGATGCTGATCATCGCCAACCATGTGACGGCATACGATGAGCCGCTGCTGCTTTACGCGTTGCCGCGGGCGATACGCAACCGTATTGCAGCTGCGATGTCCGGCGAGATGCTCGAGGATTATCGTCACGCACGCGGTATGCAATCACGCTGGCTCGACCCGTTCGGGCCAACTGTATGGTTGCTGCTCTCAGCGCTCTTCAATGCGTTTCCGCTGCCTCGGCAGCGGGGTTTTCAGCGCAGCTTTGCCCATGCGGGCGAGGCGCTGGACCGCGGCTTCCATGTCATCGTGTTTCCCGAGGGGACGCGTTCGGCGGAGGGAGCGTTGGCAAACTTCCGGCCGGGGATTGGGCTGCTGGTTAAGCAGTCTTCCGCTGCGGTGTTGCCGATGGCGCTGCGCGGTCTGGGCGAACTCAAGACGGGCAAGCGTGGCTGGTTTCGGTCAGGAACGCTCGAAGTGCGTGTTGGACAGCCGATACGCTTTGCCGCGAACGAGAGTGAAGCCGCCATTACTGCGCGGCTTCACTCTGAGGTGGAGAAGCTTCTTAATGCGGGATGAACTCTTCAGAGTTGCGTGGGAGATGTTGGCTGCTTCGGCTTCCAGGAAGAAATTCCCCAAAGCGCCAGCGCTTCTTCCGCGATCACGTCGGGCATCTCTTCGGGGAAGAACAGGTTTGCTTCTTCCAGCTTGCGTACGCCGCGTGAGCCGGGCAGCGTCTTGTCGAGCCACTCTGCCCATTGTGCCCCGAAGAACGGATCCTTCAACCCCCACACCATGCGCGCCGGCCCCTTCCATCGGTGCAGGTCGTCGCGAATCGCAAGAAGCTCGTTCGTTCCCAGCGAAACAGTGTACTGATCCAACTGCGATCTCCGGAGTGGAGTTTCAACCAGCGGCCGAAGGTAGGTTTCGATCGTCTCGTCGGTGAGGCGGTCCGGATAGGTATAGGCCGAACCCAGTCCTTTAGCAGATCGCGCCAGGTTTTTGTCGTTCAACTGCGGAACGAAGAACCTGTCCGCCAGGGTTTCGTTCTTCGCCAGGGCAACGAGCGGCAGAAACTGCGGCGGCGGGTTGTTCTCATCCACGTCGCAGTTGGTCAGCAGCAACGTGCGGACGCGATGGGGATACTTCGCCACGAAGACCTGCGACACCAGGCCACCGCTGTCGTTCCCCACCAGGTCCACTGCGTCGATGTGCAGCGAGTCCAGCAGCAGGGCCAGCATCTCCGCCTGAGTTGCGGGCGAGATGGTTTGTCCCTCGGGCGTTTGGGTATGGCCCAGGCCCATTGCGTCGGGCGCGATGCACCTGCGGTGCGCCTGCAGTCGGTCCAGGGCTCCGCGCCACTGGAATCCGTTCAATGGATAGCCGTGCACAAATAATGCTGCGAGACCATGTCCGCGCTCTACGTAGGCGACGTTGCTGATCGGCAGGTTGGCGAACTTTCGGGATGCGTCAAACGTCTTCGCGTCGATCGGTTGTGTGTTTGTGGCTCGCGCGTCTGCGGACGTTGCAGGCAGGAACGTCGCACTCGCCGCTAGTGAAGAACCGTACAGAAAATCTCTTCGTGTCATCCCTTTTCTCCTTGCATGATGTGTTTGTGCGTCTTCGTCGTGCTTCGATTGTCTCTAGTACGAGCGCATGAGTCGCGCACGTTCGGACGCGAAGGGACACATTCGGAGGGAAAACAGCGTCGTGGGATTACTTGATGGAGGGAGTGTCTGCGAACAATCGCTTCATGGCGCGGGGCGAGAGCCCTACCGTGCGGCGCATGTGACGCGCCAGATGGCTCTGATGGGAAAAGCCGGTTGCCAATGCGATCTCTGCGATGGAGAGTTTGTCCTGCATGAGCAGATCTTTCGCCCGTTCGATCCGGCGTTGAATGACGTACTGGTGCACGGGAACGCCGGCGGATTCGCGGAAGAGCGTTTTGAAGTGAGAGGCGCTGATGCCGGTGATCGCAGCGATGCGGGAGAGAGACAGGTCTTCGGAGAGGTGATCTTCGATGTAGGCGAGCGTCTGCTTGAGCCGGCGACCGCCGAGGCCGCCGCTTTGCGCGGCTCTGGGCTGTGCGATGGAGCTATGGGTCGATACCAGGCGGGAGGCTACGGAGACAGCGAGGCTGTCTGTATAGAGGCGTCCCGAAGGATAGTTGGCCTCCATCTCGGCCTTCAGGGCCCAGCAGATATTTTCCAGTTGAGCGTCGCGGATCTGAAAGCGGTTTCTGATCTCTACGCGACGTGAATCGAATCCATGCTCTTCGGCGACGGTATCGAGCAGCGAAGGCGGAAGACTCAGGATGAGAGCGGTGTCGTTCTGGTCGTGAAGCTCCCAGCGGGAGGAGGTAAATGCAGGGATGATGTCGATGTCGCCGTGCACTGCGGAGCCGGTGTGGCTCTCTCCTCCTCGGCGACAGGAGACCTTCGCGGCGGCGCCCACGTGGATGGCGACGAGGACGCTCTGGAGTTCGGGGATGTCGAGGACTCCGGCGGGATCGGAACGGAGCTGCAGGGCCAGGCCGTCGGCGGTTTCGCCATAGGCGAAGATTCGCGGCAGCCCGGTGTTCGCTACGACGTTCGGGGATGATCTTGATGGGCTCATCATTTTCCCTTGCGCGCCCTTTAAGCGCCTTTACGCCCGGAGCGGTCGGCGTTCCCTTTCGCTCGATTGCTTCACCAGTGTATCGAAGAGGCATAACCCATTGCATGTGGTCTTGAGCCACAAAGTAGTAGTTTTCAGATGGAGGTATGTCGAAAAAGATTCTGAAAAAGAGCCGGAGAGTGTCTCCGGCCCTTCGGTTTTAGCGCGACTCGGTGTTCTCGAACTCGCGGATGTAGTTGATGACAGCCTCGCTGAAGCCGTCGATGTGCACCCACGGGCCGTAGCCGACACCGTTACGGGCAGAGGCCACGTTGATCAAGTAGCCCTTGCCGCGCGGGGCGGCGACGCGATCGTGCGACTGCTCATCGGTGATGACGATGATGCGGTCGTAGCGCTCGTCAACAGCGTCAAGTGCGGCACCCAGGTAAGTTGCCTGGTGCGGCTGGCTCGACTCCATCGCATCGCGCAAAGCGAATCCGCGCCGCGGCGGGATGCGCTTTGCCGCGTTCGAGAAGGTGTAGACAGTTACCTTCTCGGCGATCTCGCGCAGCAACACGGCGAGGCCGTATGCTGCGTCGGTGCGGAGCATCTGCGACCGGCGCGACATCGGTGCGACCATGGAGCCCGACACGTCGACGAGGATGACCGTGTGTCCGGCCATACGCTCTGTCCCCTCGAGCGAACGGAACATGGCGCGCTCGAGAGCCTCTTCCCACTGCGGCGCATGACGTGCCGCGGCGAGGAAGCGGAAGGGAAGGACGCGGTCCGTCCGCATGGCGTCGAGTGCGGTTACGACCTGCGACTCGGGCACGCCTGCGTCCTTCATGTTGCGAA
>Ga0210410_10002754_pt1 | contig 15695 bp, 11 predicted proteins | sample IncBWC4MmetaG_FD_161058 | JGI IMG/M metagenome (GOLD analysis project Ga0210410, IMG submission 161058) | Forest soil microbial communities from Barre Woods Harvard Forest LTER site, Petersham, Massachusetts, United States - Inc-BW-C-4-M | ecosystem: Environmental > Terrestrial > Soil >... | reverse complement strand
AGCAATATCGCGATGACCGAGGCGATAAAGATGGTCGAGTGCCATGCGCGCCCCGGCTTCGTTATCGACGGAAACGGTGCTGACGCTATTGACGTCGATCTCGCGGCCCACGATCACCGTAGGCACGCGCTTCCGCGTTAAATCAGCCAGCAGCTTAATGTCCATCACCAGCCAATTGGCGATCACAATCAATCCTTCGACGCGCCGGTCCAGCAGCATCTCCAGATAGCGTTCGAATCGCGGAGGTTCATTGTGAGCATCCGCCAGCAGCGACAGAAAATTTCCTTGATACAGCGAATTCTCAATCCCGCGCAGAATCGGCGTGCAATAAGGGTCGGTAATATCAAAGAGCATGACCCCGACGACATTCGACCGTTGGCTGCGTAAAGACCGTGCCACCGGATTGGGCCGATAGCCAAGCCGCCGCGCGGCCGTTTCAATGCGTTGCTTGGTGTCCCCGGGAATGTACCGCGAGAGCGGCGCGTTGTTCAAAACGATGGAGACGGTGGAAGCGGAGTACCCGCATTCGCGCGCCACGTCTCGAATCGTCATCACCGCGTTTCTCGGCATCGCTCACGTCCTCAATTCGGAGGCGCGTATTCGGTAGCACAGACTTGGTGGCAGATGTTCGAGCGTCTCCGCATGTTGAAATCGCGCATGATGGCTCACATGCTCCGCATCTCGCGCGAATGGCGGCGATTCTCCCACCGCAGGAGCGCAGAACATCAGTGATTCTGTAGGCAGGCCCGTCCATCGTCAATCGTTTTTATAAAGGGTTTTTGCGTGTACATCCGCCGCGTGACGGCGCGCGCCACGATCCAGGCACCCCGGCTGAGCGCCGGAAATCGCCTTGGACTTGTCTTTCGCACAAATGGCAGGCATCGTTTGCCATTGGGAGCCCTAGGGGGTCAGAAAGAACGTCGCTCACATGGCGAGAGCCCCGCTTATCCGTAAGTCGCCGTCGCCCCTCTAAAATAACGCGAAATTTCCCCTTGACAGCGCCCCTCGTTTGGTTATTAACTCGATTTAATAAAGCAATTATGCGGATTGCACGCGTGGGTGCACGCCGTGCGATCCCGGGGTAAGCAAAACCGTGGGTGTTCCATCGTGACTCTGAAGCTGGCGCCATATCCAGAATTCTAGTGCGCTTCACTTGCACGGCCCACCTTTTCGCTGGACGTCCCCCGATTCCAGGTTTCGATTTCTTTTAAGGGAGATCCTCGTGCGCAAAAGAATGTTCGTTTCCTTCGTGCTCTTTCTCTCTGTTTTTGCTTGTAGCCTCCCTGCGCAGGAAATTACCGGCACTCTTTCCGGCACTGTGACTGACAGCAGTGGCTCGAGTGTGCCAGGAGCCAGCGTCACCATCGTCGGCCAGGACACCGGCGCCACGCGCAAGACCTCCACCTCCGACGCCGGCGTCTTTTTCTTCAATAGCGTCCCCATTGGCGCGTACACCGTCACCATCGAGAAGGGCGGCTTCAAAACATACGTCTCCACGGGCGTCGCCATTCACGTGAACGACAAGATCGACCTCACCGTCAAGCTCACCGTCGGCGAAGTCAGCGAAAAAGTCGAAGTCAGTGGTCAGACACCTTTGCTCCAAACCGAATCTGCCGAACTCTCCACCCTCGTCGGCTCCAAGCAGATTCTCGATCTCCCGCTTAACGGCCGCGACTTCAATCAGCTCGTCGATCTGGTCCCCGGCGCCGCTCCCGACAACGGCAGAATCAACAGCGGCGTCGGCCTCTTCAGCGATACCAGCGTTTCCATCAGCGGCGCGCAGTCCAACTCCAATCTCTTCCTCGTCGACGGCGAATACAATCTCGACAGCGGCGGCAACGGCAATCTGCTGGTAACCCCTTCCGTGGACTCCATCGAGGAATTCAAGATCCTCCGCAATGACTACAGTGCCGAATTCGGCAGCGCCACTGGCGGCGTCATCAACGTCGTCACCAAATCCGGCGGCCAGGACTTTCATGGTTCCGTATACGATTTCTATCGCAACGACAAGCTCGATGCCACCAACACCTTCCTCAACGCCTCCGGTCAGAACAAGAGCCGCCTGCACCAGAACGACTACGGCTTCAGCATCGGTGGCCCGGTCGCTATCCCCAAGGTTTACAACACCAACCGCTCTTCCGATTTTTTCTTTATTTCTGTCGAATGGCGTCACGAGTCGCGCGGCAACGTCGTCCAGGATTTCGTTCCGACCTTGCGCCAGCGCCAAGGCCAGTTGGTCCCATCCTGCACTGACCTTGCTGCGGTAACTCTGCCTCCGGGTGTCACGCCGCCGCCGTGTGATCCCAATTTGCCTTCCGACCCTCAGGAACAGGTGCTTCTCGGTCCATTTCAGCCTCCCAGTGCTGCATTCCCAAATGGAAGGTTCCTGGGTGAGCAAAATGTCGCACAAGCCAGCATCGACCCCAACGCGACCGCCTTTCTAAATCGTTATCCACTTCCTAACACCAACGCCTCCAACGGCTTCAACTGGATCAATTCCAACAACCGCGACAACACCGACAATACCCAGCTCTACAAATGGGATCACAATTTCGGCAGCAAATATGTCTTTTCCGCCCGTTACATCGGCATGAAGCAGAGCCTGCTGGGCATAGGCTGCGACATCTTCGGCATTTGCGACGATTTTCCTTCCACCGCCACCGACTGGTCCTGGCTCGGCAAGAACGCCATTCTCAAATTCACTGCGCAACTCTCACCGCGTCTCCTAAACGACTTCCAGTTCGGCTACTCGAACAACGCCCTCTCGTATGTGACCTCGGCATCCGCCGACCCCGTGCTCTCTTCCCGCGCTGGTTTCACCTTTACCCAACTCTTCCCAGAAACCTCCGGCTCCTTCCCCTCTCTGAATCAGGGCACCACACTGGACGGCTTTGCTCCGCTCGGTCACGGCGCGCCATTCCATAACCGCACGGACAATTTCCAGTACAAAGACGACCTCGCTTACAACTTCGGCAAACACGACATCAAATTTGGCGGCTTCATGCGCTTCAACCGCAAGACCGAACCCGCCAATGGCGGTACCAACGACACCGCCGGCCAGTTTTCCATCAATACCTTCTCGGACCTGCTCAACGGAAATTTCGCCACCTTCCAGGAAGAAGAAACCCTCAACAATGTCTACGACCGCGAGCGCGACTTCGCTCTCTACGTCCAGGACACCTGGAAGCTCACTCAGCACCTGACCCTCGACTTAGGCCTGCGCTACCAGGTTCTCTCGCAGATCTTCTCCGCCAAGAACAACATCTCCAACTTCCGCCCCAGCGCCTTCAACCAAAACCTGTGCACCGCATTGAACTTCGACGCCAACGGCAACGTCGATCCCATGTGCGCCACCAACGGAATCGTCACCCCCACAACGCCAGGTATCCAGCGGTCAACATTGCCAACTCATTACGGCGATTTTGAGCCCCGCATCGGCATCGCCTGGCAGCCAGGCTTCATCAAAAATCTCGTCGTCCGCACGGGCTTCGGCATCTTCGCGGGACGCGATGCGCTCTCCCAAACCAGCTCGCTCGGCCAACAGTTGCCCAACGATATCGTCGCCAACGTCAGCAACGGCACCTTCGCGCAACTCGGCCCCTTCAATCTCAACACCCCTCAGCCTCCCGCGAGGCTCTTCGCCCTCGCCACTCCGTACGATAGCCCGACGACCTATCAATACAACCTCGGCGTGCAATATCAACTTGGCAGCAGCACGGCCTTCGACGTCTCTTATGTCGGCAACCACGGCATCCACCTCGGCCGCAATCGCAACATCAACCAGGTCCCGGACAACGTCCAGTTCGGAATCGCCAATTTTGAAGCCCTCGGCGCATTTGATCCCATGCTCAATCCGAACGGCTGCGTGCCAAATAACACCACTTGCATCAGCCAGTCCCCCGACACCTTCCGCCCCTTCATTGGATACAACGTCATCAACTACAACGAGCGCGACGGTGTAAGCCGTTACAACGCTCTCCAGGTAGCCGTGAACCATCGCATCTCTCACGGTTTTCAAATCCAGGCTTCTTACACCTACAGCCGCAACATCTCCAACACCGCCAACCAGGACACCGAAGCTGCCTTCGCTCCCGTTCAAAACGCCTTCAACCTCACATCGGAAAAGGCCCTCGCCAATCAGGACACTCCCCATTCCCTCAGCGTCAATTACATCTGGGAACTGCCCTTCTTTGCCAGCAGCCACGGAATCGCCAAGCAGGCGCTCTATGGGTGGAAAGTCGTTGGCATCTCCACTTGGCGCTCGGGCGTTCCACTTACCGTCTGCTTGCCCACCGACGTCGCCGGAACGGGCACCGGTGCAGGTTCCTACGAATGCCAGCGCCCCGACGTGGTCGGCGATCCCAATCTTTCCAAGAGCAAGCGCACCCTCGGCGAGTTTTTCAACATCAATGCCTTCGTCGCTCCCGCGCTCGGCACCTTTGGTGATGCCGGCCGCAACGATGTGCGCGGCCCCGGCATCAACAACTGGGACCTTTCCGTCTTCAAAGCCTTCGAAGTCCCCTGGTTCGGCAAGCACAGCGGCTGGGCCGCCGGAGAAACCGCCAAACTCGAGTTCCGCTCGGAACTCTTCAACGCCTTCAACCATCCGCAATATCAGCTCGGCAACGCCGGCCAAACTCTGAATTTTGGCGTCGCCGGCTTCGGCGTCGTCACCTCGGCTCGCGACCCCCGCGAAATCCAACTGGCCTTGAAGCTGATTTTCTAGCGCGTTCTCCAACGCAAAGTGAGGCCGCACGGAACCCCGTCCGGCCTGTTTTTTGTTTGTCCGTTGCTAGGCGTGGTTGAAGAATCAAGCCTTTGTTATGACCAAATGGAATGAGTTACTCTAATTTGGGCGGGTCGGGCGATCTTTTGATTTTTTGTCTTTCTAGGCTAGCGGCGCGCTGAGTTTTGCAGCTTACGACGGCGATTTCGGCTTTGCCTCTTGTGCTTACCAATCGAGTCGCTGCATTCCAGACACCGCGTCGAAGTGCCGGTCCAGGCTCAAAAGCGGAAGTGCATATTGCCGGCAGAGCGCCGCAATCCACAGGTCATTGGTTGGAATTGGCTTCCCCGCTTGTCTCAGTTCAACGTTGATAGCCGCATAGTGATGCGTAGTCTGTTCGGTGACATCCAGCACCGTGCAGTCCGTGATCAAGCCGTCTAGCCAGCGTCGATACCTGGCTTTGTGGCGCGATTGCGCGATCCCGTAGCGATATTCCCCTATCACCACCACCGGGAGTGCCAGGTGCTCAATGCCCGCCAGGATCCCCATGACACCCGCATGTCCCTCTGCAGCGGCGGAGAGCGCATTGGTGTCCAGGATCAATCCCGGCTCTCCAAGGCCCGCGTCCCCGACGCCCACATCTCCGGGTCAACTCCTTCAAACTCTTCCTCGATTACCTTGTCAATCCGCGCTGTCTCCTTGTGCAGGTCCTTCAGCTTGCCCATGTGTTTCATCCAAGGTTTCTGACCCGCGGCGGGAGCTGTCCTCAATCTATCCTCGACAGCCTCCGTCACAAACTGTCGCAGAGGTATGCCTTGCTCGGCCGCTTTTGATTTCGCGCGGCGAAAGATTCTGTCGGGAATTTCCAGTGTGGTTTTCATTTTCCCCATGCTCCCATATTTATGGGAAATGCGTCAAGTGCGGTGCAGTGTTTGGTCCGTCTTGCACGGGACCGTGTTAGTATCCGCAAATGTTTCATCCACTGGACGAGCCGGGCTATTACATCGGTTGGGGAACATTGGGCTTGATTAATGCCGGGCTCGCGCAAACGAAAAACCGCAGTGGCCTTCTTTGGTTTGTCAGCTCTCTGTTTCTCGGTCCCGCTGCCACTTTTCTCATTGTCGTGCTTGACCCTGCCAAGCCGGCGACGAAGTAGGCCTGCAATTTACACGCCTCGCGCCAAAACGGCATTGGGATGCTACCTACCCTGGGCTGTATCCTTCTCTTATGCGGTCTCCATCCGATCGCAGATCCTCCCCCGGCGCTCTACGGGCGACTTTATCTCGCCATCGGAACGTGCCTGAGCCCCGACCGGTCAATTTCAATTCATCTCGCAGGTTCCTGCTGGCCCGGAAAGCTTATCCCCAAGCAAACAAACCATTTATAAGTAACTATTGACAGACGGTACGAATATGCTATAATGACTGCATTAAGTCGGCAAGCTTTCTTCATGCCGCGCGAAAATGGGTGCCCGCCAAGCGGTCCTTCTAACTCCTTTAAAATCCGCACTTCCAGACTGTTTACCTTTTTATAAACAAATCGCGCCCATAACCCCTTTGAAATCCGCACTTACGAACAGCTTCCAACTCACTGAAAACACAGCTACTTTAACTCCCGCAGAATCCGCACTTACCGCCTTTCCTCTCGCAAGCCCTTTAGAATCCACACTTACAGAAAAACAGGGGAGGGGGCACATCCTTTTTCCGAAAAACTATCGCACCCATTCCTCTCAAGACCAGTCACGAGTCACCATTCACCGGTTACTCGGCTGCACCCTGGCGTGCTCAGCTGCACTCCGCCACGCCAAAACGCAAATTCCACTCGTTTGTTTTCAACACGTTGCGCACTCTTCTGCAATTACGTGGGGGTGGGGGGGTAGGGGCCCGGTCTTTGGAAAACACGTTTCCCCCGAGGCTCAAAATGACTAACCCTTCGACTTCTCTACTCCGGCAGCGCCGGGCAGCCAGGGAACTCTCGCACCGAGGTGTTCCCGATATACTCCAGGTCGGCAATCCCGATCTGGCTGGTGTAGAACCCGTCGCACGTCAGGCTGCGCAGCAACGCGAAAAACGCCACCCCCTGGCTCAGCGTATGGTCCTGCCTCGCGTTTTCGCGGTACGCGATCAGGTCCAGGACTTCCGTTTTCTGCTCCGGAGTGCATTCCAGAAACACATTCCCGAAGCGATCCGTGCAAAAACCGTCCAGCCAGAACAGTCCTCCGCCCAGCCGCAGCGCGTACTTCTCGTTCTCGCTGGTCAGCAAATCGATGAACTCCGGCGCTCCCGCTTCCACCGCCCCGCCCGACCGCTCATCCTTCGGAATAATCGCATCGCAAAGCGCTGTGACCGTCGCGTATTGGTGCGCCGAAAAATATTTCGGCACATATTTCCCCGTCGCCGAAGCAGCCTTCTCTTGGCGCACCATCTGGTGGACATACGCCGCGGCCTCTGCTGGAATCACTTGCAGCACCGATCCGCCCACGGCGCCGACCGCCAGCGTCCGCAAAATGTCTCGTCTCGAAATTCCCTGCCCCATTGTTTCTCTCCCGTCTCCAGAAAATTCGGTGCGCCCGAAGCGCAAAACTTCATCCTGCAACGGCGCTACACGTTGCCTTTCTTTGCTTCGTCCAGCAAATGCTCGGAAGCGCGCCACGCCAGCGCCATGATGGTCAGCGTTGGATTTTTGTCGGGATTGGTCACCAGCGGCGCTCCGTCCATCACAAAAAGATTCTTCACGTCATGCGCCTGGCAGTATCCGTTGAGCACGGACGAAGCCGGGTCCGCGCCCATGCGCGCCGTGCCTACTTCGTGGATGATTTTTCCGCCCGGCAAAATTCCAAACGGCGATTCGCCCGTGATGGCCGTCTTCGTACGATATTCTCCGCCCGCAGCCTCCACGATCGCTCGAAATGTTTCCTGCATGTCCTGCGCCTGGCGCAGTTCGTACTCGCTCCATTTGAAATGGAAACGCAGCGCGGGGATGCCCCATTGATCGACAACATCAGGATCGATCTCGCAGTACGTGTCCGGGTTGGGAATCATTTCGCCACGCCCGGAGAAGCTGATGCTGGTTCCATAGGCTTTTCGGCACTGCCGTTTCAGCTCGGCGCCATATCCTTCTTCGTCGCGGCACACAATGTCGAACATTCCGACTCCCGGCATGTACCGCCCGCCGCCAAATTCAATGTGATAGCCGCGCGGAAAATCATTCTTGCGGTCGAATTTCCACCACGGAATGTACATGTGCTCCCCGCCGGCCCCGTCGTGATTATGCGGAGGCATTCTTTCAAATTGCGGAAAGTGGCCCCAGCCGTCGCTGCCCACGGAATCCGTAAGGTAGCGGCCCACGGTTCCGGAAGAGTTGGCGAGGCCATCGGGAAACAGCGAGGATTTCGAGTTCAGCAAAAGCCGCGCCGATTCGCACGCGCTCGCGGCCAGAACCACGGCGCGCGCGCTTACGCGTTTCTCCGTCTTCGTGGCTTTGTCGATGTACGAGACACCTTCGGCTTTGCCATCCTTGCCAATCAAGACTTCGCGAGCCATCGCGCCGGTAAGCATGGTCAACTTACCAGTATTCATTGCCGGAGGAATCAGTACCTGGCTGGAGCTGAAGTTGGAAGCGGTCACGCAGCCGCGTCCGCACTGGCCGCAAAAATGGCAGGGCTGCCGCCCATTGAGCGGGCGCGTCAGCACCGCGAGCCGCCCCGGAATGCACAGGATATTCAGCTTGTCGCAAGCTTTTTTTATGAACAGCTCGGTGCACCGCGGCTTCGGCGGCGGCAGAAAAACGCCGTCCGGCGCGCTCGAAATGTTTTCTTTCGTGCCAAACACGCCGATGTAGGATTCCACCTTGTCGTAATAGGGCGAGAGATCCTCGTAAGAAATCGGCCAGTCGTCGCCGAGTCCGTCGCGCGTCTTGGAACGAAAATCGATGGGAGAAAATCGCAGCGCAATGCGGCCCCAATGATTGGTGCGTCCGCCGACGATACGCGAACGGAACCACTGAAAGTTGGAGCCCGGCGCGGAAGTATACGGCTCGCCTTCGATGGTCCACGCACCGTTCGGAGCAAGAAATTCGCCAAAGTTTTCGCGTGCATGGCCGCCCACTCCCGCCCCGCGGTGCGCGAGTTCGTAAGGCCAGGTGAACATCTTGAAATCTTTTTCCGGATTTACCGGTGGACCTGCTTCGAGCAGCACAACGCTCAGCCCACCCTCGGTAAGAATTTTTGCGGCCATTCCGCCGCCCGCGCCGGAACCGATCACGCAGACATCGTATTTTGGTGGCGTGCGTTTGATTTGCGCCATTTTCGGTTACCTGCCCTCGAGCAATTCTTGCCGCACGTTTTTCAAGACATATACGGCGCGCTCGACGCCGACAGGCCCGGGAAGAATGGGATCTTCGTTTTCGATGCTGAGGATGCCGTCGTAACCAACGTCCATGTAAGCCTTCACAATCGCTTTCCACTGGCTGGCGCTGTGGCCGTAGCCCACAGCGCGGAAAATTTCGGAAGCCTCGGGGTCGTTGGCCTCGAAGGCAAAATTCAGCACGCCGTATTTCGTCACATTTTCCTGGTAGAGCACCGTATCTTTCATGTGCGCGTGAAAGATGGCTCCCCGCTTGCCGAGAAAATGAATGACTTCGACGGGATCGCAGCCCTGCCAGAAAAGATGGCTGAGGTCGCAGTTCGCGCCGATCTCCTCGCCGACAGCCTCGCGCAGCTGCATGAGGGTTTTCGGATTGTAGACCACGAAATTCGGATGCATCTCGAACGCCAGTTTGTGGATGCCGTGTTCGCGCGCGAATTTCGCGGCGTCTTTCCAGTACGGAATGACGCGCTCTTTCCATTGCCAATCGAGCATTTCGCGCCAGTCGGAGGGCCAGCGATAGGTGACCCAATTGGGACGCGTGTCCGTGGGCGAGCCGCCGGGGCAGCCGGAAAAACCGACGATCACCTTCACTTCGAGACGCTCGGCGAGGAGAACGGTGCGGTGGAACGCGTCGATGTCGCGTTTGGCGCGTTCCGTGTCGGGATGAAGCGGATTGCCGTGGCAACTGAGCGTGGCGACGTGAATGCCCCGGTCTTCAAATTTTTTCTTCCAGGCTTTGGCTTTCGCGGGGTCTTCGAGCAGTTCGGCAACGGGACAATGTTTCGAGCCCGGGAAGCCGCCGGTGCCGATTTCCATGGCCTCAATGCCGAGGGCGCTTACTTTTTCGAGCATTTCATCGAGAGAAAGATCCTCGTAAACGGGATCGAAAACGCCGATGGGAATTTTTCGCAAAGAGCCGCCGGCATGGCGCGCGGGACTGTTGGTCACAACGGAGTTTTCGTTCAGGACTTCCGCGCCTTTGCCAACTCCGGGCAACGCAGCCGTAAGAATTCCTCCTCCAGTGGCGGCAAGAAATTCTCTTCGGCCGACTCCGGTGTTTCTGCCCCGGCTCTTCATTTCGCGTTCCTCCAGAAGGAAAACGATAACCTCAGTAGCATTGTTTCGGCGGAATTATACGCTCATCCGCGGGGCGCTGCGAAAAGGATATCGTGCGAAGGAGCGCTAGATGGACCGGCGTGATGCAAGAAATCAGGATCGAGCGATGCAGCACATATTACCGCTTACTCAAGAAATCGGAGCGATCAGGGTCTGGAAGGGGTAAGTGCGTCCAGCGCGGGGATGGATACGGGAACCGTCAAGGCGCGTTCGGTCAGTTGTTTTTTATGTTGCAGCGCTTGAAAGAGCATGTCCATCGCCTGCCCCGCGTTCGGGGGCACAAACACGGTGGCGGTAAGGAGCCCGCTGCGCACCCAGGATTGGCCCGTTTTGGGCAGGCCGTCGCAACCGGTGAACGGCAGCTTGAGCCAGCGCTCGCGTTCGCTTTCGTTGGACAGTTCCTGAAAGGCTTTGCGCGCGCCGATGGCCATGGAATCGTCCTGCGCGCCAACCAGATCGATTTGCGTTTTCTGCGAAGTGGAAAGCTTCAACCACGAGCGCACGGAACGTTGCGCGCTGTCCTCGGTCCACTGCCCTTTCAACATGACCACTTGCAGATTGCTCGGTTTCGTTTCCTGCATGCCAAACGTGCGTTCTTTTGCCGCGGAGTTTTCCGACGGTCCTTGTATATAAAGGACCGAACCGCCCTTGGGCAGCAAGGCCGCGAACTGCCGTCCCTGGATGCGGCCAATCTCGGTGTGGTCGGAACTGACGGAAAAAACGGGGACTGCGGAGGCCTTGCGCAGTTCCGAGATGTAATCGGCATCGCGATTCAAAATGGCCCAGCCGATTCCGGCGTGGACCGCAGCGCGCCCCACCTGGGGAAGCGCGGTGCCACCTACGGGCTCGAAGGCGATGGCATCGGGCCGCGCGGGTGCGGGCGCTTGAATGGCTTTCAGGATTTGCGTGCTTTGCGTGATGGCGTCGTTTTCCGCATAGACGATTTGCAATTCAACACCGAGTTTGCGGGCCATTTGTTCGGCGGAGTCGGCCTGCTCCTGCTGATAGTCGTTGTCGTTAGTGGTGAGAGAGATCAGGAATCTCAGCTTCTTCATGAGGCCTTCGCGCTCTTGATTTGCTCCATTAAAAGATACACTGTGCGCAGGCGATGGGAGCAGAAAACGTTTTGTCGCGTGTCATCAAAAGAAATCCCTTCTTTTCGTTATCGAGGAAAGGGCATGCCAACCAAAAACGTTCTGCTTCGCGCTGAGATTCTATTCGCCATATCCATCGGGATGCGTACTGCGCCACTCCCAGGCGCTCTTCACAATTTCATCCAGACCGGAAAACTGCGGAGTCCAGTGGAGTTCCCGGCGAATTTTCTCGGAACTCGCTACAAGGACGGAGGGATCGCCGGGACGGCGTTGCGTTTCGCGAGCCGGAATGGGATGGCCGGTCACGCGGCGGACGCTTTCGATCACTTCGCGAACGCTAAACCCGCGGCCGCTCCCCAGGTTGTAAATTAATTTATCTTTCCTATTCAATGCTTCGAAAGCCAGCAGATGGGCGGAAGCCAAATCCGCTACGTGAATATAGTCGCGCACGCAGGTTCCGTCGGGCGTCGGATAATCGGTGCCGTAAATCGAAAGCTCTTTGCGTTTCCCTTGCGCGACTTCCAGCGCGATGGGGATCAAATGGGACTCGGGCCGGTGATCTTCCCCGAGAAAGCCCGACGCTCCGGCGGCATTGAAATACCGCAAGCTGGCGTAACGCAGGCCGTGGATGCGGTGAAACCAGGCCAGCATTTGTTCGACGAGCAGCTTCGATTCTCCATAGGCATTCGTGGGACGAAGCGCGTCGTCTTCCTCGATGGGCGTTCTTTGCGGATCGCCATAGAGAGCCGCGGTCGAGGAAAACACAATCCGGGAAATGCGGTGGGCGAGGATGGCTTCCAAGAGGGTCAAGCTGCAGGCGGTATTGTTGCGAAAATAGATTTCGGGGACTTTCATGGATTCGCCGGCTTCGATCAACGCGGCGAAATGCATGACACCGTCCATCTTTTGGCGATGGAGCAGAAGATCCAGTGCGGAGCGATCGCCGACATCACCTTGCACGAACTCCGCGCCTTTCGGCACGGCAGCGCGCCGGCCGTGGCCGAGGTTATCGAATATGGTGACTTGGTATCCTTTTTCGAGAAGTTGCGAGGCTACAATGCTTCCGATGTAACCGGCACCGCCGGTGATCAGCACACGTTCCGTCATTGGTCTCCGTTGGCCCTGGATTTGAGTCCGAGATTGGCCCGCGAATGATTTTACCCTGTGTGAAGGATTTGCGGAAAAGGGCGAAAGCAAAGAATGGCTTTATTGTGAACCACCGTTCGCGATTAATCCGCAACACCCTTGGAAGGTAACGTGCAAGCCCACAAGTAACTCAAGAAGCTGAGCTTCTGAGGGCCGCTCAGGTAGAGCGCGGCAAATCCACCCAGGCCGAGTCTTTCCTTGAGGATTCGAGCGCCGCGGATATGAACTGCATCCCGGCGACGCCATCCTCCACAGTCGGGACCAGCAAAGAGGAAGCCGCAGGAGCGTGTCCTGCGAGCCGCGCGGAAATTTGCTCGGCAAGATCGGAATACAACTGAGCGAATGCTTCGAGATAGCCTTCGGGGTGTCCGGCAGGCAAGCGGCTGGCGTGCACGGCCGCGGGGGTGGAAGTTGGTCCGGCACGATGAAGGCGGACTGGCGGTTTATTGAGAGGCGTGAACAGGAGGGAGTTCGGCTCTTCTTGCTGCCACTCGAGGCCGGCTTTTTCGCCATAGACGCGGATGCGTAGGTTGTTGTTGTTCCCCGTAGCAACCTGACTGGCCCACAGCATTCCGCGTGCGCCTTCCTCGAAGCGTAGAAGCATCTGTGCGTTATCGTCGAGGCGGCGTCCGAGGACGAAGACGGAAACATCGGCGGCAATTTGGCGGCAGTGCAAGCCGGTGACAAAACACAAGAGATTGTACGCGTGAGTGCCGATGTCACCGAGGCTTCCGGCCGGACCGCTTTGCGCTGGATCGGTGCGCCAGGCGGCTTGCTTTTGACCGGTGGTTTCGAGCGGGGTGGCCAGCCAGTCCTGCGCATATTCGACTTGAACTACGCGGAGGTGGCCCAACTGGCCTTCGGAGATCATTTCGCGGGCCTGCCGAACCATGGGATATCCGGTGTAGTTGTGCGTAAGGCCAAAAATGAGTCCGGTGCGACGAACCAATTGGGCGAGGTCAAGGGCGTCTTCCACTGTGGTGGTGATCGGCTTATCGCAAATTACGTGAATTCCTGCGTTCAGAAATGTTTTCGCGACCACATAGTGCAAGTGGTTTGGCGTGACGATGGAGAGGACGTCGATGCGGTCGGCTCTGGCGGCTTCGGCGCGGGCCATTTCTTCAAAACTGGCGTAGGCGCGATCCGGTGCGATGTGCAGATCCGATGCGGCAGCGCGACCGCAGGCAGGGTCGGACGACAATGTGGAGGCGACAAGCTCGAAATGGTCGTCGAGGCGCGCGGCGATGCGATGGATAGGTCCGATGAAGGAACCGGGGCCGCCGCCTACCATGCCGAGGCGGAGACGTCGGTTGGTCTTGGTGTTCTGCGATGAGCTCATCGTTGCGCGGAATATCCTACAGCAGGAAGAGCGATTCTACTGAATGCCGAGCCGAGTGCAAATCTCGTCGACCATTTCCTGGGGTGATTGCGTGGCATCCACGGTGATGCCATCCGTTGGCACTTCGAGCGTCGCGAACTGGCTGGCAAGCAAACGCTCGTCGGCAAAATGCCCCGTGCGGTGATGGAGGCGCTGCAAGAAAAGATCGTAGCTTCCGCGCAGATAGACGAGCTTTGCGTCCGTGCCGGTCAGGAGATGGTCGCGATAGCTCTGTTTCAGCGCCGAGCACGCCATGACTGCGTTTCGTCCTTGGACTTTCCAGGTGAGCATTTGGGAGTGAATCGCTTCGAGCCACGGCGCGCGGTCCTCGTCGGTGAGAGGGATGCCGTGCTTCATTTTTTCGATATTTGCGGCGGAATGAAAAGAGTCGCCATCAGAAAATTCCCAGCTCAAGCGATGGGCGAGCAGAGTTCCAACGGTCGTTTTGCCGGAGCCGGTCGTTCCCATCACCAGAACGATCATGGACGCCTCGAAGAAGCGGCCTCTGCGGCAAGCCTAGTCCGCACTCGTGGAGCGCTCCTTGGAAGTGGCGAAGCGGGCGGCAACGCCGCTGGCGGAGAGCCAACGCCCCGTGGCTGTGCCCGACAGATCCTGCTTCAAGAGTGCGGCGAGATCCTCGGCGTCGTCGACGTCCATCTCCAGCCGCGGATTGCGCTGCACCAGGATTTGCGCACCAGCGGCTTGGGCGAGGTCATGATGCTTCGCGAAGCTGCCGGGGCCAAATTGCGAGGGAAAGAGTGTTGGCGGCGTGCGGAGAAGAGCGTTGGTGCCGGTGCCGTCGCGCGAAGGGACCATGACCGCGGCGGGGGCTGAAAATTCGAGTTCGAGGAGTTCGTCGATGTCGGCGGCTTGCACGAGGGGGAGATCGAGAGGGAGGCGGAGCAGCGCGGTGACGCCATGCGCGACGCATTGCCGAGAGGCGGCATCGACGGACGCGCTCTCGGAAACTTGTTCATCCTCGGCGAGGACGGACCAGCCCGCAGATTCCGCGACGCGCATGGCCGGTTCGTAGTTGGTCACGACAAAAATGCGCGCGGCGCGGCGGACATTTCTTACCGCGAGAAGGACATCATCCATCATGGCACGGGCCAGGGCCAGGCGCTCTTCCGGACTTAGCGCACCGGCGAGGCGTTGCTTCGCATTGCGATGGTCCTTGATGGGTAGGAGCAGGGCGCGCATGAAGATTTCCGCGGCGGGTGGCCGCTTCAGTAACTTCCTTCGACGCTCGGAAGATGCTTGTCCGCTTGGGCGAGCCGAAAGCGCGCGGGAATGGTTGCCGGCTCCGCGGTCGCGTCGTCAAACGTTTTTTTGACGCGATAGGTGGTGGTGCGTTCCACGGGCACGCGGCCGATGGAACGAATCATGGAGCGGAATTCTTCGGGGGAGACATATTCGCCGAAGGTGGCGCCGGCGGCTTTGGAAATGCTTTCTTCCATGAGCGTGCCGCTGAAGTCGTTGGCGCCGGCATTCAGGCAGGCGAGGGAGGTTTCAAAGCCGAGCTTGACCCAGGAAACTTGAATGTTGCGAATGTGGCCGTGCAACAAAACGCGAGCGAGCGCATGGACGCGCAGATGATCTTCGTAGCGGGCTCCGGGACGAGCGCCTCCGTGGCGGAAGAGACGTGTTTTTTCGTGGATGAAGCCGAGCGGGACGAATTCAGTGAAGCCGCCGGTTTGTTTCTGGATCGAGCGGAGCAGCAGAATGTGGCGCACCCAATCTTTGGATTCTTCGACGTGGCCATACATCATGGTGCAGGTGGAAGGGATGCCAAGTTCGTGCGCGGTGGTGATGATTTCGACCCAGCGTGCGGCGGGGAGTTTGTTGGGGCTGAGTTCCTGGCGGATGCG